>Ga0209098_1000209_pt1 | contig 66298 bp, 49 predicted proteins | sample AD_JPNHW1_MetaG_FD_184429 | JGI IMG/M metagenome (GOLD analysis project Ga0209098, IMG submission 184429) | Active sludge microbial communities of municipal wastewater-treating anaerobic digesters from Japan - AD_JPNHW1_MetaG (SPAdes) (version 2) | ecosystem: Engineered > Bioreactor > Anaerobic...
CAAGGTAACTCTTGAATCGAAACAGGAAAACCTCAAATGGAGCAAAACAGTAACGCTAAAGCGAGAGCAGGATAGGATACTGCGGCTTATCGAGTGTAGTGTATAAAATCTGCGGAAAAGTTAGGTATTTAACCCAAAACGCTGTCCTGTCTTTTTGACAACAGGTGTTTTACCCTTTTTAGAATAGCTTTTACCGGAATGATGATCACTGCGTATTCCGGCTTCATCCCCAAAAAATATTTCAGCTTTCTCGCGTTTTGCCTTTCTCTTAATTTTTGGAAAATCTTTTTTAAGCCATTGCTCTACTGCTTCAGGGTTTTGTTCGTATGCTTTATATATGGGCTTCTGAGGACTTAGTCCCCATGATTTCAAATACCGTCCTATTTGTGGTAATGATTTTTTGACGCCAAACTTTTTAATTATCATTGCCTGGACAGCCTTTCTATCCCATAACACAAATGGTAATTTCAATTGATCCGGTAATTTATCTCTTAGGCAATTCTTAATTTGCCTTAGTTGCACAAGTGTAAAATCTTTGCTACCGCCTTTCATTCCTCGTTTTTTTAACTCAAAAAACTTACTGCCTTTTGATTTATATAATTTTTTCCACAATTTTAGGGTGCTTTGACCTACGCCTAAATTATCGCTAACTTCCTTTATTTTCGCACCTTTGCGAAATTGATCGATAGCTAACCTTCGTAATTTTACTATGGTCTCGTTGCTTGCAGTTCGTAATGTTTCCTTTTTCATGACTGCAAAGATAGTAAATAATGTCTAATATTTAATGAACTGGTCAATATTACGGAACTTAGTTCCGCCCTGGGTGTGCACGCAAAAAACATTCAACGCTATAAAAAGGCATTAGTTGAAAATGGCGCATCCTATTTTTTTAACAGAGAGGACAACCGAGGCCAATGCCATAAAATGAACGAAGAAAAGATTGTTCAGGCACAAAAGTTATTAGACGAAGGCTATTCGCAAAAGGGCACTGCAAAACGTTTAGGTGTAAGCGAAGGCGCTATACGGTACCATTTGCGCGGCGGGGCTTTAAAAAAAAGTAAACACCAAACCGGAACAAGGTAGTACCCCCAAAGAAAGGGACTATACAGATACACTTGCCGGAGAAGGTTTGGGCATCGGGGCTACGAATGTTGAAGCACGTATTGATGCAGCCATGGGCTTTGTGGGCAATTGCCCGGTAGAATTCCATGCATGCCAGAGTGTTGAATATGGCGGAGTGCTATTTATGCTCCCATTTTTATTGGCTAATGGTTTGCTTGATTATCAAAGCCATTACGCAAAACGTGAAAACGGTTATTACAACTATGATCAGGCTATCCTCACCCTTGCCTTTATGCTTTTATGCCGTATCAAATCGGTAGAACAGTTAAAGCACATCCAGCCAGGCGAGTTTGGCAAATTAATGGGCATTGACCGTTGCCCTGAAGCTAAATGCCTACGAGGCATGATCGCCGAGCTGACAGGACAAGGTAAGGCCGCCCAATGGAACGCTTCACTTGCAGGGCAATGGATCGACAATGAAAATCCGGCGATATATTATATCGATGGGCACGTCCAGGTATATCATGGCCATTTGGCCAATCTGGGAAAAAAACATGTCAGTCGACAGAAACTCTGCCTGCCTGGAATGGTCGAATTTTGGGTTGGTAATAGCGATGGTATGCCGTATTTTTTTATTACCGGGCAGGTAAACGAAAAACTACTGCCTGTCATCGAAGAACAAATAATCCCCCAGCTAAACAATCTGTCAGAAAAGATTGCTCCCCAGGGTTTTTCTATGGACAATCCCGACACACCTAAGTATACTATCGCTTTTGACCGCGAAGCATACAGTCCTGCATTTTTTGGTAGGTTATGGAACAATCAACGGGTAGCAGTACTTACTTACAATAAAAATGTAAAAGACCTCTGGGAAGAAACCGAGTTTGAAGATATACCGGTTGATACGCCAGTAGGCTTGACAACCATGAAACTTCAGGAAAAGCAAATCGAAGTTGACGGAGTAAAGATGCGCGAAGTGCGCGAACTATCTATCGACGGACATCAAACCAGCATTATTACCACCAATAAAAAGCTCCCCCTTGGGATGATAGCCGTATGCATGTTTGCGCGGTGGTTGCAGGAGAACTTTTTCCGCTATATGAGGCAAGAATACGACCTTGACAGAATAACACAATATGGTGTTGATCAAATTGATACAAATGTTAAAGTAGTCAATCGGGAGTACAGTAATTTAACGCAAAAACTCAAGAAAACAAGAGAAAAAATTGCCAGACGTAAAGCCCATTTGCTGGAACTGATTGAACAAAACAACAAAGAGCCGATGGAAGTTACCGGTCAAAATATTGACAAACAGCTAAAAGTTCGAAATGAGCTTCATTTATTGGAACAAGAAGAAAAAAAATTCATAGAACAGCGCAGGCAGCAACCATACCATATAACAGTAGGGCAAATGCCGGAAGAAACACGATACAACAAGTTAAAGACCGAAAGCAAATACATCCAAAATATAGTCAAAATGATATGCTATAGGGCTGAAACTGCTTTTGTCAATCTCATTTCGCCCGTTTACAAAAGATCGGGCGATGAAAAACGTTCCCTGGCAAAGAATATTATTTTCACAAAGGCCGATATAGAACCAGATTATAAAGCCAAGACATTAACCATAACTTTATACACCTTGTCACGCCCAAGGGACAATGAAGCAGTAGGTCAAATTTGCAATCAATTAAACGAAACCGAAACCGAATTTCCTGGTACCGATTTAAGAGTAATCTATAAAACAGCGACAATAAAAACTACGCCAAGTCAGGAGGTCTGAATTTGTTTGCGATTAGTTCGACTGTGATTAAGTCCTGCATAAATTTCACAATTTATTATTCCCCAATCCATATACCTAAAAAGTATAATTTTGCGTTATGGATAGTCTTGTTATCCTGTTAGTATACTTAAAACACATCACCACACCATGAACAAACGTTTTGCCATATACCTGCCCATCTTTTTTGCCCTCACGCTGATAGCGGGGATTCTGGCCGGGAGGTATCTGCTCCCCGGGGCTAAAAACAGCAGCACGCTCTTTAATTTCAACCGTTACGATAAATTCAACGATGTGATGAATTTTATCGAAAGCGACTATGTGGACACCATCAACAAAAAGACCCTGCTCGAAAAAGCGGTTACCGGGATGCTCGAAAGCCTCGACCCCCACTCGGTTTACATACCGGCAGAAGATTTTAACGAAGCCAACGACCCGCTGGCCGGCAATTTCGATGGCATCGGCATACAGTTCCGGAAAGTACGCGACACTATCGTGGTTATTAATACGATACCCGGCGGCCCTTCGGAAAAGCAGGGTTTACTTGCCGGCGACCGTATTGTGAAAATAGACGGTAAAAACGTTGCCGGCATAAAGATCCCCGACGAAGAGGTGATGAAACGGCTGAAAGGCCCGCGCGGAACTACCGTGAAGGTGGGCATTTACCGCAGGGATGAACACAAGATGCTCAATTTCACCATTACGCGAAATGTGATTCCCACCTATTCCGTCGACATCGCCTATATGGTCGACAGCCGGATCGGGTATATCAAACTGAGTAAATTTTCCGCTTCCACGGCAGATGAGGTTTATAATGCAATATCTTCGCTGAAGAACCAGGGCATGACACAACTTATCTTTGACCTGCGCGGCAATGGGGGCGGCTACCTCGATGCAGCCATCAGCATTGCCGATGAGTTTTTGCCTGAAAATAAAATGATCGTTTATACCGAAGGCTCCCACCGTCCGAGGCAGAATCATTATTCTAAAAACAGCGGACTGTTCGAGAACAACGACCTGGCCATACTCATCGACGAATTTTCCGCCTCTGCCAGCGAGATTCTTGCCGGTGCCATACAGGATAATGACAGGGGTACAATCATCGGGCGCCGTTCTTTTGGTAAAGGCCTTGTTCAGGAACAGATCCAACTGGACGACGGCTCCGCCATCCGCCTTACCGTTGCCCGGTATCATACGCCAACCGGACGCTGCATACAAAAACCCTATACCTCCGATATTGATAAATATTACACTGAATTTTACAAAAGCCTGCTTGATGAGTATGTTGAGACTGCCGACAGCCTGAATTTTGCCGACACAGCGGAGAGGTACAAAACCCCGAAAGGAAAAATAGTATACGGCGGCGGCGGTATTATGCCCGACATTTATATCCCCTATAAATCCGAAAATGTTTCCGCTTACTACCGCAAGATCGTTAGCAAAGGCCTGGTCTATGATTATGCATTTGACTATGCCGACAAGAATCGTAAAAGCCTGAAACGGTATAATAATGCTAAAAATTTCCTTTCACAGTTTCAGGTTTCAAATGAGTTGTTCAACGATTTTATCACGTATGCGGAACAAAAAGGCGTTGTAAGGGATGAGGTGGGAATAAAACTTGCCGGGCCCGGCCTGAAAGCGATGCTGAAAGGATACATTGGCCGCAATATCTTTGACGATCCCGCTTTTTATCCAGTGATATTGACAGAAGATATTACCTTCAAAAAAGCCATAGAAGTGTTAAAACTAAAGTAAATTTTTTTACAGACGGAAAACACATTAATTTTGCAGCGATTTATCTCTATCATATGTTTAGTTTTTTAGACAAGGCGTTTATTTTAAAATTCATCAAGTTCGGCGCTGTCGGTGGCTCCGGGGTTTTTGTAGATTTTGCAACGACCTACGTCTGCAAGGAATGGATCAAAATCCCGAAATATATTGCCAATGCAATAGGTTTTACGGTGGCCGCATCCTGGAATTATATTTTCAATCGTATCTGGACATTTGAAAGCAAGAATCCCGAGATCGCCTGGGAATTTTTCCGTTTTTTTGGTGTTTCCCTCATCGGGTTAGGGATTAACACGTTCATTCTGTGGTTGCTGGTGAGTAAATTCAAAATGAATTTTTATCTTTCCAAGCTTTTTGCCATCGGTGTGGTGATGATCTGGAATTTTGTACTGAACTTACTGGTCACTTTCCGCTAACTGACAGGTAGAAATTACCGGCGGGATATAGCTAAATATAATTTATTGTTCAGAAAACAGCTTATTCCACTTTGTTCTGAATACTATCCTCCTCCTCGTCCCAGACAACATTAAACTCATATTTTTCTTTAGGCTTTTTGCCGGCGTCCTTACTGACCGTGGAGTCTTTTTTAAACCACCCGAACTCGCGGTTAAGGATTTCTTTCAGGGTTTCTTTTTCTTTATTCAGGCTGGTTTTTATATTGGCTTTATACCCTTCTTTGTCTATAGTTTGATAAACAGGATTATCCACGGTTCCCGTGATGCGGAAAAAATATTTTTCTTTATGTAACCCGTCATCCGTTATCTGGCCAATATCTTCCACGCGGTCATTTTGTTTGTTGGTGCCGTTGCCCAGTTGTGAGATCAGAACACCCAAATGATAATCAATTTTCTGGTCGAATCCGTGCGTGCCGTTCACCTTGAAATCTATCGCGCTGCTATTGATTTCCATTTCAGGGATATTAATCATCTGGTCTTTTATCTCGATGGTGTTTTTCATTGTTTCAAACGAAACATTTTTAAGGTCGCGGTTCTTAAGGTATTTCGACAAGCCACTCAGCGGCTCATAATTGATTAGGGCGCCGTTCTCTATGGCAATAGTTGCTTTAGCATAAATGGTGGGTTTTTCAACTATAAAAGTCGATGACCACACCGATGCAAATTGCACATTGGCCGATAGCGTGCCTTTCAGGTTCTTATCCTGCATGCTTTTCTGCCCGAAATTTTCCATCTCCCCGAAAAGCCTCTGAATGTCCACTTTGTGTATCGAGGCATCACAGCTGATCAGCAGCTTGCCGGGGGTTGTCCCGTCTACCAGTCCCGAAAAACCTATCTTTCCGTTCATCGCGCGGAGCGAAATATCTTTAGCGACAAACTGTTTGTTTTTCATGGTCACTTTTCCAGTGATGTTGGTGGCGGTGAACTTTTTGAAAGTAAAGTTCCTGACATCCAGCGACAGGCTGAAATCAACATTATCCGGGAGTTCCAGCCGGTAAACCGTGTCCTTTTTACTGGAAGAATACTTCAGTATTTCACCCATATCGATATTATTCGAGAGGATGCCCGCGTCGATCATCAGGCTCTGGTTTTCGATGAAAAGATAAGGTATTATGTTTTTGAACCGGCCATGGAGTATAAAATCCGACGACATGTACCTGCCGCGAAACTGCCCGGTTTCTATATCATTATTGCTGAATGTAAATGTCCCTTCGAGGCCGGAGAATTTATGCTGTCCGCCCTTCAAAACAATTTCCGCATTTTGTACTTCAAGCGTCCCCGTTGAAGTGCTTGCCACAAAATCCTTCACTGTAAAACCACCCGCGCTTTCGATAATTCCGTTGATATTCGTCTGTAAAATAATTTTCCCGGATGCCGATTCAACAGTATCCGTTTTAACAAAAAGAAAAACATCTTTCAGGTCAAGGTTGGCAGATAGTTTAAGGTCAACTTTGGGCTTGTAAAAATTACTGATGACAATGCTGCCCGAAATAGTGCCGTCGTTCAATTGCGAGTTAAATCCGGTAACGGAAAGCCTTGTTGTTTCTGAATTATGCCCGGAGCCATTGGTATAATCTGCATCAAAATTAACATGGCTGAGGGTAATGGAATTTTGTTTCTGCGTAATATTCCCGTCTTTCAGTCCGAACGACACCGATACCAAGGGGTTGGCGCTTTTTCCTGAATATCCTTTTATCAGAGCCAGAAAACGAAAATCGCCTTTAAACTCATAGTCGTTAAAAAATGATTTGAATTGCGAAGGCATTTCGTTGATGAGTGATTGTATCTTCATGTTTTTGCCTTCAACACGTAAGTCAAGAAGCGTATTGCTCCCGGCATAGTTAATTATTCCCGTAATATCGAACAGCAGCTTGCCGATGCTGATGCCCCCTTCTTTGAAAGACACTGATTTCTCGTCCGTATTTATGTAAAGCGTCACATCAAGATCTGCATTCTGGTTCGACAGGTAAATGTCTTTATCCAGCTTAATAATGTAAACAAACAGGTTGCCGTCAATGTTCAGGGTGTAGTCTTTTTCGGAAATTTTTCCTTTTAGCATAACATCTTTGGCAAACACCTTAAAATCCTGTTTCAGTCCGTAGTCGGCGTAACTAAGGCCCATATTGTCCAGCATGATCTTCTGCAGGTCGAGGGCAAAATCAGATGCTGCCGTATCGGTCGATGGTTTCCAGAAATGATAATTATCGCTGCGGTTTTTATATATTTTTATATTGATATTGCCTTCTTCCGCTTCTATTTTTTTGATCTTATACTTCCCGAAAAGTACGTCCAGTATGCTGAACTGCAGGCTCAAGGTGGAGGCTTCGAGCAAAGTCCCCTTAGTCTTTTTGGTTTTAATGGCATCCATTATCTTTACATTGCTGAAACTTACGGAGGCATAAGGGAATTTTTTAAATATAGAAAATTGTATATCATTTTCAACATCCTGAACCACAATTTCCGTGTTGAGCCTTTTATTCAGCTCGCTGATAATAATGCGCTTGACAGTGTCTTCATAATAATATCCGATAAAAATACCGATGGTGCCCAGTATAGAAAAGATGACAAACAGCGCCACCACAGTCTTTTTCAGCCGGTGTTTGAATTTCGGGTCTTTGAACCTTTGCAAAAAGGCAATCACAGAATTATTTTTTAAAATTTATATTTGTATGCATTACCAAACGGTAATTTATATATTTTTAGTGTCCGTATCAATTTTTCTGGTGATCAAAGGTATTGGTTCCATTGAATAGTTTTGCAAATTTTATTAAAAAATCTTAGAAAAATCCTGTTAGTTATAATGAAAATAAAAACATCTCGTTTTTAGTAAAGTTGTTAATAACTCAGGATGCCCGCTATTAAAAGATTTTAATAAATCACATACCTTTGAAAAAAATTTTTATGAAAAAATTTGTTTTAATTTCTGTACTGATGCTGTTCGCTATTTTGCCGGCATTTTCGCAGGATAAAACGACGGTTATGGATAAAAATTTCTCATCCATACCCGTTATTATATCTGACGGTATCCCCGTGGGCTACGGTTTTTTTGTTTCAAAAGATCTTCTTGTTACCACCATCAATACTATCGGAAGATACAAGACCGCACAGGTTTTGCTGACCAATGGAAAATATTACAATATTCTCGGATATACGGCTTCTGATGCTGATAACGATCTGGTGCTTTTAAAAACAGATTACGATAGCGCTGCTCCGGTTACATTGATCTCCCAAAATCCGGAATCAGGACAAAAAGTATTTCTTGTTGATAAGAATAATGACAGCAAACTGGAATTGGCAGATGCCACATTAAAAGATGTCAAAGATTTCGGATACGTAAAGCTGTTGTCTATGGAAGCCTCAAAACAGATACGTATCGGAGGCCTTCCGGTATTCGACCTGTCGGGCAGTGTCATCGGCATGTCCGTGTTACCGCTGGTTGAGGATGCAGGGGCCAACTTTGCTATCCCTGCTGAAAAAATAGAAAAGCTTATCGCCGCTCAGGACGAAGTAAAAAAAATAATCTTATTAAGCCCGGTTTATGAAGATATAAAAGTGCGTTCGTTGTCTAACGGAGATAAAAGCAATACGGTTAAAGAGTTTCTCGATCAGGGCCTGGTGCATTATAAAAACAGAGATTTCCAGGGAGCCATTGAAAAATACAACATGGTGCTCCGTTTGAGCCCCAATGATGCCGATGCGTTGGTTTTCAGGGGCCAGGCGAAATACATGCTGATGCAATATAAAGACGCTATGGAGGATTTTAATAAAGCCATCGTGCTGCAATCCGAATTTGCAGAAGCTTACGACCTCCGAGGGCTTTGCAAGGCTGAGCTGGGCGACATGGACGGAGCCTGCGATGACTGGTGGCAATCTTTCGAAAAAGGCTATGATCCTGCCTTTAAGCTCCTTGAAAATTTCTGCGACCTGGAAAAAATGAAATAAAAAACATAGTATCACCGTTTTGTTACAGGATCATCATCATATTCCGAATTAAAAAAGGTGCTCACGTGGGTCGCAAACGGTTGTTTATTCTGATATTTATTTTTTTTATTTGCAGGGTTTCTGTTTATTCCCAGAAAGTTCTTCCCCAGAATTATTTCATTTCTCCGATTGATATTAACCCTATTGTTACCGGGGCTTTCGGAGAACTCCGCCCCGATCATTTTCATTCGGGCCTCGACTTTGCAACCCAAAACAAAACAGGCCTCAATGTCTATTGCATCGCCGACGGCTACGTTTCGCGTATAAAAATTTCCTCAGACGGTTACGGTAGGGCTATTTACATCACCCATCCCAATGGTTTTGTTTCGGTATACGCACACCTGAACGAGTTTAATGTTGTTGTTGAAGATTACGTTAAACTCAAACAGTATGAAAAAAAATCCTTTGAAATTGAACTTTTCCCCAATAAGGCATTGTTTAAATTTAAAAAAGGAGACATTATTGGATATTCAGGTAATTCCGGGTCTTCCACCGGCCCGCATCTGCATTTCGAAATACGCAATGAAGCTACTGAAAGGCCTTACAATCCCTTGCTTTTCGGATACGCTATTCCCGACAAGGAAAGCCCTGATATTTCAGAAATCTGTGTGTACCCGGTATCGGCTAACAGCTTGGTTGACGGGAACAAACAGAAGGCCTGCCTCGATGTGGTTAAAAAAGAAAATTCGTTTTGCCTGGCAAGAAAGGACACCATGGTAGTTTCGGGCGGAATTGCATTTGGCGTTGAGGCTTATGACAAGCAAAACCTTCCGGGAAGGAACGGCATCTATTCGCTGGAGATTCGCACGGACGGCCTGCCGTTTTTTAAAATAGCCCTTGATTCTGTCTCGTTTAGTGACGGGCGCTATATAAACACGCTGATCGATTATCCGGAATATGTGGCCAGTCGCAAAAGGATCATTCAAACCTATATCTCCAGGGGTAACAGATTGAAAATATATTCCGACAAAGAAAACCGCGGTATAGTATATTTTAATGACACCTTGCTGCACACCATCAGCGTGGCCGCTTCTGATTTTAACAACAACACTGCTTTCCTGGTGTTTCTTGTTAAATCCGCCACGCCGTCAGTTACCGGACAAACAACTTTGGAGAATAAATTGCCCTTATTCCGGTACGGACTGAAGAACCATTATGAGAACAAAGATATCCTACTTGACCTGCCATCCAATGCTCTTTACGATTCAATCTATTTTGAGTACGCCGTAAAACCACGTACAAAATATTGCTATTCGGCGCTCCATCAGATCCATAATAAATATACGCCACTGCATACTGCAGCCACACTGATGATAAAACCCGATACAGTTGTAAGCGATACCTTATCATCAAAACTGACACTTGCCGAAGTTTCGGGAGGAAATTTTTCATTTGTAAAAAGTGAGTGGAAAAACGGATATTTATCAGCCCATATCCGTAAATTCGGCAGTTATGCCGTTGTTGCCGACACCACTGCCCCCGCGATAAAGCCTTCTGGAAACATCAATAATAAAAAAGTCGCCGCAGGCAATGCTCTTTCATTTACGATCAGCGATGATTTTTCGGGTATTGATAAATACAATCTCTCCATAAACGGGAAGTGGGTGCTTGCCGAATACGATGCAAAAAATGACCTTTTGATTTATAAGGCCGATCCCGCCCACTTCCACACGGGCAAAAACGACCTTGAACTTACTGTTACCGATAACCTGAACAACATCGCTGTTTACAGATCTACGTTGCTTTATTAAAATTTTGGTTTGATTATTGCAAATACGTGTGAGAAAAAATTAATTTTGTTAAAATTTACGACCATGAAAAAATTTGTTTTAATATCAGGAATTGCTTTGTTTTCGATGTTTTCAGGCAATTTTGTCCGTTCACAAAATGCAACCATGCCTGTTGATGAAGACACCAAACTGATCACCTATAAAGATATTATCTGGCAGGATGGCGAGTCCACCAAACTATATACCACAGCTATTGCCTGGATAAATGCCAACTATAAAAATCCTAACGAAGTAACGACAGTCCGCGAACCGGAAAACGGGAAGCTGGTACTGAACCCGCGTTTTAAAATTTATAATGCGGATAAAAATGGCCTGCTGTCCGATGCCGGCATTATCAAATATTCGTTAAAACTGGAATTTAAGCCCAACCGGTACCGTTATGTTTTTACTGATTTTAACCTGCAGGCGGTTTCAAAATTTCCGCTGGAACGCTGGCTGGATAAAAATGACCCTCAATATACAAGCCTTTGCCCGGGCTATCTGTATCAGGTGGACACTACGGTCAATGGCATAATTAAAAGCCTGAAAAAAGGCATGGTTCCTAAAGTTGCAAAAACGGATGAATGGTAATCATAATTTTTTTATAATGAATAAGCGGGTTTTACATCCGCTTTTTTTATCTTTGTATTATAAAAATTTTTTATGGATGATATTTACAGTTTTATCTGCAACATTCCCAAGGCAGAACTTCATTTGCATATAGAAGGCACTTTTGAGCCGGAACAGATGTTTGAGTTTGCCTCACGTAATTATATTACGATCGAATACAAAAGCATTGAAGAGCTCCGGAGCGCTTACAAATTCAACAACCTCCAGGAGTTTCTGGATATTTATTATACCGGTGCTTACGTGCTGCGCAATGAAAAAGATTTTTACGAGATGACCATGGCCTACCTGAAAAAGGCTGCTGAACAAAACATCGTTCATACGGAAATATTCTTTGATCCGCAGACGCATCTGCACAATGGTGTTCCTTTTGAAGTTTTTTTCAATGGGATTTATAAGGCTGCGGTTGATGCCGAAAAAATGTATTCCATACATACGGGTATCATCATGTGTTTCCTGCGCCATTTAAGCGAAGAATCTGCTTTTAATACCCTGGAACTGGCACTGCCCTATAAAGACAAGATACTGGGCGTAGGGCTGGATTCATCGGAAGTGGGCAACCCTCCTGAAAAATTCAGCAGGGTATTTGAAAAAGCCCGTCAACTTGGGTTCTTAACGGTGGCCCATGCCGGGGAAGAAGGCCCCGCCGCCTACATTCACGAAGCGTTGGATATTTTGAAAATTGACCGGATCGACCACGGCAATAACTCCAAAGATAGTGAAGTGCTGATGGACGAGATCGCAAGAAAAAGAATAGCGCTGACCATGTGCCCGCTCTCCAATCTTAAACTGGCCGTTGTCAAAGACCTGAAAGATCATCCGCTCAGAAAATTCCTTGATAAAAACATTGCTGTTACGATCAACTCCGACGACCCGGCCTATTTTGGCGGATACCTCAACGAAAACCTTTTAGCCGTGCAACAGGCGCTGGATCTTACCCATGAAGATATCATCATGCTTGTAAAAAATTCTTTTGAGGCTTCGTTCATAAGTAATGAACAAAAAGAAAAATATTTGCAAATGGTGGACAATTTTGTGGCAGAAAACGTTAACAACTGATCTCCTGACAGAAAAAAAACATATTAAAAACCTCACGCCTGAGGAGATAAGCCTTTTTGTCGAAAAGGCCGGAGAACAGCCTTTCCGGGCAAAACAACTTATTGAATGGGTATGGAAAAAACGCTGTGTTTCATTCAGTGAAATGACAAATATCCCGGCATCTTTGCGTGAAAAACTGAATAAAGAGTTTATATGCAATTCCATCCGGTCTTTTGATGAATATGTTTCCTGTGACGGAACTCGCAAATACGCATTCCAACTTACAGATGACCATATCATCGAAAGCGTGCTCATACCTTCCGGCACAAGAGTAACGGCATGTGTCTCAACTCAGGCGGGCTGTGCGCTCGGCTGCGGATTTTGTGCAACAGGACAACTCGGCTTCAAAAGAAACCTTGAAACTGCCGAAATACACGACCAGATCATTATGCTGATAAATTTCACAAAAGAAAAATTTCAGACAGTGCTGGACAATATTGTCGCAATGGGCATGGGCGAGCCTCTGCTGAATTATGATAATATCATATCGGCCTTTGATAAAATTTCCGCGAAAGAATTTATTAATTTTTCACCGCAGCGCATCACCATTTCTACCGCAGGTATTATTGACGGCATAAAAAAACTGGCAGACGGGAATGTCCCTTACCATCTTGCTGTCTCTTTACATTCGGCCATCGAAAACAAAAGAAAATCGATGATGCCGGTGGCAAATAAATATCCGCTTAATCAACTGGCCGAAGCTTTAAAATATTATCACCGTAAAACAAATAACAGGATCACTATCGAATATATTTTGTTTGATAAGATCAACGATACGATTGAAGACGCAGAAGCCCTGGCCAGGTTTTGCCGTAATTTTCCGGTAAAAATTAATATCATTCCTTACAATTCCATATCCGGCAGTATCTATCAAAAAAGCAAACCGGCGGCCACAGCAAATTTTATTGATTTTCTGAAAAATAAAAATATAATCGTAAATTTACGAGCCAGCAAAGGCAGTGATATTATGGCTGCCTGCGGACAATTAGCCCTGAATCAAAATAAAAAATAAACCATGAAAGCAGCAATTACCTTACAGCAGGTTATGGATTCGATCAGAAACGTTCCTGACTTTCCCCAACCCGGAATATTATTCAAAGACATTACCACCGCATTAAAAAACCCGGATATTTATAATTATATCGTTGAAAACATCTTCAATTATTATAAAGATTCCGGCATTACAAAGGTCGTCGGCATAGAATCGCGCGGATTTATTATGGGCGGTGCTCTGGCGGCTAAACTAAATGCAGGCTTTGTCCCGATACGTAAACCAGGCAAACTGCCGGCTCCTACTTTTTCAAAATCATATACGCTTGAATACGGCGAAAACATTCTGCATATACATCAGGATGCTCTTGAAAAAGATGATGTGGTCTTATTGCATGACGATTTGCTTGCAACCGGGGGGTCGGCAAAAGCAGCATCTGAACTTATCCGGCTTTTTCCGATAAAAAGTTTAAAAATTAACTTTATCTGTGAACTCGGTTTTTTGAATGGCAAATCAAACATTGATGACGACATAGACGTATTTTCACTGATTTCTTTTTAGTGTAACCAAATAATAATTAATAAATTACTTGGTTTTTTACATAATTTCAACATATATTTGTGTAAAAAATAAAGATATGTTGAAAATTGAAAAAATTGATCTTGAAAAATTAGACAATGCCGCCGACACATTGAGGGCAATAGCTCATCCAATGAGAGTGGCTATCGTGCAAATGCTTTATGCCAACAAAAAGATGAACGTCACGGAAATCTATAAAAAGCTGAAAATCGAGCAGGCATCGGCATCTCACCATTTAAGCATTCTAAAAACCAGGGGTATTGTCGAATCGCGTAGAGCCGGAAAAAAGACCTATTATGCGGTTAGGGAAGAATCCGTCGCGAATATTATTGAATGTATTGAACTTTGCGGAGGATAGTACTGTCCGGTAAATTATTTTCTCCCAAAATCTGCCGGAATTTCACCCCAGAGTTTGGTAGGCCATTTTAAAACTCTGTTAGGGAAAGTATTGGCCCTTAACCAATTTTCGGCACGGCTGATCAGTTCAAAAAGTTCGGCATTGTTGTGTGTTGGTATAAGCTTGGTATTGGCAATTTTGTCTTTTACCCATTTTATTGCCGTCATGCTGTCGCTGTATACAGGGATGGTGTTGTTCTTTTGTTTTAAGAGGGCAAGTGCATGGACTATGGCAAGAAATTCACCTATATTATTGGTTGCATCGGGAAACGGCCCCTGAATAAATATCTGCTCCCCGGTGGAAGTATGTACTCCCCGGTATTCCATCATTTTGGTCTTTGTATTCCATGCCGCATCCACACTAATGGAATTAGGTTCGGGTTTCGTTGCAGGCAATGTTTTATTGTCTTGCCCGTCAGGTTTTTTTTTATTGAAAATATATTTTTTTGAATTACCCGCAAAAGCTTTCTTTGCTTCTTCCGGGCTTTCAAAGGCTTTATAGGCTGCACCTTCAAATTTCTCAACCTGTTCCCGGCACTCAGCCCAGGTTTTGTATATACCCGGTTTCCGGCCATTCCAGACCACATAAAATTTTTGTTTTTTCATAATTTTGCCTCTTCAGAACACGTTTCAAAAAAACAATGTAAATTTACTCTAAAATATAAAACAAAAATGATCCGATACAGATACCTGATAATGCTGTTATTACTGGCATTCACGTCGTGTACCCAAAACAAAGTCTTTGAAAAATTTGTAAAAATCGAAAATTATAACTGGAAACGCGACAAGATCATAAAATTTGAAGTGCCGATAGAAGACACCCTGAGTCTATATGATGTAACCCTTACCATCAGGCACACTTCCTATTATGCCTATGCCAATATCCGTGTAAACATGATGGTCGGTTACCCTTCGGGAGATACGCGCGTCAAGGATTATAATATTTTTGTCAGGAACCCGGATGGATCTTTTAAAGGCGATGGGGCCGGCGACCTGTGGGATATTACCCATCCCGCGCTTGAGGGGGTTAGCTTTCCGGTCAAAGGAACCTATGTTTTCGAAATTCAAAATGTGATGCCCCTGGTGGAAACACCTGACATCATGGATGTCGGACTGATCGTTCGAAAAGCAAAAAAAGCAGATTGATCCCACTGAACGATCATATAAAACAAATTCTGAAAACGCTTCCCGACAAGCCCGGGGTATATCAGTTTTTCAGCAATACCGGAATTATTATTTATGTAGGCAAAGCTAAAAACCTAAAAAAACGCGTTCACAGTTATTTTAAGGATGAAGCCCAACAAACCGGCAAGGTCAGCGTACTCGTAAAAAAAATCTGCGACATTAAATACATTGTCGTGGATAACGAATATGAAGCGCTGCTTCTGGAAAACAACCTCATAAAAAAATACCAGCCCCGTTACAATGTTTTGCTGAAAGATGATAAAACCTACCCCTGGATCTGCATAAAAAACGAACGTTTTCCGAGGGTCTTTCCCACCCGCAACCTGGTAAAGGACGGTTCTGAATATTTCGGCCCTTATGCCTCGGTGCGCATGATGAACACCCTGCTGGAACTGGTATTTCAGATCTTCCAGTTACGTACCTGCAACTACAACCTGACGGAAGAAAACATAAGCCGCCGAAAATACAAAACATGCCTGAAATATCATATCGGCAACTGCAAAGGCCCCTGCGAAGGCCTGCAGAGCGAGGACGATTACGATGATGTAGTCGCTAATATAAAAGAGATTATCAAAGGGAACATGAATTCGGTACAGCATCAACTAAAAAAAGCCATGAACACTTTTGCCGATGCCTATGAATTTGAAAAGGCCCAGATCGTAAAAGAAAAGATAGAGCTGCTGCAAAAGTACCAGAGCAAGTCAACGGTGGTAAATTCCGCCATCAGCAATGTCGATGTGTTCAGTATCATCGAAGATGAAGAAACTGCTTATGTCAATTTTCTGAAAGTGGTGGACGGCGCTATCGTTCAGGCACACACGGTGGAACTTCGCAAACGTCTCGATGAATCGCCCGTGCAATTGCTTGAATATGCTATCACCGACCTGCGCGAACGGCTGAAAAGCAATTCATTTGAGATCATCGTACCTGTTCCCCTGAGTATCAATTTTCCGGACACCAAAATTACAGTGCCTCAGAAAGGCGATAAAAAAAAGCTGCTCGACCTTTCGGCCAGCAACGCAAAATATTACAGACTTGATAAAGAAAAACAAAAAGAACTGGTCGATCCCGACAGACACGTGAACCGTATCATGGAGCAGGCGATGAACGACCTTCACCTGAACGAACTGCCGGATCATATCGAATGTTTTGATAATTCAAACATACAGGGGAGCTATCCGGTGGCGTCGATGGTAGTTTTTAAAAATGCCCGCCCGGAAAAAAGCGAATACCGCCATTACAACATCAAAACCGTTGAAGGCCCCGATGATTTTGCTTCTATGGAAGAAGTAGTATACCGCCGCTACAAAAGGCTGCTCGACGAAAACAAAGCCCTCCCCAAACTTATCGTGGTGGATGGCGGCAAAGGCCAACTGAGTTCTGCCTTGCAAAGCCTTGAAAAACTCGGGCTCAGGGGCAAGATCGCCATCATAGGCATTGCGAAAAAACTGGAAGAGATCTATTTTCCCGGCGACAGCATCCCGATGTACATAGATAAAAAATCCGAAACACTGAAACTGATACAACAACTGCGCGACGAGGCACATCGTTTTGGCATCACCCATCACCGGCAAAAACGGCAGAAAGCAACAGTAAAGTCTGTATTGACAGATATTGACGGCATCGGCTATGAAACAGCACAAAAATTATTGAGAAAGTTCAAGTCGGTGGCAACGATAAAAAAAACATCTTTTGAAGACCTGAAATCATTGGTAGGACAACAAAAAGCAGAAATCCTCACCGCGTATTTTAAAAAAAAGGCTTAGTATTTGTAACTAAACTTTACTTTACTTTGTAAAGCCATTTAAAAAATAAAGGATATGAAAAATTTGAAAATGTTAGCAATTGCAGGCCTGTCCTCCCTTGTACTTCTTTCCGCCTGCAAAACAAATAAAAACAATACCATGGACACAAAATCAGGCACAGACGCTGAAAACACCGCACCTGTCAACATTACCGAAAACAATAATCTGTTCGCTTTTGACCTGTACAAAATGATCAGCGTCAAGCCGGAGAATATGTTCTATTCGCCTTACAGCATCTCTGCCGCCCTCGCCATGACCTATACCGGGGCAAGGAACAATACCGAAATACAAATGAGTTCGGTGATGCATTTTCCGGCCAGCAATGAGGCTTTTCACAACCAATACAATACCGTACTAAAAGATATCAACGCATTGAACGACGGCAGTACGATGAACATTTACACTGCAAATTCTATCTGGGCACAAAAAAATTTCAAATTCAAAGAAGACTTTATTGGTGTATTAAAAAACAGTTATAACTCATCTTTAAATACCGTTGATTTCATAAAAGAAACCGAAGCCAGCCGCATACTGATAAACAAATGGGTGGAAGATCAAACCAAAGAAAAGATCAAAGACCTGATACAGCCGGGGCTTATCGATTACCTGACAAGAATGGTGCTTGTAAATGCCATTTATTTTAAAGCAAACTGGGAAATAGCGTTCGACGAAAAGCAAACTCAAAAGATGGATTTTTATAGTACCGAAAACTCGCCGGTAACCTGTGATTTTATGTTTGCAGAAAAAGAATTTAAATTTTACGAACAGGGAGAAGACCTCAAAGCGATTGAAATACCTTATTCAAAAGGCAACATGTCGATGCTGGTCATAATGTCAAAAGATAAAAACGGCTTTGGCCTGGTAAATAAACAAATGAGCCTTGATCTGTATAATACGATTAACGAAGGCCTGGTTTCAAAGAAGGTAAAGCTCTGGCTGCCGAAGTTCAAAACCACCTCGGAATTCGAGTTGAGCGAGGTGCTTAAACAGATGGGCATGAAGGAAGCGTTTAGTGATAATGCAGACTTTTCGGGGATGACCGGCAAAAAAGATCTTAAGATCAGCAAGGTCATTCATAAAGCATTTGTTGAAGTGAACGAAGCCGGCACCGAAGCTGCAGCAGCCACAGCCGTTGTCATGCGTGTTAAATCGATGCCTGTGAATCCGCCGGAATTCAGGGCCGACCACCCATTTATGTTCATTATCAAAGAAAACAAAAACAACAGCATTTTGTTCGCCGGAAATATTTTTGACCCGACAAAATAACCTCATGTCAGATTTCAAACTTATTAAAACTTCGGGCTGGAAAGATTACGAACTTATTGATTCCGGCAACTATGAAAAGTTAGAACGTTTTGGGGAGTATATCCTTGCACGCCCCGAGCCGCAAGCCTGCTGGAATAAATCATTGCCTGAACACGATTGGGAAAATCGGGCTCATGCAAAATTTGTAAAAGCTACCGGAAAAGACAGCCAGGGCGAAAAAGGACAATGGCAGATCCTGAAAAAAATGGAAGGGCAATGGTGGGCAGGTTATGAGTATAAATCAATGAAATTAAGGTTCCGGCTGGGGTTGACCGCCTTCAAACATGTTGGCTTGTTTCCCGAACAGGCCGATAACTGGATTTATATATTTGATACGGTTTCAGAAATTAAAGACATTCATCCAAAAGTCCTGAACCTGTTTGCCTATACGGGCGGCGCTTCTCTGGCTGCCAAAGCCGCCGGTGCCGAGGTGGTGCATGTTGATTCTGTGAAGCAGGTTGTCAACTGGTCGCACGAAAACATGGAAGCCAGCGGGTTGGACGGCATACGCTGGATCGTGGACGATGCCATGAAGTTTGTAAAACGCGAGGTGCGGCGGGGAAATAAATACAACGGAATCATACTCGATCCTCCTGCATATGGCCGCGGCCCGGACGGCGAGAAATGGGTGCTTGAGGAGCAGATCAATGAGTTGATAAAAAACTGTGCTGAGTTGTTAAGCGCCGAAAAAAGTTTTTTGATTTTGAACCTTTATTCCATGGGCTTTTCAGCTCTTGTCGCTGAAAATCTCATCTGCGATTATGTGAAAAACATTACAAGTAAGGAATTAGGTGAATTATATTTTGCTGACCACAGCGGAAAAAAACTTCCGCTTGGGACTTTTTTCAGGATGAAAACTTTTTGAAAAAAGTTTTTTCATCCATAAAGCTTTGCTTTACCAAAACGCCACCCGATCTTAAAACCTAATTGAACTGATAACTCCACGCCTCCCTCGTGGAACACCTGGGGTGGATCAAAAATATCCGTACTGGCACCTCCATAACCTAAATATGTAATATCCGCACTGCGGGTAACAACACCACCTCTGTATGTTAAACCAATGGAAAAAAAGGCATCAAACAAAAACTTTTTTATCTGTGGTGTTTGCACTCCAAACAAAATATTGAGGTTGACAGCAGCACTTTTTTCGCTCTGCGAAGCATAAAAAGCTCTATGGTAGTCGTCCGAGCCATCAGCATTAAGCCAAATAAGCTTATCGCTATAGTAATAATAACGAAACCCAAGTTGCGGGCCCAAATACAAGTGTTTCTTTTTCGAAAGAAAAAACTTGGGAATAACCTCAAAGGTAAATCCTTTCCGAAAAAGATAAGAATGGTCAAACGAGGCAAGATTTCTATTTCTGATTTGAACAAGATCGGTTAAAGCACCCGCAAAGTGGCAGGGCTTGGGGTCGGGCGTTGCATACAGAATACCTGCACCAACTTCGATACAGAAACTACGTTTTACCGGTAATTCAATATTCAGGTTGATTTCGTTGGTAAGGTTCCTGACAAGATTTGTACTTATACCATAATGCAACGGACAAGTATCAACTGCCGCAAACATTGCAATTCTCCGTTGTTTTTTCCTTTCAAGGCCTGCAATATAATCTGCAGAATCAAGATTTCTTAAAAACGGATCTTTATTCTGCAGGTCAGATGCAAAGTATCTTTTTTTGGAAAAAATTTCAAAATCGTTGAACGTCATAATACTGAAATTTCCACTGCTGTCGGGTATTACATTGGATGACTTTTGCGGCTGAGAAGGGGAAAAGTCAAATGGAGAAGACATGGAAACGCCTTTAATGTCTGTTGGATAAACTATGACAGAGTCGAGCATCAGAAAGCCCGGATTAATTTTACGTATTACCGATTTATGCCGGGTGTTTTGCTGATCAACCCAGTGGACCACATTTTTGATTTTATATGGCACGTATTGATTAATAGTTCCATTCCCGGTTTCAAAGGCAACCTGGAATACGACAACAGTGTCTTCCTGCTTAAATCTCTGGGCTGATGATGCAGTAATGATAAACAAAACAGCGATCAGAAAAATAAAATAGTTTTTCATTAAGATCATTTTTACGTATAAAACTCAAGAAAATGTAATATTAGTATTTTATCATCTTGAGCAATGCGTGTTCAGATTTTTGAGAACTTTCAAATTCAAGTTTAAAAGTATACATTCCAACAGGAAGTGTCATTCCGGAAAATACCAGTGTATGCCTACCACTTATCTGCATCTCATTAAGCAGAACCGAAACGAGTTCGCCTAATGCGTTGAATACTTTGATATTTACATTGCCGGTTTCGGGCAAATTATAATAAATAGTTGTATTGTCACTTATTGGATTTGGATAAGCTGAAAATTCACATGAAGGATCTGACTCAGTCATTCCCTGAAAGAACAAATTGGGCATTAGCAAAAAAGCATCTGATTGTTCATTACCAAACTGATCACCGATAATACCTGTACCTGTTAAAGAAAAGTCAAGCAGGCCGGGCTGCAGTTCTTTCAAGGGCTTGAAAACAAGGGTGATGATTACATCATTTTCACTTATATCAAAATGCTTCGTGGTGGCATATACTACCCTGATGATTCCCTGGTCATCCGTCACGTGCAAGTCATTATTTGCAGCAATGATCTTTTCCAATGTCGAATTGATCTTTATTGGGCCATCTTTTTTGCCGGTATTGGACATGTAGGCGCTTACAAGTTTATATTGTTCATTGGGATAACTCAACTCCAGGCCTACTGCGGCAAGCTCATTCATTTTTGTGCTTATCCGTAAGGGAACCTCAAAATATTCAGAATCACTCATCGTGATGGATTCGTCTGACAGGAGGATGATATTCTCATCAGACAATACTTTTGCCATACTCCAGTTGCTTGATGCACCCAGATATTTTACACTGGAAGCATCGTAATCGCCGTAGGCAATCGTTTGCAGGGTTACATTTAAATCGGCCCCGGCCACTGCCACCAGAGTGTCAAATGCTACCCAGTTTCCTTTCGGGTAGTTTTTGGCAGGATCGTATGGCGACCCGACCTTTGCGGTTATTCTCGCCACGTCAATAGTGTTCAGCGACGCATTATTATCCACATTTGCACCCATGCGGTGTTTGTCTGAAAAATATCTCGACGGATCAATCACCGGATCGTGGCCAATAGAATATTTTAGTAATGCTAAGTCAACAGCATTGACATGATTAACGTATTGCATGGTGTCCGGATAAGGGATGTGGTCGTAAGCTAATATATAGTCTCCATCTGAAACGTTTGAGAATTGATATGCCCCAAGTGCATTACTGGTGTCTCTTGCCAGTTCTGTTCCTGACGGGTAACTCTTTAAAAGAACAATGACATTATCGATTTTGTATGTTGAAGGTTCATAGGTGGGGAGATTGGGGGCCGGATAGCCGGAATTGGCTTTACCAACATAACGTGTTGTTCCACTTATAGCATGTCCGCCTCCAATATATACAGTTATTGTATCAGTTACAACACAGCCATTGTATGATCCACCTGAATTATCAACAGCCGTTAAAGTATAAACAGTTGTTGAAGCCGGTGACACAACAACCGAAGAACCAACCGGAGGATAAGTTACAGGCGACCATAAATAGGTATAACTGGTATTACTGCTGCTTGCATCAAGAATTGAAGTTTCACCAATGCAAATAGTATCAGGTGTTACATTGACAGTTACTATTGGTGCAGGAGTTACAACGGCCATCACGGGTATGCCGGAACAAGAACCAGCAGGTGAATAATTGAAAAAAAGTTGAGGTCTTGAACCACTCCCGGCAGTGTAATCAATTGTGTTGCAAAATGAAACAGAAGGCGCATTATACTGAAGCTTGTAATTACTACCTGAGTAACAATTGTCATATCTGACAGTTGCGCTTTGGCCACCACAATAGTTGTTACTCCAACAAAACTCTATTATAATATTAGAAGTGCCGTTCCAAAAAAAAGGAGATGAAAAATCAAATGTATTTAATCCGGCACTTGGTTTTATCGAAGCTGCAGAAAAAACACTGGTTAATCCTGTAAAAAGCTGTAAACCGAATTGAGAGGATGTGGTTGATCCTATACTAAGATTAAATGAATGGAAAGTAGTTCCGGGCGAAACAACGTCTAAAGCTAATTTATTAATATTGCCTGCAGTCATTCCTATCGCGGATAATTCAGACGCTAATATCAAATACTGGCTTTTATTACAGCCAAAGCCATCAAAAAAAAATGGACTTTGAGAAATATCACTTACATGACTGCCCGCACCTAAAACAAATCCACTTTCCGGCTTAATTGCTGTTATGTTAAAAATAGTTGTTGTGTCTATTACCGGTGTTGTCCATGGGGAGCCTGTTCCTAACAAAGAGTCTGCATTTGCATTGTACCAATATAATGTAGAACCCGGGACCGCTGTTGCGGCAAGTGTTACACTTCCATTTCCACAACGAATAGCCGGTGTTGTTGATGTAATTATTTTTGCAACCATAATATGAACAGGTATGGATAAGCCTGACGTTGGACCATTTTTGCAAGTAACATTACACCTGTAGTAGGTTGTCGTATCCGGGACAGTGGTATAGCTAACATCTGTCGCCCCGTTGATATTGTAATATACTGTTCCATTTACAGAGCTTTGCCATTGGTAAGAGACACCTGTAACGGGTACTGTATTTTGCAGAAAAAGTATAATTGTGTCGCCCAAATAAATTTCGTTTGAAGTAGAAAGTGTTTTCCCCGGATTGGGCGCCACACAATTAAAAGAAGGAATACCATTAAATTCATCAGCGCCGACATCCGGAGCACTGCCTGTTCCGTAATAATCCGCTTCACCCCATCGGATATCTGAATCAACATCCTTAAAAACAGAGGGATCCGTTAAACTGTCACCGCCGCTTTCGCACCCGGTATTCACCGTAGACATCAGGTGCAGATTATATGGTGCTGAGGAAATATTCACAAAGGGCGGCATTTCAGTAAATGATGCGTCGTCGGTTGGACTTACTCTGATTTGAAAGGCATCAAGAGTAATATCCGTGTTTGTACCATCGGAATATATCACATTTGTAGCGCCTGGTATGCCTGCATAAAAAAGATTATTATCGCTTTTTGAAGAATAGGTGGTTAATGTGGCATTACTTCTTCTATAGGCAACTGTTTTACCGCCATAACCTGCTGTTGAATTATTGACAATAATATTGTTTTTTAATTCAACTACAGCATCAGTGTAGGCATAAATTCCGGATGTTCCAAATCCATCTGCTGAGCTTGAAGCATTAAGGCGTATGGTGTTGAAATATACTTTTGTTGACGGACATTCCGAGCCAATATGGATACCCCTGATAGAATTGTCAGAATTAGAAGAATCACCTCTAAGGTCGTAAATGTAATTATTATATATGTTTGCCTTGCTATATTGTATAAACAACCCAATATTTGTTCCCGTTTTATATTTTTTTACCTGGCCGTAAATTTTGTTATTATGAATATATGAATCGATTCCGTAAAGAGAATACAATCCAAATATAGAATAGCCATACGTTAAATTATTATATATTTCATTCCCGAAAATATACTTATGTGTAGTGATAGTTGGCCAATCAGATAAACAATCAAAATTACCGGGCTTTCCTGTGCATATATTTCCATATATTTGATTATTATAAATAGAGTCATTGTTTTTTATTGAGCCGTATTGATATATACCCAAAAAATTACCATTTCCCGAATTTTGATTATTTCTGACGATATTATCATTAATGTGGCAATTATATGCATCTGCATCTTGATAAATACAATAAAAACGTCCGGTTGTAGCCGTTGGATACATGCAGTTTTCAACAATGTTATTATTAATTTTAATTCTATTGTTGACGCCGGAACCTCCCATGGAATTACTAATAGCATATATATGAGAAGTTGTACCATTTCCGGTTATCGTAACTTGGTTATTAAATATTTCACAACGAGAGTTTACCCCTGTAGCGGTGCATATACCGTATATTGAATACTTACTCGAAGCATTAACAATATTATTACCAATTTTAAGATTGTTTGCATATGTGAAATAAAGTCCATAAGAGGAAAAAGAAGAGTTGGATGTGCATGAAGCAGTAATATTATTACCACCGGCAACCCCGATTTCAATGTTGTTAATATAATATTGCTGCGAAGTATTTCCATATAAGTAAATGCCATTGACAACATTATTAATGGAGTTGGAATAAATAAAAATATCGCTGATTATACCATTTACAGACGTTGGCGTGATTGCAGTTGAGGAAGACGCCGTTTGATATTTAATAAAAATTCCATTCGATTTAGAACCTGTGGTATTTGATGTTGATAACGATATATTGCAATTCCTTATAGTGATCTGTTTAGAGCCATCTGTTGCGCTGGATGAAAAAATACCAAACCCCCATTCCATTAATGTTGTTGACGTGTTGTTTGCAGGGTTTTCTGAAACATCAATCCCATCGATAGTAATATAATCCGTACCCTGAATTTCAATAATCCCATCAACGGTTCCGGTTCCGGTACCTGCCGTGATAAGAGGATTCGGCCCTGATCCGGCTTTTTGAAAAATCACAGGATTAAGCGCACTTGCTGTAGGGGTTGTAATAACAATATTTGCTGCTGTTTCAGTATAACCGGCTGCAATATTAAATATCACGCCACCCGCACCAACACCCAGGATATTCAAGTCATTTACTGCTGCAGCAATTGTTGTATAATCACCTGGGATATTCTTAGTACCTGTTAGCTGTGCATCAACATAATTAAACACAGCTAAGAATAAGATAAAGATGAATAATCTTTTCATGATAGTAATTCTGATTTTGTTATGTTCTTTATAGAACAGTACGGCAAATTTATTAAAATCTGAATTTGAAAAATATTTTTATGTGTAAACTTATTTTTTAATTTTTTACGAAGTAAGATTGCGAATTATAAGCGTTAATAATATTCAACATGCTATAATTTTATCTAATTCAAACTCATAATTGATTTTTAACAAAACAATATTTTTAGATATTTTACTGAATTAAAAATTTATCTGCAAAGAAATATTCTTTCCCAAATATTTCTTTATTCTCTCAAAATTTCATAAGTTTGACCAATAAAAGTTAATTTTTTAAAATAGTAATATGGCAGATTTTGTTTACGAGAAACCTTTTCAGATAGAGAAAGACGCAACCAGGTACCGGCTGCTTACAAAAGATTATGTAAGCGTCATTGAGGCAGGCGGAAGAAAAATACTCAACGTTGATCCGAAAGGCCTGGAACACCTTGCAAAAGAAGCAATCTATGATCTTTCCTTTTTTCTCCGGGCTTCACATCTTGAAAAGCTTGCCCTGATTCTTGATGATCCTGAAGCAACTGACAACGACCGTTTTGTGGCATACAACATGCTTAAAAACACGGTTATTTCTGCTAAAGGAGAACTCCCGTGGTGCCAGGACACCGGAACGGCCATCGTGATAGGTAAAAAAGGCGAACAGGTCTGGACCGGTACCAACGATGCAGAATTCCTTTCCAGAGGCATCTACACTACATATAATGAGAAAAACCTGAGGTATTCACAGGTCGTGCCGTTTTCGATGTGTGAAGAAAAAAATTCGGGGACTAACCTGCCTGCTCAGATCGACATCTATGCTACCGAAGGAGATGCGTACAAATTTCTGTTTATCACCAAGGGGGGAGGGTCTGCAAATAAAACCTTTCTCTACCAGCAAACCAAGTCGCTGTTAAATGAAGAATCGCTGATAAAATTTATAAGGGAAAAAATCAAAGAACTGGGCACTTCTGCCTGTCCTCCCTATCATCTTGCGCTTGTCATTGGCGGAACCTCCGCAGAAGCGACACTTAAAACTGTTAAGGAAGCCTCTGCCGGATACCTCGATCATCTTCCGACGACGGGAAATGCCAGCGGACGTGCTTTCCGCGATATCAAATGGGAAAAAAAGATAGAAAAAATATGTCAGGAATACGGTGTGGGCGCACAGTTTGGCGGCAAATATTTTGTTCATGATGTCCGGGTTATCCGGATGCCGCGTCATGCGGCGTCATGCCCGGTGGGGATGGGTGTGAGCTGCAGCGCCGACAGAAATATTAAGGCGTATATCAACGAGAATGGTATTTTCCTCGAAGAGCTTGAAAAAAATCCTGCCCGTTTCATGCCGGCCACAGCGCCGGAGCTTGAAAAAGCTGTTGAGATCAACCTCGACAGGCCAATAAAAGAGGTGCTCGCTGAACTGACAAAATATCCCGCCAAGACAAGGCTGAGCCTGACGGGAACCCTCATCGTTGCACGAGATATTGCTCATGCACAGATCAAAAAAATACTTGATGAAGGCAAGCCAATGCCTGAATATTTTAAGAACCACCCCATTTACTATGCCGGGCCGGCAAAAACACCGGCCGGGAAGCCCTCGGGAAGTTTCGGGCCTACCACGGCAGGAAGAATGGATGCTTACGTGGATCTCTTTCAGAGCCTTGGCGGATCGTTGATCATGCTGGCCAAAGGAAACCGGAACAGGTCGGTAATTGATGCCTGTAAAAAATATGGCGGATTTTTCCTTGGATCTATCGGTGGGCCGGCAGCATTGCTTGCCGATGAAAACATCAAATCTGTCGAAGTGGTCGACTTTGAAGATCTTGGCATGGAGGCAATCAGAAAAATAAGAGTGGAAAACATGCCGGCATTCATTCTGACAGATGATAAGGGGAATGATTTCTTTGACGAATACAATAAATAGCGTTTGCCCCAAAATACGGAGTTTCTATTTGCCTTTTTTTTTAATGTCTTATGAATTAATCCTGAACACAATATATTGTTCAGATTTTTTATTGATTGATATACAATTTTCGCAATTATTATGTAAGTTTGCTATAATTATGCTATTAACCCAAAAAACATGAAAAATAAGATCATCATCCCCACAGATCTGACAAAAGCTGCAAGTCGGGCAATAAAACAGGCTGCGGCCATTGCCGTTAAAACAAACGCCAGCCTGACCTTGTTACATGTGCTTAACGATAAATCCCCGTCGGAAGATGAGATAAAAAAGATACTGTCTGCCGAAGCAGAAAATATTTATTCACATGGTGGAATACGCAGTGATATCATGATCCGTGAAGGAAATATCTTTGAAGTAATTCCGCATGTTGCCTGTGAGCGTGATTATGATTTAATGGTTTTAGGAACGCATGGTATCAAAGGAATCAAACAGATGTTGTTTGGTGCCGACATTCTTAAACTGGCCGAAAAGATTCGCATTCCGGCTCTCATCATCCAGGAAGAATCGCCGATAATCAAATCCTTAAAAAAAATCGTTTTGCCGGTTAGCAGCCATAAATCCTTTGATATTGCCGTTGATGCTGTTCTTCTATTAGCAGGAATATTTGATTGCGAGGTTCATTTATATTCCATACAGAAAGCCGGGTTCGACTGGCCCGATCAGTTAATTGCCAACATTGAAAATGCCACCCGGAAGTTTGAAATGAAAGGAGTTCAAATGATACGGGTCAGAGAAGACCAAAATGTTTACTCCATGGGATATGCAAAACAGACATTGAACTATGCACATTCCATCGGGGCCGAGCTTATCTGTACGATGTCTGTCGCTTCAAAAGAATATTATTATTTTGCAGATTCTGACAAAGAAAAATTAATTCTTAATGAAGAACGCATCCCGATACTTTGCGCAGGCGGGTGTTCAGAACCGGAAGCATAAGGTCAGAAAAAATATCATTCAACCAAGGCCGATTCTTTAGCGCTTTTTGAGCCCTGATGCGTGCTCAGCGATTTCTATGCTGAAAAAAGTTTTTTAAAATGATTTTTTTATGAGAGTTGTTATCCAAAGAATAAATGAAGCTTCGGTATTAATAAACAATACCGAAAGACGAAGTATTGGCAAAGGCTTATTGGTTTTACTGGGTATTGAAGATGCCGACACCGTTGATGATATCGAATGGCTTTGCGGAAAAATTGCACGCTTACGTATCTTTGGTGATGAGCAGGGAATAATGAATCTTTCCGTCTGCGATGTGGCGGGCGAAGTAATGGTCATAAGCCAATTCACGCTTCATGCCAGCACCAAAAAAGGCAACCGCCCCTCATACATCCGCGCAGCAAAACCGGAGATTGCCGTCCCACTGTACGAAAAATTTCTTCAACAGATGAAATCCGAACTGAACAAAAATATAGTTAGCGGGGAATTTGGCGCTTATATGCAGGTTTCATTAGTAAACGACGGCCCTGTGACGATAATGATTGATTCGAAGGAGAAAGAATAAAAAGGCTGATTTATTGGCCACTTTTCATTGATTTATTGCTGTAGCATCTATGAGAACCTTTGTGTAATTGCGCAATAGAAATTACACAGAGTGACACGGAGGGGACACGGAGTTACACAGAGAACTTATAAGACAGCCTTTTCTTCTACAGATTTTCATTTATCCACATCCACAAGCTTGTATGCCTTATTCCCCATTTTAAGTTCTGCAGCATAGTCGATCTGGTGTTTGCCGCTGGGATTGCCGGCTATAACGAAAGCATCATCACAGGCACAGGCTTTGTCAACCATGTCGTGGCTGGCTTTTTCGATGGCAACAATATCCATTGAAACAAGGATACCGATATCCTCAAGGAAGGGTTTCGGCGCAAAACTCGCGCAATCGCACGACCTTGAAATGTTGGCCAGCACATTTATGTAGATCATTTTTTTCTGTTCGCTCAATACCTTTGCGTACTCAACCAGGTGCTCCAGAAAAACAACTTCCTGGGCAGATCCTCTGGGAACAGAAAAAGACTGTACAGGACAGGTGCTGATGCATTTTCCGCATCCGATGCATTTGCTCTTGTCTATGGTCAGGGGATCAAGTGTAATGGCACCCGCAGGACATTCTTTTACACAAGCCCCGCATTTGGTGCATTTGTCGGGGTGAGTTGCCGGGACATCATTGGCGTGCATGGCTCTCTTGCCTTCTATAGAAGCCAAACCCATGCTGACATTTTTTATTGCCCCTCCAAAACCCGCGCTGCCATGGCCTTTAAAATGCGAACATATCACATAGGTATCGTAATTATAAAAATGCGATCCGGTAAATACTTTTTTATAATGTTTTGTGTTTACATCCAAAACGGTGTCTTTTTCTGAATCTAAAATATCAATAGGGGCATAGGTAAATCCATGTTCTTTGGCCAGTTTCATATGAGATTCCGTATATCGTCTTTTGCTGACGTATAACACATTGGTTTCAACCAGCGTGGCATTGAGTTTCTGAACCAGCGGCTTCATCAGTTCCGGCGACAGATAGTTTTTGTTACCTTCCTCGCCAAAATGCACCTTGAATCCTATCTTTCCCTGTGCCTGGGCTTCTACATACGAGAACACTTTTAAAAGGCCTTCCGGAGTGATGTTTTTTGTAAAATAAACTATGGAAGAGTCGGCCTGGCCAAATACACCGGTAATAAAGAAAATACCGAGTATATAAAGGGATATTTTTTTCACCATCAATTATGTTAAGATTTCCGTGCAAAATTAGCACATAATGAACATTCTTTACACTGTTCGAATAATATCACTGCTGAGTCTTATTTCTAAAATATCGCGGCGTGTTTTGTTACCTGAGTGTCCACTTCTTTATAGGTGATGCAGTCCCATACCGGGCATACATGTTTGCAGAGCATACAGCCGAGGCAGCGTTCTTCGTTGACGGAAGCTTTTCTTGTTGCTGCATCAAACTTCATCGCCTGATTGGCTCCATCCTGGCAAGAGATATAACATTGTCCGCAACCGATGCATTTGGTATCGTCCACGACAGAAACAGCCTGGTAGCGCGTGTTAAATTCTGAAGGATCGACAATTTTCTTAGCAGCCCTGCCGATGATCTCATCCAGCGACTGAATATTGCGTTCGAGCATATAATCGCCAAGCCCTTCGATCATGTCTTCCACGATACGGTAGCCGTATTTCATGATGCCGGTGGTAACCTGAAGGTTGGTAGCGCCCAACAGTAAAAAATGCAGGGCGTCGATCCATGTTTCTATACCGCCTATACCACTGATAGGCAAATTCAACTGTTTTGAATTATACAGTTCGGAAACAAAACGCAGGGCAATAGGTTTTGCTGAAGGCCCCGAGAACCCCGTCGGTGAAGAATTTCCATGAATATTGGGCAGGGGGGTAAGAGTATTGATATCTATTTCGGTAATAGCCCGAAGGGTATTAATGGCGGAGATGGCATCTGCGCCGCCTTCTTTGGCCGCCAGGGCCACGGGAACCATATCGGTAATATTAGGGGTCATTTTAGCTATTACAGGCAGCTTGCTGGCTTTTTTGACTACTTCCGTGAAGGCTGCCACGGCATGAAAATCCTGTCCCACCCTGTGGCCTGCATTTTTGTGCGCCATCTGCGGACACGAAAAATTCAGCTCCAGCAGATCGGCGCCGGCATCCTCCGACATTTTTGCCAGCTCGGCCCAGTCCTCATCACTAAAGCCCATGATACTTGATATCAACACCTTGTTTGGGTAATTCTTTTTTAGCCATTCAAGATCTTTGATGTTGTCTTTTATCGGCCTGTCTGTGATTTGTTCGGCATTCTGCAAGCCGACAAACCGCTTGTCGCCAACATTGTAGGCGTTCAGGCGCGGCGAAGGCATCACCACTTTAAAACTCTTTTCAAGTCCCAGGGTTTTGTAAACAATACCACCCCAGCCGGCATCGAAGGCTCTTGCACACATTTCGGCGTGATAGCCTACCGGGGAAGAGGAAAGACAAAACGGATTTTCAAAATTAACGCCACAAAAATTTATACTCAGATCAGCTTGTTTTTTCATTGGTTGTTCCTCCTGTTTTTTAAATAAGCATCAATACTTTCTGCAGCCTTTTTCCCTTCTCCTATAGCCTGAACCACGGTGGCTCCTCCATTGATCACATCACCACCGGCAAAAACACCGGGAATATTTGTTTCAAAACCATCATTCACAATGATAACTCCTTTTCCCTTTGTTTGTATTTCTTTAGCGAAAGTCATCACTTCACTTCCAGGTTTTGTGCCGATAGCCTGAATAACCATATCAACATTAATTGAGAATTCCGTTCCTTTTATCTGACGGACATTGCCGGGGACAAACTTCCCGGGTTCTATCCATTCGGTCTCTATTCCAAGCAACCCTGAAATATTTTTCCCATCGGCAGCTATACCGGTAATCTGCGTGCCGGCTTTAAAAATGATATTCATGATCTGTGCCAGCTTTATCTCTTCCTGATCTGCGGGCAATTCGTCCAGGTGTTCCAGTGAGATAAGATACACTTTGGCTGCACCGGCTGCTTTGGCTGAAACGGCGGAATCTACAGCTACGCTCCCTCCGCCAATGACCGCAATGTTTTTATTTTTTATATCAATACTATTCTTATCAAATTTAACCTTACGGAGAAATGCAATGTAATCCATCGCGTTCGTATATTCTTTAAGCAACTCCAGCTTAAATGCTTCAGAAAGCCCGGTGCTGATGTAAACGGCTTCATAACCTTCCGTGAGCAGTCCTGAAACCGCTTCTTCTGTTTCAACGGCAGATTGATACCTGATCTCAACGCCCTGGCTTAGCAGATTTTCAACATCGTATGCTATGGCTTCTTCCGGCAATCTGAATTCAGGAATATTCCATTTGGGAACGCCGCCGGCATGGTTTTCCTTTTCAAAAACCGTGACATCATAGTCCATTTTTGCCAGCACCGAAGCACAACCCATACCAGCAGGCCCGCAGCCTATAACAGCTATTTTACCATTCATTTTTTTGCTCAGAGCCAATGGTTCAAGGCCGGATTGTTTTCCATATTCCGTGGCAAAGCGCTGTAAGCCGTTAATATTGATAGGTTCTTCAAGTGCCTTGATGCTGCATGCTTTTTCGCATAGTTTTTCGACGGGACAAATGAAGGCACAAACACTTCCAAGGATGTTATTCCTGCGTATAGTACGGGCGGCGCCTTTGTAGTTATAAAATTTTATCTGCCTGATGAACTTACCGGGATCGGTGCCGGCAGGACATCCTGCACTGCACGGGGCATCGTGGCATAATAAACACCGGTTGGCTTCTTTTATCGCAGCCTCAAGAGTTAAGGGCTCCCGCATGCATTTGAACTGAACAATGTTAAGAGGGTCGATCAAGTTCTTCATAATAATAAATAGTTATATTTTGTTTGTTGTCTTTTTTTTAAATAAAATTTCAGGTTAATGACATCATAAAACTCAGGAAATGAGCTTAGATAATGTAAAATCTGCCGAATAATCTAAGATTTATATGTACAAAGATAAAAATATTCTTACCAGAAGTGCAAAATAAAAAATTGAGAACATACTTTCTATAGGTGAAGCCTTAAATCATGTATCTTCAAAGGAATCCGGGACATGAGAAGACATTGAAAAACAAAGAGGCCATCTCAATTTTGAGACAGCCTCTTCAGTTGGTATGCTAAATCAGATCGTTATCAATGAATCATCTTCAACACCATACATTTTGATTTTTCCGTACCGGTAAATTCCAGCTTAAAGGTATACATGCCTGCAGAAAGGCCGTTTGGTGAGAATACTGCCGAATGTTTCCCGCTGATCTGCGATTCATTTACCAGTTCGTTCACCAGTTCGCCGATAGCATTATATACTTTCAGTTTTACTGTTCCGTTTTCCGGAATAGTATATGTCAACGTAGCATCACCACTGAATGGGTTAGGATAGCCGGCAAAATCAAATCCGGCTTCGGTGTCGTTACCCTGGACAAAGATCCTTGGCATAGAGAGGTAGGCTTCACCATTTATTTCGCCATATTGGTTTGCGATCAAACCGGTACCACTCAGGTTAAAATCAAGCTCTCCCCGATCCGCATCACTCAGTGAATGGAAGCCCAATCTTATCAGTTCATCATTAGCAGCAACATCAAAATGGTTTGTGGTGGCATATACCACCCTGATTATTCCGTCTGCTTCTGTCACGAGCAGGTCATTATCATCAGCAATGATATCTTCCAGTGCCGGGTTGATTTTAATCAGACCGTTTTTATTGGCGGTTTTTGGCATGGATGCGCTAACAAGCTTGTATTTAGTGCCGGGATAACTCAACTCCAGGCCCAATGCGGAAAACTCATTCATTTTTGTACTTATCCGTAAAGGAACTTCAAAATACCCATCATTATTTATGGTTATCGACTCGTCAGAACGGTTGATGATATTTTTATCATGTAATGATTTTGTCAACCCCCAGGTTGTTAATGAGTCTTTGTATCTGCTGCTGGAAGCATCATAATCGCCATAACCCACAGTTTGCAGGGTAATATTTAGGTCGGCACCGGCAACCGTGATCAGGGTGTCCAGGGCTACCCAATTTCCTTTCGGGAAGTTTCTCACAGGATTATCCGGCCAACCGATTTTTGCCTTAATTCTTGCCACATCAACAACATCAATAGTTATATTATTATCTACGTTTGCCGCTTTTTTATGTTTTGCTGTAAAACTCTTAGACGGATCAACCAATGTGTCAACGGACAAAAGATATTTCATTAAGGCCACATCAATGGCATTTACATCATTACCTGATTGCATGGTATCAACAGTATATTTATCATAAGACAACCTATAGGTTCCATCCGGAACATTACTGAATTGATATACGCCCGAAGCATCACTTGTATCCCTTATCAGTTCTACTCCGGTGGGATATGACTTCAGTATAACGATCACCTTGTCAATATTGTATTTTGCAGGAGTATATGTGGGAAGTGCATATGCAGGGTAGCCTGCGTTGGCCTTGGCCAAATAGCGTGTCTTGCCGATGATGGCATGTCCGCTTCCGGCTGTTGTACTTGCATAAAAGTTGTATGCGCTATTTTTCATAAAATCGCCACTAGAGTAAGACCCACATTCAATCCAATAAGATGTCCCGGCTGTTAATGTTAGTGTGATCATCGGATCCTCTCCGCCATAACTATTATCATCCGAAGCTAAAACTGTTCCGCAGCAGGAACCGCTAAATATCCTCATATAGGTATTCCCGTCGCTGTTTCGCATATCAAAGGTATAAGATCCCGTAGTTGTACAGTTATAACTAAAGAAAACGTCATTATAGCCCCTTCCTGTGCAATCATCAGTACATCCCAGGGTTCCTGAAGTATTGTATCCGACGGAAATCTGGGAATACGTGATGCTGGTGGCACCGGCACATGTTTCATTTGCCGGTGCCGTACAATTGCGCACAAGGTTGAAATTATATGCAGAACCTTCATAACCTGTCGAATAATAACTCCCGCATTCAAAATAATAGGTTGTTCCTCCGATCAGGTTCAGTGTAATACTTGGATCCAGGTCTCCGTATGTGTCATCATCTTCAGCAACAAGGGTTCCCGTGCAGCATGAACCGGAATATATCCTCATATAATTGTCTCCGGCGCTAAGCCCCATATCGGCAGTGTATGAGCCGTTTACAGAAGGAGTGAAGGTATAAAACACATCAAAATATCCATGTCCTGAACAGTCATCATTGCATCCGAGTGTACCGCTGGAGGTATACGGTGTAGTTGGCACAGAGGTGGCGCCTGCACAAGTTTCATTTGCCGGAGAAACACAGCCTGCAGGGCAATTAATATAGAACGTATGAGTACCTGTCGTTGAATTCTCGTCGTCAAGCAAGATATAGTAGGTAACACCCTGTGTCCAGGACATTGAGCCATATGTTCCCGTTGTGTAGATATCATCAATACATGTCCAGCCGGTTGCACCACAGCTTGAAGCCTGCCACTGATAATCAACATAGCCGCTTGCCGCGGTAACCTCCAAACTATAAGTACCGGTTGTAGGAGCTACAAAGCTGTATATTTTTTCTATTCCGGGGCAATCATAACCACAAGAGGTTGTGTCATTGCTTGTATTCCAGACGCCGGCGCCCCCTCCGGTATAGGTTTGCGGATAGCCAGAGCCACAACCGCTGATGGCTGTAGCATTTGAACAGGGAGAATTTGCGCAGGTTCTCGAAATTGTAAAAGTTCCGGTTATGGAAGACAAAGAAGACCAGTGAGCTATGTAAATATAATAGTTTATTCCGCTGGCAGGAATGAAGGTATAGCTTTCTGTACTCGCAAAGAAGTGGTCATCCACACAGGCCACATTGGTGAAGTTGCCGCATGAACCGCTGACAATAGCCATTTGATGATCAAATGTTGCTGTTGAAGAAATGGTAGTTTCAATGCCATCTCCTGTAAATTTATACCATACGCCGTAAGAAGCCATGAGGCATCCGGTGCCGCTGGTTTCACTGGCACAATTAACCGTTGTTCCGGCCAGATTTGTTGTTCCGCAGGGTAACGTTATTGCATTTGCACACAAGTCATTTGGAGGAATGACCGGGCAATTAACATAGAATGTATGGGTGCCGGTTGTTGAGTTTTCGTCATCAAGCAATATATAGTAGGTAACACCTTGTGTCCAATACATATAGCCGTAAGTTCCCGGCGTGTATATATCATCAATACATGTCCATCCTGTTTCACCGCAGCTTGAAGCCTGCCATTGATAATCCACGTATCCGCTTGCCGCAGTAACCTGGAGACTGTAATATCCGGTTGTCGGAGCAACAAAACTGTATATTTTTTCTGAACCGGGGCTGTCAAAGCCGCAGGAATTATAATCAAATAACCCGGTATTCCATATACCGCTACCGCCTCCGGTAAATGTTTTTGAATAAGAAGAACCGCAGCCGCTGATGGCAGTTATATTTGAACAGGGAGAAGTAGCACATGTCCTTGAAATAGTAAAAGTCCCTGTGGTGGTTGAAGACGAAGAATAATGTGCTATATAAACATAATATATCGTACCGTATGTCGGAGTGAACGTATATGTTTCAGTACCTCCGCTGGTATATGTGTCGACACAAGCGATACTGGTAAAACTACCGCAGGAACCGGAAACAATATCCATTTCGTGGTCAAAGTTGCCTGTTGAAGAAATGGTTGTTTCAATACCATCGCCTGTAAATTTGTACCATACGCCATAAGGAGAAACGGTGCATCCAGTTCCCGGGGTTTCACTTACACAGCTAATCGTTGATCCGGCCAGATTTGTTGTTCCGCAAGGCAAGGGCGTCGCATTTGCACAGGCATCGTTAGCAGGAACACCTGCATATTTGTATTTTAAATACCCGGTATTTTCAAGATCAGCGCAATTGTAGTGTGAAACAACAATAAAATATGTTCCATTTGCAGGACATGTCCAGTCAGTTGATGCGGCAAGAGATGAAGTGCAATACGGCCCAAAATCATCGGCAGCAGCCACTTGGGTGCCAGTGGAATTGTAAATTCCGATCCATGTGTCCTCAACTCCGTCGTAAGTATCGCAAGTGCTGAAGTTATAAGTGGTCCCGGCGGACGCGGAAAAAGCAAAGAAAGGCTTCATGCCCGCACTACAGGTTTTGTTCTGCCATACCGTTGTCGGAACAATGTCATTCCCCTGCCAGTTGCCGCACATGGTCGTACCCGGAGTATAGGTTATATATAAATTCGGCCGGTTATAACCGAAGGTTCCGTAGCTTGTGGGTGGGGTATTATCCTGCCACCACCATTGATGCCTGCATTTTGAATAAGTGGTGTATCTGAAATAAGGAGATCCGTTGGCTCCGGTGCCGCCATAATTACACTCGGTGAGAACCTGCAGGTTTGCTGCTGTGCTGTAGGTATAAGGAAATACAGTGTCTAAAAGCATCACCTGCCAGCCTGTATTTGGCCAGTAATAATTACCTGTCTCCACCGTTGAGGAGCTGGCAATAGCAGACGCCCATGTTATCGCAGGATAACTCCATACGGTCGTTGATGAGGTCTTTAAGCGAAGAATGCTGGGTGATGCCGTGGCATCACCGGAATTCACATACCAACCGACATTTTTAATGGTAACGCTGCCGATATTTCCGATTTCGGAAGCCAGATAAATAGAGGCGCTTCTGGTGTATCCATATTTCATGAACCAGGGATAATCATAATTTGCCATGCCTGATCCAAAGGTCAGGTTCGGGTCAATAGTTATCGGGAAGCTCCTTCCTGAATTTTGCAGCCAATCAAGCGATACGGTAGCATAAACCTCGATACCACCCGGGACAAAATGGACACTGTATTTGCCTGTTGTCACATGTGCATCGCGCTCGGCGAGCTCTTCAGCCGTTAATTTATCGTCGGGCAGTGAGATAAGCCGGAAAGCACGCATCATGGTGGTGCCATTATCAATAATCACTATCGGGGCAAAGTTCAGCCCAATGGTGTCGTCCTGAGCTTTTATCATAAAACTTTCTGTCTCAAAATCCAAACTTACCCCTTCATTATTATTATAAACAATGTGCCTGGCCTGTAAGGGAATAAACTGCACAAATGCCGCTTTACCGCCAACATTCGAAGTTAGCAGCGAGCCTTGCAGTGAATTGATGATGATATTATTTTCTATTCCGGATTCATGGACGACAAACTCGTCGGTAATGCCGGGATAATTATTATATTTTATCGATTCATCATTGGGAATTCCATTTGAAGCGGTCGAATTGACCGTTGATATTACTTCATTATCCGTGTTTAAAATTTTTAATTGAGGGTTTTTCCATACATTGAACAGGTTGTTCTCATATTGCATAATAATGCCGGAACCATCTGAAACCACAGGATAATAAGTCTTTATTTCATGAGTAAGGTTAGCATAACCATAATTATTGTATGCCCCCGAATTGTTTTCCCTGATGGTGAAATCGATATCCTGCCATGCACCATTCTCGTCCATGTAGTGCTGAACATCTCCTATTATTGCCGCATAACTTCCGTCTCCGTTATCAAAATGTTTGGCAACCCTTGTCCTTTTATCCAGGACTTCCTGGCTGGGATTGAATTTTTCATATATACCCCCTTTTTGCCATTTTTTATCGGGAATGGAACGATTACCAATAGGCATCCTGCCGTATTTTTCCGTTATCTGTGGCTTTTGATCAGTGGCTCCGGCCTGAAGCCCTAAGATCATTTGCTTGTCATTAGCAATTAACTCTTTCTGCGATTTTGCAACAGACTGGGGGTTAGCGGAATTTTGTGCCTTGACCGTGGTTTCTGATTTTGTCGTTGTTTGTGATTTTACTGAAGAAAAAGTAAAAAAGACAAACCCGATCAACAAGACAAGCCGTGTTGCGTAAAACGCGAAACCTGAATTTTTTAAATTACGTACAGTTTTTTTCATAAAATTATTTTTCATGGATTTAGTTTATAACTCAGTTTATTCAACCGGAAAAATTATGCAATAATAATAAATTTTTATCTTAATAAGCACTTTTTTTATGCAGGACAACCCTTATCAGGATATTCTTACGCTGAATTTTTATCGAATTTGTAAAGCTTTTCATATGCTCAAAATGAGTCACCTCCCAAAAAATATGCTGACAATCCGGGCATCTGAAAAAACTTATTGAAATATTTGCTTATACGCCGGGATCACTTATCTGTATTATTTTTTCACAACACAACTATTACCCATGCAGTTGGGCTTTTCCTTGGGTTTGGGAAGTATCTTCACGGCAACAGCCAGGTCGTATATTTTGCATCCCACACAGATCGCAAAGGCTGTTTCGAGGTACAGCATCAGCAGGCACAACAGGCATAACGGGCAAACAGAATGAAAATATGACGGATCCGACTGCAGCAAAATTGACAGTAAAAATATTGTTGAAGAAAGCAACAAGCCGATACTCCATGCGAACTTTTTCTGAACCGCCCCGATAGGCAGCGGAGCCTGCTTTCTTACAAAGATCCACGCAAGCAATACCGTGGGCGCATACACGGGGTTAATAAAAAGCCCAATCAGAAAGTTGATCACAAAACCGCCCATTACATAAGGGATAATCCCATACCTGTTCAAGGCAAATCCATTGACAGTGGCTATTGTGCCCAACAGCAACATGATACCCGCGCTGGCCCGCATGCGCCTTTCATCCAAAACTTTGTAAGGTTTTCCTTCAATATATTCACCAAAACTTATAATAGCCATAACGCTGTTTATTTGAGTCATCAAACTTAGATAAAAATTTGAATACCATCTCTATTTTGTTGTTCGGTCTGTAATATACATTGACCCGAATTCCCTGCCGGCATGACATTGCCAGGCCATTCCCCGCGTTGGGCAACCACATCCTTCGTTTCTTTTCTGCAGATATGATTGTAGCACCTCATTGCTTCGATCCGCCGCGGCGGACTCAGCAACATTGTGCTATCTACAATTTCAATTGGCATAAACATTACTACCCAATGCGTCGCCGGTTGTGTGCTGTAAACCCTATTCTTTCATAAACTTTGCCACCCCTATCCCTTCGTTGCTATTCACTTTTAAAAAGTAAATTCCTTTTGACAAGGCGCTGATATTAACTTCTGTTTTTTCTTGCAGTAATGACTGTCTTTGTATTATTTGCCCTTGAATGTTCAGTATCTCTAATTCCGACTTCTGCGCGCTTTCTATCGTTATTTCATCAACAGCAGGGTTGGGATAAAATAGTACATTATTTTGTCCTTTTATTATTTCATTCACGTCATATACGACTCCCCCTTCCTGGTAAACAGCCAGGCCGTTGAAAGTGCAGATCCATTTGTTCTGCTCATGGTCAACAGCTATTGACAAGGCTCTGTTCCCTGGTAATCCAGAGTTTCCTGAATTAAAGACTGTCCAGTTAAGATCATCATATTTTGCTATGCCTCCGGTAACGGTCCCTATCCATTTATTCTGGTTATTGTCAAAAGCTATCGCTAAAATATCATCATCGGGTATCCCGGAATTGCCGGTATTAAAAACCGACCAATTTATACCGTCATATTTTGCAAGGCCTTTTTGCCCTATACAAGTTCCGGCCCAGGTATTCCCGTTGGTATCAATCTTTATGGCATAGACCGTATTATATGGAATCCCGGAATTTGTCGTATCATATATCGTCCAGATAACATCATCGAACTTTACCATACCGCTGTTATAGGTACCTATCCACTTATTCTGAAATTTATCAATAAAAATTTCCCTGATATTATTATCCGGTATCCCGGAAGTCGCTGTATTATAAATTGTCCAGTTCGTGCCATCAAATTTTGCAAGCCCGCCGTATGTGCCTACCCACTTGTTTTGGCTGCTATCGATGGCTAAACAATAAACAGTATTATTCGGCAACCCGGAATTAGAAGAATTGTAGACTGTCCAGTTTGATCCGTCGAATTTTACCAGGCCTCCGCCAAGTGTTCCGAGCCATTTATTCTGGTCATGATCAATCGCTATTGACAAGACCGTATTTACGGGTATCCCCGAGTTTGATGTATCATATATCGTCCAGTTGACATTGTCGAATTTTGCCAGACCGCCGTCATAAGTGCCTATCCATTTATCCTGGTTATTACCTAAAACGACTGTTTTAACATGATTTTTAGGTAAGTCCGAGTTAGATGTATCAAAAACGATCCATTCAGGGTTCTGTGCAAAAAGAGTCATTTGCACAAAAAAGATTACTAAGGTTATTAATTGCCGTATCATAATTTGTTTTTTTTGGGGGTTAATATTCGGTTTTTTATTTATTAAAAATAATACTTATACGAATTTATTAAACATTATGTTGCCGGCAAATGTAAAAGAAAGATCCGGCCTGCATGAATATTATTGTGAAACAAGTTTCCCACCGATGATCTTGAATTTTAAGGGATAACCGCCACAATCTTCGCCACTGCAAGTAATGTCGAGAATAAAGTCCTTACTTAAATTAAATTCAACCACGGAATAATAATCGTAAAAATCGGAATAATCAATATAATCCCACACTAAAACATCATCGGAATAATTACCTTTCATGTCGTAAATAAATAAAGAACTGTATTCATCACCGCCAACCAATAGTCCGATATAATTCGCATCTATTTTGAACTTTCCCATCAGCCACATTGGCGCTTTTGTAAATTGTTCCGCGCCGGAAGAAATGGGCAGGGTTACATCTTTGAATTTCTGCAGGATCACCGAAAAATTATCGAAATGTTCCTTTTTCCCGATCTTTTCCGCGATGGCGCTGTTGTCTGTAACAACAGTCTCTTGAGCTAATAAGGATACGCTTGCATAAATACAAAGAAATACTATGATTAATATTTTTGTTTTCATGGCCTGTTTATTATTTGTTTTGTTTTACGTGGTTTTAATTTTCAAAGTTAATGATTTGTTCAAAATGATAATACTAAGAAATATTTTTTCATCGGCTTCCAGCAAATTGTATGCCTTAAGAATGCTGGTGCAATTATGTTAATTACCAACCTGGCGTTCATATTAAAAAACTGCTTACTTTTGTTATGATACACATGACTTTTATTAATGACCACATTTAAAACCGTTATACCATGTTTGAAGAAGATGATGATTCAGATGATCAATTAAATTATAAAAACCTGCCTATTTACCTCAAGGGGAAGGAAATTCTGAAAGTGGTGGACAGCATCGGGGATCTCATTCCCGAAGACGACCAATACCTTCAGGAGATCAGGGGAATTATGACCGAAGATGCGGCACAGCTGGTAATAAAAATTGCAGGAGCAGAAGGGGCCGGCTTATATGACCTGAAAATGGAGGCCGCCGCCATCATCCGCAAGGCGGCACGTGATCTTATCGTACAGTATCATTCATTGGAAATGTTTGGCTTTAAGGAGGTAGAATATTTTAAAGTTGTCAGGAATCTGGTAGAAGAATATCGGTTACTATTTATTGACTGGGTGGCAGGATTCGACAAAAACGACTACATTATTGACCGGTGGGGCTTGTTCAACCCGCCGGGTATCGGGCCTTTTGACAAAGATCCTGACGATGACATCCCATTTGACCCGAACGATATGTTTTCTGATGATAATGATTAATAATGTTCAGCATTCAATGTATCCGTCGCGGATGCTGATATTCTGCCTGTAGCATTAAACAACCATCGTAAGAGCTTGTGTTAAATGGCTGTAGTCCCTGGCAAAAAAAATATCGATCATTTTTTGTTTTTGTCTTTTTTTATGTATTTTTACATGTCTCATATATGCTGGTAGAAAACGGTCACCTAATTTTTAAATTTAAAACCTAAAAAAATGGACCTTACAAAAAAATTAAAAAGAGCCGGTTACGACCTTATCGACGGCCCGGTAAGAAACCACAAAATGCTGCAATTATGGCTTAAAAAACCTGCAGACAGAATTGAAATGTTATGTGAAAATGTTTCACAAGTATTTAAAAGCAGTGTAAAACTTGTTGAACGGACAGACCCTGCCCTTACCGTTACCGCTTCCGATAAAGATGATTACGGCTTTTATGTTGGTATTTCAGTATTGGAAGATATTTTACAATCTCTCAACATAGGCGAATTTGACATATCTGCAAACATCAAAAAAGGTAAAAATGTGACCATTGCCTATGACAAATCCATCACAAAGATTTGCGACATGAATGAGGTCCGGAACTATTTATATACAGCCACCCTGTTCGGCACCAACCCGGCATTTTTAGACGACCTGTATCGTGACCGGATCCTGATCATCACAGGAATAATTTACGCGAAAAAACTTTCAGTTGAAATTGAAACAAAATTCGAACTGGATGCCGGCCTGGTTGCAAAGATCAATGAACTGGCCGAAGGAAAACTCGGCTTTACGATGGACAACAAACATGTTTTAAAAATGGTTTCTTCCGGGAATTCTGATTTTCCGGTAGCCGTAAAAGCAAACAGGATTCTTTTTGACAAAGGCAAATTTAAAGACCTGAATTTAGTTTCAGACGACCGAGATTTCTTTTAAACCTGATGTTCGGTACCATGATTGTCTCTAACGTTGAGCAAAAATATCGTGCTGAACCGGGATTTAATCTATGTGAATTAATCGTATATTGCACCCTCATAAAAGGAGGGCGATTGAAAAATTTATTATTCTTATTTTTTGCCTTGTCTTTATCATTGCTTGTTTCCTGCAATGGTGGCAAGAAAAATTCCGGTGATCAAAACAAAAATAACGACACGGTCATAGAGCAAATTGCCGATACGGTTAAAAATGACCTTTTTGAATTAAAACTAAAGGGGAAAGTAAAAACATTAACTGAAACTACTCACATGGTGATGGGCTATCAGGGAGAATTAAAAAAAACAATTGAATCTGTTTTTAAATTTGATCTTAATGGGAATATAATTGAGGAAAAATATAATTATGATAACGGCCGTATTACATCTAAAATTACATACAAGTATAATGTAAAAGGGGATACCGTTGAGAATGCCATTTACAGGCCTGAAGACAGCCTGGTCAATAAATATATTCACAAGTACAATAACGAAGGAAATAAGACTGAGTTTGCCTTTTATAATTCAGTCGGCGGTTTGGAATCGAAATTTATTTTCAGGTATGATAAAAAAGATAATAAGATTGAAGACGCCTTATACAATTCCAACGGCAGTTTGAGATATAAGACGACCTACAAGTATGATGAAAAAGGAAACAGAATTGAGTGGATTACATACAAAACAGACGTCAGTCCGGGAAATAAAACCACTTATCAGTATGATAACAAAGGAAATAAAATTGAGGAAATCGTATACAATTCGGACGGTAGTGTGAGAAATAAAACTACTTATAAGTATGATGACAAAGGAAATAAAATTGAAGATATCGTGTACAATTCAGACACCATCTGGTGGTGTACAATTGATTACAAGTATGACGATAAAAAGAACATGATTGAGACTGCGATTAGCAGATCGGACGGAAAATCGTATAATTTTACCTACAAGTATAATTTCAGGGGAAATAAAATTGAGGAAGTCTCAACCAATAAAGGCACTCAGGGATATAAAAATTCCTGGAAGTATGATGACAAGGGAAATAAGATAGAAGAATGCAGATACTATTCAGACGGGCACCTGATCGAAAAAAAAGCATATACTTATAAATATGATAACAAGGGAAATAAAATTGAGGAAGGAACATACGATTCAAACGGGGGTGTGATGAATAAGTATGATTATGACAAAACCGGCAACTGGATAAAGAAAACAACCATTAACAACGGAACTGTCAACACTGTTGTTGATCGTAAAATTGTATACAACTAACCAAAAGTTTTTATGAATAAAAATCCAATATTATGAAAAATGTACTGTTCTTATTATTTGCACTATCATTATCGTTGCTGATTTCCTGCAATGGCGGCAAAAAAACTCCCGGTGATCAAAACGAAAATAACGACACGGTCAAAAAGCTTGCTGTGGATACCATCGTAAAAGAAAATGACCTGGTAAAATCCAAATTAAAAGGAAAAATAAAAACCCGGAATGAAAATTATTTCAGGGTAGTAAATAAATCGGGAGTATATACAAAAGGAGAACTTTTGTTTAAATTAACCTTGAAATATAACACCAGGGGCTACAAGACAGAAGAAGGTTCATACAATGCTGATGGCAGCCTGAGGGGTAAATGGATTTTTAAATATGATAACAAAGACAACGTAACCCAAACAGAAAGTTACAATGGGGAAGGCCGCATCGACCGTAAATCCGATTACAAATATGATGACAAAGGAAACATGATCGGCGAAACCTCATATAATTCAGACGGCAGTCTGTTCCAAAAAGTTTCGTACAAATATGATAACCACGGAAATTTGATCCAATACATCTGTTATAATCCTGACGGTGGCGTACAGTATAAATCTGTCAGTATTTATAAATATGACGATAAGGGAAACAAAGTTGAGGAAAACAATTACACCTCTTACGGGGCAAAAAGCACATTAACCTATGACAGCAAAGGAAACAGAACCGGCTGGTTCACCTATGATACGGACGGTAGTCTGGTGTCAAGAACCGTTGAAGAATACGACAACAAAGGATACCTGCTGGGATATACCGCATACAATGCCGATGGCAGCATGCATTCAAAAGCTGTCTATAAGAACAATGAAAAGGGGGAAAGGATAGAAGAAAGCAGGTATAATTCAGACGGGACACTGTTCAGGAAATATGTTAACGAGTGTGAATATGATAAAACCGGCAACAGGATTAAGAGTTATACTTACGAGGATGGAACTCTCGTTTCAATCTATGAATTTGAAATTGAGTATTACAAATAACTGTTTTTACCGGGTTTAGGTTTTTTCAAGCCCTTTGGCCAACAACTTCTTTCTCCTGATCAAACAATAGCAGCCGGATAGTGTTTATTCAACGGTTTTCTAACGTATTGGACGTTGTATACCGCAATTTTGCAGTGCACGGGCCCGTCAACAAAAAAAACTTGTTTTCCCGGCCTTTTGTGTTTACATTTGTTTCTTTATTTTACAAATATCCAATATCTTTAACCATAAAAAAACCTTCAACATGAAATCAAAAATTCTACTCCTTTTTGCTTTGGGTTTATTTTTATCACTAAATCTGAACGCTCAGTGTTACAATGGAACAAAAAGCTACCCCATCTATAAAATGGGTGCCCAGCTTGTTGAAAAATTCGATAATGAAGGCCTTGAAATAGTGCGCATTGAATACGATCTTGTTTTCACCTCAAAAGAAACTTTCAGAAACTTATCCTCCGACTGGGAATACGCCATTATAGGATTTGCAGACGAAGGCGTCAAGGACCTGGATGTAAAAGTCTACGAATATGACGACCTGCTTGATAAGTGGACATTGATCGCGGAAGACAAATCTTCAGAATCCTATGCCTCTGTTTCAGTGAAACCAAGTGTTACCGCCCTGTATAAAGTTGAAGTGATCGTGTATCAGTTTTACGAAGGATACAGCGCTGCCAAATACGGATTAATGTTTGTGCACGAGTGACAATCATATACGTCTTATATATGATACTTATGGCTCGAATGCACGCTGACAGGGCAAACCATTAAACGGCACAAGGGAAAATTCAACCTGAAACATTCATAAAAGAATGGAAGATAAAATTTTTTCTTTCGTAAGAAACTTTAAGGAATACGGGTATTATAAAAGAAATATCACCGCTGTAGCAAAATTATTAAAAAAGAAGTTTCCGTCATTATCAGAAGATGAATGTTTAGCTATACTGAACCATTATTGTGCATTATATGAAAAGGTCGGAAACCTGGTCCACAGTGATAAGGAAAGCGTTCTATTATATTATCATGATCACAAAATAAAGGATTGGCTTTTAGAAAAAAAAATACTCCCTGATAAAAAATTTGAAGAAAAATTAAACGGGGAAAAACTTATTTTAACGATCAGTTATTTTATTGTTCACTGGACGTGGATCCGCTAGGAATGTATAGGAAACCGCGTCCGGTATAAATACCAATCGAATAACAGGTTAATGTTTTTCGGAGCACCCTGGGATGTTCTTTATTAAACAAATAACCTTATTTTCGTATAAACGTATAAAGGCTTTTACCTGGCGATCACATTAAAAATGAACTCATAATGAGAAAATCATTCATTTTATGCCCTCTTCTGTTGGTTTTTTTTGTCTTTTTATCCTTTTGTAGTTTCGGGCAAACAGCAAAAGAATATTTCAAACGCGGCAGTGAAAAGTTAAAGAAACAGGACTATACCGGGGCAATTGCCGATTTTACGAAGGCGACAGAGATCAGTCCGGAGTATATAAAAGCGTATTATCACAGGGGCATCGCGAGGGACAGTCTGAAAGATCAAAGCGGGGCACTTGCCGACTACGACAAGGTTCTTGAGATCAGTAAAAACTTCACAAAGGCCTATTATAACAGGGGAATAATAAAAATAACCCTGAAGGATTACTCAGGGGCCGTCTTTGATTTTACCAAGGTGCTGGAAATAAAATCCGGATACCCTGAAGCCTATTATTACCGCGGAAAAGCCAAACTATATCTGCTGGATTTCCGGGGCGCGGTTGCCGACTTTACCGAGGCCATCAACAGCCTCCCGGGGGAGATGGTTTATTATTTATACAGGGCTGAGGTTAGACACAAGGTGCAGGACTACAGCGGGGCAATTGACGACTTTACAAAAGTTATCGAGTATGAGCCCAATAATTCAAAGGCATTTTTTGGCAGGGGAATGGCAAAGATATATTCAGGGCACAGGGAGTCCGGGTGCCTGGACCTGAGCAAAGCCGGAGAACAGGGATATTCTGAAGCGTATGATCTGATAAAACTATACTGTAATTGATTTTATACTCACAAAAAAGCCGCATCAAATTTTTGGTACGGCTTTTTTACGAAATCGTTTAGTAGCTCCTATTTCTGCTCTAAGGTCTCCACTTTTTTCATCAGAAATTCTATTTGTTTGCCATAGGCATCATTCTGGATTTTTAATGATTCAATATCTTTTTGGAGTTCCTCGTTTTTAGTATTTAACTCCTGAACGGCTTTCACCAGGGGAACGACAAATTCTGAATAACGCAGCCCCCAGAGTTTATCCCCCTTGTCAACGCCGCTGAAATCATATCCGATCTTTTGAGCAGCAGCATCCACTTCCTGTGCAATAAAACCCGAAAAATTAATCTTTTCAATATCATATTTATCGATCCCGTTGGCTTTGTCTTTGATTCCCAGAAGTTCATTCTCCCGGTCCATATTATAATTATAAGTTACAGGGCGGAGTTGGTTGATAAACGAAAGCCCCGGTACGTTCTCCCGGACATTATCCTTAATCCTCATATCTGAGAGGTTTGACCAGCTTACCTGGCCTCCGATAGACGTCATGGCGGCATTTCCTATTCTGACCTGGTTGTTGTCGGAAGTCGGCAGGTTTCCGTTACCCGCAATAACGATGCAGTTGTTGCGTGAAGCATTGTCTACATCAGCAGAGTAGCCGATAAGGGTATTGTATGTCCCATCGGTCAGGGTAAATCCGCTCATCATGCCCAATGAGGTATTGCCGGTACCCGTTGTCAGCGCCACCAATGCCTGTGATCCCGAAGCAGTATTGTAGTTGCCGGTGCTGTTGTTGGCTAATGCATAGGACCCGCTCGCGGTGTTACTGGCCCCACCGTTGTTTGTCGAAAGTGCATTCATGCCGTTTGCCGTATTATGCACGCCCGTGGTGTTGGCGTGCAAGGCATGATACCCTGTTGCCGTGTTTTTCTCTCCGCTGGTGGAGCTCCAGAGTGTCTGATAACCCAGTGCAGTATTGTAATTTCCGGTACTTTCAGTTAGAGTACCATACATAGCCTCATAGCCTACAGCAACATTGAAATTAGTATCTAAACTAGTCGTGGTATTATACATGGCTTTAGCGCCAATCGCTGTGGCATTGTTTCCGGTACTATTGTTGTATAAAGCCCAGGATCCAAATACGGTATTGTTTCCTCCCGTGGTATTATATAGCATGGCAGAAGCACCCACCGCGGTATTTAAATGTCCTGAAATATTTTGCACCAATGCGCTTCTTCCATAAGCGGTATTTTGTTGACCAATGGTATTATTGGCCATTGCATATGCTCCGGTAGCGACATTACTTGCTCCGGTGGTATTTGCTGCCAAAACCTGGGCACCTATAGCCGTGTTGAAAGCCGCTGTGTTCATTCTGAGTGCCCACTTTCCAAAAGCGCAGTTGTAATTTCCAATGCTGTTTGTCATCAGAGCATCCGCACCAACCGCGGTGTTATTAGTCGTTCCGCTGTTATTTAATCCTGCCTGATAGCCGAGAAAGGTGGTCTGTGTGGTGAAGGCTAAATGGCCTACCTGCACATTGTTTACGCGGAACTGTAAAGGGACATTATTCGTTGTCCCGATAAAATTAGTACCTGCTACCATACCAGAATTCCCGGTAATGGTCCAGTGGGTCCCAAGGTCAGCGCCGGCAGGGCCTGTGGCACCAGTAGGCCCGGTGGTTCCCGGTGTTCCTGCTGCACCGGCAGCACCTGTTTCTCCGGTCGGGCCGGTGGCGCCATCAATTCCTGCAGCTCCTGTTGCACCTGTTGGCCCAGTCGGGCCGGTCGGGCCCGGAACTCCTGCTGGTGCTGCTTCCCAGGTTGCTATACCTGAAGCGTGGGAGGTAAGCACATAGTTTTCACTGCCGTTGGCCGTAGGAAATGTGTAGGCATTATTTACATTGAGGTTGCTGTATATTTTTACGGTGTTGGTGGCAAAATCTCCGTATATAAGAGGCGTTGATGTAGCGCTGTTGTCTATGTATAGTTTATCATTTCCCGTTTCAGATGCGCCGGCAAGGTACCCGACGAATACATTCCCTGAACCGGTGATATTGGAGGCTCCCGCTGCGTAACCGATAGCCGTATTACTGGACCCGGATGTATGATTCACAAACGTTCCTCCTCCGACAACAGTATTAAAGGTACCTGATGTATTATGAAGCATCGCTTCCATACCAATGGCCGTGTTTCCCGTTCCTGCAGTGCTTGCTGAAAGAGCAGCCTGCCCGACTGCCGTATTCATAGCTCCCGTGGTGTTGGCATACAAAGCCATATACCCATTGGCCGTATTGTTATTGCCAGTGGTATTGCTGTATAGAGCGCTACCACCTGTGGCCGTATTTCTTGCACCGGAATTATTAGCCTGCAATGTCTGCATGCCTACAGCCGTATTGTTTCCGCCTGAAGTTGTGTTCAACATTGATTGATAACCAATAGCCGTATTATTATTGCCGGAATTATTGAGTGCGATGGTCGAACCCCGAAGGGCTTCATATCCAAAGGCAACATTGAAATTAGTGAACGCTGTTCCTGAACTATACGCATATTGCATGGCATAGTAACCTACAGCCGTTGCATTGCTTCCGGCAACATTTGAATTCATCGACCCATATCCCAGGGCTGTGTTGCGGGCTCCGATAGTGTTCGACGATAAAGAGCTTACACCAACAGCCGTATTCCATCCTCCGCTGGTATTTAAATACATTGAATTAAGTCCAACAGCGGTATTTACTCCTCCACTGATGTTTGAATATAATGCCTGTTCCCCAAGTCCGGTGTTGGACGCCCCTGTTGTATTCGAGAAAAGCGTATTATAGCCAAGTGCCGTATTATCGCTACCTACCGCAACACTTGTCAACGCCCGCGCACCAATGGCCGTATTCCTGGAGCCTGAGGGATTGCCTTGTAATGCAGAGGCTCCTATGGCAGTATTATAATTACCACTGGCAGCCGCGAAGGCATTTACCCCCCATGAGGTATTCGAGGAAGCGCTGTTCAACAAGCCCGCCCTGATATTGTTTCTTTTAAAGATCAAATCATTGTCGTCGCTGGTCCCCATATAATTTGTAGCCGGCGCAGTGCCGGCATTTCCGTTCAGCGACCATCCATTGGACGGGGGCATTTTCACAAATCCGCCATTACTCAAAAAAATGGTATCATTACTGATGCTTAACACCTGGATTTCATTGGTTACCGAACCGTCAACTTCCGAAGTCAGGTAACCTGCGGCAGCATGATTTCCCCATCCATAGGCCGAGTTCCAGTTGGTCGAATTTCCCCCGTTGGCGCTGATAACACCAATGACCTGCAGTTTATCGGCAGGATTTGTTGTCCCTATACCGACATTTCCGTTTTGAGTGATGGCCATCACAGAATTCGTCAAATCCGCTGAAACATAATCAGAGGATGTTCTGCTTAAAAAGTGCATAGTTCCAACCCCCCATGACCCTTTTCTTTCCACAATGATTCCCATTTTTGCGATGGCGGCATCATCGGCTGCAAAAAGGATTCCAACGCCATTTCCTGTTCCGAGAGTCAGATTCGTGAGTTTGAGATTAAACTGTGAGCCCGTAGTGGAAGGGACTCTTACTTCAAGAGGGAAGGTAGTTCCTGCGCCCATGTTTCCTCCAATATTAATGTGGCCGTTCGATGCAACCCGGATTCTTTCCACATTGTTAGTTTTCACTATAAAATCATACGGATCGGTCGTTCCCAGAAAATTTGTATTGGGATTAGTTCCGGCATTGCCAAGTAAAGACCATGCATTCAAGCTGCCATCCGCACCTGTTGCCCCGGTAACGCCCTGTATTCCCTGGGCTCCCGTGGCACCGGCCGCACCTGCCGCACCTGTCGCACCTGTTGCACCGTTTGCGCCCGCAGGCCCCGGAATACCCTGAGGGCCTATGGCCTGCACCCAAACAGTACCGTTGAAATACCAAAATCCGACACCTCCGCCTGTCATGGCCGCATTGGTATTATAGACCAGTAAAGATATTGCAGGTCCCGGGATGGTAGTAACATCATTAATTGATGTTAACGAAACCCTGGGAATTAAAAGCCCCTTTGATGTGCTGCTCACATCGAGCATGGCTGAAGAATCGGCAGGAGCACCGTTATTATTGATGGATACACTCTGCTGCGAATAAGCAGCGAATGATGATAATAAAAATAACCCAAGGACACATTGTTGTAAATACTGTTGTATCTTTTTCATGATTATTTGTTTTGATGATTTACAAATATACGCAATAAAATTACTGTTTACTAATAAATATATAAAACATGAATTCTATTAATTAAGATATGTTATAAAAATCCCACTACAAACTTGGGGAACAATGGTTTGAATATATCGTACAAAATAAAAAAAAAGCAGGTATTTATCAGGGATAAAAAAAACCTCAGAGAATTTTTTCTGAGGCTTTTTATGCTATGATTACAAACTATTTCTTTTCTTTTAGGGATTTCTGATATTCTTCGATTTTTTTTCTCGTTTCATCTTCAACCCATTGCTTTGTTTTTTTGGGATCAACTTCTTTGGGTTTAATATACTTAGCCGAAGCTCTGTTATCTCCAAATGGCTGATTAAAATCACAGCCAAACCTGTGGTCCTGATAATTTAAGCGCTTGGCTACTATCCTGTAGCTAAATTCAATATTTGAGTTTCCGTCATTTTTTTCAACCACATCGAAGCCTGTATTCCCGGTGATCACATAAACCCCGTTGCTTTGTCCCATTTCCTGTATAAAAACGTTCATCGGATGTGTATCATCAATAAAAACTGTTTCAAGGAACATGGCATCCAGTTCAATATGAGCTTTACCATTCACAAGCTTGCCTCTTCCGAAATCTTCAAACCAAATTCCGGGGCTTTCCTGACAGTATAAAAGCTGATTACCTTTAGAGGTCGGAACTGAAGCGGATTTTGTACCACCCGCAACGGCAAAATCGCCACTAGCACTATATATTCCATAAGAACCGGATCCGTATCCGTTTCTGCAATACATTCCAGTACCTGTTGAAAAACTCACGGTACCAAACAATCCAAAGTCTCTGCTAGTAGGCATATCCGTAACATTAGCGGCCCATCCAAGGCCAAAAACAGGAGCCCCCCATAAGGAATAGTCGCCCAACACCCCTATTTCATTTTGTCCCGAATTTGTTGATGTACCAACAACACCTGCAGAACCTATCAACGTAGAGCCAACTTCTCCCCTTACGCCATAAGATACCACTGCGTCGGTATTTGTATTTTTTGCATAAATAACGCTCTGGTTGGTTCCGCCGGCATCAGCCAACACATGTAATTTGTTTGCAGGGGAAGTAGTCCCGATTCCCACATAAGTTCCGTCGTCATAAATCTGTGAGTTGCCAATGCTGTTTGGACCTGTAAATTTGGCCACATAATTTTGTGTTCCTGAAATATCTGATGACGAAAGTATTTTTGACCAGGCCTGACTGGCATTATTATTTGTTTTTCTAAAATACAGATCCTGATCGAAGAAACTTCCTGCAATTTGTAATGCATAATTATTGCTGGTGTTACTGTGGCGCGTATCAATAAGATGCCACCAGGAAGAAGCTCCAGCAGGGAAATTTACAGGTGAGGAGGTCTCAAAAAATCCGCTTTGTGCTCCCGCATTACCTTGTAATCCGGCATTATCTCTCGATTCGGTTCTTTGGTTACTATTGCCGAAACCAAAGGTGCCATTGCCTAAATCAAGCCTATAAGCAGGGTTTGTATTTCCCATTCCTATATTTCCACGATCAAAAGTAAAAACATCAATATATGATGCGCCATTGTTTATCATATCAAAGGTATAACGCACAACTCCGGAAGTTACTGTTTGTTTAAGCTTTAAAGCGTATTGGTCGCTGGCAGCAGTGTATCTCCAGGACTGATAAAGCGCCTGATCTGAGGTTGATGCTGCTCTGATGGAAAGCGGTGCGTTAGGAGAAGTTTCGTTTATTCCAATGCTGGTCCCATTGTCATAGATTATGCTGCATATTCCTGCAGAGCCATTGGATTTAATAAGCATATTGGCTGTTGCACAACCTACAGGACCGGTAGCTCCTGTAGTGCCCGTAACTCCCATGACGCCATTAGCACCTGTTGCACCTGTTGCACCTGTTCTCCCGGAAGCACCGGCAGCGCCGACAGCGCCATTAGCACCCGTAGCGCCCGTATTCCCATTGACCCCCTGAATACCCTGGATACCTTGAGCACCTGTTGCACCCGTAGCACCTGTTTTTCCAGAGGCGCCGACAGCACCAACGGCGCCATTAGCGCCACTAGCGCCTGTATTTCCATTAACACCCTGAATACCTTGTAGACCCTGAGCTCCCGTAGCACCCGTATTTCCATTAACGCCTTGGATACCTTGAATACCCTGAGCGCCGGTAGCACCGGTAGTACCGGTTTTTCCGGAGGCACCTGCGGCACCGACGGCACCATTAGCACCTGTTGCACCAGTATTTCCATTGGCTCCCTGTATGCCTTGGATGCCTTGAGCACCCGTTGCTCCAGTATTTCCATTGACACCCTGTATACCTTGTATACCCTGGGCACCCGTAGCGCCAGTTGCACCTGTTTTTCCGGAGGCACCTGCAGCACCGACGGCACCATTAGCACCTGTTGCACCAGTATTTCCATTGGCTCCCTGTATACCTTGGATGCCTTGAGCACCCGTTGCACCAGTATTTCCATTGACACCCTGTATACCTTGGATGCCTTGGGCGCCTGTAGCCCCTGTTGCGCCGGTTTTCCCGGAGGACCCATTAGCACCAACAGCACCATTAGCTCCAGTAGCACCCGTATTTCCATTGACACCTTGAATACCCTGAATGCCCTGAGCACCTGTTGCACCTGTATTTCCATTAACTCCTTGGATACCTTGAATACCCTGGGCACCTGAAGCGCCGGTATTTCCATTGACTCCCTGGATACCTTGGATACCTTGAGCGCCTGTAGCACCCGTTGCACCTGTTTTTCCTGAGGCGCCGACAGCGCCATTAGCTCCAGTAGCACCAGTATTTCCATTGACACCCTGTATACCTTGGATGCCTTGGGCACCTGTTGCACCTGTATTTCCATTGGCTCCCTGTATACCTTGAATACCCTGAGTGCCTGTTGCACCTGTTGCGCCTGTTTTCCCGGAGGCCCCATTAGCACCGACAGCGCCATTAGCTCCAGTAGCACCCGTATTTCCATTGACACCCTGTATACCTTGGATGCCTTGGGCACCTGTTGCACCAGTATTTCCATTGGCTCCCTGTATACCTTGAATACCCTGAGTGCCTGTTGCACCTGTTGCGCCTGTTTTCCCGGAGGCCCCATTAGCACCAACAGCGCCATTAGCTCCAGTAGTACCAGTATTTCCATTAACGCCCTGGATACCTTGAATACCCTGGGCACCTGTTGCACCAGTATTTCCATTGGCTCCCTGGATGCCTTGAATACCCTGGGCACCCGTAGCGCCTGTGTTTCCATTTACACCCTGAATACCTTGTATGCCTTGAGCACCCGTAGCACCTGTGTTTCCATTGACACCCTGGATACCTTGTAGACCCTGAGCACCCGTAGCGCCAGTAGCACCTGTTTTCCCGGAGGCCCCATTAGCACCAACAGCGCCATTGGCTCCAGTAGCACCCGTATTTCCATTAATACCCTGGGCACCTGTTGCACCTGTATTACCATTTACACCCTGTATACCTTGTAGGCCCTGAGCGCCTGTTGCACCTGTATTTCCATTGGCTCCCTGTATACCTTGTAGACCTTGAGCACCCGTTGCTCCAGTATTCCCATTTACACCCTGAAGGCCCTGAGGCCCGGTGGTACCTGTGGCGCCCTGGATGCCCTGGGGGCCAATTGCCTGCACCCAAACAGTACCGTTGAAATACCAAAAGCCCACGCCCCCGCCTGCCATTGCCGCATTAGTATTATATACCAGCAATGAAACTGCCGGGTTAGGAATGGTGATTAAATCATTAATCGACACAAGAGCCACCCGTGGGATTAAAAGCCCCTTGGAATTACAGCTGATATCTAAAATCGCCGAAGGATCGGCAAGCGCTCCGGCGGCATTGATTGATACACCCTGTTGTTGTGAATATCCGTTTAAGGATATCACCATACATGATAAAACGACGGTTTGTCTTAAAAGTTTAAGTGTCATTTTCATAGTTAAATATTTGGATAAGACAAAAATACTAAACCATTAAGCTTTACAAACACAAACTATGTGTTATTTATTAACAAAAATAAACACTCTGTAACAATAATTGTTATTTAGAAATTTCCGTCTTAACCGGCACTACACCGCCAAAACACCTGCTCCTGCTGATGCACAACAATCGTTACGCAGAGTCTTTTTCCAGGCAAATCAGTATCAGTATAAACTATTTCCCCCGACTGGAAATTGCTTGTAGGGCATAAGGTATTGTTAAAAATTACGATGCGGTGGCTTCGGCTGAGCCACCGTCGAGAGACTCAGCCACCGTTTTGGCCTTAGCCACCGTTCATCTTAATTTCCTACAGAGAATAAATCCCATAAAGGTTTATCATCATTCGTTGCAAACTAGTTATTATTCTTTTGATTTGCTGTTTCAGAGAAAAATTTTTACTATACATTTGCATCCTGATTTTTCGGCATGTTTTTCAAACGACCACAATGAAGAAAAAGTTTTTTATAATAATCGCTGTCATTCACTTGCTTTTAGTTGTTGGGAATATGGCAATCTACAGCGATATTTTTAACCAGAAAAATGATGACTCGCAAAGGTATGTGCGTGTGGCAAAGGAACTGGCCTCTTTTAATTTTTCAAACGCTGATGCGTATCTGAGCTGCTGTACCGCGCCCGGCTATCCTCTTTTTTTAGCAATTTTTAAAGTCATTACCCGGCTGAATAATTATATGGTGGCCATATCACAGGCGCTGCTTTACATCATTGCCTTATATTATTTGTTGTTACAACTGCATAAAAAAGGATATTTGAGTTATCCCCTTTGTGTGGCGGCTTTTTTCCTGGTGCTTGTTTGTCCTGATGTCTTTGAATCTAATGGTAGGACACTGTCCGAATCTTTTTGCGGCAGCATGATCTTACTTATTGTCGGCAGTGTGATCAATGGTTTTGACAAGACCTCTGTCAAGATCATATTCGTGATAGCTGTCAGTTTTTTAATGCTGGCGCGATTTGAATACCTGGTGATCCTCCCGTTTTTATTGTTATTTTTAATTTACAAAAAAAGATATCTGTTTACGGCTGTTACCGTTTTGGCGGTTGTAATCGTGGTATCTGCTAACGGCTATAGAAACTACAGAACTTATGGCATATTCAACCCCCTTAGCTTTGGTGCGGGAACAGTGATTTACGGAGGAAATAACATGAACGGGGACGGCTCATGGCATATCATAGAAAAGGATATTAATTACATACCAAAAGCACAACAGGAGAAATATCTTTCTATAAAAAGTAAGGAGTGGAAATGCCGATGTCCTGAAGAAGATTCTTTTTATAAAGAACAAGCCTTCGAAGCCTGGAAGGGCAATGTAATGTTTCAATTAAAGATCATTCCGTTAAAATTCATGAAACTGTGGAGTCTTCCCGGGATCTTTGATTACCACTCCGGCCTTACCAAATATAAGAAAGGCATGCAGATGGGCATATTATTCGATTCCAATATCTGGCCATGGTACGGAAAATATAAACATGGTTTTTATCTGGCTGTTTACTGGCTGTTTTTATTAATGATCATCGCAGGGTTTTTTCTGAAAATTAAAGAAAAAAAATTCGATCTTTACGACCTGAGTGTCATATTGCTGTTCCTGATTATTACTTTTTTGTATAGTGTGCCATTTTACGGATTAAGCAGGTTTCATGTTCCGGTCTTTGGGCTGATGGCAATATATTCCTCATTCACCGTCAAATATTTTTATAAGCAGTTTTGTAAAAGAGATCTGATAAAAATCTTATACAAGTAGCTCTGGCGCAGACCGGCCTAAACTATCATGTATAATTCATTTTATGCCGGCTGAGCGTGTGGCGGAAATTATTGATTTTTACAAATAAAAAAACATGGTTGGGATTTTTTTTTGCAGGAATTTTGTCCTGACAGCGCTGCAAGAGCCAATAGTTTTTGTTATAGAAGATAGTAAACAAATCCGTTAACTCCTTGCCATGGGTGTCTCTTTGTGAGTAGGAGCCGAATAAAAAAAATAAGAGATCAAAATGTCCGACTCCGCTGGTTCGTATTGTATCAGACGTAATAATTTTTTTCCAATATTTCACTCCTCCGGAATGATTTAAAACTCAGAAGTATTATGCTGATTTAAAATGTATTGAATCCGGGTTTATTTCTTTTTGCATATAAAAAAAACACTGCTCGAAATATTTTTGTATTTCTTCATTTTAAAAAGTTGCAAAAACTCGGGATAAGGATAAAAAGCCGGCAACAAGGTTTCTTCTACGTGGAAAAAAAGTTCTGTCGTTTTTTTCCAGTTTGCCACCCTGTAATGCCTCATATCATAAAAAACGGTATTTGCCCTTTCTGAACTATGAGATCCGGGGATAAACATATTTATGAATTTTGTTTCGCCCTTTTTGATAAAGGGAAACAACTTCAGAATAACATTAAAAACTCTCATATGAGTCGTAAACAGGATATTCGTGAAAAAATTCACCCAGGCCATGGCAGCAGTGGGCATGCCGATGATAAGCACCCCGTCGTTTTTCAATATTCTTTTCATTTCAACAAGTGACTTTTGCTCATCACTTACATGCTCTAATACATGGGAACAATAAACGACATCAAAGGATTCATCGGCAAACGGGATATTTTCAGATACTCCTTTAGCGATATTCAGATCATTGCAGTTTTCTTTATTGTAACGGCCCACGCCGTGTTCGCCGGGCTGAGGGTCTATCCCGGCTCCCCGGCATTTTAATTCCTCCACGGCCCGTCTCAGCGCGTATCCTGCGCCACAACCCACGTCGATGAATTCAGAGCCGGCCGGTATAAATGCTTTTACCGCATCCCATTCAACATCCCTGATCTTTTTTTGATTTGCATCAGTTCTTTCTTTTGATAAAAAAGGAAAGTTGTATAAACGTAACAAGAACTTTTTGATCATTGCAAACGATGTTTTTTAGGGAAAAGAATCATGTGAATTTTAGCTTTTGTTTGAGGGTGTACAGGGGAATAAAAAATTGAAACAATTAAATTCCAGGCATAAGGAAACCAGCGCCTTTTATGACCGTAATACCTTGCTATCCCGAAATAGCAGTCACTTATTATTTTACTTTTAAGTTTTTTTGTGATCACCTTGCGGACATCTTTTTGTGCAAAAAACTTTCTTAACCCGTCCAGCCTTGGCCGGAAACAATTTTTTGAAATGTCTACGGAATTTTCTTCATAAACATGATACAAGACAGTGTATTCCGGTATCTGAAAAACAGGATGGTAAATTGCGATATTTGCCCATAAAACCTGGTCTTCGACAATGACGATATCTTCCCTGAATTTTAACCGCGACAATACCTCGCTGTGCACGCAAACCCTTGCAGGGACGATCGGATATTCCATCAGGTAATCGAAAGAAGATCCCTTCATCAGGTATATTTTCTGTTTAACGACCTCATCGTTTTTCGACATCAATGCCTGAGTAAAGAACAGCGCTTCGGGCTCAGATTCAGCAAGGATCTTTTCATATAAAACACTCAGGTGGGAGGGAAGATACTCATCATCACTATCCAGAAAACAGACATATTTTCCTTTTGCATTTTTTATTCCCTTGTTCCGGGCGGCGCTGCGTTCGGCATTTTCCTGCCGGATGTATCTGAACCTGTTATCTTTTGAAATCCATTTTGCGACAAACTCTTTGGTGTTATCCGTTGACCCGTCATCAACGATGATACATTCCCATTCGGTATATTCCTGCTCTTTCACAGATAGCAAGGCTTTGCCAAGTATGTGCGCACGGTTGTACGTGGGAATGATAACTGAAAAATACGGATGCATTGGTATTGTCAAATTTAAAATTATTTTATTTCGGTTTTATATAAATCATACGATTCAAATCCGGCAATTTTCACAGGAGCATATTTTTTAAGATTTTTCAGATCTTTCTCATTGCCCGGAGATGCGATAAACAAAATAACAGGCTTGTCGGTTTTCACCACAGTATCATTCATTAATGCCGCATAATTATTGTTTATTGCCTTTATATCTGTAAAAATTAAAACAAATTGATTCATCAAAGGATCGGGAGATGAAAAAACAGTGAATTTATCTTTTTCGGTATTCGCTTTAACAGCATCGGTGATTTGTATGTTTTCTTTGTACATGCCATTATAAGTATACCGGGTATCCTTTTTTACGTAAATATTATAAAAGTTGTTAAGCCAATAGAGGCCTGCATATGCGAACACTATTAATACTACGGATTTATAAATAATTTTCTGAAATTTTGTTTTGTACTGTCCAAACAATATAAAAGTCAGGAAAATGATTTCAATGAATAACATCGATTGCGAATAATACCTTGTTTCTTCCACAGATGTCCATGGAGGTGTTTGCCACGCCTGAGCTTTATGCGTAAGCGACATAAATGAAAGGAACATTACATTAATAATCAAAACGGTCAGGCCTAAAATCAAATAGTTTTTTATTATTTTATTGTCGAGTCCACTCCGAAAAGCCCCGTTTTCCTTATTCTGCGACTTTTTGCCCTTAATCCCTAAAGGGAAGTCGCAGAAAATCAGCCTCCCTTTAGGGTCGGGGCAATGCTGATTTTCAAAAATCATATTTTTTGGAGTGGACTCATTGCCGATGTTCTTTTTAAAAATAAATCTTATCGTTTCTATGATGACCAGAAGTGAAAAAGCAGCGGCAATCAAAATATAGATAGTTTCCATGTATGGGCGTGATACGAAGAGATTCGTCAGGAGCCCTTCGTAAAAAAAGAATGATTTAAAGGGGAACACATCCATGCTTAATAAGTTCTTAAAGAAAATACCTGTTTCATCAACAATGGTAAACATACTTCCGGAAAACATTTTAAGAATAATGCTCTGTAATAACAATAAGATCATCGCTACTCCGCCACAAATAACAGAAAATAATTTTACCTGTTTTTCTTTATTAAAATATCCTATAATAAAGACGGCCAAAGGAACAGAAAACATCAACGGATAATAATTGTATTTGATAAATCCTGTTAAATACAACAAGAATCCGGTCAGTACCGAGATCCTTATATAACCTGCTTTATCTTTCAGATACCGTACTGTAAAATATATTGCCCATTGAAAAAATGTCATGGATATCAGGTCGGTGGATGAAAGATGGTAAAAAGGAGTAAATGAGATTCCAAGAAATGCAAACAATAAAATTTGTTTTTTTGGTGGTATGTTCAGGCAATTTAGTAACAGGATCAGCGCCAGAAACAATAACACTACGAAAAATATATCCATGATATTTGCGGCAAGATGATAATCTCCGGTGATGAAATGAAACGGAATAATAAAAAGCGAATAACCGGGGGCATATTTGTTTACATAATTTGAACTAATCCTGGTAAAATCATTGGAATTAATCGCGCTATTTGTGAGCCCGTTGCCAATCATCAGATTTTTTGCTTCGGAAATCTGAATCATCTTGTCAACATAAAGGTCCTGATATGTTATTTCAAAATTGATCCGAAGCAACAAACTGAAGGCGATAACAACAAACAATACGATTTTCTCTTTATTCATAGTCTTTTGCCGGTTAATTGTACATATTATTTTTCAATCGGAAGAACGATATTTTTTTGGGGAGAACCAGGCGCATCCTTGTTTTTATCATATTGCAGCATTTGCATTCAGGTAATTTCCGGCGTTTTTTCCACAATTAAACAACAGATCCAATATGGAAAGGTTTGGAATAAACTCATCGCCAATTTGCTTATAAACCGGGTGAACAAACTGCTGATAAACAATTTCGACACCCTTATCAGCAAATAACTTTTCATCATTGTATTGCCTGGCTCCGCCGCAACCCGACAGGTAAACCGTACCGCCGAAATGTTTAACAATACTCAGGTTCATCTCATTCTTTCTGCCAAAGTCTTCCGGGATTTCCGATGCGGTTATTAAAGGGGTTTTTATCTGCAATTCATCACAAACGAACTTGATGATCTTAATATTTAATTCGGCTAAATTGCTGTATTTTACATTTATTATTTCTGAAAACCGTTCAAAATATTCCTCGAAAAAATCTGCCTTCAGATATGCGTTTTTAATCAGGTTCAAATGGCTTTTTTGCCATTTTTGATCATAGTCGATTTCTATTTCATTAAAACTTTGATAAGCACCTTTTGAAAGCCGGACAGGAACCGTCAGCGTGATTACCCTGCCATTTTTATCCCGGATTTTGTTTCTGTTGCACACATGGCCTTTTACAAACTGAACCTGGTCGATTAGCACAAATAAATCGGAAGATACGATTTTGTGAAAATACCCTATCCATGGAATATAATTCGGCTGATGGATTCCAATAATCATACAAATTATTTGATTCTGTCCGGATTATAAAATTCGTCTGTTTCTTCTGCCAGAAACTCCTGTTTCAAGATAGCGACATTAATAAAATCATGATATTTACCGTTGATATAACATGCTTCTCTCAAAACGCCCTCTTTTTTCCAATGACATTTTCCAAGAAAAAGCATTAGAGAAGGGTCATTATAATCGATAATAAATCCATGAAGGCGATGCATATTAAAGTTATAAAAATAATGCTTCATCACCGTTTTAACGGCATCCACACTAATTCCTTTGCCTTGATTGCCTGGGGCCAATTTAATAGCAAGGTGGCCATCCCTGGAAATTTCATTTGTTAACTTAAATGAAATATATCCCAATGATTCATTGTTTTCCAGTGATTTAATGATCAAATAGTGATTACGGGAAGTAAGGCTTGATTGAACCCAATTTCTTTGTTTTTCTCTTGAAATTAATTGTTCGACCTTTCCTTCGTAATATGAAATCTCCTGATCATTTAATAGTGACAACATAAACGATTCATGTTCCCCAGAAAGCGCTTCTAAATAAATTTTTTTTCCTTTTATCATGATTTTTTAATTTATGATCCATCTTATCACTTCAAAAGCTTCTGCGTATTCATTTTCAAATTGTGTACCCCTTGTTGTTGCCAGCCCCCAAATAAATTCCTTATTCAAATAGGAACGGTGTTTTTGTGTTTTATAACAATTAAGCGCATCAATTTTCTTTTGAATATGATGTTTTTCCAGTTTAATAAAACACCGTGTTTCAAAAATGATATTATTCCAGGGCATTTCATATCCTAATATGGATATTTTTTTAAATGCCCTTAATCCTTCATTGGCAATAACCTGGTGATCCTGATGGATGTCGTGCAACGAAGGAACAAATACAAGATCCGGGCAGAACGACTTATTTAATTCGACCAATGTCTGTAATATTTCCTGCCGGAATTCCGGGAAATGCCGGACCTTATAGGAATAGTATATGATATCTTCCTGTTTTAAGCCCAGAATTTTCATGGCCTGGGTAAATTCATCAGCGACAGCATTTTTCTCAAAACCTTCCGGAACAGAATCTTCCGCAATAGAATAGGCGACACACTTTACTTTGTTGCCGTCTTCTACCAGTTTCGCAATGCTTCCGCCACAGCCCAATTCTCCATCATCGGTGTGCGGCGCTAAAATCAAAATTTTTCTATTCGTAATTTCTGTCATTTTTCTATCATTTTAGAAAGATATTCGGAAACACCTTTAACGTCAAAGATCAGATTCTGCAAACTGTAATGATCAACGGCCGGATCGTCCATCCGGTCATGAAAAAGGGCAGAATAATCTATATTCAAAATATTACACAACTTAAAAAAATGGAATTTATATTGAGATCTTGTTATATAATCCCGGTGAGGAACATCAAAAAGATGCCCGTTTTTCTGCATAAATAAAGCATTTATCGTTCCGGCGCCGGTAATGGCAAACACATAGCGGGCTTTTTTCATAATCGCTATCTGTTCAAAAAAAGTATAATTTTCCATGATGACCGGATCAAAGCCAAAATGCTTCAGTGTTTCTTCAGCCAATGCCTCGTCTTCAAATCGTTTTCTGGCAGCATTTTTTCGTGAGATATAGACCTTGTCTCCAAAAGGTGAGGCCATTCCTCTTTTTTCAACCTCATCCAGCAACAGTGAACGTACACTAAAAACAGGTTCGGGAATAAACATCGGGGTCCATGGTTTGGCTTCCGGCATGACCAGGTTTTTCACAAATAAATGATGATCGGCAGGTATCTCGATTTTATGAAGTCCGGGAAACAGTTCCAGCGATTGGTTGATAAAGGTAATATTTTCCCACCCCGCAGGGTAGAGTAGTGTTAGTTCAGGTAACTGATCCTTTACCATCAAAAGACGGGGAAGACATTCGGTGATCCAGAAATAATAACTAAACCAGGGTGAATGTATAAGCAGGTATTTTTTGTTGTCATCGAGTTTTATGGCCGGTATGCTTTTTCCGTATTTACAGACAAGCATTTGTTCGATCGCCTTACGCCAATGTTTATAATACGCACTTTTATCGTACCGCGAAAAACCCAAATTTGGGGCGCATCCTTTTACCAGCAAACCATGCTTAATAACCAGGCCGTAATGATTTACAAAAACATTTTCCAGCTCCCTGACTTTCAGATCAACGGTTTTGTATTTATAGTCGGGTTTGAACAAATGAGCCCATTCCGGCTGGAAATTGACAGGTATTTTATAGTTTATTTCAATGGTGCTTTTCATTGAGCGCTTTCAATATTGAACTAAAATCTTATTATTTTGCACTATAACCTCCGTCGATGATAAGATTTGAACCATTAATCACTGAAATTTTCGATACCTATCAGATCAATGAAACTTTTAACTGTTGTGATAGATGCTAACTGCACTCCTGTGAGTTTTTTGGAAAAACTTTTGTCAACTAAAGCTTTAATCAAAACTACTGAAAGTGAGTCATACTCATCCAACTCAATTAAATTTGTATTTTCATCTAAACTTATTTTTTCTAATTCCAACACTTCCTGTAATTTTAAAATAAATTCTTGTTTTTTCATATGTGTTTATATTAAATTTCAATTGTTGTTCCGCCCCAAGAATAACCAACACCAAAGCCTGCTAAAAGTACTTTATCGCATTCTTTAACAATTTTATCATCCATGCAGTTTGTCAAAGCAATAGGTATTGTGGATGATACTGTATTGCCAGTTAAAAGGATGTCGTTATAGAATTTTTCTTTCGGGATATTTAATTTTTTTCTGAGATAATCCAACATATATTTGTTAGCCTGATGAAAAATCACATAATCGACATTATCAAATAAAATATTATTTTTTTCGAGAATCTGGTCAAAAACCGGAGGGATATTTTCTATCGTAAAATTAAATATTTCAGGACCATTCATAAATAAGTGATTATCTGACTTGAAATTACCAGCTTCATCAGTCCTCTCCACTGGGTTTTGTGACAATTTGGTTCTCATTGCTCCATTACAGACAATAAGATTATCTTTTCCGAAGCCATCCGTTCCCAATACAAAATCAAATATCTTGTCCGCATCAGACATGGAGAATAAAGTAGCAGCAGCCGCATCGCCAAATATACTTTTATTAGCCTTATCGTTGTGGTGAATATGTTTTGAATAGGTTTCGCTTGTAACCAATAATACGTTTTTTGCGACGCCGCTACAGATAAGACTTTTAGCCATTGCCAGACCGTAAATAAATCCGGAGCAGCCCAAATTAAAATCAAATGCTCCGATATTTCTTTTCAAACCTAGCCTATCCTGTAAAATGCAAGCCGATGTTGGAAGAAAATAATCAGGGCTTTGTGTACATAATAACAAGAAATCAATATGCTCTATGGTTGAATTTTCCAATAATTTCTTACAAGCTTCGTATGCCAGGTCAAGAGCAGTTTCATTTTCTGCAACCACATACCGTTCTCTTATTCCAACCTTATTTTCAATTTTTGAACCATCCCAGTCGGGAAATTGTTTTTCCAGATCGTTGTTTGAAATTATGTTTTTTGGTAAAGAATAACTGATGGTTTTAATGGCGCTACCCATAACTTTATTTATTATTACACAAAATTAGTGATTTTCAAATTACCTTTTCCTATTTTAATTATCTTATAGGATTATTTCCAGACCGGGCAAAAGTATGGAATAATCTATAAAAACATTTTTAGGGCTTAACTTTCAGG
>Ga0209098_1000211_pt1 | contig 66185 bp, 58 predicted proteins | sample AD_JPNHW1_MetaG_FD_184429 | JGI IMG/M metagenome (GOLD analysis project Ga0209098, IMG submission 184429) | Active sludge microbial communities of municipal wastewater-treating anaerobic digesters from Japan - AD_JPNHW1_MetaG (SPAdes) (version 2) | ecosystem: Engineered > Bioreactor > Anaerobic...
TTTTGCATGGACCGTATAGTAGACATGGCGGATGTTATCGGCGCCGGCATTCCGGGTTCCGATGGTCACTTCGACCGGATGGTTCATGAATTTTCCGGCGATCTGGGCAACTTCGGGCGGCATGGTGGCGGAGAACAGCAGGGTATGAAATCCCTCCGGCACCGTCGAGAGAATCTCGGTGATGTCGGGCAGGAAACCCATGTTCAGCATCTCGTCGGCCTCGTCAAGGACGACGGTCGTCACCGCCTGCATATTGATGGCTTTTCGCTTGTACAGGTCGAGCAGCCTTCCCGGCGTGGCGATCACGATAGACACTCCTTTACGCAGGGCGTTGATCTGCACGTCGATGCTGGAGCCGCCGTAAACAGGCAATACCCTGAGGTCGTCATCGTACTTGGCAAACTCATTCAGGTCATCCGCGATCTGGATACAGAGTTCGCGGGTAGGGCAGAGGACCAGCGCTTCGGGCCATTTGCTCTTCTTGGTTATTCGCTGAAGGAGCGGAAGCCCATAGGCCGCCGTCTTACCGGTCCCTGTCTGCGCTAACGCCACCAGATCGGTTTCCTGCGTCAACAGAATGGGTATAACTTTCTCCTGGACCGGCATTGGCCATTCGAAGCCAAGGTCCTTCAGGGCGTTGATGAACGTTTCATGAACGCCCAGTTCTTCAAAACTTATCATGTGATTTAGCCGACTTTTTCTACCAGATCGGCCAGACGGTTCGAATAACCAGCTTCGTTATCGTACCATGAAATGACTTTAACGAAGTTTCCTCCGATGATCTTGGTCATGAGTGAATCAAAAATTGATGAATGGGTATTCCCGATGATATCATGACTGACAATGGGATCTTCGGTATATTCCAGGATGCCTTTCATGGGGCCGTTGGCAGCGGTTTTCATGGCGGCGTTGATTTCGTCGGCGGTGACAGGGCGGTCGAGCTCCACGGTCAGGTCTACGAGGGAACCATCCGGGGTCGGTACGCGTACGGCAAAGCCGTCGAGTTTACCGTCGAGTTCAGGGATGACCAACCCGATGGCTTTGGCAGCACCGGTTTTGGTGGGGATGATGGAAACGGCTGCTGCACGGGCTCTCCGGAGATCCTTGTGCGGAGCATCCAGGATGATCTGGTCATTGGTGTAGCTGTGAATGGTGTTCATCAGTCCGCGCTTGATCCCGAAATTGTCGTTCAGCACCTTGGCGACAGGCGCCAGACAGTTGGTGGTGCAGGAGGCGTTGGAGACCAGTTGCAGCGACGGGTTAATGAGGTGGCCGTTTACTCCGAGGACGATAGTGGCATCCACGTCATCCTTGCTGTCGGAAGGAACGGAAAGGACTACTTTCTTGGCTCCCGCGGTGATGTGTTTCATCATCTTCTCACGGGTTCTGAAAATACCGGTGCATTCCACTACCACATCGATGCCTGATTCCTGCCACGGAAGGGCTGCCGGATCTTTCTCTGCAAATACACGGTATTTCTTGCCATCCACCACAATGCAATCTCCATCTACCCCTACTTCGCCCGGGAAACGCCCATGGACGGAGTCATATTTTAACAGGTATGCAAGGGTCTTTGCATCGGTCAGGTCGTTCAATGCGACTACCTCAACATTGCTCTTCCTCAGCAGAGCCCTGAAAGTTAAACGGCCTATCCGGCCGAAACCGTTAATAGCAACCTTTATCGTTTTCATATCTGCAGATTATTAAATAGATTTACTTATATTTAAGGTGCAAAGGTACGGTTTTTCGTCAGAGGTAAATGCCATTATTATAAAAAGAAGATCATATTTTATTCATGACGTGTAAAATCCGGAAAGATGCAAAAGATTTTCGTAGTGTCGGATGGGACCGGGAGAACAGCTCAACAGGTGCTGAAAGCTGCCTTGACACAGTTTCCCGGTGTTGATGTTGAGGTGATTATGAAACAGGAGGTCAGGTCGGCTGAACAGGTGGAAGAGTTGGTAGTGGAAGCGAAGGCTGTCGACGGGTTCATCCTCCATACCCTTGTCTCCGAGAATCTCCGCGAGACCATGACCAGGATCTGCCGGGTCAACCATGTGCAGGCGATGGATCTCATGGGTCCGCTGTTGTTCCGCTTGTCCGATTATCTCGCTGACACCCCCACGCAAAAACCGGGATTATTCTTCAAACTTAACGAAGAATATTTCAAACGGATCGACTCGATGCAGTTTGCGTTCAACCATGATGACGGACAGCGTGATTATGATTATGAAAAAGCCGAACTGGTGCTGGTAGGGGTGTCGCGTACCTTCAAAACACCCCTGAGCATCTATTTTGCCTTCCGCGGATGGTTTGTCGCTAACTACCCGGTCATCCTCGGCGTGGAACCGCCCGCTATCCTTGCTTCCCTGCCCCCTGGCCGGGTGTTCGGACTTACCACCGAGGCCTCCGACTTAAGTAACCTGCGTACCGCCCGGCAACAGTACCTGGGAGGAAATACCCCTGAATACTCCAGCATCACGCATGTTCGACAGGAGCTTCATTATGCCGAAAAGATCTTCTCCAGGTACGAATGGCCCGTCATCACTGTCACCAGCAAACCTATCGAAGAGATCGCCTCCGAGATCCTCGCTATCAGAAGAAAATATACTTGAACAGAAAAAAGGACGAAATTAACCCGGCAAGGAAAAAATACCCTAATTTTGTCAAAACCCGCTAAGACCTGTGTCTTCTATGTCAAAAACCAAGTTTATTTTTGTTACCGGGGGCGTTACTTCCTCCCTGGGCAAAGGAATTATATCATCATCCATCGCGAAACTCCTTGGAGCCCGTGGCTTCTCCGTCACCATTCAGAAACTGGACCCGTATATCAACATTGATCCGGGTACCTTGAACCCATACGAACATGGCGAATGCTATGTGACCGAAGACGGAGCGGAGACAGACCTGGATCTGGGCCACTACGAACGTTTCTCCAACGTGCCGACTTCACAGGCCAACAACGTCACCACCGGCGTCGTTTATCAGTCGGTGATCCAGAAAGAACGGAAAGGAGAGTACCTGGGCGAGACCGTTCAGGTCATCCCTCATATCACCGATGAAATAAAAAACCGCATCAAACTGCTGGCCGAAAAAGGCAATCTCGATTTCCTCATCACCGAGATCGGCGGCACCGTGGGCGATATTGAATCACTACCCTTCATCGAAGCCGTCCGACAGCTGAGATGGGAACTGGGCCACGACAGCGTGGTGATCCACCTTACCCTGGTTCCGTACCTGGCCGCCGCCGGCGAACTGAAAACAAAACCTACTCAGCATTCGGTCAAAGCCCTGCTCGAACAGGGAGTGCAACCCGATATCATCATCTGCCGTACGGAAAGACACCTGCCGGTAGGACTACGTAACAAGATCGCTCTCTTTTGCAACGTGGCTCCCGAATGCGTCATGGAATCGATCGATGCCCCGACCATCTATGATGTGCCTATCCTGATGAGGAAGGAAAACCTCGATCTCGAGATCCTGAAAAAAGTAAGAGTTACCGCTGACCGCGAACCCGATCTCGAAAAATGGGAGAAGTTTCTTTTCAAACTAAAAAATCCGAAATCGGAAGTCACCATCGGTCTGGTGGGTAAATACGTCGAATTAAAAGACGCCTATAAATCCATCAACGAAGCGTTCGTTCATGCCGGCGCTACCAATGAGTGCAAAGTGAATGTCAAGACGTTCCAGTCGGAATATATCGACGACAACAACGTGGCTGAGAAACTCGGCGGACTGGATGGCATCCTCGTGGCTCCCGGCTTCGGTGAACGCGGGATCGAAGGAAAGATCACCGCGATCCGTTTTGCCCGTGAACAACACATCCCCTTCCTCGGTATCTGCCTCGGCATGCAATGTGCCGTCATCGAATTCGGACGTCATATCCTCGGACTGAAAGACGCTCATTCCACCGAATTCAATAAAACAACGCCGTTCCCGGTGATCGACATGATGGAAGACCAGAAGAAGATTTCCGGACTGGGAGGGACGATGAGGCTGGGCGCATACCCATGCCACCTCACCAAAGATTCCAAGGCTTTCGAGATTTATCAGCACGAAGATATCTCCGAACGTCACCGTCACCGGTATGAGTTCAATAACGAATATAAAGAAAGGTACCGGGAGGCCGGCATGATCCCCGTGGGACTGAACGAAAAGGATGATCTGGTCGAGATCATGGAGTTGAAAGATCACCCTTTCTTTATCGGAGTACAGTTCCATCCTGAATATAAAAGCACCGTGGCCAGCCCGCATCCGCTCTTTGTCAACTTTGTGGCTGCGGCCATGAAATACGCTGCAGCAGCGAAAAGATAGCTATCCCGGCAAGCATTACAGACAAAAGCGTATCTTTGCACCACTTTTTTAACACAACATGACGGATAGAAACACCATCATCGGGTTGCTCCTTATCTTCGCCGTTTTCATCGGGTTTTCGTACCTGATGACTCCCTCGAAAGAAGAATCGGCAGCCTTGAAGAGAAAGAGCGACTCCATTGTAATGGTGCGCCAGGCTCAGCGCGAAGCGGAAATCAAGGCCATTGCCCGGGAACAGGTGATGTCACTGGAAAAACGGAAAGCGGAAGCCATGGCTTCCGGCGAGGTTCTTGACAGCACGAAGATCGAAAAACTGGCGCTGAAAGATCAGCTGGGCAAGTTTTCCAACTCGGGATACGGAAAGGATCATTTTGTAGTGCTGGAAAGCGACCTGGTTAAAATGAGAATCGCCTCAAAAGGCGGCCGCATCGATCGCATTGAACTGAAAAAATTCAAGACGTGGGACGGACGCCCGCTGGTGTTGATGAACTCCGACTCCCTGCATTTCAACTTCTCTTTCTTCTCCGCAAACCGCCTGGTCTCTACCGAGAACCTCTTCTTCCAGCCCGTGTTTTACGGGAACACGCCCCGTGGCGACACCCTCGTGAAGATCACCGGCAACGATTCCATCGTCTTCGGGATGAGAGCCTACGCCGATGCCTCCGACACGACCATCTCCCCCGATAAATACATCGAGCTCGTCTATACACTCCGCGGCGATGATTACATGATCGGTTACCGGATCAACTTCAAGGGCATGACCGATGTGATTGACCCGTCGACAAAATATCTGCTGCTCGACTGGAAAGAGAACCTCTTACGTCAGGAGAAAAGCGCTAAAATGGAGCGGATGGTCAGCACCATCTACTATCATTATGTAGGTGACGAGGTGGATAACCTCACCGAAACCAAAGATGAAGAGGTCAACCTGAAGAACGAAAAAGTAAAATGGATCGGGTTCAAACAGCAGTTTTTCACGACCACCCTCATCGCGGGAGATTATTTTGATGCCCCGCGCATGGCTACTCAGACCCTGCCTTTCAAAGGAAACTACCTGAAGACCATGACCACCGAACTCGGTATCCCCTTTAACCCGACCCAGACGCGTTCCATCAACATGTCACTCTATGCCGGCCCCAACAAGTTCTATACCCTCAAAAGCTATAAACTTCACCTCGAACGGCAAATCCCGTTGGGCTGGAGCTTCCGGCCCATGGCCTGGATCAACATCTGGGCGGTGATCCCGGTATTCACCTTCTTCGGGAACCTCGGCTGGAATTACGGGATCATCATCCTGATCCTCACCATCATGCTGAAGATCGTCCTCTTCCCGATCGCATACAAGACGTACAAATCTTCGGCCAAGATGAGGGTGCTGAAACCCGATATCGACGAAATCAATAAGAAATATCCGAAGCCGGATGAGGCCATGAAGAAACAACAGGCCACCATGGACCTGTACAAACGGGCAGGCGTCAACCCCATGGCGGGATGCGTGCCCATGCTGTTGCAGATGCCCATCCTCATCGCCTTGTTCCGCTTCTTCCCGGCTTCCATCGAACTGCGTCAGCAACCGTTCCTCTGGGCTGCCGACCTGTCGTCATATGACTCCATCTGGACATTCCCGAACGGATTCTCCCTGCCATTCTATGGCGATCATGTCAGCTTGTTCTGCCTCCTGATGACAATCTCCAGCATCATCTATACCAAGGTCAACGAGAATATGATGGGGACATCGAGCCAGCAGATGCCCGGCATGAAATTCATGATGTATCTCATGCCTGCCATGTTCCTCTTCTGGTTTAACGACTACTCCTCCGGACTCAGCTATTACTATCTCCTGGCTAACATCTTCACCTTTGCCCAGGTATTCCTGATCAGGGCTACGATCGATGAAAATAAACTGCATGCGCAGATCGAAGCAAACAAGAAAAAAGGAGTGAAGAAGTCAGGATTCCAGAAACGGCTGGAAGAAATGGCTAAACAACAGAAATATCAGGGGAAACGGCGCTAGTCGTTCCCCTGTTACTCTTCCCGGAGTATTTCATCCAGGTAACGGAGGTACTGATCCAATCCTTCTCTCTTCCTCGAATCCAACGGATACGAGATGTCGTTTTTCAGGTATTTCAACGGATCGACATGCGGCGGTATCTGGTTGCGGAAAAAGTCAGGCACCTCATCGGTGTGATCAATGCCGTACTTCAGCGACTGATTGAAACGGGCCAGGAAGCCTTCGGGGAGGTCTTTGCAGGTAGCCCATACCGCGAACACAAATGGCAAGCCGGTGAAACGGATCCATTCTCCGGCCAGGTCATACACGTACGGATACTGTGATACGAGGTGAAAGGTTTTGTCGCCAATGGCCACCAGCGAATCGATACCGGTCGCCTTATCCGCCACGCCCGATGCCAGCGGGATCCAGTCGGGGTTGATCTTCCAGAAATATTTTGACAGGATTCGTACCAACGCCACCGAGGTTCGCGAATCGTAGTCAAGATGGATGGCCGTGATTTCGCTAATCGGCTTCTGACTCAATAATAACACCGATTTCACATCCGTCACCGCCCCGATGCAGTAGTCGGTGATGATCCGGTAGCCGGGGATATCTGGCAGCGCACCGGCAGGCACCAGCGCCAGGTCGGCGACACCCGACCGGAGTTCTTCGGCACACATCGAGGGGACCCTGAGCCGAAGCTCGATGTCATCCAGTTCACCCGACGTCTTGATGCCAAAAACGAACGGGAACGTGTTGAGGTACGAAACAGCCGTGATTTTTATCGTTTCCATGAAATGGGGATAGGTAAGGCAAAGATAAAATATAATAAAACCGACGATGCACTCATCGGCTAATATTCATCAGCCTTTCATGCACCTCCATCACCTGGGGTGTCAGAAATACCGTGCCGTCATTGCGAAGGATGTAGTCGCACAACCCTGTCTTCTTCTCCTCTTCCCATTGGAACCGGAGACGGCGTAAAACCTCTTCGCGTGAGGCTCCGTCGCGGTTCATCACCCGGAGGATGGCGGTTTCCTGCGGACAAGTCACATAGATGACACGGTCGTATTCGGGCCGGAACCCGCATTCGAAGATGATGGCAGCTTCATGAATGACATACGGATATGCCGAATGTTGTTCGTTCCACTTACGGGCATCTTGCTTTACGAGCGGATGAAGGATGTCATTCAGCGACTGCATCGCCGCCTCATCGTTGAAGACAATGGATGCCAGCGCCCGTCGTTTGATCATCCCCGACTCGGAAAGGATCGATTGTCCGAATAGCGAAGCCACTTCACGGAGAACAGGCTCCTGTAAAAGAAACTTTTTGGATTCATCATCGGTATGGTACACCGGCACTCCGAGCGCTGAAAAAATCGCCGCGACGGTGCTTTTCCCACTCCCGATGTTGCCGGTTAGACCTACCCTGAGCATCAGCGGTTCCTCCGGTGACCCAGGTATTCAAACTCGAAAAAGATGGTGTCGGGGGAAGTGGTCAGATAAGTATGCGGGTAACCCGTTTGGGAGATGATCTCGTATCCCAGCGATGGCGTCAGGATAAACCCGGTGTACACGGAACCATTCGATTTCACCTTCAGATCCCGGAGGCTGATTTCGTAACGGTTGTCCGAGCCCGTGAGCGCTCTCTCCAGGAAAAGGTCATATCCCTGCGCTTTCAACTTCAGGGAGATGACACTGTCAGAGGCCTGGACAAGCCTCATGGCCGACGGAAACTCCGTGTAGACCAACGTATAGTCTACCGTATAATAATACTCCTTCGAGAGCCGTACAAGGACCCAGATGAACACAGAAATAGCCAGGCATACCAGGAAGATATACAACTTGACGCTGAACTTCCGGTCTTCTTTGTGCTTTTTGGCACTCTCGATCAATCCCCTGATCTCACGGTTCACGTAACAGGAGTTAAACGGAGGTTACTTGTTCTCGATCGTCTGTGAATTGTCGATGGCAATGGCAGATTTCTCAACCCGGAGGCGGACATTGTTATCCACTTCGACGGTCACCGTGGTGTCCTGGATCTCAACGATCCTTCCATGGATACCGCCAATGGTGATGACCTTTTGACCTTTCTGCAATGATTCACGGAATTTCTTCTGATCTTTCGACCGTTTCATCTGCGGACGGATAAAGAAGAAATAGAATACTACGATGATCAGGAGCAGGGGGATGAAAGTCGCCCAGCCGCTCTGCTGGCTTCCCTGCTGGGGAGCCATGAGGAGGATCGTTAAAAGTTGGTGCATCATGTTTTGTTGGTTTGATTTGGGTGATGTATGCTATTTAATTTTTTTTTATCCTATTCGACACCCAGCAGATCGACCTGAGCCTTGATCTTGAGCTGGGTGACATTGGGTTGCGTGTTGGCTACGACTACTACATTTTTAGTCTGAAGACCGTGTTTTCCCCTGGAGTTGAACATGACCTTCACCTTTCCGCTGCCTCCCGGACGAATGGGGGTCCTGGGGAAAGACGGCACCGTGCAACCACAGGAGGTGCTGACATCACTGATAACAAGATCAGATTTGCCCGTGTTTGTGAAAGCGAATTCATACGAGACGGATTCGCCTTGCATGATCTTTCCGAAATCGTGTTCTTTCTGTTCAAAAGTGATGACAGGAAGTTTCGAAAGATCTCCCTTCCCTTCAGCTGTGTTGGGATTGGATACCAGGTCGCCCGGGAGAAATCCTTCTGCCTTGCCTTTATCCGATTGACACGAGGTAAAGAGCATGCATGAGAACAAGATACTTGTTGCTAATAATAATTTGCTTTTCATCGTCATCGAAAAATGTTGAGCAAAGGTACGCTTTTTTCTTAAATTTGTTTTTCCGGCAAGCTATTGCAATTTCACTTCTTCAATGAAAATATATCTCATCGGATACATGGCCAGCGGCAAGACAAACCTGGGCAAGGAAATGGCCGCTGTTTCCGGCATGCCGATGGTGGATATGGATGATCTCTTCGAAGAAAAATACCGGCTATCGATCTCCGAGTTTTTCGAAAAATACGGTGAGTCCGTTTTCCGTCGGCTGGAACATGGCATCCTGGAAGATACGTTCCGGATGGATGACGTGATCATCTCCACCGGCGGCGGGACGCCCTGCTTCTTCGATAACATGGACCTGATCCTGAAAAACGGTGTTTCGGTGTACCTGAAGACGCCGGTGGATGTAATGGCCCGCCGGCTGCGGGGGATCCGGAAGAAACGCCCCTTGCTGAAGGAGGTTCCCGAGAAAGAACTGGAAGCCTTTATCACCGCCCAGATCTGTGAACGGGAAGCATACTACCGGCGCGCTGACTACGTCGTTGAAGGACCCGATATCGATGCGGGGGAAATCCTGAAAAAGATTCAGACCGTCTGATCCCTGCGCTGCAACAGGGCAACGTTCTCTACATGCTGGGTGTGGGGAAACATGTCCACCGGACGGCAATGCACAAACTCATATTGCTCCGACATCCAGGCGATGTCCCGGGCCTGGGTGGCCGGGTTACAGCTTACGTACACCACGCGGCGGGGGGCTGCCTCCAGGATGGCTTTCACCACCTTCTCATGCATGCCCGATCGTGGAGGGTCAGTGATCACGATGTCGGGACGGCCCTGGCCTTGGAAAAACTCCGGTGAGAGAATCTTCTCCGTCTCTCCTGCAAAGAAGACGGTGTTGGTGATGCCGTTTAAGGCGGAATTGGCCTCCGCATCCTCGACAGCCGCTGCCACCGACTCAATCCCTACCACCTTCTTTACATAAGGAGCAACATAATTGGCGATGGTACCGGCGCCGGTATACAGATCATATACGGTGGCGTCATCGTGCAACCCGGCAAAATCGGCCGCCATCCGGTACAGGTTCTCTGCCTGAGCAGGATTGGTCTGGAAAAAAGAGGCAGGACCGATGCGGAACTTCACCACCTGCCCGCCTTCGCGGAACGGCGCCATCTCCTCCGTGATATACGGCTCCCCCTTATACAGATGAAGATCCAGGTCGCTGATGGTGTCGTTTTGCTTGTCGTTCACGATATAATACAGACTGGTGAGATAGGTGAACTGCTCAGCCAGGTAATCCAGCATGGGAAACAACCCTTCATCTTTTCCGCCGGAGACGACCAGGATCACCATGATCCCTCCGTTACGGGTGATCCGCACGATGAGGTTGCGCAGAAAACCTGTGTGTTTCCGGGCATCATAGAACGATAAACCGTTTTGAAGGGCATACTCGCGGGCTGCATTACGCAACGCATTCGATGGCTCCGGCATGTGGAAGCACTCTTCAATATCGACGACCTTGTCCCAGAAACCGGGCACATGAAACCCTACGGCGTTGGTGTCGGCGACTTTCCCTTCGTCCGTGACATCTTCGTCCGTCAGCCAGCGGTGGTTCGAGAAGGTGAAATCCAGCTTGTTGCGGTAATGAGTGATGGAAGGAGAGGGGAGGATGCACATGATAGCGGGATTGACCAGCTTGCCGATCCGGATCAGGTTGTCCGACACCTGCTTCTGCTTGAAGTATAACTGGTCTTCGTACTTCATGTTCTGCCAGCGGCATCCGCCACAGGTGCCGAAATGCCGGCACCAGGGCTCCGTACGGCGTTCGGAATAATGATGAAAAAAGACGGCCCTCCCTTCAGCATACGATTTCTTCTTCCGGATGATGCGGATGTCAACAATGTCTCCCGGAACGACGAACGGGACAAATACCACCATGTCATCGACTTTCGCGATGGCCATCCCCTCACTGCCTGCATCAAGGATCTCTGCCTTTTCTAAAATCTGGGTTTCCGTGTATCTCATCTTCTTTCTTACAAGACCTCTCGCCGCGGCAAGAGGTTATTATTCTTCTTTTTTTCTTTTCTGATAATGTGCCGAATCACCCCACTCTCCGTAACCTACTTCATGATTTGAGAGTAAGATGCGGGTCTCGAGACATCCCCGGCATTGGTCGGCCGCCTCGTCGAGACAGGGTTTGTTTTCATACAGCAGGTATTCATCCCGGTATTTTACCGGAGTGAGGTTGGGCATCATCACGTTGGCGCCCGCCATCAACGCTTTCTCACGACCCTGCGGGTCGATGGCCTGCATGGCGGTGGTGGCTGCGATGTTGATGTCTTTCATCATGATGCGCAGGATGGCTACCATCTTCAGCGAGAGATCGAGCCGCTCTTTCAACGGGGGCAGCTGATCACGGTACTTATACAACGGGGTCTCCTCATGCTCGATGTAAGGCCCCATGCCGATCATGTCCACATCGAAATCACGGAAGAAAAGCAGGTCGTCGGCGAGGTCGCTGAGGGTCTGGAAAGGCAACCCGATCATCACGCCCGTGCCTACCTGGTAACCCAGTCGCCGTAACGTTCTCAGGGCCTCCAGCCGCTTTTGATAGTCGTGCTTTCCATCGGCCGGATGTAGCTTCGGGTAGAGCTGCTCATTCGATGCCTCGATACGCAGCAGATAACGATGCGCCCCGGCATCGAACCAACGCCGGTATGTCTCTTCGGTCTGCTCGCCCAACGACAGGGTGACATGCATCTCGCCGTGAGTGAGCCGGCAGATCTCTTTCAACAAGGATTCGATCTTCCGGGTGAATCGCTGATTGCTTCTTTCTCCCGACTGGATGACGATGGAGGCAAATTGATGTTGATAAGCGTACATGGCGGCTTCGATCACCTCCTCGTCGGTCATCTCGTACCGGGAGAATTTTTTGTTGCCACTCCGGATGCCGCAGTAATAGCAGTTTTTGCTACAACGATTCGAATATTCGATCAGCCCCCGGAAATACACCTTCCGGCCGACATGAGCGATCTTCACTTCCAAAGCTTTTTTGAAAAGCTGCTGCATGTCATCACCCTGAAGGGAGAGAAGGGCGACCAGGTCATCCTTCGTAAAAGTCTCTTTATGTAAAAGCTCGTCGATGGGCATCTTTCATTGATTGGTCGGATTACTTGGAGACATTGAACCGGATATGGAGGATATCCCCGTCCTGCACAACGTAGTTCTTTCCTTCGATCATGAGCCGGCCCGCTTCTTTGCAGGCGTTCTCGGATTTATAATGGATGAAATCGTTGTACGACATCACTTCGGCGCGGATGAATCCCCGTTCCAGGTCACTGTGGATGACGCCGGCGGCCTGGGGAGCGGTCATCCCCCGGTGGATGGTCCATGCCTTGACTTCCTTGGGACCCGCTGTGAAGAAAACCTGCAGGTCGAGGAGATGATAGGCCGCTTGTACCAGCCTGTTGACGCCGGGTTCCTTCAGCCCCGCGTCGGAAAGGAACGCTTCCCGGTCTTCGGCGCTCTCTAAGGCTGCGATATCCGCTTCGATGGCGGCAGCGATGACCAGCACCCCGGCATTCTCTTCGGCGACGGCCTGTTTGAACTTATCCGACAGGGCGTTACCCGTCACGGCCGACTTCTCGTCGACATTGCATACGTATAAAACAGGTTTATCACTCAGCAGGCACAGGTCGGTGATATATTTTTTGTCTTCGGCGCTGACGGGAGCCGTGCGGGCCGGTTTGAACGATTCGAGGTGAGCTTTGTAGACTTGCAGGACTTCTGCACCGCGTTTTGCGTCTTTGTCGCCTCCTTTGCCCGTCTTCTCCAGCCGTTGCATCTTCTTCTCCACCGATTCCAGGTCACGTACCTGCAGCTCGAGGTCGACGATCTCTTTGTCGCGCACCGGATCCACCGACCCTTCGATATGGGGGATCTGCGGATCCTCAAAGCAGCGCACCACATGGATGAGCGCATCCATGTTCCGGATGTCGGACAGGAACTGGTTGCCGATGCCGGTGCCGCCTTTGGCTAAGCCGGGGATATCCACCATCTCCACGGTCGTCGGCACGATCTTGGCCGAATGGATCAGGTTGTCGATGGCCTGAAGCCTGGAGTCGGGTACCTCCAGCGATCCCATGTTGGCTTTAGGTCCGGCGCCGGTCTCTGCCCGGTGACCCGAGGCACAGTTAAAGAGCGTGGTCTTGCCACTGCCCGCCAGCCCGATGATTCCGCATTTCAATGGCATACTGTTGTATTTTGAAGTGCAAAGGTAGTGATTTGTTACGAGTGATAAGCGAACCGGGAAGAGGATACAAAAAAGCCGCCTCAGGAGGAGACGGCTTCAAAAACAAAAAACATGAAAAAACTATTTAACGATTCTGAAATTCAAACCGACCGAGAAATAAGCCAGGTTAAACCCCATCTCGGCATTGACGCCGAAAGTGTCGTTAAAGAAATACGAACCTCCTAAAAAGGAAGTAGGAGTGAAGCTGAATTCGGTATCGTTAAGGTCATCCCCATAATAATTTTCCTTATAAAAGCTCAAACGGGGACCGGCGCCAAAGCCTGCGTAAGTGTCAAGTCCGGGAACCTTCCATCCATAGTGATAGGCACCTCTGAAGATGAAGGCCGTATGGGTCCAGGAACGATCCCAGTGAGAAGAATTGTCGGTGAAAAAGGAGGTTCCGATCTGTCCGCCCAGGCTGATGACGCCGGGACCGGCTTGCCAGATACTATGATCATAATGGAACAGGAGAGCAGGGCCAAAACCGTCTGAACCCCAGTACGAAACACCGGGGCCGATACCGAATCCAAGAATACCCGTTCCAGGACGGGCAGGATCCACCGGACCGTTAGCGCTAAAGGAAGGGACAGAGAATCCGGCTACCAGAGCCAGCACACAGAACATTTTGATCAACTTTTTCATACAGAAAGTTTTATGGTTAATAATTCGTTTATGTCAGTAATAAAAACGCTTTCTGAAGTAAAATATTTTCCGGGCAGCGAGAAAGCATCCTAACGGGGAAAAGCCGATTCTTCCCCCGAACCGGCCTTCCGCATTGCCCAATCAAAAACCTGCCACCGCAGCCCCGAGATCAGCGACTTTTCAATCCAATAGAAGAATCGCGTCCGCTGATTGACGGGTTCCAGCTTCTTCATCCGGAGGTAAGGCTCCAGGCCGTCAGAGACGTCATGCCACAGATCGACGAAAGCGTAGTCGAAGGATTGAGCCGGCATTTGCGTACCGGCATATTCAAATGCCTCTGCACAGATGATCTCTACCTTGTCGGGCCGTTGAAACTGAGGAAGGATGTGCTGTTTGAAAAGTTGAATGACCTGATCGTCCTGCTCGATGATGGTGATGTGTTGCACTTTCTCCCGGAGGGAAGCCATGTAGGCGAAATACCCCAGACCGAGGCCGAAGGTGACAACCCGGCCTTCGATGACATCCAGCACCGGCTGCATGGTCTCTATCTCATTGGGCTTGATCGCCATCCATTCATGGTCGTGTTCCAGGACCGCCGGGAACAGGAACTCTTCGCTGAAAAAGCCCACCCGGGGTATCTCTTTGAGGTCGGGTCCGACGAGGATGTCGTTATAGATGAAGGCTTCGTAAGGCTGATAGCGCTCGTGGGTTAATTTCCAGTTTCCGGTGGTTACTTCCGGGATGATGATATCCCGGTAATACGGATTGCCGAGATATACGCCGGGATTCAGTTTTTTGACCGATAGCGGGAAATACTCATCGGCCAGGTACTTGTCTTCTTCGTCGTTTTCGGTATCGAGACCGCAAAAACCTGTCAATAAGGCCCGGTAGATGACCTCTTCCGGCATCGCTTTGCCGGGGTTGACGCTCTCCATCAACTCCGGTGTGATCAGGCATGGGTGCTGGGTGAGGTAATCAGCAATCAACCAGCTGAAATTGTTGTTCCGTTGGCGGGTTATAGCGATTCTGTTCTTTTTTTCGATGTCTTCGGATGGTGTCATTCTTCATTAATACCGGGCAAAATTAGCCGATTATTTTGCATGAATTAATAGAGCGCGTAGTACATAAATTTTTTTTCTTCAAAATGCCATTGGCTATTCGGCGTTTTTTGTATCCTTCTTCTAAACCCTGATCAAGCGCTACCGGTGAAGAATAAAATCGATATCGGTTCAGAAATTTTGTATGGTACATTGAATACTCAGAATACAAAATCAAAAAAATATTATATTTACTGTTTATTTTACTTTGATCACTTCCTTGAACTTGTAGAAACATGATGAAACGCCCCAAACATCCGATTTCATCCGACAAAACAAAGGCCCTTTTTTCTCTTTCTTCTTTGCTGATGGCTATTTGTCTTTTGTCAGGCTGTTCCAAACCGGATAAAATTGCTGATTATACAGCCCTGGAAGCCTTCGATACTATGGAGCTTCCATATTCGTCCCCTCACCGATGGAGAACTTTTTATCATCCATTTTTTAAAACACAAGTTGTTACCTTTATAGATGATATTAAATGGGAGTTGTGTTGCTTGGATCCTGACACCAAACGACACTTTTCTTTTCCATTGAAAAAGCTAAGAGAACAAACATCTTCTTCAAGTAAAAGGCCTTTATGCTACTATATTGTAGATTCTCTTTATGCTGTTATTAACTTTTTCAATAGTCAAGATTTGTTTTATAAAATCAATAGAAATGGCGATATAGTATATAAATACTCATTATCTGATTCGAGAGATAACAAGGACCCCAAAATTCGTCTATATTCCAAGATGATTCCTCTCCCAATACAATCCCAAAAAGGAGTCACATCATTATTATGTAGTTTTACTCCTCGGTTTGAAAATTCCGGGAATTTCATTTCTGATAAAGGAGTCAGAGAGAAGAAATTCTCGGGAGGTTTATATGTGCTTCTTGAACTTTCCGATACTACTTTAACTGTAAAATCAATTATCGGACAGTTTCCCAAAGACCAACTTGTTCCTTTTTCATATTATTATATCGATCCGGATTATTGCATTTCAAGTGGAAACAGGATATTTGGCATTTTTCCTTCAATCAATTTAATAGGAGAAACACATCTGACAGGAAAAACAACATTTATCCCGCTACAGAGCGAAGCATTAAAACGTGTTGATGAATATGATCCTGATAAAGTAATGGACTATAATTATTTATGCAAATATTCGTGCGAAATGAATACATTGTTGCATATTCTTCCTGACTATTCATCGTCAAACTTTTACATAATTTCAACAAAATCTGATAAATATGAAAATCCGGATGGTACCGTCAATGATGCTGCCAATTCACCATGGATTTTGTTTGTTATGAACGATAAGACAGAAGTAGTCCGTGAAATACATTTCCCGAAAGAGATTTTCTCCAAGCATTATTGTTTCCCATCACCTGACGGTCTTTATATTCTCAGCAACCAACTGACGAGAAGAAACAAGGATAAACACATGGTTTTTGTTGGTTTCAAAATCTAGTATAACCCCATTATCTCTATTATTTATGAAGCTGCTAAAAAGAATTTTACTATTGGTATTACTGGTATCCTGTAATTTTTCCGATGAAATATCAGGCGATGAAATTATTGCAAAATACCTCAAAGATCAATTCAATGTCACGATGGATAAGGGGACAATCATCTTTATTAACACAAAAGGTTGTCCGGTATGCGCGAAAGCCGCGTACGATTATTTACTTGTCACTCCCGGTGTCATGAATTCATATAGATATCTGATTCTGTCAGGAAATTTTTATGAGAAGTATGCCTCAAATGATTCGGCCGTGGGGCCAAAGGTATTAGTGGATTCGTCCAACCTGATAGAAAGATTAAATGTCCCTTTTCAAGGTGTCAGTATTGTAAGGTTCAATCAAGGGAAAATGGATTCCATATCCATGCTGAATCCGGAAATCCTGGAGATGGGATTAGAGAATTTTTTTAAATAGTTATGCATTGACATTCGAAAACCCGTCTATTGTTTTGTTTATGGCCAAACGAGGTCCTTTCCCGTTCCGTGTCAGGGATCCCTTCCACTCTTTTGGGATTTATCAAAGAAATCATTAAATTTGCACCCCATTTTAACCGTGGTAAGTGGTTGTCGTTCTTTATATAAATCCCCGGAAAGCAACAGTATGTTTAACCCGGCCGGCGTTTTCACGTCTGCCACAATGAAAATTAAATGAGTTCAGAAGAACTGAATGTAAACAGCGAACCGGAACAGAACGCTGAAGTCACCCCCGAAACCAAACCGGTTGAATCCCCTGTCAATGAAGTAAAAACAACGGCTCCTGAAAAGGATTCGTTCGACTGGGATGCCATCGGGAAAAAACATGAGCTTTATTCATCCGAAGAACGGAAAAAACTTGAAGACGAATACGATCGTACGCTGAAAGCCATCTCCGATCATGAACTGATCGATGGAACGATCGTGGCGATGAACAACCGCGAAGTCGTCATCAACATCGGATTCAAATCCGACGGTGTTATTCCTCTTTCCGAATTCAGATACAACCCGGATCTGAAACCCGGTGATATTGTTGAAGTGTATGTTGAGAATCAGGAAGACATGACCGGACAGCTGCTTCTGTCGCATAAAAAAGCCCGTATCCTGAAATCATGGGAACGGATCAACGATGCTTACGACAAGCAGGAAATCATCAAAGGTCATGTGAAATCACGCACCAAAGGCGGTCTCATCGTCGATGTGTTCGGCATCGAGGCTTTCCTCCCCGGTTCACAGATCGATGTGAAACCCATCCGCGATTACGATATCTATGTCGATAAGATCATGGAATTCAAGGTGGTGAAGATCAACCAGGAATACAAGAACGTGGTGGTATCGCACAAAGCCCTGATCGAAGACGAACTCGAAGCCCAAAAGGCAGAGATCATCAAGAAACTCGAAAAAGGACAGATCCTGGAAGGTACCGTAAAGAACATCACTTCCTACGGCGTATTTATCGACCTGGGTGGTGTCGACGGATTGATCCACATTACCGACCTCAGCTGGGGACGTATCAACCACCCCGAAGAGATCGTTCAGCTTGATCAGAAAATCAAGGTCGTTATTCTCGACTTCGATGAAAATAAAAAACGTATCGCACTGGGTCTGAAACAACTGACTCCTCATCCATGGGATTCTCTCGACTCCGTGATGAAGATTGGCGACAAGGTAAAAGGAAAAGTGGTGGTGATCGCCGATTACGGCGCATTTGTAGAAATCGCCCCCGGCGTGGAAGGACTGATCCATGTTTCCGAAATGTCATGGTCGCAGCACCTCCGCACTGCTCACGATTTCCTGAAAGTCGGACAGGAAGTGGAAGCGGTCATCCTTACCCTCGATCGCGAAGAACGCAAAATGTCCATGGGCATCAAACAACTGATTCCCGATCCATGGGCAAACATCAAGGAAAAATACCCGATCAAATCGAAACATACCGCCATCGTGCGTAACTTCACCAACTTCGGTATTTTTGTTGAACTTGAAGAAGGTGTTGACGGGTTGATCCACATCTCTGACCTCTCCTGGTCAAAGAAGATCAAACATCCGGCAGAATTCACCAAGATCGGTGAACAGATTGAAGTGATCGTTCTCGATGTCGACGTTGAAAACCGTCGTCTCAGCCTCGGACACAAACAACTCGAAGAAAACCCGTGGGATGTGTTCGAAACGATCTTCTCTGTTGGATCTGTACACAACGGAACCATCGTCAGCCTGTCAGACAAAGGCGCTATCGTTGCCCTGCCTTACGGCGTGGAAGGATTCGCTCCGATGCGTCACCTGGCCAAGGAAGACGGCTCCAATGCGAAGGAAGACGAAAGCCTCGACTTCAAGGTGATCGAGTTCTCGAAAGATAACAAGAAGATCATCCTTTCGCATTCGAAGATGCACCAGGATGCCATTACCGCTGATAAAAACAAGGAAGTCAACGCCGAAAAGAACAAGGCAAAAGCTACCAAGAAAGCGGTGAAGAAGATCAAGGATAACCTTGAAAAGACCACCCTCGGTGATATCGAATCGCTGGCTAATCTGAAGTCTGAAATGACCAAGGCGGAAGAAAAAGCACGCGTTGAAAGGAAAGCCGAACTGGCTGCCGAAGAATCAGCAAAAGCGGAAGAACCCGAAGCGGAAGAGCCGGAAGCTGAAGAACCGAAGCAGGAATAACCGATGACCTTTTCAGTCACTGTACTGGGAAGCAGCTCGGCCATCCCGACGCTGACACGCAATCCAAGCGCTCATTTGCTCAATGCAAATGAGCGCTTGTTTTTACTCGACTGTGCCGAAGGGACCCAGGTGCAACTGCGCCGTCTGAAGATCCATCTGCAACGTATCCGGCACATCTTTATCACTCACCTTCACGGCGATCACTTCTACGGTCTGATCGGCCTGCTGACGACCCTGCACCTGCTCGGGCGGAAGGATACGATGCATATCTACGGGCATCCTCAACTGGAAGAGATCATCCGGATCCAGCTCGAGGCATCCGCCACCACCCTGCAGTACCCGGTACAATATCATCCGCTGGATTTCGGAGGGCTTATGCTGATCCACGAAGATGAACGCATCAGCGTACACAGCTTCCCGCTGAAACACAGCGTCCCGACTTGCGGGTTCCTCTTTCGCGAGAAGATCCGGATCAGAAAACAAGAGTCGACACGGGCATACGCCTATTGTACCGACACGGTTTACGATGAATCGATCATCCCGTACATCCATGGGGTGGATCTGTTATATCACGAAACGACGTTCATGCAGTCCATGGCCCGCAACGCCGCGGAGAAACTGCATTCCACCACCATCGAAGCCGCCACCATCGCCCGGATGGCGGAAGTGAAGAAACTCCTGATCGGTCATTATTCCGCCCGCTATGATGAGGTGGAACCATTGCTGCAAGAGGCGCGGTCTGTCTTCCCCGAAACGTACCCGGCCGAAGATGGCATTACCGTTGAAGTGTAAAAGAAAAATACATTGTATCATTTAAATTCTCCTAACTCCGGAATATGAAAAAGATCATTATCATGATGGCAGCTGCCTTATTTTCTGTGAACATGATGGCACAGGATACCAACCCTTTCTTTACGGTTTGGGATACCCCTTTCCAGGTCCCTCCGTTTGAAAAAATCAACAACAGTCATTACATGCCGGCTTATGAAGAGGGCATGAAGCAACAGCGTGACGAGATCCGGGCCATCGTGGAGAACCCGGCCGCCCCGACGTTTGAAAACACGGTCCTGGCACTGGATGTCAGCGGATCGTTATTGCAAAAAGTAGCGCTGGTATTCTCTGCACTGAACTCCGCTAACACCAACGAAGGGATGCAGGATATCGCCAAACAGGTGTCTCCGCTGATCACGAAGCATTATGATGACATCTACCTGGATGCCGGCTTGTTCCAACGCATAAAAACGGTATACAACCAACTGGCGTCGCTGCCCCTGGATTCCGATCAGAAAAAGCTGACGGAGGAGATATATAAAGACTTCGTCCGGGGAGGAGCTAACTTGTCGCCGGAGGATCAGGCTCGCCTGAGAGAACTCAACAAGGAGATCAATATGCTCCAGATCACCTTCGGTCAACATCTGTTAGCCGAAACCAATGCCTTCAAACTGGTTATCGATAACACCGACGACCTGGCCGGTCTCCCCGAAGGACTCATCGCGGCGGCTGCCGAAACGGGTAATGCCGATCCCGCCACCAAAGGGAAGTACGTGTTCACCCTCCAGAACCCCAGCGTGATGCCGTTTTTGCAATATGATGATAACCGTAAACTGCGTGAGAAGATATTTAACGCGTACATCAACCGCGGAAACAATAACAACGACAACGACAACAAGAAAGTCATTGCCCGGTTGATCGAACTGCGCCTGGAAAAGGCCAAGTTGATGGGATACCCTACGTTTGCTGATTTTGTGCTGGTAGACCGTATGGCGAAGAACCCCGCGAATGTCTACAACCTGCTGATGCAGATCTGGAGCCCTGCCCTGAAGATGGCCGAAAGCGAACGCGCCGATATGCAAAGTTATATCCGGGACCACTCATCGGGCGATGCCTCTGGGGATGTCGTTGAAGGATGGGACTGGCGGTATTACAGCGAGAAGGTGATGAAAGACCGGTTCGACCTCAGCGAGGATGCACTGAAGCCATATTTTCAGTTGGATAATGTACGGAAAGGGGTGTTCTATGTGGCGAACCGCCTGTACGGCCTCACTTTCACCGAAGTGAAAGATGCTCCGAAGTACCACCCGGATGTGACCTTATGGGAATGTAAAGATGCCGACGGCACACACCTTGGCGTGTTGTACCTCGATTTCCATCCACGCGCTTCCAAAAGAGGCGGCGCCTGGTGCACCAGCTATCGTTCCCAGTCATACAAAGACGGGAAACGCGTGGCTCCCGTCGTCAGCGTCGTTTGTAATTTCACCGCTCCTTCAGCCGGCAAACCCGCGCTGTTGACTCCCGAAGAAGCAGAGACCTTCTTTCACGAATTCGGACACGCCCTGAACGGATTGGTAGAAAATGTAAAATACGAGGGGATTTCGGGCGTGCCTCGCGATTTCGTGGAACTCCCTTCCCAGGTGATGGAACACTGGGCTTTCGAACCGGAAGTCCTGAAAGTCTATGCCAAACATTACCAGACCGGAGAAGTCATCCCGGCTGAACTGGTAGACAAGATCGTGAAGAGCAGCAAATTCGGACAGGGTTTCAAGACGACCGAATACCTGGCCGCCTCCCTCCTCGATATGGATTACCATACGCTGACTAATGCTTCAAACCTCGATGTCCTGGCTTTTGAGAAAGCCTCTATGGATAAAATCGGACTGATCCCGCAGATCCCTCCCCGTTATCGTTCTACCTATTTCCAACATACCATGACGGGCGGTTATACGGCCGGTTATTACAGTTATATCTGGGCCGAAGTGCTCGACGCCGATGCCTTCCAGGCCTTTAAGGAAACAGGTAATATCTTTGATCAGGCTACAGCCACTCGCTTCAGGAAATGTATTCTCGAAAAAGGAGGAGCAAAAGAGGCGATGCAGCTTTACATCGATTTCCGCGGTAAAGAGCCGTCTATCGATGCACTCCTTGAAAACAGGGGATTGAAATAACCACGGGGGAAGATGTTTCTTCCCCCTTTTTTTTATACAGAAATCATTTGACCATGGCCGCTTTTTTCATCTCCGCCGGCATCTTCTCAATAGCGTACCGTAAAGCCGTACGGGGCATGGCCGCCTTGTTTCTTACGACGTATGAAAAGATTTCTTTCTGATGCGCCTGACTGGCGACTTTGAGCATCCAGCCATATCCTTTCTGCACCATGTCATCTTCATCCAATAACAGGATGTCGGCGATCTCCATGACCTCTTTCAGAAATTTCCCCTTTTTAGCCGGGACGATCAGTGAAACGGCCGAGGCCCGGCGCATCCATCTGTTTTCCGACCTGGCAAAATCTTTTAAGTTGTTCAGGTATTCGGGATACATCACGATGAAATCACCGACCGTATGATTACACAGGGTATCACAGGAGGCCCAGTTGTTGACATGGTTGAAAATCCATCTTTCAAAAGTAGGGAAGTCTGATGGCTCGAATTGTTTCCGGAGAGCATAGGCCCAGTTACAGGCGATAAACGATTCTTCCAGGTATCCCGATTCCCATAACCGATCGCACAGGGCGAAAATCTCTTGCTTGGTTTTCGTACGGACCCGGCTGAACATCTCTTTGCTGATCTGTTGAACGGCTTTCGTCTTTACGCCGTGGCATGTGATCGTTTCTTTGAAGAAATGCTGACTACCTGTTTTGGTCTTTTCGTCACTTTGCCCGATCAATGCTGCCCGGACGTTGCTGATGATGTTTTCCATGGGATTAGATTGAATGAGAGATGTCGTTATCGGACTAATGCGTCGTACAGGATATCCAGGGGATGGCGTGCGACCCGGCCCGTGCCGTCATTGATCTGACTTCTGCAGGAGGTCCCGGGGGCAGCGATGATCACGTCGTCGCCGGCCTGGCGGATGGCGGGGAAAAGAACCAACTCTCCGATCTTCATGGAAACATCGTAATGTTCGGCTTCATAACCGAAGGACCCGGCCATGCCGCAACAGCCCGATGGGATCTCTTCCACCGTGTAATGTTCCGGAAACGAGAGCATCTTCTTCGTCATCTCTACCGAAGCCAGCGCCTTCTGGTGACAGTGTCCGTGCAACAGGATATGCCGGTCGTCCCGGGTGAACTGATCTTTGGTGATGACGCCGGCTTCCATTTGTCTGACCAGAAATTCGTCGTACAGGAAGACGCTTTCCGCCAACTTTTGGGCGGCATCCTTCCATTCATGATCCACCAGGTCGGGGTATTCATCGCGGAAGGTGAGAATGGCCGAGGGCTCGATCCCGATCAGCGGAGTGTCGGAGGTGATGAGGTCTTTCAGACGGGCGACGTTGAAGTTGGCCCGCTTTTGGGCCTGCCTGATCAGACCTTTGGAGATAGCGGCTCTTCCGCTCTCATCATGGTCGGGGATGATGACCCGGAATCCCAGCCGGTTCAACAACCGGATGGCGTTGATGCCGGTTTCGGGGTCGTTGAAGTTGGTGAACTCGTCTGCGAAGAGGTACACTGTCCGGGGCAGGCTTTCGTCCTGTTTCAGGTTGACGTAGCGGTCGCGCAGGGAGGCGGAAGAGAGCCTGGGCAACGATCTTTTTACAGCCACTCCGAGGAACCGCTTCACCAGACCTGAGATGAACCGGTTTTGCTGGAAGAAGTTGTAGATGGCAGGAGCGATGCTGCCCAACCGGTTCAGGGTGGTAATGTTGGCAAACAACCACGTACGCACCGTCACCGGCCTGGATTCATAATAATGTTGCAGGAATTCTGCTTTGAGCCTGGCCATATCCACGTTCGACGGACATTCGGCTTTACAGGCCTTGCAGGAGAGACAAAGGTCCATCACCTCATAGATCTCGGTATGATCAAACGGGTTCTCTTTATCCGACCGGGTAAGGAACTCCCGCAGGACATTGGCCCTGGCTCTCGTGGTGGCATTTTCGTCTTTGGTGGCCATGTACGACGGACACATCCATTTGCCGGTGAGCACGCTGTTGCGGCAGTCGGCCGAGCCATTGCATTTCTCGGCGGCGCGCAGGATGCCTTGGGTGGCAGAGAAGTCGAACACCGTCGGGATCTCCCGTCTCTTCGGTGCTGCTGAGTATCTCAGTTGTGTGTTCATCGCCGGCGTGCCGGTGATCTTGCCCGGGTTCAACAGATGCTGCGGATCCCAGGTGTCTTTGACCTGTTGCAGCAACGCGTAGTTCTTTTCCCCGATCATCAGCGGGATGAACTCGCCTCTCAGACGGCCGTCGCCGTGTTCACCGGAGAGCGACCCTCTGTATTTCTTCACCAGCCGGGCTGATTCGAGGGCGATGGTATGGAAAAGCTCTACGTCGGCAGGATCTTTCAGGTTCAGCACCGGACGAAGATGAAGCTCTCCCGAGCCGCAATGGGCATAATACACACAAGCGAGACCGAGTTTGTCGAGGATGGTGGTAAACTCCGCAATATATTCGGGAAGCGCTTCGGGACTCACCGCGGTATCTTCCGTGACAGGGACGGGCTTCCGGTCGCCCGGGTAATTAGAAAGCACGCCCAGTCCGGCTTTCCGGAGATCCCATACTCTTTTTAATTCAGGAGGGAACACCACGGGAAAATGATATCCCAAGCCTTTGGCGCGCATGGCTGCTTCCATCTGCGAGGTCTTCTGCAGGATCTCTTCGCGGGTGCCGGCGGCAAACTCCACGATGAGGATGGCTCCGGGGTCGCCTTCCACGAAGAAACGGTTCTTACGCTGCGTGATGTTATCCCGGGTGCAGTCCATCACGGCTTTGTCCATCAGCTCTACCGAGCCCGGTCCGAATTCCAGGGCGATGAGGTTGGCCCGCAAGGCTTCATCCACACTCCGGCAATGGACGCACACCAACGCTTTTTCTTTCGGTGGCAGGGGCACGAGATTCAGCTTGATCTCCGTGAGGAAAGCCAGGGTCCCTTCCGAACCGGCAAGCAGCTTGCAGAAATTGAACGGCGCCGGATCGCCAAACGGTTGGGTGGCGGCCAGCAGGTCGATGGCATAGCCGGTGTTCCGGCGATGCAGGGCCGGATCGGGAAACTCCCGCCGGATCTCTTCCCGGTGTTGAGCGTCGGAGAGGATGTCGTGGATCTGCCGGTAGATGGCGCCTTCCAGGGTGGATAGTTGCATCTTCTCCCGGAATGCCCCGGGCGTCAGCTCCCCGAATGCTGCTTCGGAACCGTCGCTCAGGATACATTTGACGGAGATGACATGATCGCGGGTGCTGCCATACAGGATGGAATGGGCTCCGCACGAGTTGTTACCCACCATGCCGCCGATCATGCAACGGCTGGAAGTAGAGGTCTCCGGCCCGAAAAAAAGTCCGTAGGGGGCCGCGAAACGGTTCAGCTCGTCAAGGTTCACGCCCGGCTCCACCCTCACCCAATGCTCTTCCCGGTTGATCTCGAGGATCCGGGTCATATACTTGGATACATCTACCACCAGACCCTTGCCAACGACTTGTCCCGCCAGGGAAGTGCCGGCTGCCCGGGGGATCAGGGGAATGTCTGTCTCACGGGCAAAAGCGATCAGCTCTTTCAGATCATGGCTGTCCTTCGGCCGCGCTACCCCGAAAGGGATCTCACGGTAAGCCGAAGCATCGGTGGCATAGATGATACGGTGGGCGTTGTCGAGGTACAGATCACCCTTCAGCTTCTTCCGGAGCTCATCCGCTTTCACCGAAAGTGTCGTTTCTTTCATGTCAGGGATTTCGTTTCTGTTGGTAAACCTTAAACAGTGAGTCAACAGCGGGGTTCTCCGGCTCGATCATGCGATAGATGGTGAGCGAAAGAAAGGCCCGGTCAAGCTGGTTTTGCTGAAGTTCGTTGGTCGTTTTTGACCAGGAAACCAACCCGAGGAAAGCCGTCAGCCGTTTCGCCATCAGGCTGTCGGCCTTCCGGGCGCCGTGTTGCTCCCGGTACCGCAGGCTCGCGATCTCTTTTTTCATCCATGTCGTATCGCCGGCATCAAAATGACGGAGGATCTCCTGTTGAAGAGAGGTCTCTTTGTCGATTTCATAGTAATCCTTCAGCGGAATCGGCGGGGCAGGCAGGGGAGGGAACTCTCCGCGCAGACGGAGGATCGCTTTCTCCATTTCTTCAACAGGTGGCCATTGGTGTCCGCCGGGGATCACCATCAAGGTGTGGTCCCATCCAGCCCCCATAAGCGCTTCATCCTGGAGGATCAACTCCGACAGGTTGGGATCTGCTTCCCCGGCCATCGCGACATACCTAAACTGATATACCGGCGGTTGCCCTGCCGACGATAACCCGGCGCCACAGCCGATGATGCCGGTGACGCGTTGCATATACATCCCGATGAGACAGGCCACACGGGCGCCTCCGGAAAACCCTGCCAGGTATAGATGAGTGGAATCGGCTCCGAAACGGGTTTTGGCTTCCTGCACCATGCCGGTGGCGATACGGTTCAACTCTTCCATCGACCGCCCGTTACGTGAATCGTTCGACCCCATCAGGATGAACCGGTACTTCTCGGCCAGCGAAGAATACAACGTCACGGGATAGGAACCTTTGCCGTCGGAATCAAATGCTATGTAAACAGGTATCTTCTCTTCATCCTTGTAGGAAGAAGGCAGATACACGGCGTAGGAGAGTCCGGGATCGGCCGGACATTTCACCGCTGCCATCACCTTTCCGGTGGGCAGATCTTGCGCCTCTCCGTCAGAATGGCTTCGGCCCGAGCACGATCCGCAGAGAAACAACAGCGAAAGAAGACAGCAATTCAGGATGTTATTCATGGGTTAAAAAAGTCCGTTTATGAACTCTTCGGTTTCAATCCTCTTGAAATATTCCCCAATGGCATAGGGCTCCAGGGCTTTTCGGACATCCTGCTCCTGATGGGGAGTCCCCGTCAACGCTTGCTCGATCACGCCGGTATCCTTGTCCGAAAAATAATCGCCAAAGATACGGATGGACTGAATGATGCCGTCGGTGACGTTCATGGTGAAATCAATCGTCCCGCCGTGTTTCGTCCTGACCACTTTCCGGAGGTTGTACTCCGGCGATATCCCGAAGTTCCACTCCCAGGTGCCATATTTAGTGTCAACCAACTCGTTGATGCGACGCAGATCATCTTCACCCAGTTCATAGAAAGGCGCATCGGGGTAGGTCTCGTGTATGTGCAATTCCACCAGCCGTGCAAACTCTTCTACATCCATCGGCTCTTTCAGGTGATCGCTGATGTTGGTAACCCGGCTTCTGACTGACTTAACGGCTTTGCCGGTGAATTTGGCCGGATCTACTTTTAACGCGCTGCTGACATGATCCATTTTAGCAGAAAACAAAAGCGTACCGTGATGAAGGATCCGGTCTTTCCAGATATACTGCGCATTTCCGGAAAACTTTAAACCATTGATAGTCAGGTCATTACGTCCTTCAAATTGAGCCGGGATGCCCAGTTTTTGCAGTACATCGAGGATGGGTTGTGTGAACCGGCGGAAGTTGGCGTCATGACCTTCGTGCTGATTACTGATAAAGGTAAAATTGATGTTTCCGAGGTCATGAAAAACGCTGCCACCGCCTGTGATCCGGCGTACGACTTGAATATTATGGTCCTTGACGAAATCGAGATTGATTTCGGCGAGGGTGTTTTGGTGTTTCCCTACAATGATGGCAGGACTGTTTCTCCAAAGCATGAAAATATCATCGGAAAATTCTTTCAGAAAATATTCTTCAGCGGCCAGGTTAAAATGAGGTTCGGTATTGTTTCTTCGGATAATCAGCATTTTCCTTCCATTTTCCGCAAAGGTACTGCTTTTTCATTTTTTTAATACTTTTGACTGATGATTACGAGATGAAATGAACCTGTCAGAAATACTAAATCACCTTGGCGAAGAGCATGAACGATATTTCGGCGCTGTAGCTCCGCCTGTCATTCAAACCAGCAACTTCTGTTTTAGCACGGTATCCGCGATGCGCGATGCCTTGCAGGATGAGTATAGCCTGCCCGTCTATTCACGTGGCGCCAATCCGACCGTAGCCATCTTACGAAAGAAGCTGGCTGCGCTGGAGCATACCGACGATGCCCTGATCACCGGCAGCGGTTGTGCTGCCATTTCTACCGCGGTGATGGCCAACCTGAAACAAGGTGATCACGCCATCTGTATCGCGAAGCCTTACAGCTGGACGCACACGCTCTTTCATGACCTGCTGGCCCGTTTCGGCATAACCACCACCTTTATCGACGGTCGCAGCCTCGATCATTTCCGGGCCGCTATCCGGTCGGAGACCCGGTTGATCTATCTTGAGTCGCCCAACACCATGACCTTTGAGCTTCAGGATCTCCGTGCTGTGGCTTCTCTGGCGCGGGAAAAGGGCATCGTGACGGTTTGCGATAACAGTTATTCCACGCCGTTGGCGCAGAACCCGGCCGACATGGGCATCGATCTGGTCATCCATTCCGCCACCAAGTACATCTCCGGTCATAGCGATGTGGTAGCCGGCGCCATCTGCGGGAATCAGGAGATGATCCGGAAGATCTTTGCTACCGAACTCATGACCCTCGGCGGGATTGCTTCACCGCACGATGCCTGGTTGATGCTTCGCGGGTTGCGGACGCTGGAGATCCGGGTGGAACGCAGCAGCCGGAGCGCTCTGTCCCTGGCCCGTTTCCTGGAGAACCACCCGAAAGTGGAGCAAGTGCTTCACCCTTTCCTGCCTTCGTTCGAACAATACGAACTGGCCTGCCGGCAGATGAAATACGCCACCGGCTTGTTTTCCGTGATCCTGAAAGCGGAGAAGCCGGAAGACATTGAACGGTTCTGCGAGACCTTGAAGATGTTCCTGCTCGCCGTTTCCTGGGGCGGATACGAATCGCTGGTTTTTCCTTCCGTCGCTCACGCTGCCTCCGATCACCATGATGGTGTTCCCTGGAACCTTGTCAGGATCTATGTCGGTCTCGAAGACCCCGAATTATTAAAAGCTGACCTGGAAAATGGCCTGCGCGTACTGTAAATTGTTTAACTTGCTTCCATGAACCGGCTATTATATATTCTTTTCCTGATATTCATCTTTCTCTTTTCATTCACTCCTTTCTGGCTACTGTATCTCTTTTCGAATTTCCTCTACTATTTCTTTTTCTATGTATACAGATACAGGAAAAGTGTAGTGTTCTCCAACCTCCAACGATCGTTCCCCGATCGTTCCCCGGAAGAGATCAGGACCATCGCGAAAGCCTTTTACCGGCATTTCTGCGATCTGCTGGTGGAAGCCGTGAAAGCGTTCTCGATGAGTGATAAAGAGGTGTTGAAACGATATCGCATGACCAACCCCGAGATCCTTGATCCGTTTTTTGAAAAGAAACGGGGTGTGATCACCGTGCTTGGACATTATAACAACTGGGAATGGGGTAGCGTCGCCGTGGGAATGCAAGTGAAACACCAGCCGGTTGCTTTTTACAAACCACTGTCGAATAAGCTTATTGACAAATATATTGAGAAGACGAGGGCGAAGAGCGGTACCCAGTTGATTTCCATCCAACATACTTCGCACTCGTTCGATTCGTATAAAGACATTCCCGGTATGTTCCTGATGGTGGCGGATCAAAGCCCGTCAAACCTGGCCCGCTCGGTCTGGGTGAAGTTTCTGAATCAGGATACGGCTACACTACACGGTCCGGAAAAACATGCAATTCGATCCAATATGCCGGTCTTCTTTGCACAGATCCGCAAGGTGAAAAGAGGGTATTACGAAGCGACGTTGTTACCTCTGGTGACAGAACCCCGGGAAACGAGTCCGGGCGAGATCACCAGAATGTACATGAAAGCGCTGGAAGACCAAATCCTGTGCGAACCACAATACTGGTTGTGGTCGCACAGGAGATGGAAACATAAACGTTCCTGATTTTTTACAATAACCCGCCGTTCCGGTATATCAAGGCCTGTGCATCATAAAACTTGTTGACACGGGTCTTTTGCTGATTATTCAGGTTGATGACCTCTCCGGTCTCAAAGTCAACAGAGATGCGGTCTCCGTCTTTAATGCCGGCTTCTTCCAGCATGGCCGGATCGTAAGTGAGGATCGGCATGGCGGCATTGATGGCATTGCGTTCGTAGATGGCTCCGTACGACTCGGCCAGGATACAGGAGATACCGAGGGAAAGGAAGCAGTCAACGGCTTGTTGCCGCGAGCTCCCGGCGCCGAAGTTTTTACGGGTGATGACGATGTCGCCGCGTTGCGCTTTCTTCGCGAAGTCTTCATGTCCTTTGAGGTTATCAAAGGTGTACTGACCCATCTCTTTGATGTCGGTGATGGTGAGGTAGCGGTTATGGAAGATCATATCGGTGTCGATATCGTCTTTCTCGATGATCCATACGCGGCCTTCCACGCGCGTCGGCTTGTCCGTCTTTGTCTTTGGCTGTGCCGAAGACTTCACGGCGTCGGTCTTCTCAAAGGCAGCAGGTTTTTCCGGCAGTTGGTCGGGGGTGGTGATGAAACCGGCCACGGCCGAGGCAGCTACGACGGCAGGGGAGGCAAGGTATACAAATCCTTTGCCCTGCTTGCCTTCGAAGTTACGGTTGCCGGTGCTGATGGTCACTTCGTTCGGGCCGTTCTGCCCGACTTGTCCGGCAGCGCACCCTGCACAACCGGCGTTGGAGACCATGGCGCCCGCCTGCTTGAAGATGGCAATAATGCCTTCGGATAACGCCTGATTCCAGATCATATCCGTCGCGGGGACGATTTTCAGGACCACGCCGGGAGCCACCTTCCGTCCTTTCAGGATGGCGGCGGCAGCCCGCAGGTCGTCCATCCGGCCATTGGTGCAGCTGCCGATGAACCCGGAATCGATCTTCGTCCCTTTGACCTCTGTTACCGGAGCTCCGTCGTGAGGATGACCCGGACGGGCAACCATCGGAACAAATTTACTGATATCGATGTCAAACACTCTCTCATAAACGGCATCCGGGTCGGCAGTGATCGCCGGGTAGTCATTCCCTGTGTTCTTTTTCAGCTCCGCCAGCAGGGCAGGGGTGGTTGGGAAGAGGATGATGATGGTTCCCATTTCGGTCCCCATCGACGAGATCGTGATCCGTTCACTCAGGGTCAACTGTTCCACGACAGGGCCGTAAAGTTCTACCGAACATCCCAGCAGCTTGTTGGCGCCGAACACCGAGAGCAGGTTCAGCACGATATCTTTGGCGGTGACATCGGCCGGCCGCTGCCCGTTCAGGTTGATCCTGACCGAAGCCGGGACCTTGAACCAAACATATCCTTTCGCCCAGGCGGCGGCGATATCCTGATCGCCCATGCCTTGCCCGAAAGAGGCAATGGCTCCCATGATGTTGGCATGCGAATCGGTGGAGACAAAGGTGCTCCCCGGCCAGGCCAGTCCGCTGTCAATGGCGAGGTGTGTTCCCACACCGGCATTCACGTCCGACACCCGGATGTCATTCTCCCGGGCAAACTGCCGGCAGTAGTGCTGGTTGGCGGCATATTTCTGGTCTGAGCCTCCCGGATTGCAGTCAAAGGTGAACAGCGTCTTCGACGGATCATCTACTCCGAGGCCGTTGTCAACGATGTTTTTTACCACATTGGCGCCTCCGAAATCACGTGCGGCGCGGGTGTCGATGGATACATCGACGATGTCGCCCGGCTTTACGATCTGTTGATTGCTGTGGGCGGCAATGATTTTTTCAATAATGGTCATGATCAGTTTTTTTTATTTCAACCTTTCACGGAACGGTTCAAAGGTCATGAAGTCGGCATGATGCACGATATAGGCTTCCACCGTGCGTTTCACCATGTCGCCTTCACCGGCGTGGGTGGCGATGATATGACAGACAGCCGGCGGTACGCCGCACTTTTCGGCCAACGACACCCCGGAGAAGGGATGCCGCAGGTACTTGCCGTATTTGCCTTGAAACGACCTTCCGTCTTTGTCCAGTTCGTATTCCAGCAGCTTGCCGACATCGGCGAGGATAGCGCCGGCGATGAGTACATCCATGTTCACCGGCATGTCTTCACCGAAAAAATTATTCATCTTCTCACCCGCTTCTTTAGCGACGTGAACGACACAGCGTTTGTGCGCCATGAACGAGACTTTCAGATCGGGTCCTGCCAGCAGCGTGAAGGGGATCTTCTTCAGATCATCTGCGGTGAGCACGCTCTTTTCAAGCGCCAGATCCCATGTCTTTGCGGTCTTCTCCCGCAACTCCTCATCGCGGATCCACATGAGCTCCGGCCAGAGGTTCAATACTTCCTGTTTCATACCAGTAAGCGATGTGATGAATTACAACTTAGCGATGATCGCGTCAGCCATCTCCGTGGTGTTGACAGCGCCTTTGCTGAATACATCGGGCTTGCCGGAGAGCCGCATCATGTCGTAGGTCTTCACTTTTCCTTCTGCCACTACATCCGAAACAGCCTTGTGGATCTTCGCGGAGATCTCATGCTCGCCAATATGATCGAGCATCATGCATCCGGAAAGGATCATGGCGATGGGGTTCACGATGGAGGGGCTGAAGTCGGCATACTTGGGAGCAGAGCCGTGTGTGGGTTCGAAAACGGCGATCTCGGGGCCGATGTTGGCGCTGCAGGCGAAACCAAGTCCGCCGACAAGACCTGCAAAAGCATCCGAAGCAATGTCGCCGAACATATTACCGGCTACGATCACATTGTAGATCTCGGGATTCTTGGTCAGCCACATCATCTGGGCATCAATGTTGGTGTTGTTGACCTGAATGTCGGGATATTCGTTCTTCGACATCTCCTGGGCGATCTTCAGCATCATGCCCGAGGTCTCGCGGATCACGTTCGGCTTTTCACATACCGTGATGGATTTGAACCCTCTCGATTTGGCATAATCGAAAGCTGCTTTTACGATGCGGGTGGTATATTTACGGGTGAAAATACGGGTAGATACTGCCAGGTCGGGACGGGGACACCAGGCGAAGTTGGCTTTGAACTTGGGATGTGTCATCAGCGCATCATAGACCTGATCGGAAGGATTGGTCCATTCCACACCGCCATAGAGACCTTCGGTATTCTGACGGAAGATCATGGTGTCGATGACAGGTTCTTCGACCACGCCGCCCTGACCGCGCCGGATGAAATTCAACGGGTTGCCGGGGAACGTCTTGCAGGGACGGATACAGATATCGAGATCGTATTTCTGACGCATCGTGACGATGGGACTGTAATAAACATAACCTTTCCCTTTCAGTTCGGGAGCCAGTTCCGCTTCGGCCTTATCCTTGGGCTTGGAAGTGATGGCGCCAAATAAACCGATCTTGTGCTGTTCCAGTAACCTCATGGTGCGGTCGGGCAGGGGATTGCCTTCCTTGCACCAGAATTCCCAGCCAATATCTCCATGAACATATTCTGCATCAAAACCTGCTGCATCCAGCACACGGATAGCTTCTTTCAAAACCAGTTTTCCAATGCCGTCTCCGGGCATCGCTACGATTGTTCTTTTTGCCATATCTATTGAATATTTATTGGTGTTTTACAATAAAGTTCAAAGATACGATGCCTTGTCAGATTAGCAAAACCGGAATGAGAATTTTTCTCGGTCTGCTTTCGGGGAATGATTATTTTTGTGCCCGGAATGAACCTGAAAGAACATCTGCAGCATCCTGTTTTCCGCGTCGTTGCCGCGGTATCCGAAGAGATGAAAGTCCCGGCCTTTGTCATTGGAGGGTTTGTGCGTGATCTGATTCTGAAAAGATACTCGCAGGATATTGATATTGTCGTCCTTGGAAGCGGCATCGATTTTGCTCACGAGGTGGCCCGGAAGCTGGGCGACCATGTGGCGGTGAATTACTTCCGGAACTTCGGTACAGCCATGATCCACCTGGATGATTGGAAGATCGAGTTCGTGGGGGCGCGCAAAGAGTCGTACCGCCGTGATTCCCGCAAGCCGATTGTGGAAGACGGCACGGTGGAAGACGACCAGAACCGCCGCGATTTCACCATCAACGCCATGGCCATCGGCCTCAGCGAGGCGATGTGGGGTGAACTCGTGGATCCGTTTAACGGGATGCAAGACTTGGAAGATGGCATCATCCGCACTCCCCTCGACCCCGACATCACCTTCTCCGATGACCCGCTCCGCATGATGCGGGCCATACGCTTCGCGACACAGCTTCACTTTTTCATTGATGAGACCTGCTTCAACGCTATCCACGACAACGCCGAAAGAATCCGTATCGTCTCGGCTGAACGCATCACCGATGAACTGAACCTGATCATCATGAGTGAACGCCCTTCCGAAGGATTCCGCCTGCTTGAACGATCGGGAATTCTCTCCATCATCTTCCCCGAGATGGTTGAACTGAAAGGAGCACAGACCATCGATGGAAAAGGGCATAAGGATAATTTCTACCACACCCTTGCCGTACTGGATAACGTGGCTGCCGTCTCGGATAACCTGTGGCTGCGATGGTCAGCTATCCTGCATGACATCGCAAAACCGGCCGCTAAGAAGTATGTCCCCGGCACTGGATGGACCTTCCATGCCCACGATTTCAAAGGAGCGAAGATGGTACCGGATATCTTCCGGAAACTGAGACTTCCCATGAATGAGAAGATGAAATTCGTGGAGAAAATGGTCCAGCTGCACCTGCGCCCCATCGTCCTGTCGGAAGACATCGTCACCGACTCGGCCGTCCGCCGGCTGCTTTTCGACGCCGGTGACGACATCGACCTGCTCATGACCCTTTGCGAAGCCGATATCACCAGCAAGAACCCGGTCAAGGTGAAACAATACCTGGCCAACTTCGCCATCGTCCGGCAAAAGCTTCAGGAAATCGAAGAGAAAGACCGGCTGAGGAACTGGCAACCTCCGGTAAGCGGCGAAATCATCATGCAGACATTCGGTATCTCTCCCTGTAAAGAGGTAGGTGTCATCAAACAGGCCATCACGGAAGCCATCCTCGAAGGAGAGATCCCCAACGAGTATGAAGCGGCTTTCCAACGTATGCTGGAAGAAGGAGAAAAGATCGGATTGAAAAAATCAGATCGCTGAGGCCCTCATCCTGCTTTTGAACTCATCTTTTTTGTTATTTTTGAAGCGAAATTGAATTTTACTTTATGTTGATATACCGATTCAGGGTCACCTCCCAGGAACACGAGGAATTTGTGATGGAAATTGAAATCCAGCCGGGACAGACATTTCTTGATTTTCATGACTGTATTATTGAAACGGCTGAATTGGCGCCTCCTGAGAAAGCTATGTTCTTCCCTACCGATAAAAAGAACCGGAAAAGTATCGAGATCTCGCTGAAATCGTACAAAAAAGAAGAGAAAAAGTACGACCCTGAACTGGATGAAATGGTTACCGTGATCTCCAAGCCCAGGCTGATGAAGGATCTGAGGATAAAAAACTACATCGAAGACCCGCATCAGCGCCTGATCTATGAATATTACGGCAAGGTCAGTCACGCCTTCTATGTGGAACTGGTAAAGATCGTGCAGTCCGATGGCATGACCCTGTATCCTTTCTGCGTGAAGAAAACAGGAGAACTGCCCAAGCCGGTCACCCCTCCGCTGATCGTCGATACCCCGAAACCCGCTCAACCGAAACCCGCAGCTCCCAAGCTGGACCTTCCTCCGCTCGATGTCATCGCCAAACTCGATGAGATGGAAGAGGACGAGGAGGAACTCGCGAAGATTGATGAAAACATCGAAGAGTTTCTGAGTGAGGAAGAAATCTCTGAACTGTCAACAGAGGAGAAACCGGAAAAACGCACCGCCGACAACGACGAAGCCACCGATTCACTCTTCGATCAGGGAGACGAAGACGAGGAAGATAACCTTGACGGAGAAGGCCGGATGGAACACCTGGAAGACTTCGAAGATCTGGATAATATCGACCAGAAATATTCCCGGTACTATAATGAACCGGATGACCAATGATCCGGATAAAATCCTGCTGGTGATCGCCGGCCCTACGGCTGTAGGGAAAACAGATATCTCTGTCGCGGTCGCAGGTGCTCTCGGAACAGAAATCCTCTCCGCCGACTCCCGGCAATTTTACCGGGAAATGAATATCGGCACTGCCAAACCATCGCTTCAGCAATTGGCTTTAGTCCCTCATCATTTCATCGGCCATATCTCCATCCACGAAGATTATAACATCTCCCGTTTTGAAAAAGAGGCGCTGGCGCGGCTGGAAGACCTGTTCGCCAGGTACGGTGTGGTGATCATGACCGGCGGATCAGGGATGTATATCGACGCGGTATGCAACGGGATCGATGACCTCCCGGACGCCAACCCGGTTATCCGGAAAGAGCTGAGAGCAGGTTTTGAACATTATGGGATCCAATATCTCCGGAATCGCCTTCTTGACCTTGATCCTGATTATTACATGGAGGTGGATAAATGTAATCCTCAACGGCTCATCCGGGCGCTGGAAGTATGTATGACTACGGGAGTCCCGTTCTCCGTACTACGCCGGCAACAACGCCGGGAGCGGCCTTTCCGGGTGCTCTCCTTCGGACTGATGACCGACCGGGAGAAGTTATACGAGCTCATCAACCACCGCGTAGACCTCATGATGGAGGCGGGACTCGAAGAAGAAGCCCGTACGTTATACCCTTACCGCCAGCTGAATTCCCTTCAGACCGTCGGCTACCGGGAACTGTTCGAGCATTTCGACGGGAAGATCAGCCTGGACGAGGCCGTCATCAGAATAAAGACAAACACCCGGCGATACGCTAAAAGACAACTGACGTGGTTTAAACGCAACGAAACCATGACATGGCTCAACCCGGACGATCCGGATTGTGTCACTGCGATGGTCGCTCAAACAATCAACTGACATTTGAAAAACTTAATCCTCACACCATGCAACTGATAGCTGACAGCGGCTCCACGAAAACGACGTGGGCGCTGATAGAGAACGGAACCATCCGGCAAACGATCCTCACCGCCGGATTAAACCCATACTTCCATACCCGTGAATCAGTCGAAAAGATCCTGCAGACTGAGCTTTGTCCCTCACTGGCGCCGGCAACAGTGCACGAGATCCATTTCTATGGCGCGGGGTGCTCCACCGAAAATAAAAACAGACTCCTTACCGAAGCCATGCGATCGTTTTTTCGCGAGGCAGATATCCGAATCTATCATGATATCCTGGGCGCCGCCCGCGCGCTGTTTGGGAAAGAACAAGGCATCGCCTGCATCCTCGGCACCGGCTGCAATTCATGCTGGTACGATGGCTCCACCGTCACCATGGGCGTTGCTTCCCTCGGCTATCTCTTCGGAGATGAAGGGGCCGGCTCCAACATCGGGAAAAGATTCATGGGGTGTTACCTGAAAGAGAAACTGCCGACGGAGTTGAGAAAAGCCTTCGACGAAGAGTACCACTTTACCCTCGAAGATATCCTCGACGCACTCTACAATCGCCCTTCCCCCAACCGTTTCCTCGCTTCTTTCAGTAAATTTATTGCACCACGGCAGGATCATCCCTTCCTCCGGGAGCTGGTAAAATCGTCACTGCAGGCATTTTTTGACGAACAGGTGAAGAAATATGCGAACTATCGCGAGACTACGGCCGGCTTTATCGGATCCATCGCCTTTTATTACCGGGAAATTCTCCTGGAGACCGCTGCCGAAAACCACGTACGCGTAGGGACCATCCTCCGGGAACCCATGGAAGGACTGGTGAAGTATCACTTCAGTTGATAAAACGCTGCTTCCTGACGCTTGTCAGATGTCCCTTACTTGCCGGTCCCGGGTTGCATCGTGACATTCCCGTTCACCACCAGCTTCTTCCCGGGTGAAACAGTGACCGTGGAATTGTTGATGATCAGCATGTTATTGCACTGCGCCGGCGAGGCTGCACCGTTAGTGATGATGGGGAGATAGGTCCTCGGCGGGATGATCACATTCGTGGATGCAGTGGGTACCACCCCGTCGCCCCAGTTGGTCGTGGTGTTCCAGTCTGTCAGATTCCCTGCCGTGCCACCGACCCAATATCCCGGCGCCTTGATCGTCACATTGTCAATATACCAGTAATCGAAGTTATACAGGTTGCCCGTGATGACAAAGGCGATCATGGTGGTAGGACTGTTCAGGTTATGAGTGATGGTGGTAGATACCGTCCCGGAGATATTACCGCTGCCCGAAGCGATTGACCAGGCTTCATCCGTCCAGTTCACGCCGTCGGCGCTGGATTGAATCTTCGCGGTACAACCGGCAGCATAATCGTCGAAGAAATGCTGGAAAGACAGGGTCAGCGTAGAAATGCCGACGGTGTTAAAAAAGAATGTCTTGCACCTGGTAGTGCCGGCGGCCGCATCGGAATAACTGGCTATCAGTTCATTGGCAGATCCTCCGGCATGTGAGGTGGCAGAGATGGACCAGTCGGAAGAACCCGAAGTGGCTTCCTGCGACCAGCAGGCCGGGAGCGAAGTGATGCCGGTAAAGGTCTCCGTAATAGGGAAGGAGTCGTAGATCACACACGGTGTTGTCGCATGAGCGCTCTTGCCGTAGGAGTAATTGTTCGAACCGTTTACCGACCAAATACGGTAGTAGTACGTGGTATTGCTGGTTAATCCCGTATGACTGAAAGTCGCGGCTGATCCGGTGTAGAGAACGGTACCGCCGCCACTGATGGCGCTGCCTGGGGTATAAGTGGAACCATTCACCGGGGTGCCGAATGCCTCTGTCGTGGACCAGGCAACCATCACGTTGTCGTTATTGGCGTTTTTCGTCCAGTTGAGGTTGATCTGGCTGGCGCTGGTTGCTGTCGCCGTAAAGGGACACGGGTCGGCGATGCCAACGTAAATGCCCGTCACGATGATGGAGAAGTTTTGAGAGCCTCCCGATAAAGTGCCTTTATGGGTCACGGTGATGGTATGTGGTCCGGCAGTTGGGGAAGGAATCAGAATTTGTTCGACATTATCCCGGATATTGTCACCCCGGGTAGCAGCATTCGATGGATTGGCCCGGTCAAGCACCCAGGGCTGCCACGTCCCATCTACCCGAACATCCAGATCGTTCACCAGCATGATGGTCGTCGGATTGAGGGAGGCAGCTGGCGTAGTCCCCTTCGGATCCGTCCAGCAGATGGTCACTTTCAGCGGATCACCATTGGAATTCACGTTGAGGGTGTAGGTGCCGCCATTGCTGAGGGTCGCTTCGTTGATCTGGGAGGCAACTCCCCGTTGTGAGATGACCTGTGCTGCCGTAGCCGTGTTCATCAGGCCCCAGCCGAAACTGTAATCCGGACCGGGGTTGGAACCTGCCTCATCAGCCGTATGGATCACCAGCCCTTTCAGCGTGGCCGCCTTCATATAGGCGCTGTTGATGTTGTGATAGTGTTGCTGCAGGAGCATCATCGAGCCGCAGGCGCTGGGTGACGACATGGAAGTGCCGCTCATGGTGGTATAAGCCGTGTTATTGGTGCTGTTGCATGAATACAAACCGATACCGTTGGCACAGATATCCGGTTTGATACGTCCGTCGTCGGTGGGGCCCCAGTTGGAGAAAGAGGCCATCACCACGTCGGAAGGACTGCTATATCCTCCGGGGATGTCATAAACGGCTCCGACGGTCATCACATTCTTGGCATTTCCCCAGTCGGTGATGCAATCGAAACCATCGGCGCCGCCATCCGGCTCCTGAGGCCCAGACCCGTTATAGTCGCCCCGGTCATTCCCGGCTGACTTGCAAATCAGGTAGTAGGGCGCCTGACAGGCCATGTCATCCACTTCATTACATTCCGCGCTGTAAAAACCAAAGGTGTAATCTTCGACGTTACTGATGGCCGGATCACCGTACCACGTCCAGGTAGTTCCATCGCTGGTGTACCACCCGGAGATATACCCGTACGAGTGGTTGGAGAGCAATGCTCCGGCTGCCGCTTCTGTCGTCATCTCCGAGAAATCGTCTGTCCATTCGAAGGCGCGCAACGAAGCCTCGTACGACATCCCTTTGGCAGCTGCGGTCACCCCCGCAGCAATCATCGTCCCGGCCACATGGGTCGAATGGGAACTGAACGAAGATGCACCATCGCCCGCAGTGACCCTTCCGTTAAACTCCTGATGCGTGGTCCTGACTTTCCCGCCATCCCACTCACGTAACGTGAGGCCGGTACCGGACAAGCTTAACCCCAGAACGCCGCCACTCCATACTTTGCTGGTCGAAATGGTTTGGGCAGCCACCAGGTTCGTGGTTGCGTAATATCGCGGGTTCCCGTGCTCATCAACCCCCATCAGTTCCATGATCTTCCCCTCCGGTGTTTCCTGCCGGATCACCCAGCCCTTTTCACCGGCCAGCCGTAAGGCTAATGCATGGTTGATGGAAAACCGGTTACCGAAATCGATGGAAAGCTGACGAAGATTGGAGACATTCGTCTCGGTTAACATCTTGTTCACATCTTCCTGCTTTTGAGAAAACACAGGAGAAACGATAACAAAGGCGAAAACGAAAGAAATAAAGGCTTTACGGTTGATCATAATGTCGGTTGTCAGGGTGAAATAATGGTTTAACGGACAAAGATAGAATAAAAATTCTAACCAACCCTGACAAGGTTTGAGACCCTGTCAGGGTTGGTTTCAAACCCTTTCAGAGTTGGTGGATAATTACTCCGATATTGATATTCACCCCTTTATTATAGATACCGACTTCTTTTAACCGGCTGAGATGGTCGTAGTATCTTACGTTAGTCAGGTTTTCTCCATTGAGAAATACCGTCATCCATTGCCGTTGTATCCTGATTTTGGCTCCTGCCGAGGCATTCAGCAGCGTGTACCCCGGCGTGTGTGTTTCAAACTGATCTGTTTTATCCTGACGGAAATGAGTTTCGATCTCTATTCCGGCATACGGTTGTTTAATCCGGCTGTTTTTCTTCGTTTTAAAGGTCCATTTTACCTCGTTGGAGAGATGCATGGCCGGGATGAATGGCAGCGGTTGGTCTGTCGAAAGGTTCTGCCCTCTGACGTAATCCAGGCTGTTATCAATATGCAGGGCATCTACGGGGTGAATATCTATCTCGGCTTCAAATCCACCGATCAATGAATTTCCCTGAACATAACGATATACCGGATACAGGTCTCCCGCGACCTCAATCGTCTCCTGATTGATACGACACAGGTAGATGTACTGGTCAATGATGTTGTAATACCCGTTTAAAGCAATATTAAAGGCTTTGTTACCCCAGCCGATCTCCCCATCGATTTGAAAACTTGTTTCTGCATGAAGGTCAGCATTTCCGATTTCGTAACGGAACGTTCCTTCATGAACTCCGTTCGACGCAAGTTCCGCAATATTGGGAGCCCGGAATCCACGTCCCAGGTTGAGTTTCATGTGCCAGTTCTCATTGGGCTGGTATGTTAAACCGGTGGAGCCTGTTATGGCTGTGAAGCCCGTAGTGAAAGATTGGAAAATCGTATCACCATGAAACGAAGATCGCTCCTTCAGATCCTGTATCAATGGATCTCCGGCAACATATCGGTGATCAAACCGAATCCCCAGGTTGATGGTCACTTTTTCCCAGGATCTCTTGGTATAGATGAAACCACCCAGGTCCTGCAGATGATAATCAGGAACCAGGTACTCTGTCCCCCTGTTTTCATTCTGTTGGGTCATACCTGAGAAACCTGCCGCTAATTCCGTGGAATCACCTGCCCGTAACAAATACTTTATGTCGTAAGTCATCGTCTTCAAATGAAAAAACAGCCCGGCTTCTTCCTTGCTCTCTCCGTATTCCTCCCGGTCGTTTTCCTGATACCCCAGATTGACCTTGATTTGACTCTTACCGAAAAGGAGATGAGTGACGGAGGATATTTTTTGATGATGAATGATCTGGAAAGGAACATCAATATCACGGCTGGCTGCTTTCTGGCGTGTGATTACTTTCCCGGTGAAATCTGTGAACCTTCCGGTCAGAGAATCCCGCTCTCCTTCTATCATTCCCAAATCTGTGTTCCAGGTGCTGAAATGCAGGTGAGAGAACCCCCACTTTTTTACGACCCCTGCCATGGCTGATCCATCAAATTCTCTGTATCCCGAATTGTAAACCCATTCTGTTGGCGTTCTCCATGAGGCTGCATTCTTATAACTTCCCCGAACCCTCCAGATCCAACCATCGTGATTCCCTTGTACCATGAGTGAGTTGCTGAAAACTTCCCCGTTGACGGCAAACTGCGAGATATATTCCCCGCCGATGGTATTCAATTCTGCCGGTACAGGCTCGAGAATATTGATTACGCCTCCCATCGCATCCGAACCATAAAATAAACTGGCCGGACCTTTCAACACTTCAATGCGGTCGGCCGAAAATTGATCGATTTCAATGCCGTGCTCATCTCCCCATTGATTTCCCTCCTGACGAATCCCTTCGTTGATGGTGACAATATGATTGTACCCGAGCCCCCTGATCACTGGCTTGGAAATCCCACTGCCGGTGGTGATTTCCGATACCCCGGGGATCTTCGAAATGGAGTTGATCAGGTTGGTCGATATCCCTGTCATCAATTGCTCTCGGCCAATCGGCGTAATGGCAATACTGCTCCGTTGATTATCGCTCGATAAAACATTGCCGGTCACTACCACTTCCTGAGCTTCAATGGCCGATATCGTTAACTCAAAATTATATACGGCTTTCTTCCTGACATCAATAGTCGCTATCGCCGATTTGTATCCAAGATAGGTGACCTGTACGATTATGACGGTATTCGGAAGATTCTTCAAGGTATAATATCCCTCTTCATCGGATGTTGTACCGACTTTTAAATCGGGAAGATAAATGGCTGCCCCGGGAAGACTTTCTCCGGTTCCTTTGTCGGTGACTTTGCCTGATAGACTGTTTTGCCCCCAAACCGTTATCTGTAGAAGAGATAAAAACAGACAGATATAAATATATATATGATGAAACATGTGACTTTCTTTAACGAATTGATTAATAATGAAACATGACATAATGGCCCGCTGGAATAACAGCTGGGATCATCATTTGAAATAAAAAAGGAGATTGTGTTAGCACAACATCCCCTGGGAAAAGAAAATCAACAGGAAAGGGGAGGAGAACGGGGAGAAAAATGCGAATGACTGTTTGAAAAGGAGAAATGGTTGTCAGGTATGACGGGGCTTTCCGGGAAACAAGGCTTATCCGGTACCCGGGGTATGATTACGTCTACGAAAACCGAAAACTGATGCCGGAGGATCTGGCAATGATGATGCCTTTTCTCCAGGGTCAGTTCAGGATGATAATGACAGTGTGTGTCTTCATGCCCATATAAAAAATGGACGTATTCATTGGGGATCAGCGCAATGATGAAGATCAGGATCAACCCTGAAGCAATATGTCGGATGCGTTTGCGCATAAAGCCGGAAAGGCAGATAAAAGTAAATAAAAAGTCCGGGCTTCCTTTTATCAAACCCGGACTTTCTATTCATGTTATTTTTCAATTTCAGGCATTCAATGCATGGTTGAGATCGGCGATGATGTCGTTGACATCTTCGATTCCGACCGAAAGACGGATCAGATCATCGGTGATGCCGGCCTTTTGCTTATCTTCTGCCGATACCTTGGAATGTGTCATCGAGGCCGGGTGCTGGATTAATGATTCCACTCCTCCCAAAGAAACAGCCAACAGGGCCAGATGTACGTTGTCGAGCATCTTTTTGCCTGCATCAAAGCCGCCTTTCAGCCCAAAGCTGATCATCGTTCCGCTGCCTCTCATTTGTTGGGCGGCCAGCTCGTACTGCGGATGTGAACGAAGACCGGGATATTTGACCCAGGCTACTTGCGGATGCTTTTCCAGAAATTCCGCAACAGCCATGGCGTTTTGCTGCGCTTTTTCTACCCGGATGCTCATGGTCTTTAACCCGCGGTGAACCAGGTATGCCTGATGCGGATCCATATTGCATCCCAACAGGATCATCATATTGCGGAGTTTATCGCACAATGGCTTTTCTTTGGCGATGATAATCCCTGCCACGATATCGGCATGACCGTTGATGAATTTGGTCATGGAATGAAATACGATGTCGGCGCCCAGATCAAGCGGGTTCTGAAGATACGGGCTGCAGAATGTGTTGTCGACTACCAGGATGATCCCGTGCCGGTGAGCAATCTCTGCACAGGCAGCAATATCCGTGATGTCCATCGTCGGGTTGGCCGGCGTTTCAATGTACAGGACTTTCGTGTTCGGACGGATGGCCTTTTCAATGTTCTGAGGATCGGTGGTCTTGATGTAGGTCGATTGAAATCCGAACCGTGAAAACTGCTTTTCCATGACGCTCCTGGCCGGACCGTATACGGCATCGGTACTGACAAGATGATCACCCTGACTCATCAGTGTAAGATAAATGGTGGAAACGGCTGCCATCCCTGAACCAACCGCAATCCCTCCATAACCATTCTCGAGATCGGCTAATTGCCTTTCCAACGCATCAATCGTGGGATTCCCGATTCGGGTGTAAATATATCCCTCGCTTTCGCCCGAAAAACAACGGGCTCCGTCTTCCGCACTCTTAAAGGCAAAGGTGGATGTCTGGTAAATGGGGACTGTCGCTGATCCGAACTGATCATCTATGTCACCCCCGTGAATTAACTTCGTGTCAAAACCTGCTTTCTGATTTTTTATCATAATAAATTTATTTAAAAAGTTACTTGAGTATGCAAAAGTAATGAACAAATGTTCATAATTGATGAAATTCTTCTAATTTTGCCGGCCTGAAAAACATGAAATGAATATTATCCGATACGGCTCAGCATTTGAAACAACGCAACAGAGAATAATTTTTCGTGATTCATTAAATGATCAGGGCAACCTGTTTGGCGGTACAGCATTAAAATGGATGGATGAAGTGTCATACATTACGGCTTCAAAATTTTCACATCAGCGGATGATCACGGTTTCTGTTGAGAAAGTAAAGTTTCTGCTCCCTGTACCCATCGGGTCCTGGGTTGAAGTGACCGGGAACGTGATATCGGCCGGGAATGTCAAACTTACGATTGATGTTGAGATTTGGATGCATGAATTAAGGACTGAGACTCGCAGGAAGGCTGTGGAAGGCGTTTTTACCTTTGCTCCCGTTAATGATCAGGGAACGCCGGTCGCTCTCGCAGCAGCAGTTGTTACCCCGTGATTTTTAATATTGCCGGTTTAGCCGGATGTTTTAATGGTTGCTGACAGGCTCCCTGGTACTTCTCTGAAGGATTATACGGGATGCCGAGTTTTATCAATAACGGTTCCGGATCTACCTGATGTATTTGTAACCCAAGGTCCCAGGGATTATACCCGAGGATCAATCCGGTTACTTCTTCATAGGTAAGTACAGGAATCCCAAATCCTTCCGTGTCGTAGGTTTTCCCTTCCATCTCGCTCAGCACATATTGCCACCGATCAAGGAAGAAGGTGCAGCCCGGGCAGTTGGCCATAATCAGGTCGGGATGATACGGCTCCATGGACTCCAGCTTTTTTCTGGAATTGGAAAGCGAATATCCCCGGTTTTCCCGGATCAGGTATTGACGGAACCCGAATCCGCAACAATGTCTGCGTTCGGGGTAATCGACCTGCTGCCCTCCCCAGGCATCAATCATCCCGGCCAGAACGTAAGGATATTCGGCCCCGCCGATGCCTTCCTGGGGAAAGATCTTGGCGTAATGACAACCGATATGATCGACGATCTTCAACGGACGACCTGTCAGGTGATTGACCAGCCTGAATTTTGATTTCTCCGCGATCTCATCCCGGAATTTGTAAATGATATCGCTCGTGTGGACCAGGTTTTCGGGTTTCGTGAACGTTTTCCCCGTGGCCCTGAGCAAGGCTGCTCTGGCTTTTGCTTCTTCCTCCGGAAATTGTTTCCACGTCTCTAACACTTCGGTGTATATGCCGAAAGAGGTGACACAGGAGCAGACAAAGTTTTGGTATCCGGCTTCCGTCATCAGGGCAAATTGCCTGGCCACAACAGTCTGGATGGTCTCAAACGGAATCAACCCGGAGTGATACGCAATCCCGGTACAGGTGGTCTGTTCCGCATCGTCGAAAATATCTTTGCCTAACTCTTCCCGCAGGATCTTTAGAAAAATGGTCTCAGAAGCCGGGAAAAAGTTTTGCCGGATACAACTGCGCGCGAAATAGTAGTGGTCGTCGGCGATATTCTTCTGATACAAAGCCCACAGTTTATTCCTGTTTTTCATGGCCGATTACTTTTGAAACACCTTCCTCAATCTGCTGATACCGTTCCATCCCGCCTGTCTCCCGGAAAATAGCCCGGAGGTCCGACAGCGATTTTTCCGAAATCTTCCGCAACGTTCCCGCACCTTCTTCCCCGTAATGGGCGCCTAATCGTTTCAATACGGACTCCCGGTTTTCACGGAACCATTCCCATACCGGTCCCTGCTCGGGAAATTGATCGGTGTCGACTTCATCCAGATATACGCAATAGCCGTATTTCAGGATATGCTCCCCGACCGTTCGTTTCAGCCTTAGTTGCAACCGCCCTTGTTCACTCAGCGCGAACAACCCTGTTTTTATGGATAAGGCTCTGAGCGCTTGTACAATATATCCCGGTGTGTTTCCCCGGGGACATCGGGTCTTGCACGATAAACACTCCCCGCACCGCCAGATCATATCTCCTTTAAGCAGCGATTCCAGTAAATGCTCGTCATACCGCTGTACGGTATCCACCAGGATTCGCGGATCATAATCGGAAAATTGGGCCGCAGGACAAATGGCTGTACAAACTCCGCATCCAATGCAGGCTTTCAGCCCTTCCTGAAAACGGATGTCAGTGGAAAGTTGCTCGAACAGGGTCATGGCAGATCATGATTTACTGATTATCTGACCGGCAATTTTTTCGAACTCCTGAATAACAGATTTATCAGGCTGGTTAAAAACACTCTTTCCTTGCTCGGCCGCTTCACCTACTTCCGCTACTAACGGGACTTTCCCGAGTAAGGGAATGCCGTATTCCGATGCGATCTTCTGACCTCCGCCGCTTCCGAAGAGAAAATATTTCTCTTCCGGACGCCCGACCGGTGAAAACCATGACATGTTTTCCACTACCCCGTAAAGAGGTACATTGAGCTCCGGAGCGGTAAACATAGAAGCCGCTTTCCGCACATCGTTCAGGGCAATGCCTTGCGGCGTGGTGACAATAATGGCGCCTGCAACATTCAATTTTTGAACCGTGGTGAGCTGAATATCTCCGGTTCCCGGCGGAAAATCAATGATCATGTAATCAATCTCACCCCATTGCGTGTTTTCAAAGAGCTGTGTGATCGCGTTGGCTGCCATGGGACCTCTCCAGATGAGCGATTGCGAAGGGGGAACGAAAAACCCGATCGACATGATCTTTACCCCATACTTCTCGATGGGCGCCATTACCTCTTTGTTATCCGACTCGGTGACCTCAGGCCTCGCATCCTCGATGCCAAACATCTTCGGGATCGACGGCCCGTAAATATCTGCATCCACTAATGCGGTTTTGAAACCATTACGCGCCAGGGCAATGGCTAAATTGGCGGAAACAGTCGACTTCCCGACACCGCCTTTCCCTGAGGCAATTACGATAATGTTTTTAATCCCTTTCATCGGGATCTTCTCAAATAGAGACGACGTTGTTGTCATGAAAAATTTTTTGACAAAAATAATGAACATTTGTTCATAATGGATTATTTTTTTTGTATTTTTGTTGATCAAAAAGAAAATATGTCGCCTCGTCCCAGAAACATCCGTGCTGTATTTGACCCTCCGAAGTTCAGGGGGTACAGGCCTGTTGGCTATTGTTCGGGTAATAATGAGCCGGTCATTTTATTATTCGAGGAATATACGGCCATCCGGTTGTGTGATTACGAACTGATGACCCAGGCGGAAGCCGGAGAGGTCATGCAGATATCCCGGCCGACATTTACCCGGTTATACGAAAGCGCCCGGCGGAAGATAGCGGCTGCTTTCGTGGAAGCACGCCCGGTTGAAGTGGAACAGGGGGCGGCTGATTCCAACAGCGAATGGTTGCATTGTGATGAATGTCATGCGTTCTTCAACCTTCCTGATCCAGAATTCTCTACCGGCCGTTGCCCCATGTGCCAATCTAAGCGTATCCGACAGATCAACCACCCCGTGATATGAAAACAGCTATTGCCTCAACTGGAGCCGCAACGAATGCTGCGATTGACCGTCACTTCGGGCGGTGTCCTTTCTTTTTTGTTTATGATGACGCCACCGGTGATGTCACCCGAATAGAGAATCCGGCGCAAGAGCAGCCCAATTGCAAAGGGGATGTCATCGTCGGGATGTTCGTTCGGGAAGACATTAAAAGGGTGATCGCCGGAGACTTTGGGACGAAAGTCCAGCGATTGCTCGTCGACCGGAAAATCCAAATGGTTATTATATCGGATGAAAATGTCAGAGTGTCGGATGTATTATTCAGGTTAACTCATTCATCGATTGTTATGCCGAAAATGAATCACACGGGCCCCGAAAAGGAAGGTCCCCGTAGCGGGAGAGCCTTGGGGGATTGTCCTCGGGAATCGGACGTACTCCCTGATGAGGGACATTTTGAATTGGGAAAAGGAATGGGGGAGAGGAGAAAAACCGGAGGCGGAAAAGGCAAGGGCCGTCGTTTGCAGAGCGGCGTGCCTTTACCTCTGCAAAGAACGGCTCCCCGTCGAAAAAAATAATATCGGAATAAAATAACTGAACCTTGTTTACTAGGAAAACATTAAAAACAAAATATGATGACTATAGCTATTGCAGAACAGAATGGGAATGTGAATGAACATTTCGGACATGCCGAACAATATGTTGTTTATACATTATCCCCCGATAATAAAGTGGTAAAAACAGAATACCTGAAAAGCGAGGGTGGCTGCGGCTGCCATTCAGGTATCGCCGAAAAGCTTGCTTCCATGGGAGTGACCCTGATGCTGGCCGGTAATATCGGCGCCGGCGCCATTCAGCACCTGTATATGAACGGCATTGATGTGATCCGCGGATGCAGCGGCAATACGGCCGAGGTGTTACAGGCCTTCCTGAATGGTCAGATCCACGATAATAACCAAACATGTCACCAACACGAGGGCTGTGACCACGAACATGAACAGGGTCATCACCATGCGGCGAACTGATCACGAATGATCAGATTCCCATTGTGTGATATTTTTTTTGATATACAGGGCGATGCGATCCAATTCACCCGTATCGCGAATAATATGATCGTGAAAACGGGTCTGCCAGGCAAATTCAATATGATTTGCATGTGCAAATTTCGTTACCGCCGATTTTATCCCACCCATACAGACCGATAACCAACCGGATTGATTGGCAATCCCCTGCATTTTCAAATTTTTTCCCATTGTTGTGGAGACGTGGCATGCCGCGTCTCCACAAATGGGTTCCGTTGGTTTCGGGGTTTTATCGCCATCGATGATCACAATGGCGTGAAAATGGTCGGGCATGATCACAAACAACGGTATTTCTGCATAGGGATAATGAATGGTGACATGCCGGATGGTTTCGTCCAGACATTTACCCATGACCGACAAATGCATTTCACCACCGGAAATTTTTCCAAAAAAATGTTTTCGGTGTGCCGTACAGATGGTAATGAAATAAATGCCGCCATCGTACCCGTGCCAGGGAGCACGGGCCGATGAAATACGATACCTGTTCAGGTATTTTTCATTGGCCATCATCCGTTTTTTTGAATTCAAAACAGGATCCACATCCCGAGGGTACGAAAACAGACAGTACCCTCTCAGACCTGCGTCCCGGAATTCAAATGTAACAATATTTTATGTAATGTCACCGAACATTGGAACAGAGTACCGTCCATGAGTGGTTAAGACGGATTAAATTTGTTCATGTATTTCGGGAAAATATCTTACATTGCATCAGATTTTAAAATCCTTCATGAAAACATCCTTAAAAGGTTGATCATGAGAAGAAAAATGCTGACGATGATGGTTCCGGTGTTGATCGGGATCATCCTTACATCCTGCTCTGCCGTTTTACAAAAGGCCTATCTGGAGACTTCTCCCAACCTCAATCGGTTTACCCGCGAGAAGGAGAAAAATGTGAAAGCCTCCCTGTTCGTGAATCATTATGAGGTCCAGTCAAACGTTGCCCTTTCTCCTCACCTTGGCGTGTCGGCGGGGATTAACGGCGGGTTCAAACACCAGTTCGGCGGAGAGGTGGCGGGTATCTTTTATGAAGATTTCACCGACAAGTTCTATTTTGAGGTACAGGGGGCTATGGGTATTTTACCAATAAGTCGGAAATGAATTCAGTCCCCTGGGACGTCGGGGCTCTGATAGAGTACGGGACATTCTTCAGCCGGAATATCGACACCCGGTACCACAAAATATTTATTCAACCCGAATGGGTATATCATACAGAGAAAATCGATCTGGCAGTTGCCTGTAAGATGAATGCTAATTATTTTGACAGCTATCATTATAATTATTGCATCGAAGATCATCCCGACGATTACGATTATTATCAGACCATCAGCTCCTCGGATTTCCGGTATAAATGGAATTTCTCCCTGGAACCGGCCGTGAAAATTCAGTTTCACAGCAAGCTCTTTCTGCAGGCATCATTCTTATGTTCAACCTCCGTAAACAATGTCCCGGTTATCCGGTGCCATTATGTGGACGGGGAACTTCATGAATGGGAATATGATGGCGAGGAAAACAATCCGTCACATCTTTCTTTTCTTTTCACCGTTGGCTATGAACTGAAATTCGGGAAGAAGAAAGGAAAAGTCGCCCTCTGATTTGTATATCGATATAAAAACCTTATATTCAATCGATTACCGTTAGTATCGTAATGAATCTTCCGCCATTTTTGTCACCACTGATCCTTGATAGTTATAAAGCTTGATCGTGGTTTGAGAAGAAGCATCGGCATTTTGCGGGGTAATTACGATAAAATTCATGGTTGTTTCCGCTTCATTATTATAATCAATCCATGTTCCGGAGTTCGCATAGATCGATTTTTGTCCGTCATGGTTTTTTGACGAAATAATTTTTGCATCGTGCGTATGTCCGAAGATGACTATTCTTTTAGTTGAATTCGGATTTAAAAAATATTGAATCGCTGCCTGATTATCAGATTCACTCGTTAATGCAGAATTTGCGATTGCCTGTTTAGCAGGTATGTTAACAGCCACATGATTGAGTTTTTGTCTTTGGTTCCAGGTATCCTGAATTCCCTTGTAAAGGTTAACATCTATCACTCCGCCTGGTGTTGTTTGATAAGGCAATAAATCGTTGATGGAATAAGTACCGGTGAATCCATCAACATTCGTTACCATTATATTCTCATCAAATTTATTTTCTATTGGCAGAAAATTGATGGCCCATTGCCAGAGTTTCCAGTATGCAAAAAGTAAATGTTGGCTTTCATCGCCAGCGGTGTTTGGAGTAGCAACCGGCATAGTGTCACCGGCAGTACGACATTTCTGTACGCGATGAAGTGCAGCGATCCTGGTAAAAAAGTATCCCGGAGGCAGGATAGTGCCGGGGGCAATGTCCTGATTGGAAATCGGGTCAGGCGCACAGAAAAAATTGTAGCGGTGTCCGTGTTCAATGGCCAATACCGGCATATCCGATGGTGAGTAGGTGCCCAGACCCTGTTCCTTGTCACGTGCCTGATGGATTCCCGGAAGAATAAGGTTAACGTTTTCAGCAGTGATTGTTAAATCATGGTTCCCGGGAACATAGGTGACTGCGATTTTTCCTTCTTGAATTATTTTGTTAAAGGCATCTATTACGCCTTTATTGGCGGTCGCAATGCGTCGAACAAAATCCGCCTGATCTTTTCCCTGGTAAGTATTGATGGTGCCCGGAACATACCATTCATCCAGTAAATCTCCGGCAATAACCAGTTCCTTGACAGTTGGAGCTACCCTGACTTTCTCCAAAAATTTTTCAAGCGTCTTTATATTCGCATTGCACTCTGCATAGGTCCGATCAGCGCCAAGATGGATATCACTGATAACAACGGTCATATTTCGTTCATTCCCGCCATTGCTAAATGGATCTGTTTCAATACCTGTTGAACCTGACTGACCGTATGAAGCAAATACACCCAATACCAGCATCACAAAAAATGCACTTAATAATCTCATTATAATTCTCATTGAACACTTTTTTCTGTTTTTTTCCTACTCTTAAAGCTTTTCGGAATCCGCTAAACCCTTTTAAGACGCGCCTAAATTAGGCAATTATCTCAAGCGTTTCACGCATCCATCGGGCTTTTTATGACATGATGGCTATGAACTGAAATTCAGGAAGAAGAAAGAAAAGGGTTAGGAGAGGAAAGGTTCCCCGGGGAAAATACCATCGGGAAAATGAAGCCAGCAGATAAGCCGGAAGATGCTGCCGGGGTGCAGAAGTTAAAGAAACGGACGAATCAGCTTCCCGCGTACCCGGAATGGCGGTTGACGGTACCTTACATCCGGTTAGATGACCATTATTTTGCCGGTAAATGTTTGCCCATCACTGCCTTCTATATAATAAATATAAAATCCGGAAAGAAAATCATCCCTTCTGAGGAGTAATTCAGTTTTAAATGAATTGGAATATACCTTCCTTCCTGTCAAATCGTATATTTCAATATTCATGACCGTGTGCGTTTCCGGCCCTGTAATCGTAAGGGTTGACTGGGAAATAATCGGATTTGGAGATATTGATACATCTAATTCCACGACTTTCAACGGTTTTAAACCGGTTACAACATAGCAAGAGTCAAAATTCGGGTTTAGATATTTGACAACATGGTCTTCTGAAAAGCAGAGCAATTGATACATGTCTCTTCCGACCAATAAGTTTTCATTATGAAGAATGCCTCCGACATTACCGGTGCTGTCTATCCATTGTTCCCAAATGGTTGCCGTATCAAAAACGCCCAGATTGATCCTTTTTCGAAATGTTTCACCAATTAAAATGCTATCCGTTGATATTACAACATACCATTGAGGGGTTACCCAGATACCATCTTCCATAGTCGTGATGTTATAGGCAGTGAACGTGTCAAGCGGTTGAACGTTGAAGTTGTAAAACAGCTGTTCGGGATCGGAGGCTTCATATTTATAAAAAACCCGTTTAACAGAATCCTCCCTTATATACCCATAGGATGACCACACTACTTTATTCGGATCGACGGACCGCTCGACTTTTTTGTAGGTCACTCCATCAAGAATGGTGTCTGTTGTAAATTTAATATGTTCTGTGGCCGTCGTATCCCAGGTATGATACTCGATTTTCATATTACTCCAAGCCTTGTTTGAGGTAACAAGACTTTGACTGAATCCCAATAGGTAATTCAGTAAAAGACAGATAATCAAAATGGCTCGTTTCATGGTTGGTATATTAACTATTCGGTTTCTCAGGGACAAGATTTTATTCTTTGATAAATCTGCAAACTGCAGATGTGCCTTGCGTTTGCGCCCGAATTAAATATACACCGCTCGGTAAACTACTAATATCTATTTTGATCTTTGTTCCGATTAATTTTGTTTTAACAACTTCATCTCCTTTGATATCCATTATGGATAGCGATCCATTTACTAATAATGCTGAAGAGCAAATTTCTATTTGGTTTTTTGCAGGATTTGGAGTAACGGCAAGATTGTCGTTATGTACAGGTGGTTTATCTATCCCAACTACACCGCCATTAGTGGTCTTATATATTGTTCCTTCCCATCCGACTACATATCCAATATCCGGAGTTACAAAACACACATCATTAACAGATTGCAGAAAAGTAACCGGGATAATGGTCCAGGATTTTCCTGCATTTGTTGTCTTATGAACTGTAGCCATACTTCCAACGGCATATCCCGTATTGGTGGTTGGAAAGCTGAGTCCCGTGAAATAATATCCGTTGCCGGCACTTATGCCGTCCCAGGTTATTCCGCCGTTCAACGTTTTGCAAAAATCTACACCAGCGATATATCCTGTATCCGGATTGGTAAATTCCAGTGCATTAATCCAACTGTATATTCCTGTATAAAGTTCTGTCCATGTCACACCACCATTGGTAGTTTTGAGGACAGTGCCCCCTCCACCGGCGACATACCCCAGGTTGGCATTTAAAAAATAGACAGCATTGAGATATTGTGTTGAAGAATTGGATGTCTGTATTGACCAGGAAGCTCCTCCATCGATGGTTTTAATAATTACAGGGTGATTTCCAATGGCATCTGTGCCAACTGCGTATCCTGTATCAGGGTTAATAAAGAAAATGGAATGATAGGTTTCCATCGAATCAATAACATTTTTTGTCCAGGTTAATCCACCATCTAACGTTTTAATAATATTTCCCTTTTCACCAGCAACATAACCAATATTGTTGTCGGTGAAGAATAAACTATAAAAAGCTGCAGTTGTATCGGAGTAGGTTGATATCCAATTCTCACCGCCATTGGTGGTTTTTAATATTGTTCCTTTGCTCCCAACGATATAGCCGTTATCCTCGTCAAGAAACTGAACAGATCGCAGAACTTGAGATGTCCCTGAAATTTGTTGGATCCACTGAGCGCTTACTGTTGAAGTGAATAATCCGACAGTAATAAACAATGCAAAAATTGTTTTCATGGTTCTTGTATTAGAATCGGACCTCTGGCATTTCGCCAGCTATTGTTTACAAAACTTCCCTACATAATCACTTAGGTATAGCAAGTTACACATTTAAAATGAATCAGTCAGGAAACTTTAGATACACTTGATTCTATCCCTATAATATTTTAGTCAGCTTCCACTATGTATTTCGTGCAACCCCGCAAAAGACGGGAACTTCATGCCTGGTCTCATGCTTCGACTGTACGAAGCGTTATTTGTCAGCGGATATTATTCTATCTTTTCATGCTTTAAATACTGAATCCAATGTTTTTCAAGGGTGTATTCTGACAAACCGTATATGATTTCAAAATTTTCAGGCTCTTTTATCAGTAAGACCAATTTGTCAATACCATAAGTATCAACCAGGAATTTTACAATCGTAACAGAAAGTCCATAACCATTCATGTTGCCAAATTCCATAACCGATACGGTATCAAGTTGTGTCCATGTTGGCGGTGTCTTTGCTGTCACACTTAATTCTACAATTTTTAATATGCGTTCATTTACCTGACCTGCTTCGTATTGTGCATATCCTTCATCAAGCCATCTTGGAAATCCGGTCACGCCTTTATCTCCACGTGCATCATAAACAGCTATATGTGTAAATTCATGCACAACTACTTGCATAAGGGATTCATAGGTATGAACACTCCCGGGATGCAATGGTGATACCATCATTATTTCATCGGTATTAAATGCCACGCCGACAAACCAGTCCGGGGCATCAGGAAGATTTATTGCGGCGTGAAAAGCCTGAATATTCGGAAAGATTTTTACTTTGATTTTTTTGTCAATATGTATTCCCAGATGATTCGTGATTCTGGAATAATTATTCTCTAAAGTTATTGCCAGCGAATCCAAAACTTTAATGTCACCATTGGTTGAATAGTAGGCGAAATGCTGACTCTCTTTTGTTAAATTCAGGGAGTCGATATTTTGCCCGACTAATTTCGAGATAGTTAAGAATACAAAAAAAGCTATTGAAAGTACATTCAAAACTAAATGCCTTGTTTTCATGGTTTTACAGCTTTGTTGGTTTATGATGATTCTTAAATATTCCTTTGACGGTCAAAAGCATTCATACCCGCTAACGGAATATTTGTATTCCGATGATAATTCATTTATTTTCTATCCTTTCTTTTACTTTATTCCAAGCAGGCGTCCCATTTAAGCATGAATCGTTAAAAGTATAGTACATTTTCTTAAAACGAGACATTGGAACTGCAAAACTTAAAATATCAGGTTCAACCTGAGGGCGAACGGAAGGGTCGAATAATCCAAGAAAAACACGATGCCCGTTCTTTTGATTTTCTACAACTGCTTGAGAAACCATTGAACTACACCCAGACCCAAAAGGAACTGAAACCGCATCGGGTTCATTGGTATCGTAAAGCGCCCAGGAAACGAGGCCTGCCAATACATCAGGTGTGGCAAAAAAAATCAGTGCATCAATATTATCAAAGTTTTCAATTCTATCAATTGATGCAAAATTGAGAAACTGTTTTGACTTATCCGGCATATTTAAGTCAGCAATGAAATCAGTTACCATTTCAGGCGTTTTTTTATAGCGCTCTTTTTCTGAAACGAAATTTGGAATGAAAGGAGCAGCTCCTGTAAACCCGCAATAAAGTTTTGCTCCCGGACATGATATTGTTTCTAAGCTTAAACTAACAATCTTGCCTTCTCTGGTTGGCTTTAAATATTTAATAAAACAACCTCTTGTTTTCTCTTCTTGGGCAACAGCTTTTTCTGAATACCAAATTGCAATCGGTAATTCATAGTTTCCAAATGCAATGCGGAAATTTCTGATGAATTCGTTCTTATCCATGTCTTTATATCTTAATTTTCATGAGAAATATAGCGCATTTATTGGTCATGACAATTAAAATACGGTTTTCTTTTTTAACCTTGCTGGCAACGAGTAGGTATAAGAAGTATTTCGCTTATATCTCTTTTTGGACGAATAAGGTGCTGCGTTGGTTTTTCATATTTATCCCCAAATGTTTACTGTCTTTGAATCAAACAATCTTATTGGAACTTTAAACTGTTTTTGAATTTTTTTGATATATTCATAATCGTTTTCAGAATAAACTCCAATGTAAACACTTTTCAGCATGTGCCACTTTTCGTTCTCGTCTAATCGTTTTTTTCCAGCTTTGTTGATTGCTTTAATAATGTGGTCATCATATTCTCCAAATCCGAATCCATAAACAATTAGCGAACCTTCAATAGCAGTAAGGTTTTCATAACAGAACGAAAGATATTTGTTGTGCGTAATATGAGTTAGTTTATCAATACCGGTTCCTGCTGTAACGAATATTGGATATTCTTTTTTCGCCATTCTTCTTTTGATGTTCTCAAGTAAATAATGTTCGCTTGTGTATTCTTCTTTTATGATATCGATTCCTGTGTCAAAGATTTGCAAAGCTCCATGCAAGTAATAAATGGATTGTTCCTCTTTGTATTTTCCCCAACGCAATTCAGAATATTGTCTTTCATCAGGCTCAACCCATTCGTCTGTTTCTTCTGAGTCTCTGCCAAAACCATCTACTCTGTTTTCAAGTTGATTCCTCTCACAAACCCAGTATAGTAGCAAATCGTAATTGGTTGTAAAAACTCCACCGCCTTGTGAAAGAAATGTATTCAAGAAATTTGCACATGCCTGACTTTTATTTTCAGGGATTGTAAAAACATGGTCAGGGTGTAATTCCTTTATGGCTTCAATCAAGCTAGTTTTTAATGTTTCACTTGCATCTCTTATTTTCTTTACAACTTTTTTGTCTGCCCCAAATACTTCTGCGATTTGTGATGCATTATCAAGTTGCTGCATCAATAATTCAAAGTTGTTTGTGTTAACGATGTCAAAGAGTTGTTGTAGCTCCTTGTTCTTAATTACGTGAATAAATTTGCTCAGTGCGTTGTAAGAAAAAATGTTGTTATCATAAGACATGCTGAAACCATTTCCTAAAAGCAAATGTATCTGCCTGTTTTTGACACGCTTAACAACATCAGCGTATGATTGCAATTCATTGTATGGGGGTATTTCAACTTTTGCCATTATTGTCTTTCTTAATCAAACAAAGTCGGTGGATTTACTCCCGCCAACAATTCTTCAAAGTTGTCAGGGTGTAGTACTTCAAATTCTTTTTGCAAAACTTTCAGGTAATTCCAGTTTTCTTTTGTGAGTTCAGTTGCAGTGTTGCACCAGTTTATGGCTGCATTGTCCTTTAACTTTACCTCAACGTCTTCTCTGCCTTTGGTTTCAATTATCCAACGGCTGCCATCTTCATGCAAAGCAATAAAGTCAGGGAAATAGTTTCTGATGTTTGCTAAAGTATCAGTATATTGAATACAGAAACCAAATTGCTCAGGCAGTTTAGCAAACGAAATGATGTCTTCCGATTTATCAAGGAATTTTGCAAATTCATATTCATACTCATTGTCGCAGGGCGTATAGTTGAACACCGTTTTTTTCGCTTCCAAAACTTTCTTTGAAGTCGGGAACGGCGGAGTGGAAGAAAGAAAACGATTTTCAGATAACAGTTGTGGCTCTTTCTGTTCAACTACCAATTCACGCAATACTTTTTCAAATTCCTTTATTACCACATAACTTGCAATGTTGCTACTTATTGCTTTGATTACAACAGGGTCGTTCAAATCAACTGTCTGTCCGAATGCTTTGCGTTCAAAGAAGGCACGAACCTTTGGAGCTAAAACGGCAAATTGTGATGGAAGTTTAATATTCTGGGTTATTCGTCTTGCATAATAGCCGATTACTTCTTCTGCCGTTTGTGCCTGTGGAATCATGTATTCTCTCTCTAACAGTTTTTCGTCAGTGAGAATATCCCTTCCCTCATAAATAAATTTCTTTGTGTCTGTGATTTCCTTTCCTTTTAATGGAAGCTTATTAATATTAAATTTCATTATATCAATAGCTGTAATTTCCTCCGCTAAAGATTTTTTACGTGATAGTAGTGGTGAAATATTAGGAATACTGATGTCAAGCTCTTTCTTTTTTTCTTCGGGCTGAACTGTGAGAATTTTTAGTTTGTCTTTTCCAATCTGAAATGTTTCAAATTTCAAATCTTCTAACTGCTCCAAGTCCTCAACAAATTCCATAAACGCATTGTTGCCGATAATGTCTACCCTTTCTGTATAGCCATCTGTCATGTTTCGGAACATCAATCGCAAACCACGCCCGATTGTCTGTTCAGGAAGAATATTTGCTTTTGCAGAATAAGGGCGCAAGCCGACAACAACTGTAACATTTTGCACATCCCAACCCTCACGTAACATAAGCACACTCACAATGACATTTACAGGACTTTCATCGTGGTCAACATCTCTGGCAGTTTTACGTGCTGCATCCAAATCTTTTTTTGAAACTTCACCGGTTTTGTCTGTGTGAATAATCAATGTTTTTTCACCACCAAATTCCTTTGGGTATTTTGTTCGTATCCAATCACCAATGTCGTCGGCTTCTTCGGTATTGTTCATCATAATAAACAATATCGGTTTCTTTTTCAACGGCTTTAACTGTTCGCTGTATTCTCTCCACCTTTCCACACCTGCTGTTAAAAATCCGCTGTAGCGAACACTGGCAACTGTGCTTTTCGATTCTTCTAATTTTGAAATTCCTTTGATAGGGCGTTTCACAATTCTGTCAAGGATTGCCTGTTTTAAGGGATAATCAAAGATTGTCCATGCAAATAAACTTCCTTTGCTGTAACGAGGTGTTGCTGAATAATCAAGTTGTGCAGCAATTGGTTTTTGTGTATGAAGTTTACGAATGGTATTATTCCACTCGCTATCTTCTTCATGTGTATGATGTGCTTCATCATTTATCACCATCAACAATCCATCACGTTTTGAAATGCGTTCATCGAAGTCAGTGATTTCTGTTTTTTGTGCTGGTGGTATGCTGCCAAGCATTGTAGTCATCACTTCCGGTTCTTCATTATTATTTCGCGTTCCTCTTTCGTAAAACTGCTGTATATTTGTCAGGTAAATCGCTCCCTGACTGTGGCTGCGTTCCGTATCTCCTCGCATGTAATAATCCATATCCCAAAGCCAAAGCAAATGTTTTGGAATTAACGGAAGTGTTCTAAAAACATAACCGCTTTCAAAATCTGTTTTCAATCTGTCAAAAACAATGACATTGGGAGCAAGAATTAAAAAATTGTTGGCATAACCCTTTTCTCCTCTCAGATAATTAGCAAACTGCCAGACAATACTCATGCACATTACAAATGTTTTTCCGCTACCTGTTGCCATCTTCAAACAGTAACGGGCAAATTCATCATAAGGCGGTAAACGTAAATCCTTTTGTGTGAAAGCAAACTTCTCAAGTAGTTCCTTTCGGTTTTTGACTTTGGCAACTTCAAAAATATAAATCAAGGTTTCAATGGCTTCACGCTGCGCTGTGTGAAAACGAAAACTGTTCCCATTTTGCAGAACATGGTCTGTGCGGAACCAAAAGTTTAATAACTCTCTCGTTGTTCCTGTAATGCCTTTATAGCCGTCGACTCTCCAACCCTTGACAGCTTCACGAATAGCGGGCACACAAGCAGCTGTGCTCAACTGTTCTTGTATGTTGAACATATCTTTTTGTGAAGGATTGTTTTTTTTTCTTTTTACCATTTTATTTTTTTAATCCCAAAGGGATTTGATGTTTATAGAATCCAATCGTATAGGGAATATACGACCCCATCGGGGTCGTATAAATAACCGAACATTTTTTCTATAATCATTTGAATCCTTCGGATTCGTTATTCTATCCATTTATATAAATATTCTTCTTCAAATTCGATTTCAAACCTTTTCAAAAAATCCAAATATTCTTCCCTGAATGTGTTCTTCTTATGATGTTCCTTTTGTTTCATAATGTATTTTATCACAGAATCAATCTGCGAATGACTGTACGAAAACGCTCCATATCCTTCCTGCCAATTGAATTTAGGCTTTGAAAACTTCTTATCTTTAATAAAATCATTGGATGATTTTTTTATTTCCCTCACCAAATCTGACAAACAACACGATGCTTTCATTCCAAAAAGAAAATGAATATGGTCAGGCATTCCGTTTATTGCCAGCAATTTTTGTCCTTTATTCCTGATAATACCGGCAATGTATTTATACAACTCTTCTTCCCATGACGACTGAATCATGCTTTCCCTGTTTTGCACCGCAAAAACCACTTGGATATATATTTGCGAAAAGGTTCCTGCCATTCTTAAATTTCAATTTGAATTGCTTTTGTTGTGTCATTTCCTAAAATATCTATCACTTTTACAAGCACGGTGTATTTTCCATTTTCATCGTAGATTTTTCCTGTTGTTAACTCAATCTTTGAATTTTGTTTTGTGCGGTAACTCTGCCATTCATTATGAAAAGTATCGTCACAGTAATTCCAATCCACAGCCCAATAGTCAATCCACTGGCTCCAATGTGTTATGTGTTCTCTTACATCTTCAGGTATGTCGTCAGGTGGTATAATAAAGTTGTCTAATGTAATGCTTGCTTTTTTCTTATCAATTTTCGTTTTAACTTTTAGTGAAGCCAATTCGTAGAATTTAATGTCGCCTTGTTCAACTGCCTTCTTTTCTAAAACTTCTCTCGGAATTTTTTTAAACTTCACATCTACCTTATTGCTTGTAGCAAATTGTGCGGCTGTTTCGTTTACATCAAAAGCAAAGTCCCAACCCAAAAAGTCAATGCCATTGGTAGTGGTTGATTTTTCTTTGCCGACCAATTTCCAAAATTCAAGAATGGTGGCTTTGATGTCTTCAACGGTTACAGGTGTTTCAACACTGCCTACATGAATCATTCTGCCTGCCTTTGCTCCATGAATCCATGTGTAACCGTTAAGCGATTTTGCATGGTAAAGTTCATTTATGAACAGTTTATACGTTTTTTCCTGTTGTAATCGATTCTCAGCATTTTCAAACTCTGCTTTTATCCATTGCTGCCGCTCATATTTTCCAAGATTCTGAACGATGAAGGGTTTTACATTGTCAATTCCTAAAAACCGTTTTCGTGCGGTGTGAATGGCAAACCTACCTAAATCGCAGGTAATCCATCTGCGATTATTTTTTTCTGCTGTGGCTGCTGTTGTCCCGCTTCCGCAAAAACAATCAAGTATTAAATCTCCATCATTGCTACTTATTTTAATAATTCGCTCTAAAAGTTCTTCTGGTTTTTGAGTTTCATAATTAACTTTCTCAATAGCCATTGGATTAACGTGAAAAATATCAGTCCATAAATTATTTAGAGGAATGCCCTTTAGATCATCAATATATTGTTTATATTCAGGATTGGAAGAACCTTTTTGCCAGCGAATCATTCCTTTTGACTCAAATTCTTTCAATTTTTTTTCAGAGTATGTAGCCATGTATTGCCAACGATACATTCCCTTATCGTCTTTAAATTTAAACCTAGCAAGATATTCATCTGAATACGGCTTATATTGCTTGTTAAAGGTCGCTTTAGTATTTTTTGAATAATAAAATATAGAGTCAGTATCAGTGCTGAGCTTATTTGCCATTCCCTTACTGCTACCTGTATTTGTTGTTCTTTGCCAAACAATTTCATTTCGGAAATTTTCGTAGCCAAATACTTCATCTAAAATCACTTTACAGTATTGCGAAACATGCCAGTCAAGATGGACATAAATACTACCATCTGCAGTAAGTAACTCACGCAACAAGAGTACTGTTTCATAAAACCATTGCATATAGCTGTCAAGCCCTTTTCCCCATGTGTCGCGGTATGCTTTCTGCTCAATGATGCTAGGTTGCTTAACAAAAGTAGTGGCTTCGTCTTCTTCTGTTTCCGGATTGTCGGCAATGGTAGCTGTAAAAGAAAAGTCAGAGCCAACATTAAAAGGTGGGTCTATGTAAATGAGATTTACCTTTCCAGCAAACTCAGGCAGTAAGCTTGGCAGTACATATTTTTTGTCACCCCAGATAAGGCGGTTGCGCCATTCCTTATTGTATTGTGCAGTATGCTCGTTGGCAAAGAAATCAAGGGTCTTTTGCCTTTGTTGCGCACTTTCATTTATGGTTTCAATGGTTTGAAAGGGGAGTGCAATTCGCACAGGGGCAACTTTCTTCCCGTCTTTATATTTTCCTTCCCAAATTAGTTCGGTCATATACTCGTTGATTTTTTAGCTGTTGTAATTCTTTTGGTAATATAACTTGTTTGCTTTCTATAGGAAAACAGGAACATAAGTAAGATTAAAATGATTAATATTCCAAAGGAAATTCCTTTTGCAAAGTGGTATTGTGTATCAAAATAATTATAAGTTTTGAGCAACAGTAAAAGAAAAAACATTGCAGTTATTGTACGGTAGGTATTGTTGATTTCAGAAAACAATTCAATCTTGGAATCTTCTTTTGAAGCGGAAATAAAATCACTATAATTAGCGAATTTAACAAATCTAATTTTTTTCAAGATAGGCTCAATCACCAATGAACCAAAACGGCTAATTACCATTCCTATGAAGTAGTAAAGAAAAGTACCTATGAGATTGTTTTTAAGTATCATGTCGTAGTCAGTGAAATACTTTGCAATTATTACGAACAATATTCCTGGCAGAAAATAATTGAATATGTTGTAAGTAGACAATTTATCAATGATGTCTTTCATGCTTTTTATTTTTCAATTATTCAGTAATTGTTTTGTAAGTTCTTGCTCCGTTGTCTTCAATCCGTATCCAAATATGTTTATCGCTTCTTGTTGTTAAAACTTTTCTTGGTTGACCTGTTTTTCCATTTAAAATAATTCCATTTCCTTGAACCATGCCTGCATAAGTTTGAGTCTGTCCTTCTTGTGTTTTGTGAATAATATCTTTGTCTGAAAGTATTATTACTTCAGGCTTGCAATATTTGAAAACATTTTCATTGAATCCATCTTCTCTACCGTGATGTGAAGCGATAAAAATCTTCGTTCCCTTCAAGTAGTCTATGACATTTGCTTTCTTTAAAATTTTTTCCCATGCATCAGAAGTCAAATCACCGGGAATACAAATACGAACATCTTTGAATGTTACGAAAACAATTTGGCTTAACTTGTTAGTATCAATATCTTCATCAGGAAAATCATCTTGCTCTAAATGGAAACATCTCTTCTCATAAGGTGTATCAAGTGTAATCCCTTTTCCAGCATTGTCTATAATTTTAATAACTGCTTCAATTGGTTCTGTGATTTCGTCTTTTATTTTTCGTAAATCAGTTGATGAAATGTTTTTCGGAAACCTTGTGGTTTCTATTTCTACTTTTTTCTGCAAATATGGTAAACCTGAAAAATGATCTTGGTCGTAATTAGTGAGTGTTAAACTTTTCAGTAAATACTTTAAATTTCTTTCGTCTGATTTTTTCGGAAGTAAATTCCATTCAATGAGTTTATCAATTGGCTCAAAATTAGGTGTATTTCCACAATCAACCATAAGTCCGAACTCTTTTTTATCAGGTCTTGGATAAAAGAAAATACACTGTCCTAATTCTACATTAAAAATAATAATGTCAAGCATCGTTTATAAATATTTATTATTTTACAAAGATATATTTCTGAAAATCATGTTTAAGATATCAATGTCAATTAAAGCGCTGGCAAGAAATGGATCTTTTGATTTTGCCGAAGAGTTGGCTTCGTGTGTCGGGGCAAAAGGCAATGTGCCAAATGTGTGTTGGCATTAATTATTTCTTTCTGAGGGACGGCAAAAAAAAACCTTTTTTCTTTGATTCTCATTATATTTTTTATTCTCAAACCATATTCTACGCCAATTTCGGTGTCATTGTCTTTTCTTCGCTTTGCAACTACCAAGTAAGCCCCCGAAGTATTTCCCTTTGATTCTCTTTTAACGAATGAGTTTCTTCTCTTTAATTCAATTTAAAACGCATGAAAGTTAAACATTAGTTTTAAATACCCATATCATCCATCAAAAAATATTTATTAACAAGGTGAAAGATGTTAAAGAGAATGAAAAACAGTGGAATAGACTTTCGCAGAACCGAACACTGTTTGGTTTATTGAAGATCAACTTCGATTTCCAGGTTGTGTGCGTCCAAGATGCGCTGCCGTATTCCGGGGGTAACCTCCTTCAGCGCTCCCGCTTTTGTGCAACTGTCTTCACCATCTCCTTGATCGACCGGACATAGTAAAATCATTCCTTTTCTCACATTCCAAGCAAAATCCCGAAGAATTGTTTAGCCCCGGTGGGCAGGGCTCTTTCGAACAATAAAAAAACCGGATGTTGAAACGTTATTCTTTCCTCATCCGGTTAATCGCTGAATCTTCAGAGCGGTAAATGGGATTCGAACCCACGACCCTCAGCTTGGGAAGCTGATGCTCTACCAACTGAGCTACTACCGCGTTCTGCCCGGCAAAAATACAAAATTTTCCATCTTTCAGGCGATTTTTTTAACCGCTGCTTCGCCGTGCTTATTTTTTCTTCTTCAGATACAAGGCATCCAGGTAAACCAGCACCTTTACCGAGAAGCTGTTGGAGGCGGGCGATTCGATCATCTGGTTGAAATTCCGTAAGAAGTCATCTTCCACTTGGTCGCCCTGGGTGGTGATGGCGTTTTTCCATACTAACGACAACTGGCTGCCGGGCAGGAAATTCCAGGTGAACCCCAGATCGATGTTCAACAGGTTGAAGTTGAGATCATGCGCTCCCTGATAATCGTTGGGTTGCAGATGTCCGCTTTCATCCAGGTCAGAGAACGAATGATACCTGGCTGTCACCCAGTAATGACGGGCTTGCAGGTTCAGACTCATTTTGCTGCTGAACATGAACGTCCCGTTGAGCGTGCTGGTAATGGTGTTCACATCGCGGTTGCCGAAGATGATCACCGGCTGTTGCATCGCATCCAGCGAGTCCATCACGTACCCGTTGAAATTTTGCAGGAACTCCCCGGACAGCTCGCAGATCAGTGTCAGACGCTTGTTGGGCTGCAGCCGTGGCCCCAACGAAACGGCATACCCCGTGGCGGAAAATTCCGGGCAATAGAAACCGGCCACCGAGCCATCAAAGGCAAATTTCTTACGGTAATCGGTGGAGAACCAAAAGCTGACTTCTGTTGAAGCCGGATCGATGTACACCCTCCCCGGGACCCTGGATTCATAGTAATCGTGAGCATCGACGGGCTTGATTTCCATGTTGGAGCCGAGCGTGAGGTACTTCCGGGTGTTGGTCATGGTCTCGGCTGAGATATAGAAACTGCTGTACTTCAGGTCTTCGTACATGCAATCGTAGCCGATGTAGAGATAATTGGACCAGTTGAGCACTTTCCAGAAGGGATCGTAGATGTTGTAGTAAAGGTCCAGGCCGTTCTCGAACTTGTTGTTTCGCTGGTTATACCCCAGATCGTTCGGGTCGTATTTGTCGGTCTCCAGCAGCTGTGACAGGGTGAACTGGAAGTTACCGCTGAGTTTCC
>Ga0209098_1000212_pt1 | contig 65640 bp, 40 predicted proteins | sample AD_JPNHW1_MetaG_FD_184429 | JGI IMG/M metagenome (GOLD analysis project Ga0209098, IMG submission 184429) | Active sludge microbial communities of municipal wastewater-treating anaerobic digesters from Japan - AD_JPNHW1_MetaG (SPAdes) (version 2) | ecosystem: Engineered > Bioreactor > Anaerobic...
AGGGCCCGAATCCCTGTCAGGGAAGAATACTGTGTTGTCAGAATAGAAGGAGTATCCAAAAAAAATGATCCTAAAATTTACCCGAAACTCCGAAATTTACCAGGCCCCTGAAACCAAAACCCCATTCCATGTATGCGCCGATCTCTTTTCCTACCCGGATTTCATTCTTGCCTTCCGGCCGGTCCTGTGCATTAACAGTGTTGAAAATCAGTCCGAAACAAAGGAGTGTCATGAGAAACTCCCGATTTTTCATGTCGTATGGATTTAAAAAAAGTGAAGTATTCATGGGGCAGAAGATAAGATCAGAGAAGCAGCACAGGGTTAAAGTTTTAAAGAGAGCATAAATTGGTCGGCGGGCAGCATGGATCCGTAAGCCCGCGCATATCCAACGGAAAGTGTAGTTTTCAGCAGGGAAAAGAGGACCAATTCCAGATCGAGCTGGGCCCCCGTGGAGAAGAAATTGAGTTGTGGTTGGCTGTTGGCAATGTTCGTAAACAATCCCATGCCGAAAACCGTGAAGCGTGCGTAGGTGGAATAAAAACCCAACAAACCGAGTTTACGGAAACGGATCGGACGAAAATTGACCTCTGCCGATAGTTTTCCGTAATTGAGGGCCGACAGTTCGTCGATCTCCACACCCGGGAAGCTCGACATTTCACGGTACTGTTGTGCTGAACGGTAATCGAGCCAGTTGTTCCCAAAACCGCCAAAATAAAAATAGGAGTTGGTCTTATCAACCTCCCCAAAACTTTGCCCGGCTGAAGTTCTGAACCAAAGAGAAGTATTTCGTAAAGGCAGGAGAAACCCAAAATCAAAATTATTGATCAGTTGGGGATAAAAAGTCTCACGGGCAAAACTGGAATAACCATAAACACTCCAGTCGTATCCCTGTTCCGGTTCAATGGCTCCCAACGATTTTCGCAGAAAACTTTTATGGACATTGAGGGTAGCCACATAAAGATTCCTGTAATCAGAGGAGATGTTCTGGTAAAAAGGCAGGGTCTCAAGATCGCCGTAAGCGGTCAGTTTTACATACAGATCTGTTTTTGAAGGAGCGAAGTGGCCAAAGAGTTTGTAATATTTGACTGAAACCGAATATCCTGCACGGCTGAAGCGGGTAGGACCGAAAAGATCATAGAAATCAGCATAATTATAGGTTCCCGAAAAGGTCCAGTTCCACAGGGTATAATCGAGCGAAAGGTGAACGGTTTGTTTAAGAGGCAGGGAGGGATTGGGTGTGAACGACCATTTCAGGGTCAGGCTGTTCAACCCCATCGGGTCCATGAAATTTAACCGGTAACCCACTCCCAAATACTCTTTGTACCCTTGCAGAATGGGATAAGCGCTGGCTAATTGAAGTTCTTTGATGGCAACATAACGTTCTTCTTTCACATTCAGCGAGTCAAGGTTGATTTTCGAAGGAGGCGGTAAAATCCATGATTCCACTTCGGGATGTCGTTGATAAATTTTCTGACCAAGGTATTCGATGGCATTGACATCCTGCAGCGTATCAATTCTTACCATTACCGGTCGCATCCCTTCGTGAGAATAGTTCATGACCACCATCGAATCGGGAGATATCGGCAAAGGTCTGAAGAAACCGGTGGCCGTGTTGGTCATGATCTCGGGTTTCAAGGTCTCAAGAGAGATTCTATAAACATTGGAAACTCCTGTGTAATAAGACGTTCCATAAAGATATCTGCCATCAGGGGAGAATACAAAATTTGCTGCAGGGTTATCTTCAAATTCATAAATCGTGCGGTATTCAGCTTTTCCGGCTAACAGATCTGAAATTTTCATCAGCACGATCTTTTGTCTTCCCTCAACATCAGACAAAGTTCCGGAAATGAGGGTTCCGTCGGGTGAAATGTCCAAATCAGAGAAATCTTTACCAAAGGGCAGCACGTACAAATCCGTCCATTTTTTGTAAGGTGGCTGGATACGGATCAGGGTGGAACGGCCGCTGAGGCTTTGTATTCCATAGAGGGCCTTGTCTTTCCGGTTGAAGACGAGGTTGCCTGCCCGGTCGAAACGAATCAGCTTTTTCACTTTCCCGGTAGCGATATCGATCGACTGCAGGCCTCTCCAGTCGTTGTTATGGGTCGAAGCAAAGAGGGTCCCCGTGGAATCGTCATAAGCCAGGCTGGTGACATAATAAAGGCTCGGACTGGCAACCGGTGCAATCCAATCCATGGCGCCGGTTGTGATGTCCACGCTGGCAATATGGGCTAGTTTCCCTGGAAAATTCATAGCCATGTACAACTTTTTTTCTTTTTTGTCATAATGGGCTCGCGAAACCGATCCCAGCGATTGGCGGGTGATGGGACGATAAGGTGTCAAAGGAGTTTTTTCGATCCGGGCCAGGTTCTCCTTTTGAAACCGGTGTTCCCATTCAATCCAACGGTTCCACTCCTGCTGGATGGGGACGCCGTAAACATGCCGAAACTGGTTGGCATAAAAACGCCGGCTTGTGTCGGTCCTTGAATAAAACTCCTTCAGCTTTTGCATGCCATAATGGTAGGCCAGGTAACTCACGAAACGGGTACCGTAAAGGTAAGAGTTGACCCCTACCTGAAAATCGATGGTGGTACCCTCGGTTTCCAGTCCGATGACATTATAAAAGAAGGAACTGTCACGCACCATGGTACGGAAAACCATCTCATCATAACCTCCCATCACCCTTCCGACACCGCCCGACATCCAGGTCTCCATAAAAACCGCAATTCCTTCGTGGTACCAACGGGGTGAATACCAACGGGGAGTTGTGAAATAACTGTAAACGAGCGAGAGCGGATCCCGGTTGTCGGGTGTGACCCTTCCCCCGAAAATCTTTTGTATGATTCGATCCCCTTGGGAAGAATTGTCACACATCACCTGGTGGGTCAGCTCATGGCTCATCAGCCACTGCATCCTTTCGTTGGAAGGAACCACCCCATAAGTATAATCAAAGGGAGAAACACCAATATTCAAAAAATTCCATGGAATCACCATAGTACCGCCGTTCCCTACATCCGAAAAATCATTGAAGAGGATGTTGGTCTCACCCGTGGGATCATAATCCCAAAAATTCTTGTGAAAGGCCAAAGCGTTTTCAAAAGACCTGACCGTGTGAGGAACCAGGTAGGAGGTGTTTTTATCCAGAAAAACCAACCTGACATTGTCGGTCTGGTACTTCTGAAGCATCGGTTTTTTCTGTGCTGCAAGCGCTGCCGGAAAGAGAAACAGCAATGAAACCAGAACCTTTTGACACAGCAAAGCCGGTATTCGCTGAAAGTTCGGCATTTTAAATGCATTAAATGCGATTCGAAGATAAGAAAAAGTCTGAAAAAAAATCTGAATAAAAAAGGGCAGTGAACTTTCCTGTTTATTTCAGGAGATCGCTGCCCGTGATCGGTTGTCCTGCAATTCACAACCGGGAACCCTTTGGTTTGTAACGGTTATTCGACGCGGGTCCCTGAAACCATGCCGTTCAGCTCCTGGCGGCCTCCCATAAACATGGAGCCAAATGACATTGAACCGAGATTGGCCGCCGATAAAGCCGATGAAAGAGGGTTGGAGCTCAAAAAGGAACGTACCTCCTGTGAATAGAATAGGTAGTTTAATTGCATCGCCGGTTGGTAAAGGTTCATTCCCTGGTTCGACAGCACCCCGATTCCTGCGATAACTCCGATGGTTTGTCCTGATAAGAGCGCCGACAGATCTTCCCTGGAAAGTATTCTTTCAAGCTGAGGCTTGCTGCAAACCAGAAACTGCATCCGGGGCCGGTCATAAACAACGACCTGCAACTGACTCATCATTGCGCCGGACTGAAGTTTTGATTGCACGACATTCCCCATTTCCACCCCACTGATTTGCTTCTCTAACTGAGTCGCCGATTCAACGGTCAACGCGCTTCCAAGAATTAACTTTTCCAGTGCCTGCCCGTTCAATAAACTTTTAATATTCTCCTGCGAACCCACCGATAACGTTCCGCTCCGGAGTTCATTCTGGCTCATGAGCGCATTGAGCGATTGCTGTGAAGAAAGGGCATAGCTACATAAAGTGGCACACATGGGTTTGTCCTGAAGCAGACCCGACAACTGGATCCCGCTGATCAACAGTTGGTCACGGATTGATTTCAGGTTGGTCAACTCTGTTTGTTTCGATTGCAGGGTCTTGCTTGAGAGCATGAAACTGTCCATTGTGCGAAAAGCTTGCTCCAGGATGGAATCTTTCTCGTTCAATTGGGTTACATACGTTCCAAAGGCGCGCAGGTTCATTTCCACATCTGCCGATTCATCCGACTGGTCTTTGAGGTAAAAACCGGTAAGCATAGAAATGGTGGTACGCAAGGTTTTGTTGTTGTTTCGTATGAAGTCAGAGAAGTCGGCCATGGCCGAAACCGTCGCGCATTGTTCAGGTTTGTTGCAAATACCCTCCGATTTGTAAAGGTCAACACAGGAATCCATCTTGGCGCTCAGATCCTCTGTGAAAAGTGAAAAATAGATCAAACCCTGGATCATCGACCTGAGTTTTCCCGTATCCGAAACCAATTCGCTGCGTAGCATGATATCCTGTTCCGTCATCTGGGTTTTACGGTATTTATCTGCCTTACCGAAAGTTCCGGAGGTGATTCCTTTAAAAACTGAAGGGAACATAAACGAGATGGCAATGATAACGACTGCTGCTACGATGACGCTGCCAATGATAATTTTAGTTTGCCTTTTCATATCCTTGAATTTTTAATTGTTATTCCTTGTTGACTCTTGCTGAATTCTGGTAGACCGGGGTATCATTCTGATAGATCTTGAACTCAATGTCGTGAGGAAGTTTGTTCTTGTTGAGAAGTTGAATGATGAGTTTGTTATCCCCCGTGTTGTTGATTTGCACAAAATTGGATGCTGTCATGGTGGTGGTCTGGGAATTCACATTGATATTCTGGATATTGATCACCTGAAAACTGTTGGATTCGAACTCCAGTGTTGATTTGACGGGATACAAAGAGGAAAAGTCAAGCCTGATCTCGACCATCTTGTTTGAATAGCGGATGTTGCAGATTGCCCGGGCCAGCGGACTGTCGTATTGCAGCACGTCGGCAATTTTCATATCATCAAAAGAAACGGAGGATGAAAGAGTTCCTTTCATGGCGGAGGTATCGGGCGCCGACTTCTTGAAATCGCTTCCTGCAAAAGTGAACAACAGCAGTCCGGTAAAAACTCCCAAAATGTACAAAAGCCCGTACCTGACCACCGGCCGGCTCCAGAAACTCCTCACCACTTTAATTTCGGGCTTCTTTTCCTGCGACTTATAAGTTTCCATATCAATTTGATTTAATATTGTTTTTTTCAGGTCAACATCGACCGCGTTTTCCCTTTCCGCGTCGAACAAGGCCTCTATCGATTTCCAGTTATGATCTTGCTCAGTCATTGTCAAAGAATCCTTTCGCTACCATTACTCTATTCAACTGCTCCCTCGCCATGAACAACCTTGATCTCACTTTTTTTACCGGTATTTCCATGGTTTCGCTGATCTCTTCGTACGACATACTGCAGAAATATTTTAGCAGTAACAACACCCGGTAATCGGCCGGAAGTTCCCTTAAACCCTGGTGAAGAAGAAGGCTTCCGCGTTCTGTCCGCTGCTCACCATTTTCATCGGCAGGGAGCGCTTCCGCTTTCTTTAGCTCTTCTTTACGGGGATTTGATTTCAGATAATTCAGGGTCTGGTTCAACGCGATGCGGTAAATCCAACTGAAAAACCTGTATTTGAAGTTGAAACTGCCCATCTTTTCAAAAACCTTCACAAAAACATCCTGTGTAATGTCTTTTGCAGTTTCCACATCCCCCACCATTTTCAGCACCATGTTAAAGATCGTTTTCTGATACCGGTCAATCAGTACCTCAAAGGAAGAAATGCTGCCCCTGATCACCTCGTACACTAACTCATTATCGTCCTTTTCAGACATAATTACCCATGAATTTGAAAAAGTTGGTGAAAATTAAGATTTTTTTTTATCCCAACAGTGAAAGCTTCCACAAATCTTTATGGCTCATGCGCAAAACAGGGGCAATGGCCATATATCCGGCACGACCAATGGTCTTTTCCAGCGCCTTCAACTCTTTCAGTTTCGACGGGATGCCCGGATCAGCCGGAATGACAAGATCGCTCTCTTTGAGCAGGATGTGGCATTTCGCTTTCATCGAGAGTTCGAGGTAAAGACTGATATAACAGTACATGTCAAAAACCACTTCCCGTGGGAAATATTCTTTGACCGAAAGCAGGTACCCTCCGGCTTTGGTCTCCGAGAACCTTCCCTTCCGGATCATCCGCAGGAGGCTGGCTTCGGTATCAAATTCCATTTCGAGCCATTGCCGGATCGATTTTTCGTTCGATTGAAAGATCAGGCTGATGGTGACCGGTACGATGACCAGTACGATGACGGTGGAAATCAGCGGGGAGACCAGGAATTGATTGTAGAGGCTATGGATGAGGACCGCTGTCCCGCTACCTGCCAGGATCGCCAGGCTGAGTTTTGCCTGCCGGTTCAGGGCGCTCATGCAAAAAATTGCAAAAATCGCTGTTGCGCCACTGTGCATGATCGCTGTACCAAAACCGCGGGTAATCCATACCATCAGGTTCGACTCAGTACCGGAATAATGGAAAAGGTAAAAGAGGTTCTCACAAAAAGCAAATGCAGCTCCGATAGAAAAGCCATAAGTCGCCCCGTCAATCATAAAACCAATCTTCCTTTTACCGATTAAAAAAAGAATTACCATTAATTTGAGGAACTCTTCCACAAAAGGTGCAATGAATCCCGAATAGGTCTCAAACGAAAAACCCAGGTTTTCAATCAGGAACGTATTCAGGAAGAAACTCAATCCGGCGCTGACCACGCCCCAGCCCAGGCACAATAATAGCATCCATTTACTTACCAGTTTGATGCTGTCCAAATAGAGCAATAAAACCAGTAAAAGAAAAACCGGAATCAGGCTGACTAAGAATTTTAAAATCAAGAAAAGAAAAAATTAGAAATGTTAGTGACTTTGATTCATCAATCCTTATATTATTTATTTTCCGTTAATTATATCGTCATTCCCGATGGAGCTTGGCTTGTTTCATTACACGCATCAGGTTGCCGCCCCAAATCTTGCTGATATCTTTCCGGGAATAGCCTCTGCGCACCAGTTCAAGGGTTATATTCCCCATTTCACTCACATCGTAACACCCTTCCACACCCCCTCCGCCGTCGAAATCTGTACCGATTCCCACGTGATCAATCCCGGCCACTTTGACAATGTGGTCGATGTGGTCGACGACATCTTTAACCGTAGCCAGTTTGGATGGGAATTGCCTGTTGACCTGCATCCACTCTTCCCTGACCTTGTTTTTTTGTTCTTCAGACATTTCATCAAAACCATTGAATTTTTTGTTCACGACCGCCCTTGCAGAATCCCGGGCCGGGTTGGGTTCAGGGGCTTTGACATAATCGCTGAGGATGCACATCTGAATCACACCACCCTGCCTGGCGAGCAGCACCAGCAGGGAATCGCTGAGGTTTCGGGGGTTGTCGCACAAAGCACGGGCACATGAATGAGAAGCGATGACCGGTGCTTTACTTACGGAGAGGACGTCGAGGAAGGCTTTATCGGAAATATGGGATACATCGATCATCATCCCGGTGCGGTTCATCTCTTCCACCACTTTAAAGCCGAAAGGGCTCAGGCCGTTGAACTCCGTGGTATCTGTAGAGGAATCGCAGATGTCGTTGTTGCGGGTATGACAGAGTGTGATGTAGCGTGCTCCCTTGTCAAAATAAGTTTTGATAAGTGAAAGATCTTTCCCTATTGCGTAACCATTTTCGATCCCAATGAAGAGGGCGCGGCGACCCTCTTTTTTTAACCGGATGGCATCTTCGGGTGCGAGTGCCAGTCCTGCCTGATCCGGGTGGTGCTGAACGGCCGCATGAAGCGTATCGAAAAGCAGGAAGGTTTTTAGCCGGATTTTTTCATAGGCCTGAGGGTTTCGTTTGCCCTGGGAGAGAAAGATCCCGAAAAAGGCACCGTCGAGGCCCCCTTCCTTCATCCGCGGAAAATCGACCCGTGAATAATCTTTTCTGGCGTCATGCGCCATGCCGATGTCAAATCCCGGTTGAACCATTCTCAGCGGGGCATCGTTGTGGGAATCGATGGTCAGCACATGCTGATGAATGGCTTTTGCTTTTTTTACCAGTGGATCAGGCTCCCCTGACACGAGGTTGAAAACAGGAAACAGGAGGAAAAAAGTGAGGCAGAAAAAATGGCGAAGGACCCTTGAATAGAAATTCGTGTGTTGCATGGAAAATTTAGCCGGCTAATTGACGTAGATAGAGTTGAATGGTGTTCTCCAATCCGAAATACAACGCATCGCAGATCAGGGCATGACCGATGGAAACCTCCAGTAGCCCGGGAACTTTTTCACGGAACCAGGCCAGGTTCTGCAGGTTCAGATCATGCCCCGCGTTGATTTCCAATCCCACGTCCAAAGCGGCCCTGGCTGCCTCCGTGAAAGGCATCACTGCTTTTTCGGGGTCTGCGGGATAGTTTCTGGCATAGGATTCAGTATAGAGTTCCACCCGGTCGGTTCCCGTTTTGGCAGCCTGAAGGATCATTTCGGGTTTCGGATCGATGAAAAGAGAGGTGCGGATACCGCTTTCCTTGAATTGATTGATAACCTTGCAAAGGAAATCAAAGTGACTGATCGCATCCCAGCCGGCGTTGGAGGTCAGGGCATCCGGCGGATCGGGCACCAGGGTCACCTGATCCGGTTTGACCGATAACACCAGCGCTATAAAGTTGCCGGAGGGATACCCTTCAATGTTGAATTCCGTCGTGATCAATGGTTTGAGTGTTGTCACATCCCGGTATCGGATATGTCTTTCATCGGGGCGGGGATGAACTGTGATTCCCTGAGCTCCGAACCGTTCACAATCGAGTGCGATACGGATCACGTCCGGCAGGTTCCCGCCCCGTGCGTTGCGCAGCGTGGCGATCTTGTTAATATTGACACTGAGCCTGGTCATACTGGCTATTTCTTACAAAACTACAACAAAAGAAAATCCGAACATTCTTTTTAAGTACCTTTATTTCCGGAAAACAGCTCCATTTGGGAGCTGAGATAAAAAGATAACCAGTCGTTTTCTATTCGTGGAAAACGAAGTATTTCAATCAGAATAAAACAATGCGTGTTGTTGTCCAAAGGGTATCGGAAGCATCGGTCACCGTGAAGGGTGAAATCACCGGCTCAATCGGTCCGGGTTTGGTGGTTCTGCTGGGCATCGAAGAACAAGATACAATGAGCGATGTGGAATGGTTGTCAGCAAAACTCATCCGGTTGAGAATATTCAATGATGCACAGGGGGTGATGAACCTTTCGATTCTGGAAACCGGGGGCGATTTTCTGATCATCAGCCAGTTCACGCTTCACGCCAGTACCCGGAAGGGGAACCGTCCATCCTACATACGGGCTGCCCGTCCTGAACAAGCCATCCCGTTGTACGAAGCATTCGTAAACCAAATCGCACAAGGTATCGGAAAACCGGTCAGCACCGGACGTTTTGGTGCAATGATGCAGGTCAGCCTGGTCAATGACGGACCAGTGACCCTGGTCATCGATTCACGGAATAAAGAGTAATATTGCTCTAACAAAAAGTGTATGAAAAAGTTTGTGATCACCGGAGAGTCCGAGACAGTCCCCGAAAAAATCATTGAATCTCTTCACAATGAAGGATTCGAGCTGTCAATCGAGCAGCCCGGGTCCGCTATTTCTGAAATGAGCAATCCTCATCGTGAAGAATTGTACCGGGTCATCATCGAGAACACCGGTGAAGGATTAGGGCTGGTGGATACGCAGGAGGTATTCACTTTTGCCAATCCCGCCGCATGTGCCATCTTCGGGTTGCCGGAAGAGACACTGACCGGTAAAAGTCTGCTGTCGTTTCTGGATCCTGCCTCGGTAAAACAGATCGAACAGCAGTCACAGATCAGAAAATCCGGAAAAAAAAGCATCTATGAACTGAAAATCAACCGGCCTGATGGTGAAAAGCGATGGATCATCGTCACAGCAACCCCGCAATACGACCTCCAGGGAATATTTATCGGGACCTTTGGAATCTTCAGGGATATCACCCAAAGAAAGCTGGACGAGAACAAACTCCTGGAAAGTGAAAAAAGGCTCCGCCAGATTGTTGATCTGACCAACGACTGGATTTGGGAGATCAATCCTCAATGGCGATATACTTTTGTTTCCAACCAGGTGACGCGCATCACCGGTTACACACCGGAGGAGATGGTTGGTAAAACACCTTTCGATTTTCTTTTTCCGGAGGACGTCGAAAAAACAGTGGAAGAGCTGAAGCAGATCGTTCACCGGTACCAACCCATCACTGCCATGCCGACCAGGGTCAGGCATAAAGAGGGACACATTGTTTATGTCGAAACTTCGGGAATTCCTGTTTTTGACCAGGAGGGCAGGTACTTCGGTTATCGTGGCGCAGACCGTGACGTGACCCTGCGGAAGTTGTACGAACAGGAATTGATCGTAGCCAAGGAGAAAGCCGAAGAATCCGACCGGCTGAAATCTTCCATCCTGGCCAACATCAGTCATGAACTGCGAACTCCCCTCAACGGCATCGTGGGATTTGCGGGAATCCTTCGTGAAGAGCTCCGCGATACCGATTATGAAGGAATGGCAGAAAATATTCAGAGTTCCGGAAACCGCCTCATGGCTACCCTGAACTCCATCATCATCTTGTCGCAACTCGAAGCCCATAAAGTCAACGTGGAGGTTCGAGAATTCAGCCTCACCGATTGCCTGTTGCCCGTGGTACACTCCTACGATGCCCAGGTATTGGAGAAAAAAATCCGGATGGATACGAGTGAAGTGATGCCGGTCAGGATTACCACCGACGAACATTTACTGAAACAACTCCTCCGGCAACTTTTAGACAATGCTGTCAAATTCACCGACCGCGGTGTTATCCGGATCTCTTCGGGAGCCTTGGTCAATGAAGGGATGGAGTGGGCAGTGATCCGGATCACCGATACCGGAATCGGGATCGACCGCGACTATTACGAGATCATCTTCCAGGAGTTCCGCCAGGTGAGCGAAGGATTCGGGAGAAAATACCAGGGAAGCGGCATTGGCCTGACCATCAGCAAAAAGATCATTGACCTGCTCAGGGGAAGGATCACCCTCGAAAGCGAAGCCGGCAAAGGATCCAGCTTTTCTGTTTGGCTTCCAATGAATTACGACAAGGCTACTCTTTATAAGGAAATCTTCAATACCGGTTCGGAAATCGGTGAAACAATGGAAACAGCTTCTCCCGGATTACCGGAATTACTGCTGGTCGAAGACAACATTGTAAATGCAGAATTGACTGCCTTTTTCCTGCATAGGAATTATACAGTCGATACCGCGAAAGATGGCCTTACCGCCATCGAAATGGCGAAATCCAAAAAATATGTCGCCATCCTGATGGATATCAACCTGGGCTTCGGGATGAACGGACTGGAGACGGCCCGTGAAATCCGGAAAATGCCCGGGTATTCGCAAATCCCCGTCATTGCCGTGACCGGCTACACCATGGACGAAGACCGGGAAAGAATCCTGGCGGAAGGTTGCACCCATTATGTTCCAAAACCCTTCGATAAAAACAGCCTTCTCCAGGCGGTCAGCGAAGCCTTGTCAGAAAGCGGAGGTCGGGAGTTTTAACAAAATATTAACGCTCCGACCTTAGCCGGTGTTAATTGCTTGTTTATCTTTGTGCCACAAAGTTCACTGAATCTCTTAAACATTAAAATTATACTTATGAAAAAAGTTGCATTGTTATTTTCTGCTGTCGTCCTTTTTGCCGGTCTGACTTTCGGCCAGACTCCTCAAACACAGGACAAAACAGCCAAACCGGCTGAAAAAAAGGAAGCTCCTAAAGATCATCCCAAAGGGGGCTGCGATCAGAAAACCAAGGAAGCCTGCAGTAAATCAAAAGATCCTAAGGGTTGCTGCGCAAAAGAGGCAAAAAAACCTGCTCCTGCACCGACCACTCCCGAGAAGAAGTAATTTTTGTCTGTCACCCATACTAAAAGAGGGCATTCCCACCGGATGTCCTCTTTTTTTATCTACTCTGAAGAAAGGTTTGCTGTTTTCAACCTGAAGTTTTCCCCGGAATCCGGAAAACCACGGGCATCCTGACCATCACCCTTACGGCTCTTCCATTGCGTTTTCCCGGTTCCCACCGGGGCATCTCTTTGGTAACCCGTATGGCCTCTTCGTCACAACCGCCACCGATCCTTTTGCTTACATCCACGTTGGAAAGCGACCCATCTGTCTCGATGATGAAAGTAACCACGACGACCCCCTGAATGGAGCCCTTCAAAGCCTGCTCCGGATAACGGATGTGTTGCCTGAGAAAATAAAGACGTGCCTCGTCTCCGCCAGGGAATCGCGGGAAAACATCTATGGATGTGGCCAGTCCGGTATCATCCGCGGTCCCGCTTCCCAACCCGGAACCGCCCGGATGGGATACTGTGTCATTGCTCGATTCTTCCTTATTTAAATCCTCGGCCGGTGGTGTTTCAGCAGGTGGCTGCTTTTCTTCTGTGACTGAATCCGATACGACCGGTTGCTGTTCGGCCTCCTGCAAAGGTCTTGACAGCGACCGGAGGAATTTACTGAGTTCCTCGTCAGGGGGAGCGATCATTCCGTCGTACTCCAGTTCATACATCAGGTCACCCTCCACCAGAGCAACCGGTTCGAAATAATAATATAAAAAGGGGGTGATGGTCAATAACAGCAATACAATGATGCCAATCAAGGTGGAAACCAACAGGTAACGGGGATATTTACGGCGGAGGTAATAGGCTCCATAGCTTTTATTCCGACCCGAAAAGGCCAGTTCATTCAAACTTGCTGATGACCTGCCGGTCATCGGTCCAACATTTTTTTCAACAACTCAATCTCCCTGCGCTCCCTTTTGGTTGGGCGACCCAGACCACGGGGGCGGAATTCAAAATCGTGGTCGTGAGCGCGCTTCAGCTTCCCGAACTCTTCCGGTGGCGTCAACTCTTCCAGGTACTCGGGAACCAGCTTTGCCGACAATCTTTTTTCAGTGACCAGTAACACCCTGACCGTCCGGACCATGGGAGGAAACGAGAGCGCAATGACCGATCCGGGTCTCACCTCGTGCGAGGGTTTGACCGGGTGATCCTGCACCCTGACTTTCCCGGCACGGCAGGCATCGGTCGCCTGACTGCGGGTTTTATAAAGCCGGGTACACCATAACCATTTATCGATCCTTATCACATCCGCTTTGTCCATCATTTTTGACGGAAATAAATCTCCATCGGTACACCCGTGAAATCGTAGTGTTCCCTGATCTTGTTTTCAATGAAACGTTTGTAGGATTCCTTTAAGTATTGGGGATGATTGCAAAAAAATACAAAAGAGGGGAAAACAGTTGGTAATTGCATGGCGTACTTGATCCTTACGTATTTGCCTTTGGTAACCGGAGGGGGCGTTTCCTGGATCACCGGTAAGATAAAATCGTTAAGTTCAGAAGTACCCACCTTACGGCTCCTGTTTCGGTAAACCTCTACAGCCGTCTCAACTGCTTTAAAAACACGCTGTTTATTGATCGCCGAAATGAAAAGCACCGGTACATCCCTGAAGGGTGAGATCTGTTCACGGATGAAAGCCTCAAACCGGAGGTGTGTATTGGTGCTTTTTTCCACCAGGTCCCATTTATTCACCAGGATCACTACTCCTTTATGATTTTTCTCAATCAGTGAAAAAATGTTCAGGTCCTGCGATTCAAAACCTCTTTCAGCATCGACCATCAACAGGCAGACATCACTGCTTTCAATGGAGCGGATCGCCCGCATGACCGAGTAAAATTCAATGTTTTCCTTCACTTTGGCTTTTTTCCGGATACCAGCCGTATCGATCAGGTTGAATTCCATTCCGAAATTATTGTACCGGGTATGGATCGAATCACGGGTGGTTCCCGGAACCGGGGTGACTATGTTGCGGTCGTTGCCAAGTAAGACGTTCAACAGGGAAGATTTGCCGGCATTGGGGCGCCCGACGATGGCGATGTTGGGCAACCGGGGTCCGTCCTGAGGCACTGTTTCGGGATCCTCCCCGAATGATTTCACGACCACGTCCATCAGATCACCGGTGCCACTGCCGCTGATGGCGGCGATGGAGAACAAATCACCCAACCCCAGTTGATGAAATTCATGGATGGCGTCCACCACTTTGTAACTGTCCACTTTGTTGGCAACCAGCAGGACTTTCTTCGAGGTGCGGCGAATCATCGCGGCAAGGTCCTCATCCATGGGGGTAAGTCCTTCCCTGGCGTCCACCATGAACAGGATGACATCCGCCTCATCGATGGCAAGGCGGACTTGCTTCTTGATCTCCTTTTCGAAGATGTCTCCTGAATCATCGACATAACCACCTGTGTCGATTACCGAATAGGTAACCCCGTTCCAGTCACCCGTGCCGTAATGGCGGTCGCGCGTTACTCCGCTGGTTGGATCTACTATGGCGTCCATTCCGCCGCAAAGGCGATTGAAAAGGGTGGATTTCCCGACATTCGGACGTCCTACAATCGCGATGATGTGTGACATAGGTCTTTTTGTATGAACAAAAAACAATTAATCGATATACCCAAACCGTTTCAGCGCCTTCTCATCCTGCCGCCAGTCTTTGGCGACCTTCACACGGAGTTCAAGGAAAACATGGACATCCAGAAAAGCCTCAATCTCCTTGCGCGCGTCGGCGCCCAGCTTTTTAATGGCCTTCCCCTGGTACCCCAGCAAGATGCCTTTCTGCGTTTCCCTTGCCACATAAATGGTAGCCGTGATACGGGTGATGGAAGTCTCTTCCTTGAATTCCTCCACGGCCACTTCGGTCGAATAGGGGATCTCCTTCGAGAAATTGAGCAGGATCTTTTCACGGATGATCTCCGAAACGAAGAATCGCTGGCTGCGGTCAGTCAATTCGTCTTTGGGGTAAAAAGCAGGCGATTCAGGCAGGTGATCGATCACGGCTTTCATTACCTGGTCAAGGTTTTGGCGGTGAAGGGCTGAAACCGGAAGGATCACGGCTTTTTCAAGGATCGATTGCCAGTGTTGCACCTCCTTTTCAAGCAGGGGCATGGAAGTCTGATCTATCTTATTGATAACCAAAACTATCGGAAGATTTGAATGGTTTAATTTATCCAGGATCTCCTGTTGTGTAAATTCGTTGCCAGGCTCAGTCAGTAAAAGGATCACATCCGCATCGTCGATGGCAGCATACACGGCTGACATCATGGCCCGATGAAGTTTGTAATGCGGTTTGAGGATGCCCGGAGTATCGGAATAGACGATCTGGAAATCTTCGCCGCTGAAAAGTCCCATGATCCGGTGGCGGGTGGTCTGGGCTTTGGGGGTGATGATCGAGAGCTTCTCCCCTATCAGAGCATTCATCAGGGTAGATTTTCCCACGTTGGGATAGCCTATGATGGAGACAAAACCGGCTTTGTGAGACATGCGATCAGTTTCTTTAAGCAGATGAGAAAGGTATCCCGGAGGTTATTTGTTTTCAATCTTTTCGGCGGCAAAGGTAAGGAAAAATCAGGTTGGGTGCTGATTTTCATGATATGAGCCGGGGAAACATCAGTTTATCAGCGTTTTGTGCGCATTATGGCGATGTGAACAGTGATGGCCAAAGTGATCGCGCCAACCAGCAACTTAAGCCACAACCAGGGGATGAAAAAGAGGATAGAGAGGGAGGTGGATAGCCATAAAAAACTCAGAGACATGATTTTAATTCTGAGTGGAATTCCCTGGCCTGACTGGTAATCGCGGAGGTAATGGCCAAAAAAGGGATTGTACATGATCCAGTGGTAGAAGCGGGGTGAGCTGCGATAAAAACTGGCGGCTGCGAGGAGTAAAAACGGGGTGGTGGGTAACACAGGGAGCAAAGCTCCCAGAAAAGCAAGGAAAGTGAACAAAAAGCCTGAAACCAGCAAGAAAATTCTGAGCATATTGACCGCTAAGGCATTAAAGTTTTCCTGAAACGAAATTTCTCCTTTTTTATTATATTCTTGGATAAGACCAACAGAAACATTATCTTTGCAAACCATTTCAGAAAAAAGCGTTCTAAAAATATATTGCGGGGTGGAGCAGAGGTAGCTCGTTGGGCTCATAACCCAAAGGTCATAGGTTCGAATCCTGTCCCCGCTACTACAAAGGCCTGAAAACAGCAATGTTGACGGCCTTTTTTATTTTCCCGGTAACCTATAAGTATTCGCTTCCATGGCGAGGGCAATTTTCAATTTTTCGGCCAGATACTCATATTGGGCGAAAGAATTGTACAACTGGGTTGAGATTCTCAGGAAACGGCGCGGAGGCGACGACCAGTACATCACCGGAATTTCGATCCCGAATTCATAATAAAGGATGTCCTGCAGCGCGTCGGTGGATTTGTAATCAGGCAGGCTGATCCGGGGAGGATCCGGTAACGGCAGTGTTGCCATGGAAGCAATCATATCATCAGGACAGGGGGGGGAGATCCCTAAGGTTCGGCAAAGGAGATCCCTTCCTTCAAGGCACAAGTCATGGTTGCGGTGAAGGATAGCCGGCCATCCTCCCGGGAGTAAACCAGACAAGTAATCAAGGGCATCGACAGTGCATAGAGCCGGTGTAAAATCGGTTGTGCCGGGCCAGTAAAACCTTTCCGGAAAATCGGCCTCAAGATGGCCGGCATGACTGATTATCAGCGGAAAAATACCTTTTTGCCGGTCTTTCCTCACCACCAGGATGGCAGCGCTTTTTGGGGAGCAAAGCCACTTGTGACAATTGGCCGTATAATAAGCAGCTCCTATGTTATTGATATTTAAATCTATACTGCCGGGCGCGTGGGCCCCGTCCACCAGGGTATCGATTCCTTTTGCTTCCAGAGCCTTGACGATCGATTGAACCGGCTGAATGATCCCTGTAGCCGAGGTAATATGGTCTATCAGTGCGAGGCGGGTATGTGACGAAACCTTTTCCAGCACGGCTTCGGTGATCTTTTCAGGTGAAACTATCGGGAAATCATAGTTTGCTTCAACCAAGATTGCGCCTGACTGCTCACAGACAAAGGCCGCTGCTTTCCGGCAGGCTCCATAGATATGGTTGGTAATGAGGATTTCATCCCCGGGATTCAACCTGAGCGACCGCAACACTGTGTTGACTCCGGCGGTGGCATTGGGGACAAAAACCAGGTCGGTGGGCGAGGCATGCACAAAAGCGGCAATACGTTCCCTGGCTGCATCCATCAGGGCAGGCAGCTCCCGGATAAGAAACCGGATGGGATGCCGCTCCATTTGTTGCCGGTAGTGGGATTGCCGCTCCATGACGTAGTAAGGACAAGCTCCGAAAGAGCCATGGTTGAGGTAAACGGCCTGTGGGTCAATAGACCAAAGATGAGCGAATTCGGAAGAAGAAGGCAAGGAAGAGAAATCAGTCATAATGCGTTAAATATCATTGGTTTAATTGGTTGGAATTATCATTCTACCGCAAGGATCAATCCTTTCAGGTATTCGCCTTCAGGATGAAAGATGCTCACCGGGTGATCCGGACCCTGAGAAAGGCGGTGAAGAACCCTGATGGTGCGACCCGACGCCAGTGCAGCTGAATAAAGCGCCGTGTTGAACAGTTCACGGGTAATGGCCTGGGAACACGAAAAGGTAAAGAGCAATCCGCCCGGATTCAACAAACGGAGGGCAGCCGCATTGATATAGACGTAGGCGTGCAGGGCATTGTTGGATACGGTATGGGTTTTGGCGAAAGCGGGGGGATCGAGGATGATCATATCATATTTTTCACGGGTTTCTCCCGCGAGTTTTTTCGCATCGGCAATAAAACAAGGATGTTGATCGGGATCGATCCCGTTGAGCAGGAAATTTTCCCGAACCAGGTCAATGGCCTGCCGGGAACTGTCGACCGAATGAACCAAAGTGGCGCCTCCTTTGATGGCATAAACCGAAAACGCCCCTGAATAGCAGAAGAGGTTTAACACCTTTCTGTTTCCGGCATAGTGTTGTGCGAACATCCTGTTGGCCCGCTGATCTAAAAAAAAGCCCGTTTTTTGACCCTTTTCCCAGTCAACCCGGAAACGATGACCTGTTTCCAAAATTTCCCCTTTCCGGCGACTGCCGTAAAGATAATGATTGTCAGATGGATTTCCGGGGCCTTCATCAGATGGATTATCCTTTGTACTGCGGGTCTCAGTCCCTCTTTTTTTCAGGGTCTCACTGCTCTTGTCGTACACAGCTTTCAGGGCCTCCCCGTAGATATCGATCAATCCGCTGACAATCATCTCCTTCTGGCGATACATCCCATGTGAATGGGCCTGGATCACCGCGGTGCCGTTGTAATAGTCGATGATCAGTCCCGGCAATCCATCCCCTTCACTGAAAACCAGCCGGTAACCATTGTCATAGGTAGCGTCGGTCAGTCCCAACTGTTCTCTCAGCCTCCAGGCTTTTCGTAGTTTTCCGGTCCAGAAGGCAGAATCGACGGGAACATCTTCGAACGAGAAGAGCTTGACGGCAATGGAGCCTTCAGCCCAATGACCAATGGCCAGAAACTCACCACGCGATGAAAGCACCCTTACCTGATCCCCTTCACAGAGCTTTCCCTCGGTTTTTCCGACAGCTCCGGAAAATATCCAGGGATGAAACCTTTTAACAGCAGCTTCTTTACCTGGTCTGAGAAAAATTATGGCTGAATCCGTCATCCTTCTTTTTGGTGTAAAGGTAAGGGTATGATTTTTTAGTTTGTTCTGAATTTCTTAGTAATTTTGCATCAAATTATAAACAGACAAAAAATGAAAAAGTTCTTATTGCTTTTACTCATCCCGGTGTTTTTGTCCTGCGGACACGAAGCCGAGAAAAAAGCTCAGGATCTGCAATCCAAAAACGACAGCCTGCTGAGTCAGACCCTTCAAAAAGATGAAGCGATCAACGAATTCATCCGTTCCATTAACGATATCCAGGGGACGCTGGATACCATCAAACAAAAAGAGAACATCATCAACCTGACCACGGATCGCGGCGGTGAGATGAAACTTTCTGCCAAAGATCAGATCAAGAATGACATCCAGACCATTTACGGTTTGATGCAGAAAAACAAGGAGACCATTTCGGCCCTTTCCCGCAAACTGAAAAATTCGAACCTGAAGGTGGATGAGTTGAACAAGATGGTGGAACGCCTCAACCGTGACCTTGCTGCCAAAGCTGCGGAGATTGAAGATCTCAGGGCCAAACTGGCCAAGATCAGCAATGCTTTTGAGATCGCGAACCTCAAAATTGATACCCTTTCCCGTACGGTGAAGACCCAGACTTCCCAGATCAATGATCAGACCCAGACCATCGCTGCCCAGGATGAAGCCCTCAATACCGCTTATTACGTCATTGGTACCAACAAAGAGCTAAAGAAAAACGGGATCATCAAGAGCGGTGAAGTGTTGTCTGATTTCAACAAAACCCTCTTTACCAAAATTGACATCCGGAACGTTACCGAGATCTCCATCCTCAGTAAAAAAGCGAAGATATTGTCGAGCCACCCATCCAGTTCTTACAAATTTTCCGGCGACAAGAAAATCATTCAGGCCCTTAAGATCAACGACTACAAAGCTTTCTGGGCTAATTCAAAATACCTGGTGATCATGGTCGATTGACCGGTCTTTTAACTGTTCACACTCACAAAGCAAGCCACTTTGATATGCCTTTGGGTAATCAAAGTGGCTTGTTGTTTATGAATCATGTCTTTATCGCTTGGCGGGGGCAGAGTAATCTACTTCACTGAGAAGTTTCCCGGTTTCATCATAAAAACGCCATTTCCCGATCCGCATATCCTGCCGGTAATTCCCTTCATAGCGGACCTTGCCATTCTCGAAATAGGCGGTCCTTTTGCCTTCCGCTTTGCCGTTTACAAAAGTGCCTTCGCTCCAGACCTTTCCGTTTTCGTACCAGTACATCCATTTTCCGTCGCGTTCATTGTCTTTGTAAGCTCCCTCCATTTGTTTCTGATGGTTGGGGTAAAAGGTCGTTTCTCTTGTCATCTCCCGGTTTTCACCCTTTCCTCTGTACCAGCAGATTCTTTTGGGACTGTTGTCGGGATAAGTCTCTTCGACGATCTTCTTTTCAAAATCGCAGGCAGTAATCCCGGTCATTACCAGGAGAAGAACCATTGTTTTAATCAGCAATTTAGATGGCATATTTGTAAGAATTGATGTTTATCGGTTAAATTCCAAGCGTTTCCCTTTGCGGGTTTCATAAAATTTTCCCTGGTCACAGACGAGGTTTCCGTTGACCCAGGTATGGGTGACCCGTGAACGGAAGGTCGTCCCTTCGAAAGGAGACCAGCCGCATTTGTACAGGATGTTGCCGGATGATACGCGCCAGGGATTATCAGGGTCAACCAGAATCACATCGGCATGGTATCCTTTCCGGAGAAAACCTCTTTTATCGATCTGGTAGAGGATGGCCGGGTGGTGGCACATTTTTTCGACAATTTTTTCGAGGGATATTTTACCCTTGTGATAAAATTCCAGCATGGCTACCAGGGCATGTTGCACCAAGGGAGCTCCTGAAGGACAGGTCAGGTAAGGGTTTTCTTTCTCGCTGAGCAGGTGGGGTGCGTGGTCGGTGGCAATGATGTCGAGGGTATCATCAAGCACCGCCTGGAAAAGGCTTTCCCGGTCATCGGACGTTTTGATCGCGGGATTCCATTTGATCCTTGAACCCAGGCGGGCATAGTCGCGGTTATCGAACCAAAGATGGTGGACACAAACCTCCCCGGTGATTCTTTTTTCTATTACAGGAATATCGTTCCTGAGCAATGTCAGCTCACGGGCAGTGGACAAGTGAAGCAAATGGAGCCGGGCATTGGTTTTCGCAGCGAGTACGGTTGCTTTGAGGGAGGAACGGTAGCATGCTTCACTGCTGCGGATCAGCGGGTGGGCTTCGACCGGGATGGCTTCACCGTAGCGGGCTGTGTATTGCTGAAGGTTGTCTTTGATGACCGGTTCCTCTTCTGCATGGACGGCGATCAGCAAGGGTGAGTTTTCGAAAATACGGGTCAGGGTTTCAGGGTCATCGACCAGCATGTTGCCTGTGGAAGCACCAAGAAAGACCTTCAATCCGCAGATGGACCGGGGGTCGGCTTTCTTTATCTGGTCAAGGTTCTCGTTGGAAGCTCCCAGGAAAAAGGAGTAGTTGGCCAATGATTTTTCAGCAGCCAGCCGGTATTTTTCCTCGAGGAGTTCGAGGGTGACCGCTTTAGGCAGGGTGTTAGGCATGTCCATGTATGATGTCACCCCGCCTGCTACGGCAGCCCGGCTTTCGGTCAACAAATCTCCTTTCAGCGTGAGGCCTGGTTCCCTGAAGTGGACCTGATCGTCGATCACCCCGGGAAGAAGCCACTTTTTTCCCGCATCGATGGAGATGGTTGATTCCGGGAATCCGAATCCGGCAGGCGCCTGTCCTTGAAAAATTTCACTGATTAAGCCGTTCCGGATGAGAAGGGCTCCTAAAATGCGCTGATTTTCATTTACAATCAGCGCATTATGAATATAATAATTGGGATTCACCATAGCATATATTCATTCAAAGAGAGAAGGCAGGCAGGAGTGTGGCGATCAGGCTGTAACCGGTTTTAATTTGCCCAGGAGAGCCCGCCAGCGAAGGTCAATAACACCCAATACGGCTTCTTTGAAGATGCCTTTGCTCATTTTCGATTCGCCCAGGGTACGGTCGGTGAAAATGATAGGGACTTCGATGATATTAAATCCCAGTTTCCAGGCGGTGTATTTCATTTCGATCTGGAAGGCATAGCCGGTAAACCGGACCCTGCTCAGGTCGAGTGTTTCAAGAACTTTACGGGTATAACAGATAAAACCGGCTGTGGTGTCCATCACCTTCATTCGGGTAATAAATCGCACGTAAACTGAGGCTCCGTATGACATCAGCACCCTGCCCATCGGCCAGTTCACTACGTTGACGCCTGTGATGTAGCGGGATCCGATGACCAGGTCACCGCCCCGGTTTTTTGCTGCATCATAGAGCCGTAAAAGATCGTCGGGGTTGTGGGAAAAATCGGCATCCATTTCAAATACGAACTGGTAATCGCGCTTCAGCGCCCAGCGAAAGCCATGGATGTAAGCGGTACCCAGTCCCAGTTTGCCTTTTCGTTGTTCCATAAAAAGCCGATCGGGAAACTCCTGAATCAGCCTTTGAACAATTTGCGCAGTACCATCGGGGGAGTTGTCTTCAACGACCAGGATGTGACAATGAAGATCCAGTGAAAAGACCTTACGGATGATCTTCTCAATGTTTTCTTTTTCGTTGTAGGTTGGTATGATGACGACGCTATCGGCCACGTCTTAAATTTTTTTACGAATTTAACGGATTCCTGACAATTAATCTATAAACGGTAGCAGGGATCAATTATTTTTTCTCACGTACCAAAAAGAGATAAACCGGGAAATGGTCGCTGTATCCTCCCTGGTAAACGCCGCCGCCAAAGGTGCGGAACGGGTATCCGGCGTACTGACCTTCTTTCTGGACCAGGATTTTGCGGTTGAACACCTGGGCCTTATAAAAGCGGAATCCTTCAGTCTGTTTATTCACGAAAGGTTCGGAGATCACGATCTGGTCGAAGAGGTTCCAGGCATCTTTGTAAGCCAGGGAGCCGACTCCTTTCTGAAACAATGCATACATGGGGTTAAAGAGTCCTTGTGGTGGGGTATTGGCAGGTTTTGAGCAGGCTTTCAGATGTTTCAGGAGACTTTCGTCAGTAGGATCATCATTGAGGTCGCCCATGATGAAAATTTTTGCGGAGGGATCGATTTTGAAAAGGCTGTCGGCAGCTTTGCGGCAAAGGTCGGCAGCGGCGGCCCTCAGGGGCGCTGTCACTTTTTCTCCGCTGCTGCGCGAAGGCCAGTGACAAACCATAACGTAAACCGGGTCTCCTAAAAGCAAACCATGCACCAGCAGCACGTCGCGTGATCTGAAATCGGGTTTGTCGGGGATGTAAAAATGGAGCGGTTTGCTTTCGATCACCTTGAATAATTTAGGTTGGTACAGGAGTGCGACATCGATTCCGCGGCGGTCGGGCGATTCATAGTGAACGAAATCGAACTGCTTTTCTTTCAGAGGGGATGTATTGACCAGATCCTGCACGCAGCCTCTGTTTTCGACTTCGGAAATCCCCACAAAGGCTGGACCCTCTTTGGTCAGTTCATCGCCCATTTGGTTGATGATCCCGGCCATGTGTTGCAATTTTGTAAGATAGCGTGCTCCGGTCCACTGGTTAGGGCCGTCGGGAAGGAATTCACGGTCGTCGGTATCGGGACTGTCAATGGTGTCGAAAAGGTTTTCGAGGTTGTAAAAGCCGACAGCAGCTACCGTATAGGTTTTTTCCTGGGCTTTTCCGGCTGGCATAAAGCCAAAAAGCAAGAGGGCCGGGAGGACAATCAGCAGAAGGGATTTTTTAGTCACTTTGATCAGGTTTAGCGGGCAAATATAAAATCTTTTAACAACAATACAAGGTGGATCTCCAAAGGGTCATGCAGGCTTTAGGTCATTTTACTGACGAATCACTTTGCCATGATAAACGACCGGGTCTTTTTCGGTTGCGATGGTGAAAAAATAGATTCCCGGGACCAGGGCTTCAAGGTTCATTTGTAACGTATTGTTTGTGATGATGCTCCCGACCGGGATCTTCCTTCCGGTGGCCGTTGACAAACTGACCAGCAGGTGGTCGGACAGGGAAGCAGCGGGCAGGGTAATGGTACACGATGAAGTAGCGGGATTGGGCCAGGGTTTAAGTTCGGCAGTGGTTTCTGCCGGGTTGTTTATTCCTGAACTCCCTCCCCAGATGGCTGCAGCATATTCCGGGTGGTCTATAAAAGGATTCCGGTTATTCTGGATCGTGTACACTGCGTTGTTCCGATTGATCTCCTTGGTTGAAACGGGATCGTTCCGGTGCCATTCTTTCATCAGGTCGAGGGCCCAGGTGGTGAGTTGTGACCCGTTGGCCATGGGACTGCCCGGCCATCCGGCATCTTCGCCGTAATATCTTACTGAGAAATAAAAATAGGTGCGGGCCAGGTCGCCTTTGTATTCATCCCTGGGTTCAAACACTTTTTCAGAATAGCCCGGGTTGACAGCGTTTCCCAGTTTGCTGCCGTTGAGTGAGGTCCAATCGGCCTGACCCACCTCTCCATAAGGATAATCGCTTCGCCGGCCATTAACATACTGATCGACAGGATATAATATAAACAAATCGGTAAACATGGGGGTTACTTCCCCTCCAAACCAGCTTTTGGGCCATGAGTGTTCGCGGCTGTAGCAATCGCCTTCCTGGGAGGCATTACCGCACTGGTCGCTTCCCAGTTGATAGACATAGGGAGGGGTACCGTTGGGGATATCGGAATAGATGTCCCACACCGTGTTGTCAGGTTTGCGGTCGGTTGTGTAGAAAGCCTGCCATACACCGGGGGTGTAACTGATCACGGTATGGTTGCGGATGATGTTGTGTAAAGCCTGTTTCAGCGCCGTACCCGACAATCCCGTGGCCGGGTCATAGTAACCTGAAGGTGGCTGGGAATAGAGAGTTAAGGAAAAAAGGAGAAAGATTGTCAGGAGGCAGGGAGGTTTAGGTTTCATGGGGTCAGTCTTTGCTCCTTAGGTTTTCTTCATCGAGTTTGAAATCGAAAAAATAGTCGCTTTCCCGGTCTGTAACCGTACGCGATGCGGAAGTGGTGGTGCGCCAATGGGATTTTTTCCAGACTTTGGTTTGTTTTGGATCGAGCCGGATGGTGTACGATTCTTTCCCTTTGGCAGAGGTGACTTTGAATTTCACCGGGATGTCGTTTGAGGTGTTGGTGATCTCGATGGCATAACGATAGCCGTCGCTGTACTCTTTCAGCAAGCGGTAGCGCAGGGCAAGTGTCACCGGTTGAATCGCTTTCTCTTTCATGGCTGCAGTCTGGAGTTTTCTGAAAACGGTATCAGACCAGCCATCTTTCCCTTCCGGGAATGAAAAATTCTTGCCATTTACCTTTTGACCCACCACCGGGGTTATTGATGTGACACCCAAGATCATCAGGAGTAAAATAATATACTTTTTCATGGTCATCAGATTTCGTAAAGTTAATGTTCAACAGTCGGGATCAACAAGATTGAAGTTCCCTTTCCATGCAGGAGGTCTCGATCAGGGGATATTTCCCGAATTTGCTGCAAATTTACAACTAAATAGAAAAAAATATGTAAGTTTGCCGACTCATTTTTAAAATCCCCTTAATGAAAAAATTCACGCTGTTCATTTTAATCCTGCTTGCATTCAGTTCGGTGGCGGTCGCTCAGCAAGGACGGCTTATGGGAAAAGTCACGGAGATGACCACCGACGCCCCGGTTCCGAATGCCACAGTCACGATTTCCCCGCTCAGCCTCTCGATCGTAACAACGGATGATGGATTTTTTGAATTCAAAAATGTTCCTTTTGGCAAATACACTTTATCAGTGAGTTCTGCCATATTTGAACCCTTCTCCATACAGATAGCGATCGATCGTCCGGAGGTTAAGATGGAACCTGTTCACATCAAGCGCAAAACTGCTGACACGGAAGCCCATGAGGACATCAGCACCATCACCCTTGACCTGGAAGATGAAAACAAAGATCAAAGCGTTTCCGGTTTATTGCGCGCTTCAGAAGACATCTTTGTCTCTACGGCAGGATACACTTTCGGATCGATGTTTTTCAGAGCCAGAGGTTATGACTCGGAGAACTCCAGTGTTATGATCAATGGCTATGACGCCAGTGACGCAGAAAACGGCAGGGTGGTCTGGAGCAACTGGGGTGGTTTGAACGATGCCATGCGCAATAAAGAGGTTTATTACGGACTGAATCCCGAAAACTTCTCTTTCAGTTCCATCGGAGGTTCAACCTACATCAACACCCGTGCTTCGCAATACCGCAAGCAACTTAAAGTCTCCTACGCGCTCACCAATCGTACTTATACCAACCGGCTGATGGTTACTTACTCCAGCGGCCAGTTGCCCCATGGATGGGCCATCACCGTCAGCGGATCCCGTCGCTGGGCGGAGCAGAGTTATATCAAAGGTACTTTTTATGATGCATGGTCCTATTTTGCTTCGTTGGAAAAGAAATTCGGTAAAAATCACAGTTTAAACCTCACCGTTTATGGCGCACCTACCCAACGCGGTCAGCAATCGGCCACGGTGCAGGAAGTATATGACCTCACAGGTACCAACTACTACAATCCCAACTGGGGTTACCAGAACGGGGAAAAACGCAATGCCAAAGTAAAGAATTTCCACGAGCCGGTTTTCCTGTTGAACCACTTCTGGGATATCAGTGAAAAAATAAAACTCTCCACTGCTGTCGGGTACACTTTCGGAAAAGATAAATGGTCAGCGCTCAACTGGTACAATGCAGCAGACCCCCGTCCCGATTATTACCGCTACCTTCCCAGCTACCAGACCGATCCGGTGATCCGGCAACTGATCACACAGCAATGGCAGAACGAATCAACCGTCAACCAGATCGACTGGAACAAACTCTACCAGATCAACTACCTGAGCAATCTGGAAGGCAAACAGTCAAGGTACATTATTGAGAACAATGTGACCCAGACCGACCAGTTTTATTTCAACTCACATGTCAACGCCGATATCAATGACCATGTGACGGTTTCCGGAGGTTTGAATTTCAGACTCTATAAGGCAGGCCATTACAAAGAGATGTCTGATCTGCTCGGGGGCAATTACTGGGTTGACATCGATCAATTTGCCGAGCGGGATTTCCCGGGCGATTCCACGATTGTACAGAATGACCTGAACAATCCCAACAGGGTGATCAAAGTGGGTGATAAATTCGGTTATAATTACGATGCCCATATCAACACCTTGAATCTCTGGGCCCAGGGGCAATTCACTTATAACAAGTTCGATTTTTATGTTGCCGGTTCCCTTACCGGTACTGAATTCTGGCGTACCGGTAACATGCGCAACGGACGTCATCCCAACAGCTCCTATGGCGATTCTCCTAAATACGATTTCCTGAACTTCGGTGTCAGGGGTGGTTTTACCTATAAATTCTCGGGTCGTCATTATGCCAACATCAACGGCCTTTACCTCACCCGTGCTCCCTATTTCACCAACTCCTTTATTTCAGCGCGTGTGAGAAACGATATCGTTCCCGATCTCTCCAGCGAAAAGATTTTCGGCGGTGATATCAGCTACACGATCCGTTATCCCTGGCTCTTTGCAAGGGTAACCTACTACTATACCCGCTTTTTGAACCAGACGGAGATCAACAGCTTTTACCATGATGATTACCGTACCTATGTTAACTATATCCTTCGCGGCGTCGATAAGCAACACCAGGGGATCGAACTGGGCGTTGAAGTTAAAGCCACCAAATTCATGTCGGTTTATGGCGTCGCCTCCATCGGAGATTACATCTACACCAACCGTCCCACAGGAACCATCTCTTTTGACAATGGTTCCCGTCCGGATACAACGGGTACAGTTTACCTGAAAAATTTCTATGTTCCCACCACCCCTCAGACGGCGCTGTCAGCCGGATTGAAATTCAACTACAAATATTGGTTCTTTGATGTCAACGGCAACTTCTATGATAACGGATGGCTTGATTTCAACCCTGAAAGAAGAACCCAACTGGCCATCAAAGGTTTAGGACCCGAAGATCCATTGATCAAAACGATCACCGAACAGCAGGAGTTAAAAGGAGGGTTCACCCTCGATGCCTCGCTGGGCAAATCGTTCCGGATTAAGAGCAAAGTTTATCTGAATGTCAACTTCTCGGTTACCAACATCCTGAACAACACCAACATCCAAAGCGGAGGTTTCGAACAGAACCGGTTTGATTTTGATACCAAAGACATCAGCAAATTCCCGCCAAAATACTACTATTATTACGGCAGGACATTTTATCTCAATATAGGCATAAGAATTTAACAACGAACCATTTAAATAAAACAATATATGAAATACATCCGTTTGAAAAACCTGGGAATCATAATCTCCCTCTCCCTGATGGTGGTCTTTTCAGGCTGTGTCAAGCATAATTTTGACGAGCCCCCCATCAATATTCCGCATGTCGATTTTGATGCCAACTGCAGTATTGCAGGGCTGAAAGCGATGCTTGGCACCCAGGATATGGTTGAGATCACTGCCGATACGATCATTGAAGGGATTGTCACTGCCAATGATGAATCAGGCAACATCTATAAAAAGCTTTACATCCGCGACAATACCGGTGGCCTGGAGATGGGGATCGATCAGACCAGCCTTTATACAACCTACAAAGTGGGCCAGCGGGTTTTCATCAAATGCAAAGGACTTTACCTTGGCAACTACGCCGATGTTGTTCAATTGGGTTATCCCTATAACGGAAGTATAGGCCGTATCCCTGCTGCCATGCTGAGCGGCCGGTTTTTCCTCGACAGTCTGCCCGGTCCCGCACCGGTACCCGACACCCTGGATCTCTCCGGTGCTTTGGGAGGAAAAGTGAGCAACCTGATTGCCCTCAAAAATGTAAGGTTCCCGGATGCCGGTTCCACTTTCGTAATCCCCGGTGAATCCAATACCAACCGCGATATTGCAGATGCCTTCGGGAATGTAATTTCCATAGGTGGGAAAAACCTTATCCTTCGTACCAGCAGCTATGCCAACTTTGCCAACGACAAAATGCCCGACGGCGTGGGTACCCTGATCGGTATCTTTAGCGTCTTTAACGGTCAATACCAGGTATATATCCGCGACATTAACGATACCAAGAATTTTGTGGATACCGGCAACAAGGTGATCTATCAGCAGAATTTTGATGCAGATCCTCCCGATTGGGTCAAATTTGCCAAAGCCGGCGGCAAACCCTGGACCTGGGATGCAACCTATTCTGTGATGGTGGCCAACGGCTACCAGGGAACTGCTCCATGTGAAACCTGGCTGGTCTCCCCCGCCATTGATCTCACCGGCATTTCCAACCCGATCCTCACTTTCAAAACCTGGACCAAATTCACCGACAGTGGGTTGGCTAACCCTCTGGATGTCTATATTTCGACCAACTACTCCGGCAGCGGCGATCCGACCACAGCCGACTGGACGACCCTGCAATGCGCGCTCTCTCCTGCCAACAGCGGCATCTGGACCTCCAGTGGCGACGTGAGTCTGGCAACCTTCAACCAACCGGTTTATATAGCTTACCGCTACCGTTCTTCCGGCGTCACCAGCGGCACGGCTTCCAAATGGGAAGTTGATACCTTCAAAGTAACGGGGAAGAAAAACCAATAGAAAGATCAGAAAACATCAACAAAGAGGGTGGCTCAAAAGGCTGCCCTTTTTTATTCTATCCGCGACAATTGTTCAATGGCCTGTTCAATAGTGGTAACATTCCGGAAAACCAGAAACAACTTTTCATTCTCCTCTTTCAGCTTACAATCGTTCGGATTCACTTTGATGAATTCTAAAATGGTCCCAAATTGTGGTGATTGGAAATAACCAGACTCAGGTTTACTGATGAAGTATGCGATCAGCCTTGATTTTCTCAGGACGATCTTCTCAAATCCCAGTTTTCGCGCCATCCAACGCAGACGGATGGTTTCGATCAGGGAAGAAGTTTGTTCCGGAACAGGACCAAATCGGTCGGTCAATCGTTCGCGGAATTCGATCAACCCGTTTTCCGTTTCAATCGAATCGAGCTCTTTGTAAAGGTTGAGCCGTTCGGTAAAATTGGTGATGTAATGATCGGGTAAGAGCAATTCCAGGTCGGTTTCGATAACGCAATCCGCCACGTAACGCTCTTCTTTCTCAGTTGGGAAAATATCGCGGAAATCGTTTTCCTTCAACTCTGTCAATGCTTCATCGAGAATTTTCTGGTACATTTCATAACCAATTTCCGATATGAACCCGCTTTGTTCAGCGCCCAGGATGTTTCCTGCACCGCGAATATCCAGATCGCGCATGGCAATATTAAAGCCACTCCCCAACCCGGCAAACTCCTCAATGGCCCTTAACCGTTTCCTGGCTTCGTCGGTGAGGGTCGACAAAGGCGGCGCCAACAGATAACAAAAAGCCCTTTTATTGGATCTCCCAACCCTTCCCCTGAGCTGGTGCAGGTCGCTTAACCCATAATGATGTGCGTCATTGATGATCATGGTATTGACATTGGAGATGTCAAGCCCCGATTCAATGATGGTAGTGGCTACCAGCACATCATAATCACCTTCGATGAAATCGACCATCACCTTCTCCAGGATGTGCCCTTCGAGTTGTCCATGAGCAATGGCCACCCTGGCACGCGGAACCATTCTCCGGATCATTCCGGCTACTTCCATGATGTTCTGAACACGGGTGGTAACAAAAAACACCTGTCCTCCCCGGTTGATCTCGAACAGGATGGCTTCCCGGATCACCTCTTCGCCAAAGGGATGAATTTCGGTCTGCACCGGGTAACGGTTGGGCGGCGGAGTATTGATGATCGACAAATCCCTGGCCCCCATGAGTGAAAACTGAAGGGTACGGGGTATCGGCGTAGCGGTCAGGGTAAGGGTATCCACGTTGACTTTCAACTGTTTGATCTTTTCCTTTGCGCTGACGCCGAACTTCTGTTCCTCATCGATGATCAGCAATCCAAGGTCCTTGAACACGATGTCTTTACCGAGTATCCGGTGGGTCCCGATGAGAAGGTCGGTTTTTCCCTCCTCTATCTCCTTCAGCAATGCCTTTTGTGCTTTAGGTGAACGAAACCGGCTGATGTAATCTACTTTACAGGGAAGTCCTTTAAGCCGCTCGGAAAAAGTCTTGTAATGCTGTAAAGCCAGGATGGTGGTCGGAACCAAGACGGCTACCTGCTTGCTCTCAGCCACGACTTTAAAAGCGGCTCTGATGGCGATCTCTGTTTTTCCAAAGCCGACATCGCCGCAAATGAGGCGGTCCATCGGGTAGGAAGCTTCGAGATCCCGTTTGATATCCTGGGTGGCTTTGATCTGATCGGGGGTGTCTTCGTAAATAAACGACGCTTCCAGTTCAGCCTGAAGGTAAGTATCGGGCGAACAGGCGAGCCCCTTGGAAGCGCGGCGTTCGGCATACAACCGGATCAGATCTTTGGCAATGTCTTTGACCCGGCTCTTTGTTTTGTTCTTGAGTTTATTCCAGGCATCTGATCCAAGCCGGTTGAGAGAGGGAGCGGTACCCTCCTTGCCGGTGTATTTTGTAATGCGGTGAAGGGAATGAATGCTGACGTATAGGAGGTCATCATTTTTATAGATCAAACGGATGGCCTCCTGCTCCCGGCCATTGTTGATGATTTTCTCCAGTCCGTCAAACCGTCCCACCCCGTGGTCGATATGGGTCACAAAATCACCGGGTTTCAGATCATAAAGTTCTTTCAGGGTGATGGCCTCTTTGGTCGCATACCCATCGCGGAGGTGGAACTTATGGTATCTTTCGAAAATCTGATGGTCTGTATAACAGGCCAACCTGAGCTCTTCATCAACAAAACCCTCATGGAGTGAAAAGTCTATGGTTGAAAGAAGCAATGGCTGATCGGTGGTTTCTCCCGATCGGGCCCGGATCTCTTCAAAAATCGTGTTTAGTCGCTGGATTTGTTTGGGATTGTCGGCCAGCAAAAGGTTTCTGAACCCTTTGGCAGTATTTTGCCTGAGGTCGGCCAGCAGCAGATCAAAATTTTTGTTAAACGAGGGCTGCGGGGTCGTGTTGAAACCGATGGTTGTGGCGTTCTTAAAGTAGAACTGATGGCCGAATTCGAGCGATGAAAACTCCAGGAGTGACCGCAACCATCCTTCACCGTTCATTAACAGTTCCGAAGCCGGAAGTTTGTCCATGGTATCTGCAGTCAGAGCAACGTCTTCGGGCCAAACCACGGCGCTGTCGGGAAGAAAAGAGAAAAGAGATTCCGGATGGGTGATTTTCCCTTCTTTTACGCGGGTATCCGGAATGATGCCGATCCCGGGCAATTTGCCGATCGACAACTGGGTAGAGGGATCAAATGACCGGATGGAATAAACCTTATCGCCGTCGAATTCGATCCGGTAAGGATAGTCGTTGCTGAATGAGAAAATGTCGATCAATCCTCCGCGGAGAGAGAATTGACCGGGTTCAGCGACAAAGTCAGCCCTTTCAAACTCGTATTCAACCAGCAAATCAAGAATGAAATCCATGTTCACCTGCTCCCCGACAGAAAGTTTTAGTGTGTTTTTTTCAAGATACTTTTTGCCGGCTACCTTTTCAGCTAAGGCTTCGGGGTAGGTTACAATCAACATCTTCCTGGTTTTTCCATTCAACCGGTTGAGGACTTCAGTCCGGGACAGCAGACCCTGATTATCGTTCACTCCTCCCTGAAAACGATGTTTTACTGAGGAAGGAAAGAAGAGTACCCTTTTTTCACTTAAAGGGAACTCCTTTTCGCCATTGATCTGTTCGAGATCGTTGTAAAAATAGGCGGCTGTTTCCCGATCGGAAAGCACGAAAAGATGAACCCTCGGAATTTTTAGAAAAAGGCCGCAGGCGACCAGGGTACGGGCTGAGCCAACCAGCCCTTTCAGCCTGAAACGCTGGCGGGTAGCAGGATTTTCACGGATCAGTTCCGTAATGGCTCTGACACCGGGATGTTCCTGATAAACGGTAAGAAGGTCGTTCTGATTCACCTCACCACTCCAAATCCTGCCCTGTTGGCAGGACTTTCCAGCGGGCAAAAGTACGATTTTCCTTACTAATTCTTACATTTGCATCATGGATATCCAAGTATTCAAGTTCGGCGGGGCTTCGATCCGGGATGCAGCCGGTGTCAGAAATCTGGCCCATATCCTGAAGAAGTTTTCAGGGAACCGGATTGTGGTGGTTGTTTCGGCCATGGGGAAGACCACCAATGCCATGGAGGAGTTGTTAAAGGCTTACATGGCTAAGGATCCGCTGCAGGTTCTGGCCGCTTTTGAAAAGGCAGAGCAGTATCATCGGGAGATTATTTCCGGATTGTTTGAAGATCCGGGCCACCCGGTCGGTGAAGTGATCCGGGGACTTTTCGATCAGCTCCGGGGGTACATCCGGAAAGGGCACCTTTACACGGGAATCCGTAAGGGTTACGACTTTGAATACGATCAGATCGTCAGCTACGGAGAGCTTTTTTCATCTGCCATTGTTTACCATTACCTTGCTGACCAGAAGTTCCCGGTAAATCATACTGATGTCAGGAACCTGGTGCGTACCGATGCGACTTACCGGGATGCAAGGATCGACTGGAAAGCGACTAAACAAAAAATCTCTGACCAGGTACCGGCCTTATTGACACCGACCGATGAACAAGGTTCTGCCTTATTGGTTACCCAGGGCTTTATTGGCAGTGATCCTCTGGGGAACACCACAACTTTGGGACGTGAAGGGTCCGATTTTACGGCAGCAATTTTTGCTTACTCGCTGAATATCCATGAAATGACTATCTGGAAGGATGTTCCCGGGGTGATGAATGCAGATCCAAAATGGCGCCCGGATGCCATCCGGTTGAAGACCCTCTCCTACCGTGAAGCCATAGAGTTGGCCTATTACGGGGCCAGCGTGATCCATCCAAAAACCATCAAACCCCTTGAAAACAGCAACATTATCCTGAAGGTCAAGTCGTTTTTTGATCCGGATGGAGAGGGAACTACTATTCAACAGCTCGGTTCCTGGTCGCTGGATGTGCCCGTTTACATCAGGAAACAAAACCAGGTGCTGCTTTCTCTTTCATCAAGGGATTTTTCCTTCATTATGGAAGAGAACCTTAGTCGTATTTTCAGCATCCTGGCATCTAATGGTGTAAAAGTCAATGTGATGCAGAATTCAGCGATCAGTTTTTCTTTTTGCTTTGATTACGATCCGCATAAAATTCCGCTGCTTCTTGATCAATTTCGGGAGGAGTATCAAATCAGGTACAATGATAACGTGGAACTGATCACGGTAAGACACTACGATCCACGCTGCCTGGATGACCTGATTGGTTCAAGGAAGGTGTTATTAGAACAGAAAAGCCGTTCTACCCTTCAGCTCGTTTTAGGGTAATGTAATGGCAAGAAACATTAAGGAATGACCACCGGAAAATCGTACCGGAATTCTTCAAAAGTGGGTTTCTCCAGTATTTTAGAAAGGAAGTCAGCATAAGCCGGGGTAAAGGAAAACCGGTTGATGTCGTAATAATCTTCAGATAAAGGTTTGTTCCCGACCGATCCCATATCAATGGAAGTAGTGTTGAACTCTTCCAGTTCCACATGAGGGACAATTTTTTTCATGACCGGCATCTGTCCATATTCTTCACGCAGCAGCAGGTCAACCACTTTATCGGCCAGGGTGGTGGTAAGTTTCCGGTCGTAATGGCGGCAGTGGCCTGAACGGGCATAATAGCCGCTGATCTGCGCTCGGGCTTCGATTCCCAGTTTGGCGCTGATTTCCGAGGCAATCACTCCGCTCACGCCGCCAAAACGGGGATGTCCGTACTCATCAACCTCGGAGCTGGCATAGACCACATCCACTTTACCAGTCTTTTCATCATACCATCGAATCCCTTCGGAGACCGGGATCACGAGGCATTTTTTCCGGGAATGCATGTAAGCTTCACGGACTGTTTCAAAAAAGACCTCTTTGCGTTCTTTGGTGATTTCAAATTCAGGAACCAGGCCAAGGGTTGCACCGCCAAAGGTGGGGGTTCCGGTAAGCCATCCTGCGTCGCGGCCCATCACTTCAAGGACGATGATCCGGGAATGGGATTCGGCTGTTGATTTGAGGCTGGCGGTCATCTCCATCATCGAACGGGCGGCTGAAGGAAACCCGGGACACAGTACAGCTTCAATCTCTTTGCCGTCATAGTAATGAATCGTACGCGTTCTCAGGTCATTATCAATCGTTTTTGGGAAACCGATCACCGGGATCCCCTCGGTTTCAAACAGGCGTTTGGCCGCTCCGTTGGTATCATCGCCACCAATGGTAACCAACACATCGATCTTATATTTTTCAAGGTTACCCAACACTTGCGGTACACGGCTTTCACGGTTCTTTTTTGAGGGAAAAGGATTGGTCCTGCTGGAGCGAAGGGCAGTGCCACCATAATAACCATCATAAGGCTGGTTCGTCAAATCGACGATATCTCCGTCTCCCAGTAAACCTTTCCATCCCTGTAAAATTCCGTAAACCCTGAATCCAAGCAGCGAGGCACGATTGCGAATCGATTCAATACTCGAATTGATGGCCGGTGTATCCCCGCCTCCCGATAAAATAGCCAGAGTTTTTCCTTGAAATAATTTGTTTTCCAGTCTCATAATCTTGTTTGAATTGAGGGAGCAAAGCTAAAGAAAATAGAGAAATGGTAGAACTCCAAAGCGATGAAATGGCGAAAAAGTCTTAATTTCGTCCACAAAACTGATTGATTGTGTGGAATTCAATTGTGAGGATGATTTTGCGTCGCAGAATCACTATTCTTGTTGTCATCGCTGTGCTCACCTGCTTCATGGGATACATGGCGACAAAGGTTAGAATGCAGTACGAAAGCTCCAGCGTCCTGCCGGAAAAAGATTCGACCAACAGGATTTACAAACATTTCGTCAAGCAATTCGGCCAGGATGGCACCATCATGTTCATCGGGCTTTTGGACACCCAGCTCTTCACCCTCAATCATTTTAACGCGCTTTGTGATCTTTCCGATTCCCTGAAAAAGATAAAGGGCGTTTCGGAAATCCTCTCTGTTACACGGCTGGTCAACCTGGTCAAGGACGACTCCCTGAAAAAGTTTGTCTTTGTTCCCATCTCTCCCCGCAAGCCGGTTACCCGGCAGGAGGTTGACTCGATCAAAGCGCTGATTTATTCGCTACCATTTTATAATGAACTGATATACAACAAAGGAACATCCGCTTATTTGATGGGTCTGACCCTTGATAAGAAAACAGTTCAGTCGAAAGAGCGGGTCAGGTTGATCCATGAGATTACTTCGGTGGTCGATCGTTTTTCCACCGGAACGGGAATTGAAGTACATTACTCCGGTCTTCCCTATATCCGAACCCTGATAGCTCAGAAACTGGAGAATGAACTCAAACTTTTTGTTGTCCTGGCTTTATTGATATCTGCCTTCTTTCTATACCTCTTTTTCCGTTCTGCCAAAGCCGTTATTTTCCCGATGTTGATCGTGATGATCAGCGTGGTCTGGGCGCTGGGAATGATGGCGATTTTCGGCTACAAGATCACCATGCTCACTTCGATCATACCCCCGCTGGTCATTGTCATTGCCGTGGAAAATTGCATCTTCATCCTTAACAAATACCATTACGAATACAGCCATCACCACAACCAGGCCAAATCCCTTTCGCGGGTCATCCGCCGGATCGGAGTGGCCAACCTGCTGACCAACGCCGCTACAGCAGCGGGATTTGCAGCCTTTACCATCACGAATAACAAACTCCTCTTCGAATTCGGACTGATTGCCGCTATCAACATCATGCTCATCTACCTTCTTTCCCTCACCATGGTGCCGATTTTCTTTAGTTACCTTCCCCCACCCAAGAGCAAGTACACCCGGCATATTGAGGAAAGCCTCGCTAAATCATTGATAGACAGAGCCGTGTACTGGGTAGGACACTATCGCAATCCCATCTATCTCATCATGGGCGTCTGCATCGTGGTGGGCGTGATCGGTGCTTCCCGCCTCAAGACACGCGGTACCATCGTCGATGATATCTCCACCCGCGATCCTATATACAAGGACATGATGTTTTTTGAAAAGCATTTTAAAGGCATCATGCCGCTCGAAATCACGGTAGATACAAAAAAGAAAAAAGGGGTCATGAACCTGGCCACCCTCCGAAGAATCGACCGGTTGCAGGACTCCCTGAAAACCTACCCCGAACTCTCCAAAGCGCTCTCGATGGTAGAGGTGATCAAGACCGCTAAACAATCTTTCTATGGCGGTGATCCCTCCTATTTCAGCCTGCCCGACAACAACGAGCTGACCTTTATGGCCGATTACATCCCCTCCTTTAAATCTTCGAAAAGAACCATCCTGAATAATTTTCTCGACTCTGCTTACCAGGTCACAAGGGTCAGCGTGCAAATGGCCAATGTCACTACCAACAAGATCGACAGCATACAAAAAAGCCTGAAGCCCAAGATCGATTCTATTTTTAACCCGGCTAAATACAATGTTACCATTACAGGAACCAGCGTTGTTTTCCTGAAAGAAACCAATTTCCTGATCCGGAACTTATGGGAGAGTATCGCCCTGGCGGTGATCATCATTGCCATCTTGCTGGCTTTTCTTTTCGCCTCCTGGAGGATGATACTCATATCTTTGATTCCCAATTTAATACCGCAACTTATGACCGCAGCGCTGATGGGCTTCACCGGAATACCGATCAAACCATCAACGATCCTGATCTTCAGCATCGCGCTGGGGATATCGGTCGATAATTCCATACAATTCCTTTCGCGCTACCGGTTACAGCTTAAACATACCGGGCATAATATCCCGGAATCGGTCTTTTCAGCGCTGAAAGAGACGGGTTACAGCATGATTTACTCCTCCACCGTCCTCTTTTTTGGCTTTGGTATCTTCGTTTTATCGACTTTTGGTGGGACGCAAGCCCTGGGTTTTCTCATTTCGTTTACCCTGTTGATTGCCGGACTGCTCAACATGTTCATCCTTCCATCGATGTTGCTGACCCTGGATAAATGGAGTACCACCAAAGCTTTCGAGAAACCGCTGGTGGATATTTACGCTGAATCGCCGGAAGATCAGGATCTCCTCGATGAAGAAACCGAGAAAAAACAACATTAAACACCACTTCCATGAAAGGTATCATTTTAGCCGGCGGCGCCGGCACCCGTTTGCACCCGCTGACCCTGGCAGTGAGCAAACAACTTATGCCGATCTATGATAAACCGATGATCTACTATCCTCTCTCCGTACTGATGATGGCCGGCATCCGGGAGATACTGATCATCTCAACCCCGGTGGATCTTCCCCACTTCCGGCGGCTGCTCGGCGACGGTCACGAACTGGGATGTTCCTTTTCCTATGAAGAACAGGCCATTCCCAATGGACTGGCCCAGGCCTTCGTGATCGGCGCTAATTTCATCGGGAAGGAAAAAGTAGCGCTGGTCCTGGGAGATAACATCTTTTACGGAACGGGATTGACCCAGATTGTGCAGGAAAACAATGATCCTGAAGGGGGTGTGGTTTTTGCTTACCACGTCAACGATCCTGAACGGTATGGTGTTGTGGAGTTCGATAACCGGTTTAAAGCCTTGTCTATCGAGGAAAAACCCAAAAATCCGAAATCGAACTTTGCCGTGCCGGGGCTCTATTTCTACGATAATTCGGTGATTGAGGTGGCCAGGAACATTCAGCCCAGCGCCAGAGGCGAATACGAGATCACCGATGTAAACCGTTACTATCTCGACCACGGAAGGCTTAAAGTGGGTGTGCTCAGCCGCGGGATTGCCTGGCTCGATACCGGAACTTTTGAATCTTTATTGCAGGCAGCGCAATTTGTTGAGGTGGTGCAAAACCGCCAGGGCCTGAAGATCGGGTGTATTGAAGAAATCGCCTTCAGGATGAAATTCATCGACCGGGAACAATTATCTCGGATCGCCCAACCATTGCTGAAAAGCGGCTATGGTCAATACCTGATGAACCTGGCCGATTAACTTCATACAAGACCTCATGCAGACCCTTGAGACATTACAGGAAAGGATCGCAGCAGCCTTCGCTGATTCGCATTTTCAGCAGGAACCCCGAAAACTCTACGAACCCATCTGTTATACCCTCAACTTAGGGGGAAAAAGAATCCGTCCGTTACTGGTATTGCTTTCCTGCGACCTGTTCGGCGGCGACATTGAAAAAGCGGTCTATCCTGCCATGGGACTGGAAATCTTCCACAATTTTACCCTGCTGCACGACGACATTATGGACAAAGCGCTGCTCCGCAGGGGGATGGCTACGGTTCATTGCAAATGGAATGACAACACCGCCATCCTTTCGGGAGATACCATGTTTGTCCTGGCCTATGAATATGTTGCCAAAACCGATGCTTCGCTTTTACCGGAGGTACTTTTCCTCTTCAATGACACCGCCCGGAAAGTGTGCGAGGGACAACAATACGACATGGATTTTGAAACCCTTCCTGACGTCTCTATCGACCAATACATGATGATGATCCGGCTCAAAACAGCTGTCCTCATCGCCTGCAGTCTGAAACTGGGAGCGGTCATAGCAGGGGCTGACCCATTGGAAGCCAATATAATATACGATTTCGGGATTGAGTTGGGACTGGCTTTTCAACTTCAGGATGATTACCTGGATGCCTTCGGTGATACCCAGGTGTTCGGGAAAGCGATCGGTGGGGACATCCTGACCAACAAAAAGACCTATCTGTACCTGAAAGCCTTTCAGAGTGCACGGGGCGACGATCTGATCCGGTTAAAGCGTCTTTATACTACTCCCGGGATCCCGGCCGATGAAAAAACCAGCCAGGTGATCGAACTTTACCGCAAACTTGGAATCGATGAGTTCACCCGTAAGGAAATAAATCAGCACCATTCCAGGGCATCATTCCTTTTTAAGGAGCTGAATATCCCGGATGATCGCAAAAAGCAACTCAGAACACTCGCCCGAAGAATGGTTGGGAGAAAAAAATAAAATAGAAGTAAGAAAGGGGTCAGTTTTCCAGGATCTCCAACTCGTACTGAAGTTCTTCCCAACGTTTCATCTCTCTTCCATGCGCAGTTTTTGCTGCTTCATATTCGCGGTACAGGCTGCCATCCTGGATCTGCTGCTGGTATTTTTCCGGATTTGTCAACCTGGCTTCCAGATCACTGATCAATTTTTCAATCCTCTCAATTTCTGTTTCCGAATTGGTTATCCGGGTTTTAATCTTTCGGATCTCCCGTTCGTTCTCTTTCTTTTTTTCTCTGTTGAGTTTGTTGATGGAGATGTTGGATTCGGGTGTTTCGACAGGGACTTGTTTCCGCGTAGCCGAGAGTTCATCAAGATGACGGAGGCGGCGCTGTTCAAGGAAATCGTAAATATCACCCAGGTATTCCTTCATGGTACCGCGCCGGAATTCAAAAACCCGGTTGGTAAGTCCTTGCAGAAAATCACGGTCGTGGGAAACAATGATCAGGGTCCCGTTATATTGGAGTAAAGCGTTTTTAAGCACATCCTTCGACCGCATATCGAGGTGGTTGGTCGGTTCATCCAATATGAGGAGGTTAGCCGGGGTGAGCAACAGTTTAGCCAGGGATAACCGCGATTTTTCTCCGCCGGAAAGCACTTTGACCTTTTTTTCTATATCATCACCGCTGAACAGGAATCCTCCCAGTATCCCCTTGATCCGGGGCCGGATATCTCCCACTGCAATGTCGTCAATGGTTTTGAAAACGGTCTTATCGGGATCGAGGTAATCACTCTGGTCCTGCGCGTAATAACCGATCACCACATTGTGACCGAATTTGAGAAGCCCTGTATGTTCTACCTGACCGGTGATCACTTTCGACAAGGTTGTTTTGCCTTCTCCGTTTTTACCGACAAAAGCGATCCTGTCATTTTTGATTACGGAAAAATTCAGGTCGTTCAGTACCCTTTTCTGCGGGTAATCCTTGCAAAGATGTTCGGCTTCGAGGATGATCTTTCCAGAATGGGGTGCCGGCGGAAAGCGGAAGCGGATGCCTGTATCATCGATGGTGTCAACCGTTACCAGTTCTATCTTCTCCATCATTTTTATCCGCGATTGGACTTGCTTGGCTTTCGTTGCTTTGGAACGGAAACGTTCGATGAACCGTTCAATCTGGCGTATCTGCCGTTGTTGGTTGTTGTGGGTGGCCAACTGGCTCTCCATTCTTTCTTCACGCATCAATACGTAATCGGAGTAATTGGCTTTGTAATCGTAGATTTTCCCTTTCGAAATCTCTATGGTCCTGCGGGTAACATTATCCAGGAAGGCTCTGTCGTGAGAAACGAGGACCACCGCCCCTTTGTAATCCCCCAGGAACTCTTCCAGCCATTGGATCGAATCGATGTCGAGATGGTTGGTCGGTTCGTCAAGTAGCACTAAGTTGGGTTGCTGAAGCAGGATTTTGGCGATTTCCACCCGCATTTGCCATCCACTGCTGAAGGTGTTCAATTTCCGCTCGAGATCTTCTTTTTCAAATCCCAAGCCTGTCAGCACTTTCTCAATGTTGACATGCACAGCTTGTCCTCCGATCAGGTGATACCTTTCAAGGGTATCGGAATGCATCCGGATCAGCTTGTGATAACTCTCTGATTCATAATCAGTACGTACAGCTATTTCCTGTTCAAAACCAGCGAGCTTTTGTTCCAGATCCATGATTTCACTGAAAGCAGTCATGGTCTCTTCCAGAACATTTTTGGTGCTGTGGGGTTCCATTTCCTGGGGAAGGTATCCCACGGTGAAGCCATCAGGTAAAACAATGTCCCCTTCCTGGGCAACCTGGAGGCCTTTGATGATTTTCAACAAGGTAGATTTACCGGCGCCGTTTTTTCCGACCAGGCCGATCCGGTCTTTATCATTGATAAAGAAAGAGACATGGTCAAACAACGATTCCCCGGAAAATTGTATGGAGAGGTTATTGATCGAGATCATAGCGGTAGCAAAGATACAATTAAAAAACCGCTCCGGCTTTCCTGCCGGAGCGGTTTTGATACAGGGGAAGCCCGGAGGATTCCCGTTGGGTGTTGTTTACTGACCGATGATCAGTTTTTGGGTTACTACCTGGTCGGCGTTTTCAAGGCGGATCATGTAGATTCCCTGTGGTTGGTTGCCCAGGTCGATGGTGGCTGCATGGGCGGCGGAGAAGGTAACCTTGTCATTGGAATAGATCACTCTTCCGGTTGCGTCCATAATGGTTACGGCAAGGGTGCCCTGTGCGTTTCCGGCCATCAGGGTGAATTTCCCGTTGTTGGGATTGGGATAGATCCTGAGGGTGCTGAGGTCATTCGAGGAAATTCCTGTTGTGGCTTTTACCGCTCCGTTAACAACGCGGGGATCAAAAGTGACCCCTTCATAATCGCTGAATTCCATCGGGGTGGGGCCGTTCATGTAAGTAATCGAGGCATCTTCTTCTGTAGTCGCCGTGAAATGGAGGTTACAGAGCACGCCGTCATGGATGGCAAATCCCTTCTCGTCAGCAGCCCAAACAAAGGTAATCACGCCGGGAACCGGGGTGCCAATGGTCACATCACTGATACCGGTGTACCAATCGGTGATTTCTCCGAGAGTCAATTTTTCCGGATCATATTGCACTGTGAACTGGAAGGAGCCAAGATCAGGCACACCCGAGAGAAGTACCGGAACAGTGACTTCTCCCTGACGGGCCGTGACGGTCATGAGAGCCAGTTCACCCTGCGGATTGAAGCTCTTTGATTTTTCTCCGGTCGGTGTGTAGGAGCCATTGGCGTCGCCATAAACGATGCCCTGGAAGTTCTGTGTAACGCTGCCACTGCCTACGGTGAAGGGGGTATTGTTAAAGTACCAATCTCCAACCGGGAAGGTGGTAATGATGTTGGCGATGCGTTTTTTGATCAACAGGACGTCGGCCGCGGTAAGGGTAGAAGAGGCATTGACATCGCCTGAGGTGAGGTAGATGCCGGTAAGCAGTGCAATGTTGGCAATGTGTTTACGATACAACAGCACGTCTAAAGCAGAGACGTTGTTCCAGGGTTTGGTGGATAAAACCTCCAGTGTATAATTCCCGGGCGCTACTGCTGAAAAAGTATAAGCTCCGCTTGTGTTGGTCGTTGTGGTACCTACGGTGGCCCCACCACTGTTTTTAAGGTTGATCGTTATAGCTGACAGCGGGGTATTGGCTGTATTGGCATAAGTTACAACACCCGTAACAGAGGCAGCCGAAGGAGCAGCAGCGGGGAAAACAATGAAATCAATCCATGCGCAATCGCCTCCGGTGGAAACGCTGCCATCTTTCATGTATTCAAATTTAAAGGTATGGTTCCCTGCTGAAACTGCAAAGGCGACCCGTGTCCAAGGGGTTTCCCCCGACCACTGACCCAGGCTGGTTCCATCGAGGAAGAATTTCAAATAATCGTAACCGCTTTCAGATGAGGTTTTGACATAGAAGGCGATGCTGTCGGAAGTTGTCACATTCATCTGGAGGATCAGGTCCGATTTCTGGTTTCCGGAAATGGTTCCTGATTTGGCACAATAGATGCCCTCATAAGGTTCAGTTGTTACCACTGACCAAGGTTGGTTTCCGCCCTGGGTCCAGGGGAATTGAGTAAAACCGCCCGATTCAAAATCTTCGACGATCAAACCTACTTTGGCATTGAACGTTTTGGCTGCATTGTATTCCCCGGCGGTGATGGCATAGTTCAGATCCACAAGGGCTCCGACCGGTGCTTCATCATCTACGGTTACGTTGAACACTGCATTCTTTGTCTCATCCGGAGCCATAACACCCAATTCAGCAGAACCTGTGTTGATGGTAAGGTAGCTGCTGAGGCTTCCCAGGGTGGCAAGGGCAGGGATTGAAGTACTGGATCCATCGTTGGTTGCCGAAATGGTGATGTCAACCGTTTCACCAGGATCAAGGCGGCCATTGCCGTTACCCGTTGCATCATTGATGACCATGGTACCGACGGTGAAAACGGGAGCGTGTGCTGCAACAGAGAGGGAGGATTCCCAGGTATTGGTTCCGTCGGTGGCAGAAATCTGGAAAAGGATCACGGTACCATCGGGTACATTGTTGGCAGCAGTGAAAGCAAAAGCATTCGAGATGGAAACCTCACTGGAAGGAGGAATGTTGCCAAAATTCTCAGTGGGATCAGTAATGGTAATGTAAGGATTTTCAGTGGAAAGAGTAACCACAATGTTGGTGGCTTGCTCTGATCCAACGTTTTTCATCACGAGGGCCAGGTTGACCGTTTCACTGTAATCAAGTTGTCCGTTGCTGTTGCCTAAAAGCGAATCATTCACCCAGTAATTGCTCTTGATCACGTACGCGCCCGACGGAGGAATCACCTGAAGGGCCTGGCTGTACCTGTAATAGTTCTCTTTGGTAACGGTCAGCATCACGGTTGTACCGGGTAATTGAGCCGGTAAGTTAACGGTAACAGGAGCTCCGGTTCCCTGAGCAGTTCCCAGGATTACTCCGTTGGCTGTGAGGGCGATAAATGCGCCGGCGTTGGCTGTCACCTCATAGGTTGTCATTCCGCTGAGGAGAACCCCTTCATGCTGAACAGTCAACGGTTGAGGGACTTCTGAATAGAGGTTCAAAAAGGCATCGCAATGGGCGTGGAAGAGATAATAAGTGACCTCTTTTTCTGTAGTATTATAGGGCCAGTTGGATTGTTGCAGGAAATATTTCCCGGCAGCCATGCCAAAAGCGGGAAGCATTCCGCGGGAAGCAGGCGTGGTACCGTATCCGGGCATGAAGTTGGGCCAAAGGTTGTCATACATTCCCCAGGTATAGGTATCGTTGACAAAGGAATAGGAGACTTCGGTGGGAGCGACAAATCCAAGGGCCCCTGAATTGTTACCGTTTTTGGTATAGCGATGGAATTTTTCACCGAAACAATCGCTGCTGTAATTAAACTTTCCGGTCAAACAGTTGATGGAGTAAACGAATGTGAGGTCGGTATTGGTGAGTTGGTTGATGTGAGTGCCATTGAAACCCGGTTCTCCCCAGCCATCTTCATATCCATGATCGCGATGCTGGAGGATGAAAGCGCCGTTGTTGATGGCAGTGACTACCTGACCAGGAGTTCCGCCGGAGAAACCACCCAGTCCCTGGGGAGTTGCGGGGATATATCCCAGACCATTGGGTCCGAAATAATTGATAATCTGATTGGTATTGGTTGCGGTGGACCAGGGGTCAGAATTGGGGTTCCCCTGGTAAACAGCATTGATCCTGATCTGGTCTTTTCCCATCACATTGTGCCAGAATCCCCCCACGATTTCGGAACAGAGCTGGAACCAACGTTCGGTCTGCCATCCCAATGCAGTGATGGGGTGCTGGTAGAAATAGGGATTAACCGGCGGGTTTCGTTCATAGTTCAACCCTTTGCTCACCATGGTCTGGAGCTGGGTGGCATTGTTGGCAGTGATTCTCGAAAAGACCATGTCGGGCATCATGTTGTTATTGACATCGGCATAAAAGTTATCCGAAATGCAATAACTATCCCAAATTTGAGTGGTAATATTGGTGTTCACGTTGGAACCATAGTCTGCCATCAGCAAAACGGCAACCGGGGGTACTTCCCAGGTATTGTAAGCATTGTGTATATAAGTTTTGATGGTATTGGCGTTGTTCCCGCCGATCTCGGCCAGCGTTTTGATTCCAGTGCTGATGCCTTGGGCAGTCCGCCAGGCTTTGATAGAATCAGCCCATTGCGTGTATACAGGATCGTTGGGGACAACGATCAGGTATTCGAAACCAACATCTTTTTTGCCTGCCATCATGGTTGCGCGTTTTCCGTAATCGATTTCAGGAAGCGCCTCACGGTTGAGCAGTGCATCCTGCAGGATAGGATCGAACCAACGGCTGCGCAATCTGTCGTCGCCAAAGTGTCCGTTTCCTCCTTCAAAAGTGATCTCCACTTTGATATCCTTGTAAACGATGAGTTCTTTGGTGACCGGGTTATACTGAAAGGGAGTGACTCCCAGGAGTACTGCGTCAACACCGCGAAGTTGGGTCACTTCCGACATTTTCACCGGTGATTCCGGATAGAGGGCGTCTTTGGTGTAGATCGATTGCCGTTTCTCGTAAACCATCGGGGATTTATCGTTGTCCCAGGGGATGACCGGAGCCGGAACAATATCAACATTGTACAAGGTCTCGGTTCGTTGGGAAACGATGGTCAGTTTGGGAGTGGATCCTTGCGGGATGGCGATGTAGGATCCCTGCCCCGGAAGGTTGGGGGCTCCGGCATCATTGAACAGGAGCGCACCCGGAAGGGTGATGTCCTTGACAGTGGTCCCGTCCAGGGTGAAATCATTCAGTGAAAACTGAGGAACCGAGAAAACTACCTGAACCGATGTGGTCTTTGAATCGACCAGGTTGAATCCGGCTTTTCCCCAATTGTCGGTGTAAGCATACTGCTGAGCCGTCGCACCAAGGGTCATCAGGAACAGCAAACAAGTTAACAACAAAGAGATTTTTTTCATGATTAATATAGATTTGTTAATTGATTATTAACGGTTTATGACCAATTTTTGACTGATAACCCCGTTGTTGCCTTTGATGCGGATCATGTAAATTCCGGCAGGCTGCGAGCGAAGGTCAAACGACTTGGTCGCTCCTTTGGTGAATTGCACCTGGGTTTCTTCATACACCACAGTTCCCGAAGAATTCAGGATACGGATGTTTGCCATTCCCTCCACTTTGGTGGTCTGAAGGCTGAATTGTCCGTTTCCGGGGTTCGGATAGACCATGATTCCGGTGGAAGCAGGATCAGCAATTTCCGTAGCGGCTTTAACTTCCCCGTTGAAAACCGTAGGCTCAAATACAATACCTTCATAATCAGCAAATTCTTGTGTTGTTGGCTGGTCAGTCAGGTTCAGGATAGAGCCTTCACCGGATTCCATTTTAAAAGTCAGGTCAAACAGTTTTCCATTGGAAATGTTGATACCTGTTACGTCAGCAGCCCAGACAAAAGTAATGAACCCGGGAGCCGGCCGGCCGATGGTAACATCCTGAATGCCTTCGTACCAGTTATTAACATCGAGAAGGGTCAGGCTGGCGGGATCATACTGCAGGCTAAACTGGAAAGATCCAAGGCTGGGGATTCCTTCTGCCAGTACGGGAACAGTTACATGGCCATCAGTGGCAGTTGCTGAACCCATCGTGATGGTGCCCTGTGAATTAGCAACCATCGATTTATCCGATAACGGGACGTAAGATCCGTTGGCATCGCCATAAACGATCCCTTTGAAATTCTGGGTCACGTTTCCGCTACCCACCGTGAAAGCATTGTCGTTGAATAACCAGTTGCCGGTGGGAAAGGCAGTAATGACATTGGCAATCCGCTTTTTTACAAGCAACACATCGGCTGCGGTCAGCGTCTCAGAAGCATTGACGTCACCCGATCCAAGATAGATACCTTCCAATAAGGTGATGTTGGCAATGTGTTTCCGGTACATCAAAACGTCGGCTGCGGTAACACCATCCCACGGTTTGTCGGAGGTCACGTCAAGTGAATAACTACCGGCCGCAACAGCAGGAAAGTTATAATTGCCGGTGGCATTGGTGGTAGTGGTTCCGACGACGGTCCCTCCTCCGTTTTTTAATTGAATGGTCAATCCTGCCAAAGGTGTATTCACTGAATTGGCATAAGTCACCGTTCCTGAGACGGAGGCGGTTGAAGAGGTGGCCGACGGGAAAACGATGTAATCAATCCAGGCACAATCGCTTCCATAAGAAACACTGCCATCTTTCATGTATTCAAATTTAAAAGTATGGTTTCCGGCTGGTATGGCAAACGCAACGCGGGTCCAGGCTGTTTCGCCCGACCACTGGCCCAGGCTGGTTCCATCCAGGAAGAATTTCAAATAGTCGTAGTCGCTTTCAGAAGAGGTCTTTACATAGAAAGAGATGCTGTCGGCCGAGGCGACCTCCATTTGGAGCATCAGGTCTGATTTTTGGTTGCTGCTGATGGTTCCCGATTTGGCTGAATAAACACCTTCATAAGGGCTCACGTTGCTGATGGTCCAGGGTTGGTTTCCTCCCTGGGTCCATGCGAATTGGGTGAATCCTCCTGATTCGAAATCTTCAAGCACCAATCCGATTTTTGTAAGGAACTGTTTCTGCACGTTGTACTCACCCGAAACGACCGTGTAGTTGAACTCAGCAGTCGACCCGACGGGAGCTTCTCCCGAAGCAGTGATATTAAAGGTGGCGGAGCCGCTTTGTCCGGCTGCCAGAGTCCCGAAATCATAAGAAGCCGAATTGACCGTGACATAAGGACTCAGGGAAACGATCGATCCGAGGGTTCCAGGGGCATCGCAATGGCCGGTATTGGAAGTGGCAATGTGCAGGTCAACCGTTTCACCGGGGTCGAGCCGCCCGTTGCCGTTGCCGGTCGGATCGGTCAGTGTCATCGTGCCTATCGTGAATTGCGGAGCATTCAGCAGGATTGAGAAGCTGCTGTTCCAAACCTCTGTTCCATCGGTACTTGAGAGCTGGAACATTGCGGCATGGCCATCGGGCACATTGTTGGCCACCGAAAAAGCAAATCCATCGGGCATGGTAACCGTTTCACCAGCCGGAATAGCGCCATAGTTCTCGGAGCCATCTGAAATGGTGATGTATTCATCTTCGGAAGTAAGTGTGGAAACTACGTTGCTGGCAGTCTCAATACCGACATTTTTCAGGGACACTGAAAGCAGGATATTTTCACCATAATCGGCCAGGCCGTTGTTGTTTCCGCTGGCATCATTGATGGTGGTGCTGACGAAGGTAAGGTAGGGCCCTTCAGCCGGGATCACAGGGACATCGGCCAGATAGGGAAGGTGGTTGAAAGCGGTGATGACCATTTTAATAGTATCCAGCGCAGAAAGCGGTTCAAAACTCAGGTTGGCGATTCCTCCGGAGATAACGCCGGTAGCAATAACCTGGTCATTCATGGTCAGAGCAACCACTCCGCCCTCCACATCCGAAGTCACGGAGAACTGATCAGAACCCAGGAAGATGGTGGGCAGATGGGAGGCAGCGATTGCTTGCGGCATGGCAGTACGGACCATCAGCGAAGGATCGCCGAAACAGGTCCAGGTATCGGTCATTTCCGTACCGTCAGAACCATATTCATCATTCATCTTCATACAACCATTCATGCTGATTCCGCCAAAGGTCCGTTTGATGTTGTTGGGAAAGGTCTCAACCAGGATTTCATTCATTTCATCCTGGCCGCACATCGGCGGATCCCAGCTCTGGTTGATGGTCGACATCAGGGTGGCTGAAGCACCCGAAGGATGGCCATTATGGGAAGCCCGCAACCAGGCTTCGGCAAAACAAGTGCCGTTAGTAAAATCACCGTTCACACAAGCTACCGAGAAGATGATGGGCAACATGTTATCGTTGGTCAGGGCTGTGACGTTGCTGCTGGAAAAACCAGAGGTGCTCCAGGCGTCCTGACTCCCGTGACCTGTATAGTTGACAATGCTTGCTCCCGCGTTGATAGCGGTAGAAACGAGCGCGGGGGTCGGGTTGCCGTTGGCATCCAATCCGCCCTGCGAGCCATCGTACAATTCTGAGACCGCGGTATAGGTATAATTCATCAATTTAGTACGGATATTCCGGATGTGTTGATAGTCATACTCGTTGTCATCGCCCGGGCCCTGGCTCGAACCAATGCCAACTCCCACGGAGAACCAATCGAGAGCAGTCAGCGGCGTTTTTTCGTAACTGATCACTTTGGCTACCTGGGTCTCCACCTGGGCTAAGGTCTCTGCTGAAAAACGACCCACGAAAATTTCCGGATAATGGTCATTCCCGACAAGGTATCCATAGGCAACGTCGGAAGGTCCACCCAAACCTCCGCCACTGTTGGTGGGGATCTGGGGGCCATCGCCAACGAGCAGGACAAAGGCCAGGTCGTGGTTGTTATAATAATTCAGAATATAAGCCTTGATGGCGGCAGCGGTGGTTCCGATGGTCGATACATTCACGACTTCAGTGGCGATGCCTTGTTGATTTTTCCATGCAACAAATGGGGTCAAAGCGGGCATGAATGCGCCGTGAGAGATGATGAGCATACAACCCTGTTCGTCCAAAGGATTGTATTTGGCTTCACCGGAATTAAGAAAATGACGTTGGTAAATTTGGTTGAATTCTGTATTGATTTCTGTGAGATTCCCTTTCCTGTAAAGTGGGTTGATACCCGGCTCTTCGGTTTTGGTGACCTGCACCTTAATGTCGGAATAGACCCTGAGTGTTCGTGTCACCGGGTTGTACTGGAAGGGGTAAACGACTACCGTCTGACCACGGAAATCGCGGACGATGTATGGATCCCTGAGCTCAGCAAGGGTTCCCGGGAAGAATTTATCTTCGGAATAAACATTGTTCCAGGAATAAGGAACCGTTGAGGGATCGATGTCCCGATAGATATTTCCTTTGGAAGGAGCTATTTCAATATTGTGATATTCTGTATATTGTGAAGAAATAACTTGCACTTCCATCTTTTCCAGATCGGGGATGATCACCGAGGCTGTGAGTTTTCCAAGGTCCGGTGCGCCGGCAACCAGCATGGGTGATGCTTCTCCCACTCCAATCGCGGAAGCCTTGCCTCGTGGAGTGGTGACAGGGATCATTTCAAAACCCTTAAGTGAAAACTGAAGGGTTGAGGTCTCGATGTTGGAGGAGACCAGTTGGACCGTGGCAGGAGCCGGGCGATCCGAACCCATAGGCATCCAGTTACCGCTGTAAGCAACTGAAAAACCCATTAAAAAGGTAAAAAGAATAAAGATTTTTTTCATGGTTTGGTTGTTGATGACAGATTAAAGGGCTGACCGAATACCAAAGTATCGGCCAGCCCTTATAAACTCAATGGAATGGATTATGCATCATTTATTTAGTGACAACAAATTTTTTCACTACTGTTTGGCTGCCAAAGGTCAGTTTACAATAGTAGATACCGGGATTCAGTCCGTTGGCGTCGAACGTCGTGTTGTGGTTTCCGTTCGTCTGATCGGCGGCGGTGACCACTGTTTTGATCTCCTGGCCGAGCATGTTGAGCAGGGCGATGGTAACCTGACCGGAAACAGGAACATAATAATTAATGGTAGCCTGTTCAGTTACCGGGTTGGGATGGATCGACAGGGTGGCTGATGCGTTTTCGTTGATCCCGGTTGCAGATTTCACTGAACCATCGATGGTTTTCGGTTCGAAGATGACACCGTCAAAGTCGGTGAATTCACTGATGGTCGGTTGGCTCACGAAACGGATTGCCGAAGGTTCTTCGCTGGTGGCAGTGAATTGCAGGTTGCAAAGGAGGCCATCGGAAATGGATACACCGTTAAAATCGGCAGCCCATACAAAGGTGATCAGTCCGGGAGCGGGGAGTCCGAAAGTAACGGCTTCCAATTCACTGTTCCAATCGGTGATTTCGTTCAGGCTCAGTTTTTCAGGATCATACTGGATGGTAAACTGGAAAGCGCCCAGATTGCTGATCTCGGAGAAGGAGACTGGTATCGTCACATGTTCTGCTTTGGGATCTGCAGATCCAATGGCTAAGGCGCCCATTTTTGCAGGCATCGATTTGTCACTGGTCGGAACGTAGGAAGCGTTGGCGTCGCCATACACCAGTCCTTTGAAATTCTGGACCACGTTGGAACCGGAAACGGTGAACGGGGTGTTGTTGAAAAGCCAGTCACCGGTTACGAAGGAATTGATCGTGGTGGCAATGCGTTTTTTGACCAATAGAACATCGGCTGCCGTAACGGTCCCGGAGGCGTTCACATCACCTGAAGAAAGGTAAATCCCTGTAAGAAGGGCAATGTTGGCAATGTGTTTGCGGTAAAGCAGCACATCGGCAGCGGTAACGCCATCCCAGGGTTTGGTCGTAATGACTTCCATCGTGTAGTTGCCGGAAGGAACGGTCGTAAAGCTGTAGTTCCCGGTACTATTGGTAGTTGTCGTAGCAATCACGGTTCCGCCGTTGTTTTTCAGTTTAATGGTCAGGCCTGCCAGCGGGGTATTGGCAGTATTGGCATAGGTCACGGTTCCGTTCACCGAAGCGCCAACAGGGGCGGTAGCCGGGAAAACGATATAATCGAGCCATGCACAGTCGCTTCCGCTGGAGACGCTGCCGTCTTTCATGTATTCCCATTTAAAGGTATGGCTACCTGCAGTAACCGGGTATGCAGCGCGGGTCCAGGCATTGGTGCCCGACCAGGAAGCCACGGGTGTGGTTCCGTCAATGTAGAATTTCAGGAAATCATAATCAGACTCGGAAGATGTTTTGAAATAGAAAGAGATGCTGTCGTTGGTGGTGACATTCATCTGAAGGCTGAGGGTTGATTTCTGGTTGTGGGTAATGGTACCCGATTTGGCGGAATAGATCCCCTCGAAAGGTTCCACATTGGTGATGGTCCAAGGCTGATTGCCACCCTGGGTCCAGGAAAACTGGGTGAAACTGTTTGATTCGAAATCTTCGAGGATCAGGCCGACTTTAGCCATGTAGGTCTTTTCCGCTTCATAATCGTAGAGAGCGGAAACATTGTAATTGATATCAACCGTCGATCCGATGGGGGCATCGAGAGCAGCAGTTACATTAAAGGTGGCGGTAGCCGATTCACCAAACGGGAGGGTATTGATCTCGAAAGTGCCGCTGTTGATGGTAAGATAACCGCTGGTAGTAGTGATGGTCCCGATCGTGTTGACAGCATCGCTGTGGCCTGTATTGGAGGAGGTGATGGTCAGATCGACAGTTTCACCCGGGTCGAGCCGTCCGTTTCCGTTACCGGTCGGGTCAGAGATGACCATGGTCGGTCCGACTGCCAGAACCGGAGCGTTCAGATTAATGATCAACGTGGAGTTCCAGGTATGGGTTCCGTCGGTGAGTTCAAGGTCGCAGGAAACATGGTGTTGGTCGGGAATAAAGTTGGCGATGGTAATCGCGTAGGCATTGTTACCAATGGTGCTTTCACCGGCCGGGATGTCACCAAAAGCGAAGGTTCCGCCGGTGATAGTGAGCGTCGGATCTTCGGCAGTGAGGGTACCGGTCACTCCGGCAGCAGTTTCAACGCCAACATTGTTCAGTTTCACATTCAGGGTGATGGCTTCGCCGTAATCGGCTTGTCCGTTGTTGTTGCCGGAGGCATCAGTAATGGTATAGCTGTCTAAGGTGACATAGGGTCCTTCAGCGGGGGCAACGGTAATTTGTCCGATATGGGGTTGGCGGTTTTGTTTGGTAATTACGATATCGGCTGTTCCCGGAGCGGTAATGGGGTCAAAGGTGAGGTTCACCACGCCGGTGGCATCGGCTATTCCGGTACCCATCAGCACACCGTTCATCGAAAGGGCCACGTAGGCATTTTCTTCGGTATTGACGGCAAAGGAACTCATCCCGACCAGCAGTGCGCTTGAGTAGTTAGCAACAACCGGCTGAGGAACAGAGAAATATACAGACAGTGAAGGATCACCCATCAGGCAATAGATTTCCCAGTAATAGGTTTTCATGCTGGAGCTCGATTCTTCGACAGCCATGTTGCCGCCGACAACCATCTGGCCCTGGGTAACAAACCATTGGGAGGGAAGTTCGCCATGATCATGGAAGGTAACATCATAGGCGCCCAGGTGAGCGGCATTGTAAACCGGGTTGACTACCACGTTTTTGAAGCCGACGCCCCACCAGTAATCTTCATCCCAGTAAGTACTGTTGGAACCTCCGATATATCCCAGAGCGCCCTTGTTGGATGCCCTGAGCAACTCTTCTGCGAAACAGGTGGTTTCAAAAGTACTGGTTGAACAGCAGTTACCTACCATCAGCGGGTACTTGTGGGCATTCTGCAGGGTAGGGATATCGGAAATGGAGAATTCCGGATCGTACCAACCACTGGAACTGCCGTGAGCAGTATAGTTAGCATAACCGACTCCGTCGCTGACATTCTGTATGATCAGGGCTGAACTGCTTCCCGATTGCGGGTAAAGATAGGTATGGGATAAAAGACCATGAGCAGCATTGAAATAATAGGTGGTTCCATAGTTCAGCTGACCGTTTCCATAAGTGGGGGCATGGCTTGCATCCACGCCGGAGACCATGACCACCTCTCCCAGGAATGAAGGATCGGGCATCAGGTATTGTTCGTATTCCAATGTTTTATCAATCTGGGGTTGAAGTTGTGCCACGGTGGTGGCAGAAAACCTTCCGTAGAACACTTCGGGGATATCATCTCCTGTGTAATCAAAATAGTACAAGTCGGTTACATGCGATCCTTCCTGGCCGTTGAAAGTCGGGACTTGTGCCACATCACCCACGATCAGCGCGAAACTTGGTGCGTTGTATCCTGCAGGAGGATTATTGTACAGCCCCTGGAGATAGTTCTTGATGGAAGTGGTGGTGGTGCCAACCAAAGGATTGTTGGTATAGGCTTCGATAACTTTAAAACCTTTTTTGGTTTTCCATTGGATAAAAGGCTGAAGGGCAGCCTGGAAGGTGATGGGAGAAACGATCACGTAAGTCACCGGTGATGCGGTTATCAGTGCGTCGGGGGCTTCGGGTTTGAAATTGACCAGAGAACGGTATATACCTTCATAATAAGGAGACCAGGTACGATTTTTCATGGCAATGGTCTGGTTCACTTTGGCACCTTCAAAGGAAATCTCCACCTCCAGATTGTCATAGACGCGGATTTTTCCGGTGACGGGATTGTATTCAACCGGGGCGATCTCCAAGCGGGCCATGTTCACGCCACGCATGATACCGACCGGAGTTACCGTAACCAACTCTTTCTTATAGAAGTCGTTGGTTTGATAAACGGTCGCATTATAATCAACTTTTACCTTTGAAGGATCCTTGATACTTTTTGAAAGCGGAGCCTGGGTCGGCATCAATGGATTAAAGATGTTGAAATCCTTCAAATCAAATTCTTTCACTTCCTGATTCAGGATACGCACGTTGAAACTTGATCCAAGGGGAACCTCGATCAATTTTTTCAACACCGGTACATTCGGACTCCCGATGCCTTCACTGAAACCATATCCTTCTGCAGTAAGAGTGGAAAAGGTGCCTGCGTCGGTCTTGATATCTGCAGTACCAAACTGCGATAACGTGTTGTTGACTATTAGTTTCAGGTAGGTGTTGGTACTGATTTTCATTGCTGTTTCACCCTCTTTGATCTTGAAATCAGCGGCAGAAACACTCATTGAAACAAAGAACAGACCCACGGTCACTAAAAGCTGCCAGCGGATCCACTTCTTGGTAAAAATCGAAATTTTCATGTGGCTGGAAATTAGTTATTATTGATTGTTAGACAAATTATTCTCCGAAAAGTTCCACCTGTATAGCAATTTTCATGTTCAGGCACATTTACCGCGTTCGTCAACTGAATGGCCATCGGAAAGGCAATGCAGACAGGGAGAAGAAAACCAGCAAAAAATTGTAAGATTGCAACAAAGGTAAAAAAAAATAGATATTGACCAACTTGATATGATTCAATTTATGACTTTTTCTCAAGGTTTTTCGTCGGATGGAAAATTTCGCTATTTTTGGCTTTTCCAAACAGACCTTCTTCATTTCTTCTTTACACATTTTATTATCAATGTTTACACATTTTATTATCAATGAATTTTCTATCCACCTAAACTTTTTAACCTTATGAGAAATTTTTTCGCATTATCCTTCGTGGCGGTAGTACTGCTTTTTTTGCCTCTGGCGCTCTTATCACAGAACGCGGCAGGCGGCAGTGGTAAATCGCCCAAAGCCATCCATCTCCGTGTCGATACAAGGGTCGATAACATGGGTTACTGGAGAGAGATGGCACGGCAGGGGAAAGTCCCTGTAGCCCCGTTTGCTCCCGTTGAAAAATCAACTTTCACGGGAAGCCGGATCGAGGCAAAATCGGTCGTCAGTGAAGATTCACCCGACGTACCCCTTACCACCGAAAATTCGACACAAAGTGAAAACTCTGTTTTTGCTGATCCGAATGATGAGGATCATGTACTGAATTCTAACAACTCCACACAAAATCCGGTCGGATCGCTTTACGGCGCCAATGACTTTTTCACTTTCGACGGCGGTTTGACCTGGGGCGGCGAGATCCAGGGTGCGGGCGGCTCCAATTCCGGCGACCCCACCACAGCCATCAGCAACACGGGCCGGATGTTCGTCAACTACATCCACAACAACTACGGACAGGGGATCTCCTACTCCGATAACCTCGGCGAGACCTGGACAACCAAACTGGTAGCTCCCAACCCGGGATCCATGTGCGACAAGAACCACATGTGGATCGACAACAGCATCACCAGTCCTTACGAAGGCAACCTGTACGTTGCCTGGACCAATTTCGGGGGCTCTTACGACTCTGAGATCGGTATTGCCAGGTCAACAAATGATGGCGTGAACTGGTCCTCTCCCCTGGCCATCAGCACTGCGGTCAATGCCGGCAGCCATAACCAGGGGGTCAACCTGCAAACCGGCCCAGACGGAGAAGTTTATGCCCTCTGGGCCATTTACGACTCCTGGCCCTCCGATGAGTGTGCCCTCGGGTTCGCCCGTTCTTTAGATGGCGGAGCTACTTTTCAAACTGCTGCCCGAATCATTACCAACATCAAGGGAATCCGTACTACGGAGACCCATAAAAACCACCGTGTAAATTCCTTCCCCGCAATGGCTGTGGACATTAGTAACGGCCCGAACAGGGGAACCATCTATGCCGTATGGGCCAACATCGGCGTTCCCGGCGTCAACACCGGAAGCGGCATCGATGTGTACATGATCAAATCCACCAACCAGGGAACCAGCTGGTCAACCCCGGTCAGGGTGAACCAGGATCCTTTCGGCCTGGGGAAACAGCACTATTTCCCGTGGATCACCTGCGACCCGAAATCGGGAACCCTCAGCGTGATCTTTTACGACGACCGCAACGTGACCGCCACCAAATGCGAAGTCTTTGCAGCCAACTCAAGGGATGGCGGAGAGACCTGGGAAGATTTTAAAATCAGCGACGTCTCCTTTACCCCTGCACCCATCCCGGGCCTTGCCGACAGCTATATGGGCGACTACCTGGGTATCACCGCCATGAACCGGAAAGTGTACCCGGTTTGGAGCGATAACCGCAGCGGCGTAGTCATGGCTTATACCTCTCCTTTTATCACCGGTCCTCCTCCCAATCAACCCTGGGTCTCTTTCCAGTCGTTCGAGATCAATGACCCTGACGGAAAACTCGAACCCGGCGAAACAGTGAACCTCAACATGGCCATGGTCAATATCGGCGACATGCCCTGCACCGACGTGAATGTCACCCTCTCCTGCGAATCGCCTTTCATCAACCTGATCACTACCGAAGCTGCTTTCGGCGCCTTTGAACCCGGCGATACCGTCACCGTGGAAAATGCCTACACCATCCAGGCTACCGATAACATTCCCGACAACGTTGCCATCCCGTTTACCCTGACGGCAACCGACGGCGACAGCACCTGGGTGAGCAACTTCTCAATTAAACCCTCCGCCCCGGCCTTCACCATCGGAGGAATGATCATCGCTGAAACCTCCGGCAACGGTAACGGAACCCTCGATCCCGGTGAAACCGCCGACCTGATAATCCCTACCACCAACTCGGGAGGCTGCCCGGCTGCAGCCACCGTCGGTACCCTCACCTGCTTAAGTAACTACATCGTGTTCAACACCAGCGTCAGTCAACTCGACTCTTTGCTGCAGGGCCAAACCAAAAATGCCATCTTTAACATCACCGTCAGCCCCGAAACCCCGCTCAACACCCCGGTAACCTTCAATTATACCGTCAACTCAGGACCCTATTCCGCCCAAAAAGAGTTCCCGAAAAAGATCGGCCTCATCATCGAAGACTTCGAATCGGGCGATTTCACCCATTATAACTGGACTTTCGAAGGCAATCAACCCTGGACCATCAGCAACGTGGCACCCTATGAAGGGATCTATTCCGCTAAATCAGGAACCATCACCCACAACCAGAAATCTGACCTGCTCCTTGAACGCAATGTGACCAGCCCCGACAGCATCTCCTTCTACCTGAAAACATCATCGGAAGCCAATTATGACTATCTGAAGTTCTTCATCGACAACAACATGATAGCCCAGTGGGCCGGCGACACCCCCTGGACCCGGGCCGCCTTCCCGGTAACAGTCGGCAACCATACTTTTAAATGGGAATACGCGAAAGACGTCAGCGTCTCCAGCGGTAGCGACGCTGCCTGGATTGATTACATCGAACTACCAACCACCCTCGTGACCGGCGTCGTGGTGAACGGAACGATTACTTACGCCAACACAGCCAGTACACCCCTTGCCGACCTGACCGTAAAACTGAAAACCAGCAACGGACAGGTCTATGGAACGACCACTACCACCGCTACCGGAAGCTATATCTTCCCGGTAGTCCCCGCGGGCAACTACACCTTCGAAGTGACCACCACCAAACCCTGGGACGGTGTTACAGCCAATGATGTACTCCTCTACCGAAAACACATTGCCAACATCGCACCTCTTTCAGGTATTTACTTAGCCTCAGGCGACGTGAACCTGTCGGGAACCCTGACCGCTGCCGACGTGCTGTTGATCAAAAAAAGGATCGCGGCCATCACCAACTCCTTCCCCTCCGGCAACTGGCTCTTCAACGCTGAACCCTTCGCCGTTGGAAATACCAATATGACCATCAACTTCAACGGATTGGTCTATGGAGATGCCAATGGTTCCTATACCCCGACCGCTGCCAAATCAACCGTTCCCGCAAGCAAAGGACTTCTTGCATTGGGCACAGCAAACGCCGTCCGTGGTGAAATCACAGTTCCGGTCTTCGTTTCCGATATACGGGACTTAGGCGCCTTCCAGTTCTCTCTCCGCTATAATTCCAAAAATCTGAAAATCAAAGATGTGACCAACTGGTTTGAAGGAATTAACGATGTTACCATCGGTACCCCGGAACCCGGCGTGCTGACCTTCGTCTGGGCCGGCGATGCCAAAGGCATCAACATCAGCGAAGGAATTCTCTGTCAACTCCACTTCCTCTCCAATTCCACCGACGAATCAGCCCTGTCGCTGAAAACTGCTCCAACCAGCATCGAATTCAGCGATTACGATGGAAACATTTTTGTACCTGAAGTGGCCGGCACCACCCTCAAAGCAACCACCAATAACAGTGGGAGCTCCAACCCCTATTCCATCTATCCCAACCCCGGCAACGGTAAATTCTACATCCATTTCAACACCTCCAAAGCCCTCGTGGATATCCGCCTGGTCAATGCAGCCGGAACTACTCTATTCGAAGAAAAAGGCTACAACTCCGCCACCGGCACTGTCAAAATTATCGACAGGAGCGAACTTCCGGGAGGCATCTATACCCTGACCATCAACGACGGACAACAATCCTACACCGAAAAACTGATCGTCAGAAAGTAATACCCCTTCCCACAAAGGCTGATATCAAAGCCTTAAAAAACGCCTTAAATGAAACTTTAAGGCGTTTTTTTTGTCTTTAAAGGAAAGTAATCCCTCTGAATATGCAGCCTTAACCAATCTTTTCCTTACTTTTGAAAAATAGAATTCCCCTTCTCGGAACAATCAGCCAATTAACTATCTTTTAATAACTTATGTAAATTTTACTCGTATGAAAAAATGCCTGTCCTGGATGGTACTCCTCCTGTTTGTACTGTCCGTGAATGCCGGTGTAATCGAAAAGACTTACTATTTCAACGATTACACGGTGACAAACTATGGCGATTACCAAGCCATTAGCTTTCCGAACACTTTACTGACCGGACCGGAGGGAGAACCCGCACTTCCCTATTGCGCGGTTTCCCTGTTGCTGCCACCGGGACAATCTGCCGAATCCATCGAATTCATCGGGATGGAAGAGACCCCCATTGAAGGTTTCTTCCGGATCTATCCCCAACAGGCAGTCCGCCCCATCTCCATGGGCCCATCGGGCAATTTCCTGAAAAATGAAAAAATTTACACCATGAATGGCAACTATCCCTCCAAAGCCACGGGAATGCTGACCACCCAATTCATGAACGGATTCGCTTTCGGCCACTCCGCATTTACTCCGGTTCGTTACAACCCCCTCAACGGCTCCGTCTCCTTCTATAAACAGGTAACCATCCGGATCACTACCAAAGCCGACAACAGAAGTGTCAACGCTTTGAAAAACATGACCTCCGGCACCGACATTCTTCAATCTGTTAAAAGAGTTGCCCAGAACCCTGAATTGATGGCACAATACCCCACCAGAAAAAGCCGTACCGATGACTACCAGATGCTGATCATTACCACTACTTCACTTGAAACAGCATGGCAACCCCTCATCGACCTCTATAAAATACGGGGTATCAAAGCCTTGACCGTTACCAAAGAATACATCCTCGCCAATATGACCGGTCAGGATCCAGCCGAAAAAGTACGCAACTACATCATTCAGGAATACCAGGGCCACAACATTGAATTTGTCCTGTTGGGTGGCGATGTAGACCTGGTGCCCTATCGTGGATTGTACTGCTACGTTGAGTCGGGATCGGGTTATGAAGATTACGACATTCCTGCCGATCTCTACTTCCAGGGACTTGACGGTAACTGGAATACCAACGGCAACAACAAATGGGGAGAACCCGGCGAAGACGACCTCTTACCCGAGATTTCCGTTGCCCGCTTCACCATCGGTAACCTGAATGAACTCAACCGTATGCTCAACAAATCGATCATGTACCAGAGCGCCCCTGTCCTTGGCGAAATGACCCATCCCCTTTTTGCCGGCGAACACCTTTATGACAGTCCCAATACCGAAGGCAGCCAATACCTGGAACTGCTGATCGGCCACCGGGAAGATAACGGCTATACCACCGACGGAATCACTCCGGATAATACCGTTGACAAAATGTATGATGAGATCACTTACTGGTCAGGAACCGACCTGATCAACCGCCTCAACCAGGGACGCTCCTTCCTTTACCATGCAGGTCATGCCAACTCCACCTATGTGATGAAACTTTCCAACAGCGACATCACCAACTCCAACTTCTCGCAGGTCAACGGGATCATTCACAATTTCACCTTCGTCTCTACCCATGGTTGCGATTGCGGAGCCTTCGATGAAGAAGATTGTATTGCAGAAAAAATGGTCAATATCAGCAACTTCGCCGCCGGTTTCATTGGAAATTCACGGTACGGCTGGTTCAATGAAGGTCAAACCGAAGGACCTTCCGCCCACCTTCAACGCGAATTTGTTGACGCCCTCTATCACGATGGCTATTTAAGGATCGGTCGCGCCATGGCAGAATCCAAAACCATGACTGCTCCCTGGGTTACTGCCCCCGGACAATGGGAACCAGGTGCCCTTCGTTGGAATTTTTATGATTGCAACCTCCTGAGTGATCCCGCTTTATCACTATGGACAAAAGAACCCATGACCGTTCAGGCCGGTTACCAGGCAGCCCTTCCGCTTGGCGTACCTACCCTTCCGGTAACTGTCACCTCCGGCGGTTTCCCTGTACCGATGGTCAACTGTGTCATCATGATGAACGGGGAAGTCCATGGCGTCGCGTCAACTGATGCCTCCGGTGCCGCCGTGGTCACCATCGATCCGCCGTTCGCCTCCGTCGGTGACGCCCAACTGATCATCTCAGGGAACAACTGCCTGCCGCAAACTTTCCCGCTGACAGTGATTCCCAACAGCGGCGCTTTCGTGATCTGCCGCTCACAAGCCATCAACGACACGCTGGGCAACAGCAACGGCGTGATTGATTACAGCGAAAGCATCCTGCTCAGCCTTACCATGAAAAATGTCGGTTCTGTCCCCGCAGAAAATGTGGTAGTGACCCTTTCCACCGAAGATCCCTTCATCACACTCAACGATGCTTCTGAAAATTATGGTACCATCGCAGCAAACGATTCAATCACCATCCCGTTCGGTTTCAAATTCACCGTTGCCGACAACGTTCCCGATAACCACCTCACCCCTTTCCAGGTCGCAGCTACCAATGGAAGTGACACATGGAACACTGATTTTCAGCTCATTGCACACGCTCCCGTATTACAAGCCGGTACCATGACCATCGCTGATGCGAGCGGCAACAACAACGGCCGCCTCGATCCGGGAGAGACTGCCGACCTGATCATTCAGACCAGCAACCTTGGCGGCAGCGTAGCCGTTAACACACAAGCCCTGCTGAGCACCACCAACGGTTTCGTGACCATTAACACTGCTTCCGTTGATTTAGGGAATATGGCTCCCGGCACCCCTGTTGCCGCCACCTTTAATGTAACCGTCGATCCTTCAGCTCCCATCGGTTCTGTTGCCAACTTTGTCTATACCGCAGCATCCGGCGAGTATTCAGTTGAAAAAACATTTGTGGCAAAAATAGGACTGGTACTGGAAGATTTTGAATCCGGCGGATTCACGGAATTTGCCTGGACCCAGGGAGGCAATCAGCCTTGGACCATTACCAACATGGAGCCTTTCGAAGGCATCTGGTCCGCTAAATCGGGCACCATAACCCACAACCAGAAATCAACCCTCAGCCTCCAGATGGATGTCGCTGCTGCCGATTCCATCTCTTTCTACCTCAAGACATCATCCGAAAGCGATTATGACATGCTTAAATTCTTCCTGGATGGAACCAGCCTGGGTCAATGGTCCGGTGAAACCGGTTGGAGCCGCGCAGCTTTCGCGGTAACCGCCGGCACCCATACCTTCAAATGGGAATACAGTAAAGACGGCAGTGTCTCCAATGGCAGCGACGCCGCCTGGATCGACTACATCATCTTCCCGGCAGCCGCATCTTCCGGCGCTTCCGTGAGCGGTACCGTCACCTATGCCAACACCACCAACACCGCCCTTAATGGCCTGACGATTAAACTGAAGAATAACAACGGGGTGACCATCGGAACCACTACCACCAACGCTTCAGGCAACTATATTTTCAATGCTGTACCTGACGGATCGTACACCTTCGAAGTGACCACAACAAAACCCTGGGACAACGTCTCAGCCCTCGATGTACTGCTTTACCGCAAACACATCGCCAACATCACCCTGCTGGATGGTATCTGGCTGGCATCGGGAGATGTCAATGCATCGGAAACCGTTACTGCAGCTGATGTCCTGCTGATTAAAAAGAGGATCGCCACGGTGATCAACGCCTTCCCGACCGGGGACTGGCTCTTCAACCATACCCCCTTTACCGTCAGCAACACCAACCTGACCCGAAATTTCAACGGTATCGTCTATGGCGACGCCAACGGATCTTATGTACCGACCAGTCAGAAGACCACCCCTGCCAGCCAGGGAAGCCTCGCACTGCAAGCCCTCCGCCAGGATGCCACAACCGTTACGGTCCCACTGCTTATTTCCGATATGCCCGACCTTGGCTCCTTCCAGTTTACCCTCCGGTATGATGCATCCAAACTGGTATTTGACAAAGTCGACAACTGGTACCCGGGAATTGACGAGCCTTTCGTTGCATCACTTTCCAACGGGCTGATCACTTTTGTCTGGGCTGCCGGCAATCAGGGAGTCGCTATCTCAGAAGGGACCCTGTGTGAACTGCACTTTACCCTTCTTGGAAACGAGATTCCGGAAATTTCGCTGACCAGCTCCCCGACTGCCATCGAATTTGCTGATTTCGAGGGTATTGAATACGCTCCTAAACTCCTTAAATTTTCAGGCAATGACGTCCTTGGGAGTGATACCAACCTTTTTGTCTATCCCAATCCTTCCAAAGGCCTCTTCCAAATTACAACAGGAACCCGATTCAATGGTAAGACCACCCTCCGGATCATCAATGCTGCCGGCGTTACCGTATTGGAAAACAACAAAGCCCTCACCGGGACCGGTAATTCCACGACCCTTGATCTGACCGCCTTCCCCGATGGAATATATTTACTTACTGTTGAAGACAATTCAGGGGTGTACCACAAAAAAATTATCCTTCAAAAATAAGACCCAACCCATCTTTCTATTCATTCAAAACCATCCATTATGAAGAAAAGCAGTCTCATTGTTTTTATGCTGGCTTTCCTGCTGGCAGGGAGTTCCATGGTGATCGCCCAAAATACAACAGGAAAGGGAAGCAAAAAAAACACTTCTAAAAGTAGTGCCGTCGATACCCGGATCGATAACATGGGCTATTGGCGGGAAATGGCACGGTTAGGGAAAGTTTCCGTCGCTCCCTACATTCCTGTGGAAAAAGGCACCTACACCGGAAGTAAAATCCATGCGAAATCCGTTTTCAGAGATGATTCACCCGATATTCCGCTGACAACGGAAAATTCGACCCAGAGTGAAAATTCTGTTTTTGTTGATCCAAACGATAAAAACCATGCCCTCAACTCGAACAACTCTACTCAAAATCCTGTAGGTCAGCTCTATGGCGCCAACGATTTCTTCACTTTCGACGGCGGTTCGACCTGGGGAGGAGAATTGCAGGGAGCGGGCGGTTCCAACTCGGGCGACCCGACCACTGCCATCAGCAATACCGGACGCATGTATGTCAACTACATTCACAATAACTCCGGACAAGGCATCTCCTATTCTGATAACAACGGGGCCACCTGGACTGCCAAGCAGGTTGCTCCCAACCCCGGATCGATGGCTGACAAAAACCACATGTGGATCGATAACAGCCTCTCCAGCCCTTACGAAGGGAACCTGTATGTAGCCTGGACCAACTTTGGCGGTTCCTATGATTCCGAAATCGGTTTCACCCGCTCCACCAGCGATGGGGTGACATGGTCAACACCGGTCGCTATCAGTACTGCCGTCAACGCTGGAAGTCACAACCAGGGAGTTAATATTCAGACCGGCCCCAATGGCGAAGTGTATGCCTTATGGGCCATTTACGACTCCTGGCCTTCCGATGAATGTGCCCTGGGGTTTGCTAAATCTCTCGACGGCGGCGTCACCTTCCAGCCGGCCAACCGCATCATCACCAACATCCGCGGCATCCGTACTACCGCGACCCTGAAAAACCACCGGGTTAACTCTTTCCCCTCTATGACGGTTGACATCAGCAATGGCGCACACCGCGGTACCATCTACGCCGTATGGTCCAACATCGGGATTCCCGGCGTCAATACGGGTACCGGTATCGATGTTTACATGATCAAATCCACCGACCAGGGAGCGACATGGAGCACCCCTTCACGGATCAACCAGGACGAATTTGGTCTGGGGAAACAACATTATTTCCCATGGATCTGCTGCGACTCCAAGTCGGGAACCCTGAGCTGCATCTTCTATGACGACCGGAATGTCGCCTCCAACAAGTGCGAAGTGTTCGCTGCCAACTCCAGAGACGGTGGACAAACCTGGGAAGACTTTAAGATCAGCGACGTATCCTTCACCCCTTCACCCATCCCCGGCCTTGCCAGTAGCTACATGGGCGATTACCTGGGTATTGCATCTCAAAACCGCAAAGTCTATCCCGTGTGGAGTGATAACCGTACCGGAATCGTAATGGCTTACACTTCCCCTTATGAAACCGGCCCCCCGCCCAACCAACCCTGGGTGGCTTTCCAGGAATACCTCCTCAACTCAACCGACGGAAAACTGACTACCGGCGCAACAGTCACCCTGAACATGACCATGGTCAACATCGGCGATCAGCCGACTGACAATGTTTCTGTCACCCTCTCTTCAGCATCCCCCTTCATCACCATCCCCGATAATACTGAATATTTCGGACACTTTGATGTCAGTGATACCGTGTCTGTTGACAATGCCTTCACCATCCATGCCAACCCCAACGTTCCCAATAACACCGACATCCTCTTTGATCTGACCGCTACCAATGGCGACAGTACCTGGGTGAGCAACTTCTCTATCAAAGCCTATGCCCCCAACCTCATGGTAGGA
>Ga0209098_1000214_pt1 | contig 65225 bp, 48 predicted proteins | sample AD_JPNHW1_MetaG_FD_184429 | JGI IMG/M metagenome (GOLD analysis project Ga0209098, IMG submission 184429) | Active sludge microbial communities of municipal wastewater-treating anaerobic digesters from Japan - AD_JPNHW1_MetaG (SPAdes) (version 2) | ecosystem: Engineered > Bioreactor > Anaerobic...
CGCGGGGCTCGCCGGCGCCGTCGAAGATGCGGCCGAGGAGGTCATCGGAGAAGCTCACCTTCATCGGGTGGCCGAGGAAGCGGACCTCGTCGCCCGTGGAGATGCCGCGGCCGCCTGCGAAGACCTGGAGGGAGACGAGGTCGCCGTCAAGGCGGATGACCTCGGCGAGGGACTCGCCGAAGCGCGTAGTGACCTCGGCGAGCTCGCCGTACTTCACGTCGGAGGCCCGGACGGCGATGACGTTGCCGGTGATGGACTCAATGCGCGAGTATACCTTCTTCATGGCTTACTCCAGGCTCTCGATGATGCGCGTGCCACGGGGATCGGCTCCCCTGGACTTTGCGGCGACCAGCTCGCGGATGGCGGTTTCCGTGACGGAGTAGCGGTCGCTCTTCCACTCCGTGCCGTTCAGGTCGAGGAACCTCTGCCTGAGCGAGTAGAACCAGCTCCGCGCGTCCTCCTTGTCCTTCGCCGCTATCTCGGCCGCGAGGACCGACAGCACAAGGCCATAGCTTCGCTTCTGGCGCTCGGGCGAGACGGCTGCGTCGACCGCGTCGAAGGAATTCTGCTGGAGGTAGACCGCGTCGAGGAACTCGCCCTTCTGGTAGACGATGTAGTCGTCGAGGGAGGTGCCCTCCTCGCCGACGACCTTCATCATGGAGCCGACCTCGGCGCTGCGCGACAGGTACTCGTGTCCATAGCGGACTGCCTCGGGATCCATGATGCCGTGGTACTTGGACCAGGAATCGAGGGGATGGATGGCGGGATACTTGCGCGCGTCCGAGCGCTCGCGGGAGAGGCCGTGGAAAGCGCCGACGACCTTGAGGGTGGCCTGGGTGACGGGCTCCTCGAAGTTGCCGCCCGCGGGGGAGACGGTGCCGCCTATCGTGACCGAGCCGGTCGAGCCATCGCGGAGGCGGACGATGCCCGCGCGCTCGTAGAAGCCCGCGATGACCGATTCGAGGTAGGCGGGGAAGGCCTCCTCGCCGGGGATCTCCTCGAGACGGCCGGACATCTCGCGCATGGCCTGGGCCCAGCGCGAGGTCGAGTCGGCGAGGAGGAGGACGTTGAGGCCCATCTGGCGGTAGTACTCGGCCATGGTGACGGCCGTGTAGACCGAGGCCTCGCGGGCCGCGACGGGCATGGAGCTCGTGTTGCAGATGATGATGGTCCGCTCCATGAGGGAGCGGCCGGTGCGGGGATCCTGGAGCTCGGGGAACTCCTTCAGGGTCTCGACTACCTCGCCCGCGCGCTCGCCGCAGGCGGCGATGACGACGATGTCCACTTCGGCATGGCGGCTCGTGATCTGCTGGAGGACGGTCTTGCCGGCGCCGAAGGGCCCGGGGATGCAGTAGGTGCCGCCCTTGGCCACGGGGAAGAAGGTGTCGATGAGGCGGACCTTCGTGACCATGGGGTCGACAGGGCGGAGGCGCTCCGTATAGCAGCCGACGCCGCGCTTCACGGGCCAGCGGAAGACCATGGTCACCCGCGTTTCGCGGCCCTTCCCGTCGACGAGGACGGCTATCGTGTCGTCGATCCGGTAGGACCCCTCGGGCACGACGCTCTTCACCGTCCAGCTTCCGGCGAGGCCGAAGGGCACCATGATGCGATGCTCGAAAACGCCCTCGGGCACATGGCCCAGGGCATCGCCGGCCTCGACGCGGCCGCCGGCCTTGACGCAGGGCTTGAAGGTCCAGGCCCTGTCGCGCGGCAGGGCGTCGAGATAGATGCCCGGTTCGAGGAAGTTGCCCGTCTTCTCCGCGACGAGGGGAAGGGGGTTCTGGAGGCCGTCGTAGATCTGCCCGAGGAGGCCGGGCCCGAGCTCGACGGAAAGGAGCTCGCCGGAGAACTCGACCGGATCGCCTACCTTGATGCCCTTGGTCATCTCGAAGACCTGGACCTGGGCGAGGTCCCCGCGGAGGCGGATTACTTCGCTCTTGAGACGTTTCTCGTCGACCTGTATGTAGGCGACCTCGTTCATGGAGACGACGCCGTCGACGCGCACGCTCACCATGTTGCCGTTGACGCCGGTCACCCTGCCTTTTGTGTCAGTCATCGTGGAACCCCGTTACGAGGAAGTATGTGCGCCATCGTTGCGGCCCTCATAGGCGGCGAGTATGGCGGAATAGACAGCGCGATAGCCGATCTCGCCCCGCTCCGTCGTGAGGAGGGCGAGGCGCTCGAGGATGAGGAGCTTGAGCCGCCAGGCGCAAAGCCCGTCGAAGTCGAAGGTCTGGATGGGCGAAAGGCCGTCGACGAAGGCCCATCGCCTTCCTTCGAGCTCGAGCTCTCCATCGAGGGGCGAGGCCGAGCCGAAGGCCGCGCGGGCCGCTGCGACCGCACCTGCATCCTGGGGGACATCCGCGAGCCCTCCCGCTTCGAAGGCCCTGCCGGCCCGTTCGGCGCGGAGCCTGGCCAGCTCCAGTCTGAGCGAGGAGGACCAGGCGGCATAGCGGCGCAGGAGGGGTGATGGCGAGGAACCGGCCTCCTCGGGCACAGGGGCGAGCGATACAGCCGACAGGATCTCGAGCTCCCGTTCCGGGAGATATCGTGCGGCCCTGGCGAGGAACTCGACGCCGGTTACCGGCGGCTCCATGCCGAACTGGAGGCTCGGCAGGGTCGCGGCGAAATAATACTGGTGCGTCACCGCTTCACAGTCCCTTGGCCGCGGTCCGGAGGGTTTCTGCGAGCTTCGAGGAGAGCCGCGAAGCGAAGATGTCGGCGAGGGCCTGGGCCGAGAAGTCGTAATAGGCTACGCCGTCCTTCTCGACGATCCTGAAACCGGCGTCGATGTCGGCAGAGGGCTTCAGGGTGACACCCTTGCGGAACTCCGCGGAGAGCATGGCAGGGATTCGCCCTTCGAGCTTTGCGAGCATGGCAGGGGGGAGGAGGACGGAAAGTTCTTCCGATCCGCCCGAAGCCAGGGCCTTGATTACCGCAGGTATTGCTTCGGCCATGATTTCGGATCCGTAGGAATCCGTGGTTTCGCGCTTGGCCGCGGCCGCGAGGAGGCCCTCGAGCTGGACCTTGAAGGAGATGAGGAAGTCCCGGGATGCCTGGGCCAAGGCTGCGCGGCCCGACTCCTCGGCTGCCGCGGCCTCTATCCGCGCCTTCTCGATGATCCTGCGCGCCTCGGCTTCGGCGTCGGCGATGATGGCGGTCTTCCTGGCCTCGGCTTCCTCGATCACCTTGGAGGCTGAAGCTTCTCCAGCCGCGATGCCCTCGGTCTTTATCCTGTCAAGCAGATCCTGGAGCTGAATTTCCATGACAACCCCTCGAACTATCCGATCGTAATATTTCGTCTGGGCATGCCCAGATTCGCGTCACCATGAGGTTTTGAAAATTCCGGAGCCAATACTGCACGACATGAAATGTAGCAAGTGCACATACTTGGGCATACCATGAACACTACGGGCTGCAGGGAGCCCATTTGCTTCGTTTTGTTTTGTATATAGTGGTTGGCGGATCTCGTCAACCAAAAATCGGAAATATCGGTATTATTATGTATTCGATATATTTGGAGCGAAGTTTCGAGCGGAATTCGACGTCGCGAAATCGTCTTCTCTCCACACTGTGGAAATCGATTCCGGCTTTCAGGCGGTTTTCGGAATAGTTATGGATAAAGGATTCTCGATAATTGAGTATTCATTAAAAATGGATCTACATGCAGATCGTGTGCAATGGCCCGACGGAGGCTGCCTCCGCAGGAAATGAATCTCATTGCCAAGATCTTCCGCGATCATGGAGCGCATCGCATAGATACGCCTTTAGCGACTGATCTGGAGGAGCCATCCTGGATATCGTTTGGCCGGAATTGTAGGTATATCGGTCTACGGGAAAGCGGCACAGAAGAAGCCGAACACATGTTCCCGATAGTGCGCGCCGAATGGGAGTCGCCCTCCCGGTATTCCGCTTCTCGCGCATTCACGCGCTCGAATCTTGCCGATCCTGCGCCAGCTCGGATCCGCATGGTCGCGGAATCCCGAATCGCGCCCTCCGGGCGCGGAATCGCAAGGAAGGGATTGTCGTGTGCGCTGGAAGCGCACACGATTATCGCGCCCTCCGGGCGCGGAATCGCAAGGAAGGGATTGTCGTGTGCGCTGGAAGCGCACACGATTATCACCTCCCGTTCGGCTTATAAATGGAAAAGCCCGCCAAAGGCGGGCCTGCAAAAAAAGCGCCGAATGGGAGTCGCCCTCCGCGAGCCCGAGTCCTTCGGTCTCGCTCCGGGTCCGGGGATTCCGCTTCTCGCGCATCCATGCGCTCGAACCTTGCCGATCCTGCGCCGGCTCGGATCGGCAAGGTCGCGGAATCCCGTTCGACTCCCATTCGGCCCAAAAACGGAAAAGCCCGCCAAAGGCGGGCTTCATGTTTCAGCGCCGAATGGGAGTCGAACCCACGTCTCCAGCTTGGAAGGCTGGGGTAATAGCCGTTATACGACCGGCGCGATTGTCGTGCGTGGCTTTCGCCACGCGGGGAGCAAGGTTGCGTTCGTTTGGCGGCTCTACTCAGCCGCCGCCATACGACGGCGCGATTGTCGTGCGTGGCTTTCGCCACGCGGGGAGCAAGGTTGAGTTCGTTTGCCTTCGGTTCCTTGAAAACTTTCGGAACCTTCGGCATACGACCGGCGCGATATACGTAGTCGCTTGCGCGACTGAAAAACAAGGTTGCGTTCGTTTGGCGGCCCTGCTCAACTGCCGCCATACGACCGGCGCGATTGTCGTGCGTGGCTTTCGCCACGCACGCTTCAGCATCCATGCCAAGATAGCCAATATCACGTTGCCATGTCAAGGCGAGGCGGGTGGCGAGGGGCCCTGTCGGGGAGTCTGCGACGACGGGCCCACCGTCAGCGCCTTTGGCCGTCCATGCCGACGATGACGACCCTCGGTGCGATGTTCTTCCCCGACCTTTCGACCGCTTCCTCGACGATGCGGCGGAGGCCCGAGCAGCAGGGCACCTCCATGATGGCCACGGTGATCGAATAGACGGTATTCGAGGCGATGAGCTCGGCGAGCTTTTCGACATAGCCCTCGACGCGATCGAGCTTGGGGCAGGCGATGACGAGGGCCTTTCCGCGGAGGAGGTCCTGGTGGAAGGAGCCGAGGGCGAAGGCGGTGCAGTCGGCCGCCACGAGGAGGTCGCACTCGCGAAAATAGGGAGCCGCAGGCGAGACGAGATGGAGCTGGATGGGCCACTGGCCGAGTTCCGAGGGCGAGTCTGATGAAGGCGGGGCGACCGCGAGCGATTGGCCCTGGGGCGAGGTAGTGCGACGCGTCGGCGTAAAGCTTCTGGCCATGGAACCGGGACAGCCCGAATGCCGGGCGGGACCGGGCCGGACTGCGACGCCGGAATCGGCAGGAACTGTCCGGTGGACCGCGGCCACCGCCTCCCTGCCCCTCGTCGCCTCGACATGCGTAGCCGTCGCATCCTCGTCATAGGCGGACGCGTCCTTTTCCACGACCTTGAGTGCTCCGGTCGGGCAGACGTCGAGGCAGGCGCCGAGGCCATCGCAGTAGATGTCCCGTACGAGGACGACCTTGCCCTCCCCGTCAAGCTCCAGGGCTCCCTCGGCGCAGGCCGTCGTGCATCGTCCGCAACCATTGCAGAGCTTCCGGTCTATCTCGATGATCTTCCTTTTCATGGCTATCCTCCTCACGGAAGGACCATACACGAACGGACCGCTTCGGTCCTTGACCTGGATCAAGGCAGGGCGTCTTTCCCGCCCTCAGACCTCCGCGACCTCCATGAGGGCCGAACAGGAAGGAATTTCCACGGCCATTCCCCTCACCCTGATCAAGCCTTCCTCCTCGAGCTGGCGCAAGCCGCGCGAGAGCGTCTCGGGTGCCATTCCGAGTTCCAGGGCAATCTCCCGCTTCCTGCGCGGCAAGGGGACCGAACAGGCTAGCCCTCCGCCTTCGCAACCCGAAAAGCGGCCCGGACAGAGCGACAGGATGAAGCGTGCGAGCCTTTCCCGCGTATCCATGATGGCAAGGACCTCGATGCGGCGGTTGAGGGAGAGGCATTTGCCGGCGAGAAGGGAAAGAAAGTAGGTTGCCACGGAGGGATCCCGGGCGGGGACTATGGCCTCCTTGCGGAATTCCATGAGAACGCAATCCTTCGAGGCGAAGGCGTCTGCCGGATAGAGCCCCGAGGCGAAGAGGACGGCTTCGCCGAACCAGTCGCCCTCGAACAGGCGGCCGATTTCCACCTCGGCTCCGGAGCGTGAGAGTTTTCGCAGGAGGACCTCGCCCCGCTCGAGGTAGAAGCAGGACCTGGCTTCGTCTCCCTGACGGAAGACGCAGCCTCCATCGGGCAGCTCCCGTCGGAGGCCGAGATCGAGAAGGGCCTGCGGCAAGAGGCAAGGCTCCACCTTGCGCGGCGACGAAGGCTGTTTTCCGAGGAGGGCCATGGACCCACTATAGTATGGCGGATTTCCGGGCGACAGGGGCGGCTATCGCTCCTCTTCGGCTTCCAGGCAACGTAGCTGGTCCCGGAGGTCCTCGACCTCGGAAATCCAGAATGCCCGTCCGCCCCAGTCGGGGAATTCGCGTTTGAACCAGTAATCCTCCCGCTGACGAGCGCGCCAGGTGAGGAAGTAAAGCATCCTGAGGAGGCGGAGAGCCTCGGTTGCGCGCAAGCCGGCTGACTCTACCGGGGAGAACTCGCCATAGCCCTCGAGGATGAGGGAGAGCTCGCGGCCGCACTCGTCCTTCCTGCCGGGGAGGAGGAGCCAGAGGTCCTGCGCGGGCGGCGCCGAGAGCATGTCGTCGAAGTCGACGACGACGAGGCCCGAGCCCGGGCGGTCGAGAATATTGCCCCGGTGGAGGTCGCCGTGGACGCGCTGGAAGGAGAGGCCCTCGAAGCGTCGGTCCGCGAGCTCGAGGCCGCGGCCCGCGAGCTCGGCGAATTCCTCGCGGCACTCGGCGTGGACGAGGCACTCTCGGACGCCTCGATTGCCCGCGCCGGGGCTTGGCGCGCCGTCGCCGGCCGGAGCGCCGGGGGCAGGCCGACCGAGGAGCTCGGCGACGCAGGCGCGTCCGAAGTCCGGGCCGAGGCAAAGACGGTGGCGCACAACGCGCTTCCTGCCCGCGGTATGGAGCCTCCCCGCGAGGGCGCCAAGCCGGAGCCAGTCGTCTTCGGTCTCGGGGTCGAAGTTCCTGCCGCCCATCTTCGGGAAAAGGGCGAAGAGGAAGGACTCCTCGCGGCCATCCTCCGTCTCGAGGACAAGCTCGGAGAGGCTCTCGCCGTCGGCGTTGGCGAGGGGACAGACGACGGGGAGCTCGGCCGCCGCGCAATCGGAGAGGAAGAGATGCTCCTCGAGGATGGCCTCGCGGCTCCAGCGGCCTGGCCGGTAGAACTTGGTCACGAAGCCGCCGCCGTCGGAATCGCGGAGCCCGTAGACCCGGTTCACGTAGCTCGGGTAGGCCTGGACGGTCCCGTCGAGGTCGAGGCCGTAGGCTTCCTCCACGCCCTGGCCGGCGAGGTCGGGCGAGAGGAGGTCGAAGGAGGCCATGCCTTTCAGGCTTCCGCCGCGATGATGCGGCGGAGGAGGCGGACGAAGTCGGGCCTTCGCCGGTTCGAGATCTCGATGACTTCCTCGCCCGTGATGGGCTGGTCGAGGATGCCGGCGGCCATGTTGGTGATGCAGGAGATGCCGAGGACGCGGAGGCCCGTATGGACGGCTACGACGGCCTCGGGCACGGTGGACATGCCCACGGCGTCGGCGCCGAGGACGCGGGCGGCCCTGATCTCGGCGGGAGTCTCGTAGCTCGGGCCCGTGAACCAGATGTAGACGCCATCGCGCAAGGTGATACCGAGATCCTTCGCGGCGCGATGGGCGGCAGCCTGGAGGCCACGGTCCCAGGCGTGGCTCATGTCGGGAAAGCGCGGCCCGAGGCTGTCATCGTTGGGCCCGATGAGGGGGTTCTGGCCCGCGAAGTTGATATGGTCGGTGATCACCATGAAGTCGCCGGGATTGAAATCGCGGTTGACGCCGCCCGCTGCGTTCGTTAGGAGGAGGGTCTCGATGCCGAGGGCCTTGAAGGTCCTGACCGGGAAGGCGATGCGCTCGAGGGGGTGTCCCTCGTAGAAGTGGAAGCGCCCCTGCATGGCGAGGATGGGCTTGCCCTCGAAGCGGCCCGCGACGAGGCGGCCGGCGTGGCCCGGCGCCGTGGAGACCGGGAAGTGCGGGATCTCGCCGTAGGGGATGGCGACAGCGTCCTCGATCTCGTCGGCAAGGCCGCCGAGGCCCGAACCGAGAACGAGGGCCATGCGAGGCTCGACGCCCATCCTCGACCTGAGGAAGGCCGCGGCCTCCCCTACCTGACGCATGTCCATGTCCAGCCTCCTCGTAGCACGGATTCGCCTTCGCAAACTCGCCGCGTATTGCATCGAATTCGCTATGCTCGGCAATACCGGGCTTTCCCCGTCTATGGCCTCGCAGGCCGAGGCCGCGTAGGCGGCCATGCGTAAAGATGAATTCCCGCCTCCGGAATTCACCCATATTTCTCATTGCCGCCCCAAACAGTGCATGTTAACATATTTATCCGAAAAATGCCGCGGGAAAGGGCATCGTTTCCTGAACGGGCCCCGAATTTCCACGGCCACGGACATGGAGCCAAAAGGAATAGCGATGTGCGAAACGCGAAAAGGAGTAAGGCTCGGAGTAGCCCTCCTTGCCCTCATTGTCTCGCTCTCGGCCTGCACCTTCGTGGAAAAGCTCATGGGGACGGACAATCAGGCCCCGGTCGCGCCGGCGGGAGGTCTCGAGCTTGTCTCGATCTCGAGATCAGAGGCGACGCTTCGCTGGAAGGGCGCGACCGACGACATCACCGATTCCGCCGATATCGAGTACCTCCTCGTCTCGTCCACCGATCCCGGGAAACTCGCCGGCGCCGATACGGCCCTCAAGGCCGCGCCGGCTAACCCGTCCTGGACCAGGGAGCTCTCCGGCACGATCGGCATCGCAGCCGGGACCTTGACCTGGTTCACGGTCCTGGCCCGGGACGAGCAAGGCAATATGGGCCTTTACGAGGCAAAGAGCGCCACAAGTCCCGTCTGGCATGGCTGCCTTGCCCCAGGCTACGGCAACGCAGGGGAGTGCTCACCGAGCGATATCAAAGTCGGCGCCAAGGCGGAGCTCTTTGACCTCCTGCCCCTCAAGGGCGATGGTTTCGCAGCCATAGGCTGCTTCGGTCAGGCGGGCATTTTCTGCTCCCTCCTTGATGCCTCGGGCTCCCTCCTGGCCTCGACAAGCAGCCTCTCCCCGACCGTCAGCCCCAATATCTTCAACCTGCCCGGCGAAGGCTTCTTGGACGAGGGCCCCGGCAAGCCCGCCTGCGGCGTAGCCTTGCCCGACGGGAGCGTCGTTGCCGCTTCGAAGGCCTTCTATATCGATGAGACCAATTCCGATTGGGGCAAGCTCCACTCGGAGAGCATCCTCTTTTGCCGCGTCAAGCCCTCGGGCGGAATCGACCCTGGCTACGGCCTCGACCAGAAAGAGGAGAGATCCTACCTCTCGGAGGGCGCGAGCCTCATCGACAGCTTCGTCTCAGGGGCTTTCACGAACAGGCTTGGCGACATGATCCTCGTCGAAGAGGGCTCGAGTCGCTACGTCTACATCTCGGGCCATTCGGCAGATGAAAACGGCCATCAAATCGCCGCTGGCTCTGGGGCGAAGGACTGGGGCCTAATCCGCCTGAAGGCCGAGGACGGCTCCCTTGACCAGGGCTTCGGCGCGGGCGGCTTCAAGGCCACGGGCCTCAAGGGCGCCGACATCGCGCTCCAGGGAAGCACAAGCCTCATCATCGTCGGACAAAGATGGGATGACGCGTCGAACAAGTTGGTGATCGGGCGCTTCGACCTAAACGGCAACCTCGACGGGAGCTTCGGCGAATCGGGCTATCGCGAGCTTGGGCTGGCGAGCGTCGAGGGCCTCGCCATTGGCGCTTCAGGCGAGATCTACGTCTCAGGCTCGATACTGGAGGGGAACGTCGAGAGACCGGCCATCGTCAAGCTCGATGCTTCGGGAAGCCCGGCAACGGCCTTCGGCATCGGAGGCCTTGCCCTCCCCTCTGGTTCGGAAATCGAGGAGGGGGGCAGGGCGGGCAACCTGGCCCTCGACGGCCAGGGAGGAATCCTCGTCATAGGCACGAGGGCGGGAGAGACAGGGTACTCCTATTGGCGTGACCAGCCCTACCTCCTCCAGAGGCTCTTCGTCGCCAAGCTCGACGCGGTGAGCGGCAAGCTCTTTTCCGAAGGTCCCGGGGAATTCGCCATGGATGGCATCTTCCTGCCGCCGCCGCCCTACTCGATCCTCTATCGGGGAGGGCCGACCTGGGGGATGGATATCCTCGTCCGGAGCGACGGAAAGATTCTCGCGGGATGCAGGGAAAAACAATACTACCAGTACGGGGAGGAAGGGCCCATAAGGGTCATGAGCTTCCTTCTGGAACCCTGAACACAAGGGAGGTATATAAACAATGCCGAATTTCTTTGCGTCCTTGGCGCGACAAACGACGGGGACCCCGAGGCGAGCTGCCGGCAATAAGAGACGGATGGCGTTGCGCGGCGCGACAATCGGCCTCCTCGCCGCGAGCCTTGCGCTTTCGGCCTGTTCCTTCTACAAGCCGAGGTACGAGCTTCGCCTATACGACCTGTCGTGGGAAATCGACACGCTGGGCTACCTCACGTATGAATACAAGATCGACACGCCTTATGCCGAAGGCCTCGGCGACTGCAAGATCTTTTTCGAGGCGAAGGGCAAGGACGGCTCGGTCATGGAGGACGACAACACCATCCCCCTCCTCCTCCAGGGCAACAGCGGCCGCCTGCTTACCGGCCTCGTCTGGGCTTGGCCTGGCAGCGTCGATGTCGCCTCGATAAGGCCGACACGGGTGGAATTCAGTCCTCAGGTGAACGTTTCCGGCGTCAAGGCCGATTTCACGGCCGACGGGGACGGCTGGAAGGCGGTGTGGCCATGAGATTCAGGAGCTTAAAAGCCAAGTTGTGCGCATTCGCGCTCGCAGGCGCCCTGGCCTCCCTATGCCTCTTCTCCTGCAGCCAGGCCTGGGGCTATCAGCCCCTCCTTTCGGATCCCGCAGGGGGGCGCTGGTACCGCGTCCAGGGAGGAGGGGACGGCGTCTATTCCTTCGACATCGAATATGAGCTCGGCAAGGGTTACAAGGTTTTCGATTTCGAGCTCCTCCTCGGGGCATGGGGCGAGACCGCGCCCATCAAGGTAGCGGGAGAGACTTATGAGAACGCCTCCGACGGCCTCTTCAGCCTGGACACGAGCCACCCCGTCACGGGAAAACCCATCCACATCGAAGGCCGTTTCATTGCCTTTGCGAACTGCGTGGGCAGCCTCGAATACGACGGCATCACGAAGACCTGGACCGCGAGCCCTTAGCGCTTCCCCGGTGAGCGGGCGGCGAAGCCTTCGCATGGAGCGGCAAGTCCTTCGCGGCCTTGCCGCCCTCACGCGCGCTCGGAGAGCTCCTCCCATCTCAGGGTCCTGGCCTCTATGAGGCTGCCCAGTTCCGCATAACGTTTATTCGCCGCCGCGAGGCGGGCGGGATCGGGGCTCGCCGAGCCGAAGAGGGCCTCGAGGGCGGCTTTCTCGGCCTCTAGGGCATCCAGCTCACCGAGAATGGCGTCGAATTCCCTGCGCTCGACGAAGCTGAGTTTCTTCTTCGCAGCGGCTGCGCCCTCCGGAGCCTCGCGGCCGGCGTTTGCGCCGCTGACGCCTGAGCTGGCAGCGCCGCCGCCCGCAGCGGCCGAAGATGCGGATTCCGCAGCCGCCCGCCCGGCTTCTTCCTCGGCCGCGACCTCCCGCCATTCCGAATAGGAGCCGGGGAATTCGCGCAAGCCTCCCTCGCCGTCGAAGACGAGGAGGAAGGAAGCTATCCGGTCGAGGAAGGCGCGGTCATGCGATACGGCGACCACGCAGCCCTGGAAGGACTCGAGGAAGTCCTCGAGGAGCTCGATGGTCCCGATGTCGAGGTCGTTCGTGGGCTCGTCGAGAAGGAGGAAGTTGGGCGATCCCGCGAGGAGGCGGACGAGGCCGAGCCTGCGCCGCTCCCCGCCCGAGAGCCTCGCAATCTTGAGGCCCTGGGCCTCTCGGGGAAAGAGGAAGCGCTCGAGGAGCTGCTCCGCGGTCAGGCTTGTCCCGTCGGCCAGCCTCAGGATCTCCGCGTGCGAGCGAACACAGTCGAGGACCGTCATGTCGGGGTCGAGGTCGGAGCTCGACTGGTCGAAGTAGGCGATGCGGAGGGTTTCTCCCCGCTCGATGTTTCCGGAATCCGCCTCCTTCCGGCCCGCGATGAGGTCGAGGAGGCTCGTCTTGCCCGCGCCGTTCGGGCCCACGATGCCCACACGGTCGCCCCGGGTGAACTCGTAGGAGAAGCCGGAGAAGAGTCCGTGGCCGCCATAGCCCTTGGAGAGCTCCTTGAGCTCGAGGACCTTGCGGCCGAGCCGCGATTCGCCGCTCTGGAAGGCCTCCATGGAGGCTGCCCTCTCGAGGCCAGCGGCAGCCATGCCGCGGATCTTTTCCTTGCGCCTGCGGCTCTTGCCGGCGCGGGCCCGGGCTCCGCGATTAAGCCACTCGAGCTCGATGCGGAGCCTGGCGATGCGGCGCGAATCGGCCTTCTCGAGGTTGGCGAGGCGCTCGGCCTTGCCCTCGAGGAAGGCCGAGTAGTTGCCCTCGTGGCGATAGACCTTGCCGCCCTCGATCTCGAGGATCGAAGAGCAGACCGAGTCGAGGAACCAGCGGTCGTGGGTGACGAGGATGAAGGCGAAGGGCCCCGCGCCGAGGCGCTTCTCGAGCCACTCGATGGTCTCGATGTCGAGGTGGTTCGTGGGCTCGTCGAGGAGGATGAGGTCGCTCCTCGGCGCGAGGCAGCGCGCGATGGCCGCCTTCTTTACCATGCCGCCCGAGAAGTCGGCGAGCCGCGCCTCGGGGTCGGCAAGGCCGAGCTCGGTACAGAGCGAGAGGTAGCGGTGCTCGAGCTCTGCGTCGCCCGCCGCGTCGAGGCTCCGGTGGAGGCGCTCGGCCTCGGCAGTGTGGCCCTTCTCCTCGAGGAGCTTCGTGTAGGCCGCATACTCGCGGATGCCCGTGGCCTTGCCTGAATAGAGGAAGGTCCTCAAGGAATCGTCGGGCGAGAAGACGGGACGCTGTTCGAGGAGGCTCACGCGCAGTCCCCGCTTGAAGGCAAGGGTTCCCGAGTCGGGTTCGAGTTCCCCCGAGAGGACCTTGAGGAGGGTGGTCTTTCCCGCGCCGTTATTGCCGACGAGACCGAGGCGCTCGCCTTCGTCTATGCCGAGGGAGAGGTCGGCGAAAAGCGGCTCTGCCGAGAGGGTCTTGGCCAGGCCATCGATGGATACGAGGTTCACGGGTCGGGACTATAGCGCATCCGCGTCTTTTTGGGAACGGCGCCGCCTTCCTTCCCGGGAGGCCATGGCATATACTTATCCGGAAACCATGGCAGGGCTGAGGACCTCGGACCTGTCCATGGACCTGCAATCGGGAGACCGGATGGCTGCGCGTCATGATCATCCCCGGGAACGGGAAAACAGGCGACCATTCCCTCATTGGCCGGCGCTGCTGACGCTTTGCTTCCTCCTTGTCCTCGATGTAGCCTTCTGGCGGCTTCTCGACGCAAGGGAACTCGCGACGATCCACGACACGGTCAGGCTCGAAGCTGCGGATCTCGCCGAGACAATCGGCGCTGACCTGTCCAGCAGGATCCCGGCCTTGCGGAGGATGGCTGCGAGATGGGGGCTCCGAGGCGGAACCCCGAGAGCGGAATTCGTCGCGGACGCTTCCGCCTACATCGCCGACATCGGCGGCTTCCAGGCCATCGAATGGGTCGATAGCGCCTCCGTGGTGCGCTGGGTAGTCCCGCCAGAAGGGAATGCAGGCGTGGAAGGCCTCGACCTGAACTTCGAGGCGAGCCGCAAGGCGGCGCTGGCAAGGGCCAAATCGCAGGGAAGCACGACCATGACCGGCCCCGTGGATCTCGTGCAGGGCGGGAAGGGCTTCCTCGTCTGCGTACCCATCGGCAAAGGGGAAGGCTTCATGGGCTACATCCTTGCCACCTTCAGGGCCCGGGACTGGATCGCCTTCACACTCGGCGGGAAGGGCTGGCGCGAAAAGGACGATTACCGCCTCTCGGTGACCCTCGATGGCGTCACGGTCTACGAGGAGCCAGGATGGGACAGCCCGGAACAGGCCGGGCTCCGCGCGGAGGGGAAGCTGGCCTTCCTGGGCCATTCCTTCGACTTAAGGATCCAGCCCACGCCCTCCTTCATCCGGGGAAAGCGGAGCTTCCTGCCTCCCGCCGTAGCCACGACCGGCCTTCTCCTCTCCCTCCTCGTCTCCTTCGTCGTCCTCCTTTTCCAGAGAGAGAGGCGGGAGGCGGCCGCGGCCAGGGAATCCCAGGCCCTGGCAGAGAACGAGATCAGGCAACGCGCGCAGGCCGAGGAGGCACTCGTCGCCGCGAGCAAGGAGCTCGAGCAACGCGTCGAGGAGAGGACCCGGTCGCTGACGGAGGCGCACAACCGCCTCATGCAGCAGAAGCTCCTCGAGCACGACCTGGCCGTCGCCGGACAGATCCAGTCGAACCTCATGACGGCGGCGCTGCCCAAAGTGGACGGCTTCGAGTTCGCGACCCGGGGCAAGCCGTCGCGCTACCTCAACGGGGATTTCTGCGACTGCCAGCTGGTCGAAGGGACCTTCTGCTCCGCCCTCCTCGCCGACATCGCCGGCAAGGGGCTGTCCGCGGCCCTCTTCGCCTCGTCGGCGCGGGCCCTCTACCGCCTCGCCCTCGCCAATTCCTGCGGCTCGAGCATCGAGGAAAGCACGGCTCCGGTATCCATACTGGAGCTCCTCAATGCGGAGATGCTCCACGACCTCGAAGTGGCCGAAAGCTTCATCACGATGGTCGCGGCCCGGCTCGACCTCAGGGATGGACGGCTGGAGACAGCCAACGCGGGCGGCTGCAGGATCATCGTCTTCGACGGTCCGTCGGGCGAGACGAGGACCCTCGACGCCGGAGGCCTCCCCGTAGGCCTCTTCCCCGACCTGTCCCTCACGGGAGAATGCGTACGCCTTCGGCCCGGCATGACCGCCCTCCTCTACAGCGACGGGCTCACCGAAGCGATCAACCCCGCAGGAGAGCTCTTCGGCCTCGAAAGGCTCATGGCGACAGCCTCCAGCTTCTCGCGCAGGAGCGCCGAACATATTGCGGACGGGCTTCTCTCGGCCATCGAAGCCTTCCAGGATGGGCTGCCGCTGACGGACGACGCGACCCTCCTCGTCATCCGGGCCCTGCCGAGGCGCTTCACCTTCGACACGACCACGAGCCTCTCCTCCCTGGACGAGCTGCCCGCGAGCATTTCCTCGCTCTGCTTCCCCTACGGCGACAAGGTCGCCCGGGACATGGAGCTCGCGGTATCGGAAACGCTTGCCAATATCAGGAACCACGGCTATGGTTCGAAAGACGGGCCGGTATCGCTGGATCTTCGTCTCGAGACGCGAGGAGTCGAGCTCATCGTGAAGGAACAGGGCAGGCGCTTCGATCCGGACGCCCTTCCGCCGCCCCTCCTCGGCGAACTCCGCGAAGGCGGCCTGGGCATCTACCTGATCAGGAAGGTACTGGACGAATTCTCATACGAACCCGGAGGTCCCGATGGCAACCTTTGGATCCTCTTCCGATCAATCGCGGCGCATGACGATGCAGAGTGACCACAGACGACGGATCCTGTTCCGGGCGATCGCGACTGCGAACCTGGCGGCGGGCCTCGTGTACATCTCATGGCGCTATGCCGCAAGCATCAATCCCTCGGCCCTCGTCCTGTCCATCCTCCTCCTCGCGGCCGAGACCTACGGGATCGCCGATGCCCTCCTCTATGCCCTGACCATGTGGAAACCCCGCAGGAGGATCGCGCCTCCGCCGCTCGAGGGGCGATCCGTCGACGTCTTCATAACCACCTACAACGAGCCTGAAGGGATAGTCAGGCGCACCGCCGAGGCGGCGATGGCGATCGACTGGTCTCCCCTTTCGGTCTACATCCTCGATGACGGCGCAAGGGCCGATATCCGCGCCCTCGCGGAGGAGCTCGGCTGCGGCTATATAACGCGCGGCGAGGAATGGAAGGGACGGGCTAGGCACGCGAAGGCGGGCAACGTCAACAACGCGTTGAACGAGACCGACGGCGAGTTCATCCTCATCCTCGATGCCGACCAGATCCCCGAGCCCCGCATCCTTTCGCGCCTCTCAGGCTACTTCGCCGATCCGAAGATCGCCTTCGTCCAGTCGCCCCAGAGCTTCTACAACGTACCGCCCGGAGATCCCTTCGGAAGCGACGCGGCCCTGTTCTACGGGCCGATCATGCGAGGCAAGGACGGATGGAACGCCGCCTTCTTCTGCGGCTCCAACGCCCTCCTCCGGCGCGAGGCGCTCATGCAGGTCGGCCTCCTTTCCTACGCCGAGGCGGCGGAGCGGGAGGTCAGGGTCACGTTGCGCGAACTCAGGCGACAGGCAAGGCCGTCGCTGCGCGACGATGCCGGGCAACGGGCATGGAAGGGGGCGGCGAGGAAGGCAGTCCATGATGCCTGGGCGGGACTCAGGCGCGGCGATCCCCTCCAGGCCGTTTCCGACGCCCTGGGCGAGGCCCTGGGCACGGCCCTGCGCGGCGCGCCCGGCAACGGCGGGCCGGCAAAGGCACCAGGAGGTCCCCTCGATCGCGACATCGCGAGGAGCCGCGAAGCCGTCGCGGTCGAAGGCGTCTCGACGGTGAGCGTCACCGAGGACATGGCCACAGCCCTCAGGCTCCATGCCTCGGGCTGGGACAGCGCCTTTCATCCCGAAGTGCTGGCCCATGGGCTCGCCCCCGAGGATCTCGGCTCGTCCCTCGCCCAGAGGCTCCGCTGGGCCCAGGGTACCATCCAGGTCCTCTTCCGCGATTCTCCCCTTTCAAAGAAGGGGCTCAAGCCCGGCCAGCGCCTCATGTACTTCGCCACGATCAATTCCTATTTCTCGGGCTTCGCCAACCTCGTCTTCGTGCTCTGTCCCCTTGTCTTCCTTTTCTTCGGGGTGGCTCCCATCAGGGCATGGAACCTGGATTTCTTCCTTCGCTTCATCCCCTTCTTCATCCTGAACCGCCTCATGTTCTTCGTGGCGGCAGAAGGCCTGCCGGTCCATCGGGGAGAGCAGTACAATCTCGGCCTCTTCCCGCTCTGGATCAAGGCGGTCCTGGGAGTCATCACGGGAAGGGAGATACGCTTCACGGTCACGCCGAAGACCAGGCAAACGGGCCGTTTCCTCGCATCGGTCAAGGTCCAGATCGGCGTCATCGTGCTCACATTGGCTGCAATAATCTATGCGGTCACGGGCCTGACCCTCGGGATACGCGGCAATTACCTCGGAATAGCAGTCAACGCGTTCTGGGGATGCTACAATGTCTATGAGCTCGCGGCCATCGTGCGCGCCGCTGTCTATACACCTCCCGAGGGCTGGGAGCCGCAACCGCCGTCGTTCGGACGCGATCAAGGAGCATGAAGCGATGATTCCCTTCAGGATAGAGGTCGAAGCGCAGGATGAGGACAGGAAGGTGACCGTGGCGAGGATGGCGGGAAGGCTCAATGCAGCGAGTTCGTCCGAAGCGAAGGCGCGGCTCAAGGGCCTCACGGGCGAGGGAGCAAAGCATCTCCTCCTCGACCTCTCCGAGCTGTCCTTCATCGACAGCTCGGGCCTTTCCGCCCTGGTAGCCGGCTACAAGGCTGCGGTCGAAGCCGGCGGGAGCCTCAAGCTGGCCTGTCTGGTCCCGCAGGTCCGCGAGGTCTTCGCCCTGACCCACCTCGACAGGGTCTTCGAGACCTATCCTGACGTGGCCGCCGCCCTTGCGTCCTTCCCGTCGGGAAGCTAGGCCCTTCGCGCCGGGCCTTAGCCAAGCACGCTGGCAGCGGGACAGCCCCTGACGGGAGAGGCCATCATGATCCGGCGAGCACCCGAAGCCAGTTCCCCCCCGCCAGGGCGCCGACCTCGGCTTCCGAATAACCATGATCGCGCAAGGCATCGACGAGGGCGGGCCAGGACTCGGCCCCGAGCATGAAGTCGCCAGGCGCGGTCGGATAACCTTCGAAGTCCGAGCCGAAGCCCACATGCTCGATGCCCGCCACCGAGACGGCATGGTCCACCTGGGCGAGGAGGTTCGCGATTGTGGAGGCGCCGGGTTGCTCCACGACGAAGTACGAGACGAAGGTGATGCCGATGACGCCGCCCGAGGCCGCTATGGCCTCGATTCGGGCGTCGTCCAGGTTGCGGAGGTTGGAGCAAAGGGCCCTGCAATTGGAGTGGGTCGCCACGAAGGGGCGTTCGGCGCAGGCGGCAAGGTCGTCGAAGGCCGCGTCCGAAAGGTGCGAGGCGTCGACGAGGACGCCGAGCTTCTCGCATTCCGCGACCGCCCTGCGGCCAAGCTCCGTGAGGCCGTCGCTGCCTTCGGCACGGACTCCGCGACCGAGTTCGTTGCGGCGGTTCCAGGTGAGGCCGAAGATCTTGAGGCCATGAGCCGCGAAATCGCGCAATGTTCCGAGGTCGCCCTCGATGGCCTCGCCGCCCTCGATCGTGAGCATGCCGGCCACCCTGCCCTCGTCGCGGGCTTTTTCGGCATCTGCCGGTTCGCGATAGGGGAAAAAGGCTCCTCCCGAGGCCTCGTAGAGTCCCTCGAGGGCATCGAGCACCGCGAAGGCCTCCTTGCGCGCGCCCAGGGCGAGGAAGGGATCGTCGAGGAAGAGGGCCATGGCCTGCACGGAGACGCCACCCTCGATGAGACGGGCGAGATTCGCGTGCCCTGATTGTCGCTTCGCTCCAATTGGCCGAGGCAAGGCCTCGGCACGTCGCTTCGCTCCGATTGGCCGCGGCATTGCCGAGGCATGTCGCTGCGAGCCGAGCGCGGGAACGCTGCGGGCGGCGGCACAGGAGGCGCGCCAGGCAGCAGGATCGAAGCCATCGAAGAAGTTGCGCGGCTCCGTCTCCCCCGGCATGAGGCTCCTCCCGAGTGTGGGGAGGATGATATCCGAGTGCGCGTCGACGATGAGGGGCGCCCCTGGCGTAACGGTCTGTTTCATGGCGGGTCAGTCCTCCCCGCGCTTCAGCTTCTCGATCTCGTCGCGGATGACCGCGGCCTCCTCGAACTCGAGGTTCTTGGCGTGCTCGAGCATCTCCTCCTCGAGCTTGCGGATGAGGGCCTTCTTCTGCTCCGGGACGAGGAGGTTGTGCGATTTCTTGAGGGTCTCGATCTCGGTCTGGGCGACCTCGTCCTTCTCCTCGCGATGACGCTCGAGGATGTCCTCGACCGCCTTGCGGATGGTCGTGGGCGTGATGCCGTGTTCCTCGTTGTAGGCGAGCTGGACAGCGCGGCGCCGTGCGGTCTCGTCCATGGCCACCTTCATCGCGTCGGAGACCCGGTCCGCGTACATGACGACCTTGCCCGCCGCGTTGCGCGCCGCGCGCCCGATGATCTGGATGAGGCTCGTGGCCGAGCGGAGGAAGCCGATCTTGTCGGCGTCGAGGATGGCGATGAAGGACACCTCGGGGAGGTCGATGCCCTCTCTGAGGAGGTTGATGCCCACGAGGACGTCGTAATCTCCCATCCTGAGGGACTTGAGGATCTCGACGCGCTCGATGGTCTCGACCTCGCTGTGGATGTAGCGGACCTTGAGCGAGAGCCCCGTGAGGTACTCGGTGAGCTCTTCGGCCATGCGCTTCGTCAGGGTGAGGATGAGGCTGCGCTCCCCGGCCGCGTTGCGCTTGCGGATCTCGGCGTAGATGTCCTCCATCTGGCCGTCGCTCGGCCTCACCTCGATCTCGGGATCCACGAGGCCCGTGGGCCTGATGAGCTGCTCCACGGGGGCTCCCGATCTCGTGAGCTCGACGGCGCCGGGCGTGGCGGAGACGTAGATGACCTGTTTCGTCCTCTCCTCGAACTCCTCGTATTTCAAGGGCCGGTTGTCGAGGGCGCAGGGCAGGCGGAAACCGTAGTCCACGAGGTTCTGCTTCCGCGCCCGGTCGCCCGCGTACATGGCGCCGATCTGGGGCAGGGTCACGTGGGACTCGTCGATGAAGGTGAGGAAACCTTCGGGGTAGTAGTCCAGGAGAACCGAAGGCGGATCGCCCCGGCTCCGCCCCGAAAGGGGCCCCGAATAGTTCTCGATGCCGGGGCAGTAGCCCATCTCCTCGAGCATCTCGATGTCGTACTCGGTCCGGCTTTTGAGGCGCTGGGCCTCGACGAGCTTGTTCGCGGCCATGAGGGTCGCATAACGCTCGTCGAGTTCCGCCCTGATGTCCGAGAGGGCCTTGTGGACGTGGTCCTCGGGCATGACGAATTGCTTGGCGGGGTAGATCACCGCCGCGTCGAGCTCCTCGAGGATGGCGCCGGAGACCGGCTCGAAGCGGCGGGCCCGAACGATGCGGTCGTAGTCGAGCTCGAAGCGGTAGGCTTCCTTGACGTAGGCGGGGTAGACCTCGAGGACGTCGCCCCGGATGCGGAAGCGGCCGCGCTCGAGGACGGCGTCGTTGCGCTCGTACTGGAGGGAGACGAGGCGCCGCTTGACCGCGTCGAGGTCGACCTCCTCGCCAACTGTGAGGCGCAGGGACATCTCCTTGTAGATCTCGGGCGTGGCGAGGCCGTAGATGCAGGAGACGGTCGCGACGATGATGACGTCCTTGCGCTCCATGAGGCTCCGCGTGGCCGAGAGCCGCATGCGGTCGATCTCGTCGTTGATCGAGGAGTCCTTCTCGATGTAGAGGTCGCGCGAGGGCACATAGGCCTCGGGCTGGTAGTAGTCGTAGTAGGAGACGAAGTACTCGACAGCGTTCTCCGGGAAAAAGTCCCGGAACTCGTGGTAGAGCTGGGCCGAGAGGGTCTTGTTGTGGGAGATGATGAGGGCGGGACGTTGCGCGGCCTCGATTACCTTGGCCATGGTAAAGGTCTTGCCCGAGCCCGTGACGCCCTTGAGGGTCTGCCAGCGCTTGCCGTCCCCGAGGCCCTTGACGAGGGCGTCTATCGCGGCCGGCTGGTCGCCAGCGGGGCCGTAGGGCGCGACTACCTTGAACGGTTTCATGATCCCCTCCTCGTACAGGCGATATTCGCCTTAACGCATGACGGGCGTCAAGGAGGCCCGACGCCCGTCATGGGGATGGGGAAAGGTTGTCCGGACTATTTTTCGGTGATGTACTTCGAGCGGTCGGCGAGGACGACCTCGACGGTCGTACGCTTTCCGTTCCGGACGTACTCGACCTGGATCCTGTCGCCCGGCTTGTTGTCCTCGAGGGCCGAATAGAGATCGGCTATCGTGGACACCTTCATGCCGTCGATCGCGGTGATGATGTCGCCGCCGACATAGAACACCGACCTGCCGTAGCGCACCGCGGTGTTGCCGCCCCGGATTCCTGCGCGGTCGGCATCGCCGCCCTTTGTCACTTGGGAGACGAGGAGGCCCTTGTCGGTGGTGACCGCATAGCCGTTCTGTTTCATCCAGTCCGTGAGCTCGGCGAAAAGCTGGACGGGCTCGAACTCGATCCACCCTCGCTTCACCATGCCGTTCTTGATGAGCTCGGGCACGATGCGCTTGGCCGTGTTGACCGGCACCGCGAAGCCGACGCCGACGGATCCGCCCGAGGGACTGTAGATCATCGTGTTGATGCCGATCATCTCGCCGCGGGAATTGAGAAGAGGGCCACCCGAGTTGCCGGGGTTGATCGAGGCGTCGGTCTGGATCATGTCGCGGATGACGGTCGTGGAATCCTTCTGCACGGGGCGGCCGAGGCCGGAAACGATGCCGTCGGTCAGGGTGCGCTCGAGACCGAAGGGGTTGCCGATGGCGAGGACCTTCTGGCCGACCTTGAGGTTGGAGGAGTCGCCGAAGGGCACGGTCCTGAGCTTGAGGCCTGCTGGCGGGTCGAACTTGATCACCGCGAGGTCATTCTCGGGATCGGTGCCGACCACCTTGGCCTCGTAGCGGCTGCCGTCGGCGAGGTTGACGAAGAGCTTGTAGGCGTCCTTGACGACGTGGTTGTTGGTGAGGACATAGCCCTTGGCGTCGATGATGGAGCCGGAACCGGAGCCGCCGTCCTGGGGGACGGGCTCCATGAACCAGTTGACCGCCATGACTTCGGTGGTGATGTTGACGACGGCCTCGTTGAGGCGCTCGTAGACGGAGATGTTGGCGCTCTCGTCCGCCGTATATTCGGCCTGGAGGTCCACAGAGGAGAGGTCTTGCCCGGAGAGCGGAGATTCGCTGATCACGACGGGTTCGGCCTTGGCTGCGGTTTTTTGCGCGCCTTTCTGGATGACCATGCCTGCGCCGAAACCGAGGAGGAGGGCCGCAAGGAGCCCGGCGGAAACGGCGATGACTATATGTCCTCGGCTGTAGAGTTTCATGGAAACCTCCTCTTCACTCCAAGAATATACCGAAAAAACCCGTTCGCCGTAAACGGGAACGGAGTGCTGCCGAAATCGCCGGGGCCTGGGCCTGGACCGATGTACGGTCGGGATTGCCATACAAAACGGCCCCCGGCAGGAATATGGGCTCCTTTCATATCGAAAACGGCCAGGCGTCCCCCATTTTCGGTAGATCCCTTTTGACCAACAATCCTGGTATCACTCCATTCATTGACGGTAGGCCGGAGCAGAGGCTAGGATGGCGCCATGAACATGCGTGACCGGGTACAGCAGGCATATAGTGGCAAGGGAAACGCTGCCGGGCAGGACAGCGAGACGGGCAAGGCCGCCGATGAAGGAGGAGGCCGCCCCCGCCAGGCCAGGCGCGGGGCTGAGGGCCCCGCCCTTGTGAAGACCGGCCCCGCGGCAGGCGCGCCACAGAGGGATGCGGCGCCGCAGACGGGCGCAGCGTCTTCCCGCGGGGGAAAGGCCGCCCTCGACAGGGCCGAGCACAAGGCCGAGCGCCTCGTAAAGACCGGCGAGGAGAGCGGCCTTTCGAAGGCGGCGAAGTTCCTCCTCCTCCTCGGCACCGAGGAAGCCTCCAAGGTCCTCAAGCACCTGCCGCCCAGGGAAATCGAGGCCATCTCCAAGGAGATACTCAAGGTCCGTTCCATAGACTCGATCGAGGCCAACGACATCCTCACCGAGTTCGGCTGGCTCGTGAAGTCCCAGGGTTATGCGATCGAGGGCGGCCCGGACACCGCCCGCAAGATGCTCTCGGCCGCATTCGGCGAGGACAGGGCCCAGCAGCTCCTCATGAAGGCGGCTCCGGATACCCAGCGGCCCTTCCGCTTCCTCTCCGATTTCGACGCGCGCGAGCTCGGCGTCATCCTCAAGGACGAGTCGCCCCAGGTCCTTGCCGTCATCATTCCCTACCTCGATCCCAAGCTGGCTTCGGGCTTCATCGAGCGCCTGCCCGAAGGCCCGCGCATCGAGGTCGTGAAGCGCATCGCCCACCTCGAGAAGGTGAGCCCGGAGATCATCCGGAGGATAGACGAGGGCCTCAAGGACAGGATCCGCAAGATAGGCAGCGTGGCCACGGAGGAGCTCGACGGCAAGGCGGCCCTTGCCGGCATCCTCCGCCATGTCGATCCGCGGCTCGAGGAAGAGGTCCTCGGAGCCCTCGAGGAGGAGAGCCCCGAGCTCTCGAAATCCATCCGCGAACGCCTCTTCACGATGGACGACATCCTCCGCGTGCCGGATCGCCAGCTCCAGAAGGCCCTGCGCGATTTCGTGGACCGCGACCTCGCCCTCCTCCTCAAGGGAAGGAACGAGGCCTTCAAGGCCAAGATCCTCGACAATGTCTCGAAAAACCGCCGCGACCTCATCATGGACGAGTACGCCATCCTCGGCGCCGTCCGTCGAGAGGACGCAGACGCCGCGGCCCGCGAGTTCCTCGCCTACCTCAAGGCCGCCTGCGAGGAGGGCGACATCGTCCTCCAGGGCGACGACGAGCTCGTCGAATAGCCGTCCTACCTCGCGTAGGTGATGGCGCCCTGGGCGGCTTCCTCGCTGCGGGCGAGCATGAAGAGGTAGTCCGAGAGGCGGTTCACCCAGGAGAGGAGCTCCGGAGAGACGGGAGCGCTGCGCGAAAGGGCGACGATGCGGCGCTCGGCCCGCCTGCAGACGGTGCGGGCGACGTCGAGGGCGGCGGATCCCCTGGTCATGCCGGGGAGGACGAAGCCCTTGAGGGGAATGCGAGCCTCGAGGGCATGGACGGCCTCGGTCAGGGCCGCCTCGTCTTCCCGCATGAGGAAGCCTTCCCTCCTCGCGCCCGGTGAGGCAAGCTCGGAGCAGGCCCTGAGGAGGTCCCGCTGCAGGCTCTCGATGGAGGCTTTCGTCTCGGGAAGCCCGCAATCGTGGCGGGCCAGGCCAAGGAAGGATGAAAGCTCGTCCAGGCTGCCGTAGGCCTCGACCCTGTCCTCGTCCTTGCCGACCTTCTCGCCGGTCCAGAGGCGGGTTTCGCCCGAATCGCCGGTTTTCGTGCTGATGCTCATAAGGGAGACTATAGCGTGGGCCGAAGGACATGAAAAGGATGGCCCCAAGCCTTGACGGGAAGGTCCGCCATCGCCATCTTCAATTCATGGATCCCCGACATCCCGCCTTCGACCTCCTTTCAGCCACCGACCTGCCCGAATACCGCGGCAGGGGCCTCCTTTTCAGGCACCGGGCCACGGGCTGCGAAGTCTACCACCTCCGCTGCGACGACGAGGAGAACACCTTCGCCTTCGGTTTCAGGACGCCATCGCGCGACGGGACGGGAGCGGCCCACATCGTCGAACACTCGGTCCTCTGCGGCTCGGAACAGTACCCGGTGCGGGATCCCTTCATCGTCATGGCCAGACGCAGCCTCGCCACCTACCTCAATGCCCTGACCTTCCCTGACCGGACGGTCTACCCGGCCTCGAGCGCGGTGGAGGCCGACTACTTCAACCTCATGTCGGTCTACGGGGACGCGGTCTTCTTCCCGGCCATCAGCCTCGAGACCTTCATGCAGGAGGGGCACAGGCTGGAATTCGACGCGGACGGCAAGCTTGGGCGTAGCGGCGTCGTCTACAACGAGATGCGGGGAGACTACGCCTCGGCGGATTCACTCACCTCGACAGTCTGCATATCGAGCCTTTTCGAGGAGGGCCATCCCTATTCCTATGACTCGGGCGGAAACCCGGAGACCATTCCCGACCTCGATTATGAAGCCTTCCTGGATTTCTGGGCCTCGAACTACCGGCCCGGCAACTGCAGGATCTTCCTCTACGGCAATATCGACACCGCCAGGCAGCTCGCCTTCCTCGAGGAAAGGTTCCTCTCGCGCCGCAATCCGCGCTGGAAACCGGGGACAGGCCCGGAGGACGACGCTCCCGTGGCTCCTGCCCGCAGGACGCCGCGCCGGGTCGAGCTCCCCTGCCCTCCTGAAGCCGGCTCGAGCGGCACGACGAGCATCGTGATGAACTGGCTCCTGCCCGCGTCCGAGGTTCCGGGAGACCTCGTGGCGGACGAACTCCTCGCCGAGCTCCTCGTGGGACACGACGGCGCGCCCCTGGCCCTCGCCCTGCGCAACTCAGGGCTAGGCGACGACCTCTCTCCCCAGACGGGCTTTGACACGAACTTCCGCCAGCCCATCTTCAGCGTGGGACTCCGCGGCACCGAGGCCGGCCGCGAGGCGGCCATCGAGGACCTCGTCCTCTCCACCCTTTCCGAGTTCGCGAAGCGCGGTCCCGACCGCGCCGAGCTCGACACGGCCTTCCACTCGATCGTCTTCGCGAACCGCGAGATCAGGCGGGGCACGGGCACCTACGGCACCCGCCTCATGAGCCGGGCCTTCAGGACCTGGATACGTGGCGGCAGCCCCGAGGAGGGGCTCTCCGTGACGGCGCCCCTCGCCCAACTGGAATCGCGCATCGCGGCGGATCCGGGCTACATCGGCGCCCTCGCCCGGCGCCTCCTCGTGGAGAACGGCCACCGGACCACGGTCACGGCCTTTCCCGATCCCGGCCTCTTCGAGCGCAAGGCCGAGGCCGAGACGGAGGACCTGCGCTCCCTCGAGGCCGCCCTTTCGCCGGAGGAGCGCGAGGCCATCGTCGACGAAGCCCGTAAGCTCGCGGCGGCGCAGCGGGTGGGAGACAGGCCCGAGGCCCTCGCCCTCCTCCCCCGGCTCAGGGTCAGGGACCTCCCCCGCGAGGTCGAGCGCATACCGCGCGAGGCGGCGACCCTGGGCGGCTGCCAGGCGAGCCTCCACCCCCTCTTCACGAACGGCATCGTCTATCTCGACCTCGCCTTCCCCCTCGACGGCCTCGCCCGCGAATCGATGCTCTGGATGCCCCTCCTTTCGCGCTTCATCGGCGCGGCGGGCCTGCCCGGCAAGCCCTACGACAAGGTGGCCGCTGAGCTCGCGCGCTACTCGGGCGGCTTCGGCGCCATGCTCGAATCGGGGAGCCTGCTCTCGCAATCGGGCAAGCCGACGGGCAGGACCTCGACCTATGCCATCTTCAGGCTCAAGGCGCTTGCGGAGCGTTTTCCGCAGGCCCTCGACCCCGCCCTCGGCCTCCTCGCCCAGGCTGACGCAGACGACGTGAAGCGGGTCGCGGACATCCTCTCGGAGCTCGGCAACGATGTGGTCTCGGCCCTCGTGCCCGCGGGCAACTCCTTCGCCATCGCGAGGGCGGGCGCCTCCCTTGGCTCCGCCCTCGCGACCGATGACCTCTGGCGCGGCATGAGCCAGCTCCGTTTCCTCAAGGAGCTCCGCGGTACGAAGGAAAGCGGCGAGGTCGCGCAGGTCCTTGACGGCCTCAGGGCCTCCTTTATCGGCAGGGAGGGCCTCAGGATCAACCTCACGGCCAGCCCGGACGACCTGCCGGCAGCCATCGCAGCCCTCGAGAAGGGCTTGGGCCTCCTCCCTGCCAGGCCCGGCGCAGCGTCGGCGACGCCCCTCGGCTTCGACCCGCCTGCCCCGACCGAGGCCTATGCCATCCCGAGCCAGGTCGGCTTTGCGGCGGCAGCCTGTGCCGCCGCCCGCCTCGGTACGGCCGAGTACGCCCATGAGACCGTCCTTGCCCACCTGCTTTCGACGGGCCCCCTCCACGAGGAACTCAGGGTCAAGCGAGGAGCCTACGGCGCGTCATGCTACATAGACGGCCTCGAGGGCGGAGCCATATTCTCGACCTACCGCGATCCCAGGCCCGTCGAAAGCCTCGATTTCTTTGGCGAAGCCCTGTCGAAGATAGCCTCCACGGGGCCAGGGGACGCCGAGGCGGTCGAAGAAGCCGTGGTCGGCACGACTGGCCACGACCTCAGGCCCCTCCTCCCCGAGGAGAAGGGCATTGTCGATTTCCGCCGTGAGCTCTTTGGCATCACGGACAGCGTCCGGCAGGGAAAGAGGGCAGCGCTCCTTGCGACAGGACCGGTCGAGCTGAAAAAGGCCGCCGCCCGCCTCGCGGAAAGCTTTGGTTCGGCGTCAGGCATCTTGATTTCCCGCGACGAGGATGTAAAATTGCTCAGTCACCATCGGGATGGCACGAGAGTTATCGACCTGTCCATGTGAAGGAGACGGCACTATGGATGAAAAGGGACTTGCGCTCCTCAGGCAGCTCATGAGCGAGATCGAGGGCGCGCCTTTTCCCGCCGAGCTTGACCTCGAACGTTACGCGATCTGGTATGAGCACGCGCAGAAAGGCGCGCAGGAAGCCCTCGAATTCCTCAACGACCTCGATCCCGATTATGGCAAGAGGAATGGGCTCCCCCCGGAATTCGCCTGACCAAGCCAGGCCATGGAACTGTACCTCGAAGAATTCGATTGCGGTCCCTGTCCCTACCTCGAGGGCAGGACATGGAGGATAGAGCAATTCTCCGAGGCCTCCCTTGAAGCTTCCGTCTATGAGCAGCTCCTCGCCAGAGGTTTCCGCAGGAGCGGCATGAGCTTCTACCGCAACGTCTGTCCTGGTTGCGATCTCTGCGTCCCGATCCGGCTCGACGTCTCGACCTACCGGCCATCCAGGTCCATGAAGCATCTCGACCGGGTCAACGCCGACCTCGAGTTGTCCCTCGTCGGGCCGGACATCGCCATCGACCGCTTCGAGCTCTACAGGAACTATACCGAAGCGCGCCATGGCGAGGACGGCAAGCCTCCCGTAACCATCGGGTCCTATGCCTCCTTTCTCATCGCGAGCCCCCTCGACTCGACCCGGATCACCGAATACCGCGATGCAGACGGACGCCTTGTGGCGACGGGCTACCTGGATGTCCTCCCCGAAGGACTCTCGAGCGTGTACTTCGCCTTCGACCCGGCGGAAGGAAGGCGGAGCGTCGGGACCTGGTCGGTGCTGAGGGAGCTCAGACTGGCTGCCGAGCTCGGCAAAAGGTGGTACTATCTCGGCTTCTGGGTTCCCGGATCGAGAAAAATGGATTACAAGGCGAGGTTCTCCCCCTTCGAGTACGCCCGCGGGGGAAAGTGGATAATGACGAGCGACAGGGGAGCCGCGATGGCGGCATTGGGGGTCGCGTGAGCGGCCGCGAACACGAGATAGACGAACTCAACCGCAAGGTCTGGAACGAGATGCTCTCCAGGCCCGAGGAGTCCCTCGCGACCGCGAACAACGTCCTGTCGCTTTCGGAGGCCGAAGGCTACCGCAAGGGCCGCGCCGATGCGCTGCTCAACATAGGCTGGTGCGAGCACTACCTCACGCAGTCAGGCCCGGCCCTTCGGTCCTTCCAGCAGGCCCTCGATTCCTACACGGATCTCGATGACAGCCTCGGCATCATCAAGACACTCAATGCCTTCGGGACCGCCTACTTCAACCTCGGCCGCTACGACCGGGCCATGGATTTCTACACCCGCAGCCTCGAGGACGCCCGCAAGGCGGGAAACCGCTGGCGCGAGGCCGTCACCCTGAGCAACATCGGCGAGGTCTGCCTCGACCTCGGAGAGCACAAGGAAGCCCTTGACTACTTCCTTCGTGCCTACGAGACGATCCCGGACGACAGCGAGTCCGAGCTCGTGTCGAACATCCTCCTGAATATCGGCACGACCTTCAGGCGCATGGAGAACTGGGTCCTGGCAAAGGAATTCACCGAGAAGGCCCTGGCCATCTGCCAGGAAAGCCAGAATCTGCAGCTCTCGGCCCAGTGCTGGCTATCCCTGGGCCGCATCGCCTGCGCGTCGGATGAAAGGAAGGCGGCGGAAGGCCATTTCCTCAAGGCCCTCGATGCGGTCGAGCGCCTCAAGAACGAGAAAGTCAAGGCGGAAACGCTCCTCGAACTCGGCACCGTACAGGTGCTCGAGAGCCGACCCTCCAAGGCCCTCGAACGCTACAACGCGGCCCTCGCCAGCGCCGAGCATATCGGCTCCAAGGCCCTCATCAACCAGGCCTACGAACGCCTCTCCGAAGCCTATGAACTCCTCAAGGACTACAGGACGGCCCTCGACTACTACCGTCGCTATGCCCGCTACGAGCGGGAAGTCCTCTCCGAGGATACCACCCGCAAGATCAAGAACGTCACCGTCCAGTACGAAGTCGAGAAAAGCAGGCAGGAAGCGGAGATCTACCGGCTCAGGAACTACGAGCTCAGGCAGAAGACGGAGGAGCTCGAGGAGGCCAACCGCCAGATACTGTCGATCTCGGAACTGGGGCGGCGCATCACCTCGAGCCTCGATTTCGACAACATCATCTCGACCCTCTACGAGAGCCTCAAGAGCCACATGGACGTGACCGTCTTCGGCATAGCCCTCCACGACGAGGTGGACGACACCCTCGAATGGCGCGTCTTCATGGAGAATGGCAAGCGCCTCCACCGCCCCATCAAGAAGCTGGAGTACGGCAAGAGCTTTGCCGCCTGGTGCGTACAGAACAGGAAGAGCATCTTCGTGACCGATGCCGAGAAGGACTCGGAGAAGTACGTTCCCGAGGGCAGGACGAGCCTGGGCAAGCCCGCGGTCGGCCTCATCTTCGTGCCCCTCCTCATCGAGGAGCGGGTCATCGGCATCCTGACCATCCAGAGCTACGAGAAGGACTCCTATACGGAGAGTCATCGCATCCTCCTCGAGGCCCTCTCGCCCTACCTCGCCATAGCCATCGAGAACAGCCTCATCCACGACCGGGTAGAGGAACTCAACCGTTCCATCATAGGCGAGAAGGAAGAGCTCGAGCAGGCGGCGATGCGCAGCTCCCACCTTGCCAACCACGACGCGCTCACGGGGCTGCCGAACCGGCGCCTCCTCTTCGAGCTCCTCCAGAAGTCTTTCGACATCGCGTCGAGGAGCCACACCAAGGTCGGCGTCATCTACATGGACCTCGACAACTTCAAGCCGATCAACGACCGCTTCGGCCATCTTGCGGGAGACAGCGCCCTCATCACCATCTCGGCCCGCCTGCGGAGCATCCTGCGCGCCTCTGACACCGTCGCGCGCGTGGGAGGCGACGAGTTCATCGCAGTCCTCACCAACATCCACGACCGCGAGGCGATCGAGCTCGCTGCGCAGAAGATACTCGAGGAATGCAGCCGCCCCATTCCCCTCGACAGCGAGGAATGCACGGTAGGCGTCTCGATGGGCATAGCGGTCTACCCAGACGATGGCGAGGTCATAGCCGACCTCGTGAACCGTTCGGATACGGCGATGTACCGCATCAAGCACGAGGGCAAGGGGACCTATACCTTTTTCGCGCCCGAGGATTCCCCGCCCTTCCGCGAGCCACCCGCGAACGAGCCGTTGGCCTAGGAAGGCGGTCGATTGCCCGCGTCGACAGGCGGGGGCATGCGGGAATGACGCCCCCGCTGCGATCGGCGGACCAGGGGCCCCGGCGGTCCGGCAGGACGGCCGTCGTTGACAGCCCTTAAAGCCCTGTGCTATCTTTCCGCGATGCCCTAATCTTGGGGAAGGTCGGGCCTGGCGGGCAGTTTTCCGTCTCGCCCCGCGCCCGTCCCTCCTGGAAGTTACGGCAGAGCCAGCTTTAAACGGAAGGTAGCCATGGCACCCCAGACACCGAATGCTCCCGCTCCGCGCGCCCCCAAAAAGGGCAACGCCTCCGGCAAGGAAAAAGGCAGCAAGAGCAATTTCATCTACATTGGAACGATAATAATCCTCGTGATCACCATCGTGGCCTTTGTCTTCATGCCCTCCGGCAATGTCGGCGGCAGCAATGGCACGACCTTCGATTTCGGAAGCTACAACGGCAAGCACATCACGAGCGCCCAAGGCGGCTATCTCGTAAAGCAGGTCTCCGTCGTCAATGACGCGCTGAGGCAGCAGGGCCTTTCCGAGCAGAACTACCAGCTCTATGCCTACCAGGTCTGGCGTCAGGCCTTCGAGCGCACGGTCTACCATATGGGAGTCCTTGACGCGGTGAAACAGGCTGGCGGCGCGGTGACCGAGAACTTCATAGATGATCAGATGGCCGACAACCCGAGCTTCCAGGAGAACGGCAAATTCTCCCCCAAGCTCTACCGCGAGACCCCCAACGCGACCAAGCTTTCCCTCCGTGACGATATCCGAGACAATGCCCTCACCGCCCTCTATACCAACGAAGTCAACGCCATGGCTCCGAGCAGCCAGGAAATCGCCTTCCTCAAGGACATGGCCAAGGAGACGAGGACCATTGCCTTCGCGGCCCTTCCCCTCTCCGCCTATCCCGACTCGGAGGTCGCCACCTGGGCGGCCGCCAATGCGAAGCTCTTCAGCCACCTGAAGCTCGCCCGCGTCAGCGTGGCCAAGAACCAGGCCGATGCCGAGAAGCTCCTCAAGCAGGTCAAGGCCGGCACGCTTTCCTTCGAGGACGCGGCCAAGAAGAACTCCGCGGACGCCTACGCCGAGAAGGGCGGCTCCATGGGAGCCAAGTACTACTACGAGATCATGGCCGATATCGAGAAGAAGGACGATGTCGACAAGCTCGCCGCCCTCAAGGCCGGCGAGTACTCCGGCGTCCTCAAGACCCTCTCCGGATCCTGGGTCTTCTTCAAGGCCGAAGCCGACGCAACCCCCGCCGACATGGCGGATCCCGTCGTCCTCAAGGACGCGCGCGCCTACATGCTCCGCTTCGAGCGCGGAATCCTCGAGGACTGGGCCAGCGCCCAGGCCGACACCCTCTCCGCGACGCCCTCTGCCGATTTCGAGAAGGCCTGCAAGGCTGCCGGCCTCGAGGTCAAGGAGAGCGCCTCCTTCCCCCTCAACTATGGCGATATAGATTTCGTGGCCTATGGCCAGCGGATCCCCCTCATGCGCAAGATCGACAGCGGCGCGGCGCCGGAGCTTGCAGAGGCGTCCGGCAACGAGGCCTTCCTTACCGCGGTCTTCTCCCTTGCTCCCGGGGCCGTGAGCAAGCCCATCGTCCTCGGAGACAACATCGTCGTGGTCAAGGTCAAGGAAGCGGGCGCAGCCTCCGAAGAGGATCTCGCGAGCCTCTCCCTCTACTACCCCTACTTCTTCCAGCAGAAGACCAGCTACGAGATGGGCGATATCTTCCTGAAGAGTCCCCTCCTCAAGGACAACTTCATGAATGTATTCTTCAAGTACTTCATGCCCAAGCAGTGATGCCATGGATGCTGAAGGTCCCGAACTCGTAGAGACGGGCGGGGCCCTCAATGTCCGCTACCGGGGCCGCCTCCTCTATTCGGAGCGCGGCCCCGTTTCGTCAGCGGTACGCGCCGTCCTGGCCTGCGACCCCGGCCCTTCCCGACTCCACCTCGTCCTGTCGCCCGCCCTCTGGTACGGGGTTCCCGAGCTCCTTTCCCGCATGGGAGAGGGGTCGGCGGTGCTCTGCATAGAGGGCGATCCCCGTCTTGCGCGGCTTTCGCGCGAGCGCCTGCCTGCCGCCCTGCGGGGAGATCCGCGCCTCGTCTTCATCGAGACCGCGACAAGGTCCAGCATCGTAGCGGCGGCCCATGCGCTTGGTCGCTTCCGCCGCTCTTCGGTGCTGAAACTCTCCGGAGGAGCCCAGGCCATCTCGACCGAAGGCGCCGCCGCCGCCGCCATGCTCCAGGCCGAGTACGCCGCCTACTGGCGGAGCAAGGCTACCCTCCTCGGCATGGGGAGGCTCTGGGCCCGGAACATCTTCCGCAACCTCGCCGCCCTCCCCGATATGGAACTGTCCGATCTTCCCCGCATCGACAGGCCAGTCGTCGTCTGCGGAGCCGGACCTTCCCTCGAAGCGAGTCTCGGCCTCATCTCGCGACTTCGCGCAAGCCTCTTCGTCGTGGCCTGCGATACGAGCCTCCCCGCCCTCCTCGACTCGGGCATAGAGCCGGATCTCGTCGTCTGTCTCGAGGGACAGGCCTATAACCTGGCCGATTTCACTCCCGCGGGCTCGAGGCGGCTTGCCATCGCCGCCGACCTGTCCTCGCATCCTGCTACCTTCAGACTCATGCCGGGACCGCGGTACCTCACTGCCGTCGAGATCGCTCCGAGCCCCTTCCTGCGCAGGATAGCCGGCTTGGGCCTTCCCCTCCTGCCCTGCCCGCCCCTCGGTTCTGTCGGCGTGCATGCGGTCCATGTCGCCCGCCGTCTCTCCGGCGCGCCCGTGCTCATCACCGGTCTCGACTTCTCCTTCGAGGCGGGCAAGACCCACGGGCGGGGGGCTCCCGCGCTTTCCACGGAGCTCAGACGGATGCGCAGGCTTTCACCCTTCCGCGGACAGGCGGCGAGCGCCTACCGCGAAGGCGTTCGGCCCGCTCCTGAGGCGCGGCCCTGGGGCGGCGCGCCTGCGGACGACGTCCGCAGCCTGCAGCCCGCACGGTCCATGCTGACCGACCCGGCCCTGTCGTCATACGCCGCCCTCCTCGCCGATGAAGCACGCCAGCCCGGACCGGCCGTCCTGGATATACGCGACCGCGGCATCCCACTCGGCCTGCCCCGGCTTTCGGCTGCCGAGACAAGGGCCTTCGTGGAAGGCTGGAGGCCTGTCGCGCCGCTGGCCACGTCCGGGGCCGTGATAAGCGCCGTCCATGGGGACGCAGCCGGGGCGGCCGCAGGGATGGGCAGGCTTTCCGCGCAGACGCCCGAAGGCATCAGGCGGATGGTCCGGAGCTTCGTCTCCCGCGAGACGGCGCAACTTGATACGTTGTACGATTTCATGAAGGGCAGGAGCGGTCTGGGCAGGGATACCTTCAGGGCCAAGGTCGAGGAATCGGACTATCTTCTCTGGCCCGTCGCCGATGCGGAGCGCCTGCCCGAATTCCCGCAGGACCTCCTCAACCGGCTCCTCGTCGAGGTCGAGTACTGGCGCTGGAAGCTGGAAGAGATAGCCTCGACCATGGATTAGCGGGCGTTGACGAACCCCGCGCCCGCGCCTGTCCCTACTTGCGCTCGCTGTCGTTCTCGTTCTCGCGCAGGACAGCCAGGAAGGCCTCCTGCGGCAACTCGACGTCGCCCACCATCTTCATGCGCTTCTTTCCTTCCTTCTGTTTCTCGAGGAGCTTGCGCTTGCGGGAGATGTCACCGCCGTAGCACTTGGCGAGGACGTCCTTGCGTACGGGATTGATGGTCTCGCGCGCGATGACGCGGCTGCCAATGGCGCCCTGGATGGGGATCTTGAACTGCTGGCGAGGGATGGCCGCCTGGAGGCGCTCGCAGGTCTTTCGCGCGCGGTCGTAGGCCCCGGGCTCGTAGACGAGCTGGGCGAGGGCGTCCACCGGCTTGTCGTTGATGAGGATGTCGAGCTTGGCGAGCTTGGTCGGACGGTAGCCGATGATCTCGTAATCGAAGCTCGCGTAGCCGCGGCTCGTCGACTTGAGCTTGTCGTAGAAGTCGAAGAGGACCTCGGCAAGCGGCATCTCGAAGAGGAGCTCGACGCGCTTCTCGTCGAGGTGGTTCTGCGCGACGAGGCTGCCGCGCTTGTCGAAGCAGAGGGTGTTGAGGTTGCCGATGTAGGCCAGCGGCGTGATAATCTGGGCCTTGATGTAGGGCTCCTCGGCCTCCTCGATGCGCGAGGGACCGGGATAGTCGGCAGGGTTGTCCACGAACATCGACTCGCCGGAGGTGAGCTTGAGGCGGTAGCGGACCGAAGGCGCCGTCATGATGATGGCCTGGTCGTACTCGCGCTCGAGGCGTTCCTGCACGACCTCGAGGTGGAGGAGGCCGAGGAAGCCGCAGCGGAAGCCGAAGCCCAGAGCCACGGAATTGTCCTTCTCGAAGACGAGCGACGCGTCGTTGAGCTTGAGCTTCTCCATCGCCTCGTTGAGCTCGTCGTACTCCGCGGGGTCCATGGGGTAGATCGAGGAGAAGACGACGGGCTTCACTTCCTTGAAGCCGGGAAGGGCCGCGGCGGCGGGATTCGCGGGGTCAGTGATCGTGTCGCCGACGCGGACGTCGGACACGGTCTTGATGCCAGCGATGATGTAGCCGACCTCGCCTGGGCCGAGGCCCTCGTTCTTCGCAAGGGTTATGCGGAACTGGCCTGTCTCCTCGACCTCGTACTCCGCGCCGTTGTTCATGAGGCGGATCTTCTGTCCCGGGACAATGGAGCCGCCGAAGACGCGCAGGTGCACGATGACTCCGCGGTATGGGTCGTAGTGAGAGTCGAAGATGAGGGCCTGGAGGGGATCGGTCGACTTCTCCTTCGGGGCCGGGATGCGCTGGACAATGGCCTCGAAGAGCTCGTCGACGCCCGTCCCGAGCTTGCCGGACACGAGGAGGGCTCCGTCCGGATCGAGGCCGAGGTCGTGCTCGATCTGCCTGCGGACCTCGTCGGGGTCGGCGGCGGGCATGTCGATCTTGTTGATGACGGGGATGATCTCGAGGTCGTGCTCGAGGGCCATGTACATGTTGGAGAGGGTCTGGGCCTCGACGCCCTGGGTGGCGTCGATGAGGAGGATGGCGCCCTCGCAGGAGGAGATGGCGCGGGAGACCTCGTAGGAGAAGTCCACATGTCCGGGGGTGTCGACGAGGTTGAGGGTGTAGGTCTTGCCGTCCTTTGCGGTGTAGTCGAGGGCGACAGCCTGGCTCTTGATCGTGATGCCGCGCTCACGCTCGATGTCCATGTTGTCGAGCATCTGGTCCTGCATCTTGCGCTGGTCGATGACGCGGGCCTTCTCGATGAAGCGGTCGGCAAGGGTCGACTTGCCGTGGTCGATATGGGCGATGATGCAGAAATTCCTTATGAGGGCGGGGTCACGCATGATCCCATGCTATAGGAATCAGCCCGTTTTTACAATACGAGCGCGGCCTGCAGGGCGGCGGCCGGCGGCCCGGCCCTGCGCCGGCTTCGGCCCCCCCTGCAAGCCATGTGCGGCCGCATTGCCCGCGGACCGGGGCTATAGTATCTTCTTCGAAGGGAGGACTTGCCATGCTAGAAACCCTTGAATATACGACTGTCGAAGGCACCAGGAAAGAACATGAAATTACCGTCTACGCCCTTTCGACCTGCGGCTTCTGCAAGCGGGCCCTCGCCTTCCTCGATTCGAACGGCTTCGCCTATCGCTACATCTACATGGACCGCATCCCCCTGGAGACCAAGACCGAGGTCAAGCGCGTCCTCAAGGACCGCTATGACGAGGACGTGGCCTTCCCCTTCGCGGTCATTGACGGGAAAGACCACCTCGTGGGCTTCATCGAGCCGGACTGGAAGAAGACCCTGGGCCTGTCAGGTAGCTGAAGATGGCTGAAAAAAACAGCGCGCAGACCGAGGTATTTGCCGCCATGGTGGCGAAGAAGCAGGGCTGGGAGGTCAATCCCGACACTGACTTCACCTCGATGCTCGTCGAGGGACTTACCGTCAACTGGAACAGGTACGGCTACTATCTCTGCCCTTGCCGGGACAGCGAGGGCTCGCGAGAGGCCGATGCCAACCTCCTTTGTCCCTGCAAGTACTCCTGGGACGACATTGCCGAATACGGCCATTGCTATTGCGCCCTCTACCTTTCCCGGAGCTTCGCCGGATCGGGCAAGGCGCCGTCAGGCATACCGGACAGACGCTTCCGCAAGGGGTGAACGCAGCGCCGCGGCCTTGCGCCATCGTCCCGTGGCGCGGCGCGGCCATGGTGTCGCCGCCTTGAAGGCCTTGCCGCTAACGGGTAGTATCGACAGGCCATGATCTACCTCGACTGGGCTTCGACTTCCCCCCCCGATGAAGCCATCCTCCAGGAATCCGCCGCACTCGCGGTCCGCTTTTTCGGCAATCCCTCGAGCAGGCACGGCCTCGGCGCCGAAGCCTCGGGCAGACTCGAGGAAGCCCGCGCCCGCCTCCTTCGGTCCCTCGGCGGCGGCCGCGCCGCGGAATTGCGCCCCGCACAGGGCCGCATCGTCTTCACGAGCGGAGGTTCCGAGGCGGACGCCATCGCCCTCCTCGCCATGCTGCGACGGAAGGACACGCGGCGCGGACCTGCGCCGCACATCGTGGTGAGCGCCATCGAGCATTCCGCGGTCTACGAGGAGGCCCGCCTCCTTGAAGGCATGGGCATGGCGGTGAGCTATGTGAATCCCGGCCCGGATGGCATCGTGTCTCCCGGCGAGGTCGCCTCGGCCCTCCGCAAGGACACGGCCCTCGTGGCCATCATGGCTGTCAACAACGAGACAGGCGCCATCCAGCCCCTCGCCGGAATCGGCTCGGCCCTGCGGGAGGCCTCGGCAGCCCTTGGTCGCCACGAGCCGCCCTTCTTCCATTCGGACGCGGTACAGGCCCTCGGCAAGGTCTCCTTCGATCCCGAGGCCCTGGGCCTCTCGTCGGCAGCCTTCTCGGCGCACAAGCTCCGCGGCCCCCGGGGCACTGGCGCCCTCTGGCTCGGCGCCAAGCTCGAGCCACTCGTCCTCGGAGGCGGCCAGGAGGAGGGCTTAAGGCCCGGCACCGAGAACCTCCAGGGCGACTGGGCCTTCTCGCTCGCGGCGGAGAAGTCCAGGACCAGCCTCGAAGCTCGACGCGCGCACGCGCGGGAGCTCGAAGCCCGCCTCATGGCGGGTCTCTCCTCGATCGAAGGCGCGCTCGCCCTCCCCCTCGGCAGGGCTGCGGGCGACGAGCGCTACTCGCCCTTCATCCTCTCGGTCGCCTTTCCAGGCCTCTCGGGCGAGGTCCTCGCGCGAGCCCTCTCGGATGCAGGCATCGCGGTTTCGACCGGCGCGGCCTGCTCTAGCCGCGGCAACAAGAAAGGACGCCGCATCCTCGAGGCCATGGGCCTCAGGCCCGATATCGCCTTCTCCGCCATCCGCGTCTCGACCGGCGACCTCACGGGCGAGGCCGACATCGACGCCTTCCTCGAGGAAGCGCGTTCCGCCTACCGCAAACTGAAGATCTAGGGGAAAGCCATGGATACCGTCTATCTCGTCAAGATCGGGGAGATCCTCCTCAAACTCGGCAACCGCAAGGAATTCGAGGCGCGCCTCAAGGCCGACCTCAAGCGGAGGCTCGAGGGCAAGGCAGCGCGCATCGACTACCGACCCGGCCGCATCTTCATCGAGGCCCGCCCCGGCGCGGAGGGCGATGTCGAAGCCATACTCGCCCGCGTCCCCGGCATCAACGGTTTCGCGCGCGCATATCGCGTCGAGAAGACGCCCGAAGCGGTCTTCGAGGCAGCAGTCGCCGTGGCGAGGGAGGCGGCCTCCGCGGGCAAGCGCCGCTTCAAGGCCGAGTCGCGCCGCTCCGACAAGAGCTTCCCCCTCACTTCCTACGAGCTTTCGCGGGACATAGGAGCGGCGGCTACGGACGCGTTGCCCGAACTCGTCGTCGATCTCCACACCCCCGAATTCATCATCAACGCCGAGATCAGGGAGAGGGCCTTCGTCTACGGCGACACGGTGCATGGAACGCGGGGACTGCCCGTGGGCTCTCAAGGGCGCGGACTCCTCCTCCTCTCCGGGGGGATCGACTCTCCGGTCGCGGGCTGGCTCATGGCGAGCCGGGGCCTTGGCCTCGATGCCGTCTACTACCACGCCTACCCCTATACGTCGCAGGAAGCCCACGACAAGGTCGTGTCGCTCGCGAGGATCGTGGCGGGATACACGGGAGGCATGAACCTCTGGACGGTCTCCTTCACCGAGATCCAGATGCGCATCAAGCAGCTCGCCCGCGAGGACCTCACCACCCTCATGATGCGCGCAGCGATGATGGAGGCGGCAACCCTGCTGGCGGCGCGAATCGGCGCCAACAGCCTCGTAACGGGCGAAAGCCTCGGCCAGGTCGCGAGCCAGACCGTCGAGAACCTCCGCTTCACGGGATCCTTCACCGATCTGCCGGTCTTCCGGCCCCTTATCGGCATGGACAAGGAAGAGACGGTCGGCATGGCCCGCCATATTGGAAGTTTCGAGACCTCGATCCTGCCCTACGAGGACTGCTGCGTCCTGTTCTCGCCCAAGCACCCAATGCTCAGGGCCGACCTCGCGCGCGAGCGGAAGGCCTATGCCGACATAGGGCTCGGCCCCCTCATCGAGGAGGCCGTGAACAAGGTCGAGCGCCTGCCCATCCCCTTCCAGGTCACTCGACCCTGAGGACTTCCTTCACCGCTTTCTCGAGCTGGGCCTTGGGCAGGGCGCCGACGGCGAGGCGCGGCTCGCCCTCGGCAGGCGCAAAGAGCAGCGTGGGAACGCTCGTGATCCCGAACGCGGCGGCGAGTTCACCTTGCTCATCGATATCCACCTTGTAGACGTCGAGCTTGCCCGAGTATTTGCCGGCGAGTTCCTCGAGGGCCGGTCCCAGCATCTTGCAGGGTCCGCACCACTCGGCATAGAAATCAATGATCGCAGGCCTTTCGCCCTCGAATTTCCATTCCTTGTTCTTGTCCCAGTCGAAGATCTTTTCCTTGAACATTCCAATGTCGAGTTTCTCGGCCATGGCAATCTCCTTTGACCTTTAATATATGTTTTTTACTATATTAAAGTCAAACCATAATCAGTGTTGCGCCGCATTCCGGGACCAGTGTAGTCTTGGCTGAAAGGGAGGCATCATGTCGGAAGGCAAGCTCTTCGACAAGAGCATCGAGGAATGGCAGCAGGAAAGAGAAATCCTCAACGAGAAAGTAATGGCGATGGCCGGCCTCGAGATAAAGCGTTTCTTCAGCCTGGACGGCCAGACGTATCGCGCAGGAGCCCTGCCCGCGAAGACCAAGGAACTTCTCGGTTTCGTGGCATCCCTCGTTCTCCGCTGCGATGACTGCATCCTCTACCACACGATCCGCTGCCACGAGGAAGGAGTCAGCACGGCCGAATTCCAGGAGGCCTGCTCGGTCGGACTCATCGTGGGCGGCTCCATCGTGATTCCCCACCTGAGGCGCGCCGCAGCGCGCTGGGAGGAGCTCGAGGCTAGCGCAAGGCAAGGCGACCCCGGGAAATGAAAGAACCCCGCGGCCGGCATGAGCCGTGGCCGCGGGGCCCAGGACCTCTCGTCGCGGCATCCGCCGCAACGGGAGGACGGATACTCCTAGAAGTGGACGCGGAGGCCCACTTCGCCGCCTAAGCCGAGCGATGGGGTGGGGATGAAGCGTACGATGGGCACGCCTGCGAGGAAGAGCTCGAGCTTCTTGACCGGCCAGAGCTGGAGGCCGATCGGGATCCTGAGGCCGAGGTCGAATGACGCGGGCGTACCGAAAGAGACTCCGCCGAAGGCTCCGATGCCGAGATAGAAGCTCAAGGGACCGGCAAGGCCCTGGGCATCGATCACGTAGTAATCGCAAGCCAAGGCGAGCCTTCCGTTTCCGGAGAGATCGTACTGGATACCGAGAACGGGGAAGGACCCGAACTTGAGGGAGAGGCCGACGCCGCCTCCCGTACTACCGGTCGTGGATCCGCCGAATGCCCCGAAGACGCCGATGCCGCTCAACCCGCCGGGACCTGAAGCGAAGGCCGCGCCGGATACCAGGGCAAGGGCAAGCACCACGATCAGCGTTTTTTTATGCATAGGAACCTCCATATGAATCCAAATACTAGCGCATGATCCATCATATGTCACAGGGCGGCAACCGTTTTCCACGGCTGAGGTCGCGCGCATCACTGCGCCGCATCACAGCGGCGCGCCCGCCCTTCGCTTCCGCATGGGGACAAAAAAAGAGAGGCTTTCGCCTCTCTAGATCGCATCCCCAAGCGGAATCGCCTTCCGCTCGCAGACGTCCTGTCCGCTCGCTCCAGGCCGGGGCGGGCGCTCGCGGCGAACATCCTGTTCGCCTCACCTCGCTGCCGCTCGGCGCGCCCGCCCTTCGATTCCGCATGGAGACAAAAAAAGAGAGGCTTTCGCCTCTCTAGATCGCATCCCCAAGCGGAATCGAACCGCTGTTGGCGGGATGAAAACCCGCTGTCCTGACCGCTAGACGATGGGGACCAGCAGATGGACTATAGCCAAAAACGGGGGGAGATGTCAATTGCGCTAGGCCTGCAGCTTCTCCAGGGCGAGCTTCCTGAGGGCCGAAGCCTGGGGCTGCTCGGGTTCGATCATCAGGGCGCGCTCGCAGTCCGCCAGAGCCTTGGGATAGTCCCCGAGGTGCCAGTAAGCCTGGGCCCGTCGGTAGAGCGAGTAGGACTGGTAGGGATTGATCTCGAGGGACATGTCGAAGTCGCTTACCGCGCCAAGATAGTCCTCGAGGACGCTCTTCACGACGCCTCGGAAATAGGCCGCTTTGTAGCAACGCGGATCCAGCTCCAGCGCTTTTGAGAAGTCACCTATCGCGTCCTTGTAGCAGGACTGCGAGAAGTAGGCCATTCCCCTGTGCTTGTGGATGACCGCCGAGACCTCGCGGGGAGGATTCTCGGCGAGTATGGCGCTGTAGATGCGGACCGCTTCGCCATAACGTCCCCGGTTATGGACGAAGAGGGCCTCGAGCAGCATGTCGTCGAGCGAGACGGGCATCCTGGATGCCGGCGACGGAGAGCCTTCAGGGCCCGTCGGGCCCTCATTGGCCATATCCAGTTCGACCATGGGGAGGACTGACTCTGCCTTCGGCGGAATTGCGGCCTCGAGGCTTTCCTGGAAGGGAAGGTCAATGGATTCCTCGATCTTGGCGTAGAAGTCGTTGCGTCGCTGGGAAAGCTCTTCGGTAAGCCGGTGCTGATAATCCCTGATTTCCTGAAAGATGATATCGGAAAGGGAGAGGTTCGCATTGAGGGCTGCCAGCTTCCGCTTCATCGGCTCGTCGAAGGGGTTGAAATCGGCCTTGTAGACCAGCTCATGCTCCACTTCGGCCCAGGCTTCCTGGACAATCGTCCGAAGCTGTATCTCACAGATCTTCACATCAAGACCTGGCCGGGCCATACCGAGTTCCTCGGGAAGCTCCACGAGGAGGTGGATGCTCTCGTAGCCGAACTCCCGGAAGGAGCGCTCCGCGCCTTTTCGTTCGATCTCCTTGACCGAGAAGGCCGAGGAAATGATCTTCACGGCCTGTTCAAGGTCTCCAAGAAAGGGGCAGACAACCCGTATGCCGATGATGTCGGTTATGGGCAGGGGTTCGGGCCGGCCGCCCAGACGTGCCTGGCGTAAAAGGCGGATCTTCTTTTTGTAGTAGCTGTCAAAGGACTTGATCCGTCCCTTGATCGTGGGATGAAGGCCTGACGACTCGAGCCTGTTGCCTACGAGCTTTTCGAAGTCCTCGAGAGCCGATTGATAGGCCGGGCGCCGGCGATCGTATTCCGCCTCGAGCTCGGCCTTGTTCGGTATGGCTTCCGCAGCGTCTCCGTTCATGCCCCAAGTCTACACCTATTATCCAGCAGGCGGAAGAGGAATATGGAAGCAGGCCGGCTGACAGTCCTGGAACGCAGTGAAAACAAAAAAAGGCCGGACGCGAGGTCCGGCCTTGTATAGTCTCGAGAGCGAGCCGATTACTTGGTGGTTCCGGTCGCGGGAGCAGTGGTGAAGTCCTGCTTGCTCTCCTGCTTCTGGCGCTCGAGATAGCGGAGGACCTGCTGGGCTCCAAAGCGGCGGGACTCGGCGATCTTGCGATCGTTCTCCTTCTGCGAGACGATGCCCCACACTGCCTCGTCATTGATGTCGGCAGTGGTGCTGGGCACGGCCTTGTCGAAGAGGATCTTCACGTCCTTGAAGTAGGCGACGAAGTCTCCGCCTTCGCTGGCGGCGTCGCGGGTGATGACGAATCCACCGAACTTCACGTAGGGGATCGACTTCGGATAGAGGGGGAAGACCCTGAGTTCGCGGTTGCGGACATCGGAGATGTACTGGGGGTTGTTCCAGGTAAGGGTTCTCCAGCCGTCGAAGTTGAGATAGCCCATGAAGATGACCTTCTCGTTGCCATCCGCGTCGATGAGGATGACGGAGAGACCATGGGGGAAGTTGAGTCCCTTGACATCGACGCCGACCGACTTGATCACGCCGACGTTCTTGACGACGCCGAGGGCGGTGATGACGCCGGTGGAGGAGTCGGAAGTGCCCTCAAAACGGGTGAGGGTGACCTTGGTGGGATCGGTGCTCGCGGCAGAGGGAGTGATGTTTCCCTTGTCGTCGATGGTGGCCTGGGGCTCGAAAGCGGGAATCTCGAAGGGGGGAACAACGCGGGCCCAGCTGTTGTAGGCTTCGGTCGGGAAATGGATGCGGACGCCGAACACGGTCTGTCCGCCATAGGTCTTCGCGCCCTGCACGACGGGGACCTCGGCCGTGAGGCAGAGGGCCTGGTTCAGGTTGGTCCTGGAGGACGAAGCGAGGATGACCTCCCAATTGGGGATGGCGAGGGAGACCTTCATCTGGTCCTTCTGCTCCTGGGTGTAGCTGGCGCCGGCAACGCCCGAGAAGTCCATCATGGTGGCCTTGTTCTGCGTGAGGCGCTCCGGGTGCAAGCTATCCGCGATGATGTCCGCCTTGAGCAGGCTGAAATCTATGAGGACGGCCTCGTCCGCGGAAACGGCTACCGCGCCGACGAAGAGAAGCGCGAGTGCGACGACAAAAATCTGCCTTCTCATTGTACTAGCTCCTTTCATGTCATGCTCGCTCTGCATATTTCGTGCAATTTATTAAGAAGTATACGCGGGCGAACCCCTTTGTCAATTCTTTTTGCTCTTTTTTGCGGTCTCGTCGGGAGTTGCAAGGCCATCCTTGTAGGGCTCGATGCCTCCTATCGTGATGACGATCCGCCCTATTCCGGGCAACCCGGCCCTGAGGCTCTTCTCCATCGAGGCAAGGCCGATCCTGAGTCTCGCAGGATCGGCAAGGGCCGCATCCTGGCTCAGGTCGACATAGAGGACGCCGCCCCTCAGCATCGTGGACTCGACGCGCACTCCCGCGGGAAAGGCCGAGGCAAGATCCGGATCCGCTGGGCCCAGGAGCAGTTCGGAAGCCAGGAGCTCTGCCGTCTTTTCGCGCCCCGCCGTCCTGGGAAGGTTCCTGAGCTCGCCCCTGAGCCCTGCCCCCCGCGCCTGCGGGAAGAAAAGCACGGACTGGTAGACCCGGTCGCCGATGGCCCAGGAAAGCAGGGAGATGACGAAGACCAGGGAGAGAAGGGCGGCGCAGAAACGGGGAGGGGGAGAAAGCCAGATGGCGGTCCTCTTGATGAATCCACCGACCTGCCTTGCGAAGGAGGCGAGCTTTTGCGCCAGGGGCGAAATGTTGCGAATTGATCCGCTCATGGGGAGGATGGGCCTCTCATAGTCTCGAAATAGCCGACAAAATCGACGATGCCAGTATATATCCCGTCGGACAGGCGCTTCAAGTAATCATCGGAGGCAAGGAGGCCGGCTTCCTCCGGGTTGGTGACGAAGCCCATCTCCACGAGGACGGAGGGCATGCGCACGTTGCGCACGACAAACCATTCCTCGGCCCTGACGCCCCGGTTCGGGCTTTCCAGGCCTATACGCTGCTGCAGGTCCTCGACGATTTTCCGCGCGAGCATGATGCTCTCCGTGGTGAATTCCTCCTCCAGCATGGCGTTCAGGATGGGCGCGATGTCCTCCCCTACCCCCTTCGCGCTCTCGGGATCGACAAGGGTCCTGCGATAGTCGGGATTGAGATACCAGACCTCGAAGCCCTTCGAATTCTTGTTGAAGGACGCGTTGGCGTGTATCGAGACGTAGATGATGGCCTCTTCCGGACCGAGGGGCACCTCGTTGGCCATGGCTACGCGATCCTCCAGGGTCGGGTAGCTGTCGCCGGAACGACTGATATAGATGCGCTTGTCAGGGAAGCGTTCCTTAAGCGCCTTGTAGACGCGCAGGGAAACGTCGAGGGCCAGGTCCTTTTCCACGACCCTGAGCTTCTTGCCTCCGATGACGTGCTCGCCCACCGCGCCCGGATCCTTGCCTCCGTGGCCCGGGTCGATGAGGATGGCCGCTATCGAGAAGTGGCCCTTGCGCTCCGCTTCCACGTCCGAGAAGCGTTTTTCCAGAACCGCGTAGAGCGCAGGCGAGAGCTCGGGGCCCTCAGCGCCCTCGCGGGGCGGATCGACGGGCAGGGCCTCACGGTAATCGAAGAGTATCCAGGGAAGGCCGACCGCCATGTTGGCGCGCACCCCTGCGCGCTCGAGATAGCCGCTCTTCGTGAGGGGATCCCAGGACAGGCGGGCCTTGAGTTCCGTCGCCGCCGCGGTCAACGTGAGGAAGGATGTAGGCGCTTTGGCGGCAGGCGCAGCGGGAGCCTTGGTAGCCACCGGGGCGGCCGCGGCGGGAGATGACGGCGCGGGCTGCGGCTGAGCGGGACTGGCGGCGGTCTGAGGCGCGGCGGAGGGAGAACCCTCCGCCGACATGGACGCGAGGCATGCGAGAGAAAGAAGCAGACCGGCAAGGAAGCGCTGCTTCACGCCTCGCCCCCTCCTGCCGAGTCCAGGACATAGAGGGCTGCCTGGGCACCGCCGCGCGCGAGGGCCTGCCAGAAGTTCCGGCCATGGGCGAGTATCTCCCGCTCCGCGGGGAAGGCCGGACCGCGGGCCAGCGGCGGGGTGAAGCGTCCGCCCGCGAGGCGCAGGGCCAGCTCGGCCGATTCGAGGAAGCCCCGTCCCGACCAGTCCTTGCCGTCGAAGAAGCTCGCCTCGGGGAGGGCGAGGACGAGGGGGCCCTTGCCCGAGTCACGCACGACAAGACTCTCGGGGAGGGTCTCGATCGCGGCCCGCACGATGGGCGGCAACGCAAAGGCCTCGGGAGGCCAGGTGCTGCCGTCGGGGTTGGCGACGCGGCCCTCGCCGCGAAGGAAGGCCTCGGTTTCAGGGCGGCGGGGCTCGAGGCGGACGACTATGCCGCGTATCGCGGCCTCCGCCGCCTCCACGGCCCTGGCGCGACCCGGCGCCTGCGAGATGACGTTGCCGCACTTCTCGACGTTGTTTCGCGGGAAGACGCAGCTGTCGCCCGAGTCGGCCCGCGTGAAGAGGTTCTTGATGTAGGGCGTCGACTCGGCGGCCCGCAGGCCCGCGATGCGCGCCACCCTTCCCGGGATCGAGATGAAGGCCCGTTCCGCCGAGACCCAGCCACGGTCGGGAGGCGCGGGTCCGGGATCGAGGCCGGCAGCCACCTCGAGGGCCTCGAGGGTGACCTCGATGCCGGAGGCGTAGGGGTAGGTCCAGCCGGACATGTAGCCGCCCGAGAGCCTCGCGGCTATCTCGCCGACCATCGCCCGTTTCGTCGCCGGGCACCACTTCATGTCGCCCTTGGCGGCCCCCCGGGTGATGCCGAGGGCCTTGACGCCCGCGGTGAAGACGCGCAGGACCTCGGCCTGGATGTCGGCCGGCCAGGCGCTCGGCATGGTATGACCGAGCTCGACGAAATAAGGCGAGAAGAATATGTGCCGGTCGGCAAAGCCCCTGAGCCTCACCTCTCCATCGACTACGATGGCGTCGAGGGAGAACTCGGGGCCGTCCATGTACTCTTCCACGATGGCCTGTCCGCTCCTCGAGTGCGGGAGGGCATCGGCGCAGGCCTCGGCCAGCTCGGCCTCGGTGCGGGCGAGGCGGCAACCGCGGGCGCCCATGTTGTCGGCGGGCTTCACGACGAGGGGAAGGGCGAGGCCGGCGGCCTCGACGGTGCGCACGGGTTCATCTCCGTGGCGAAGGCAGGCGAAACGCGGCGAGGCCACGCCGGCGGCGCTGAAGGCCGCCCTCATCCTGAGCTTGTCGGAGGCGCGCAACGCGACCTCGTGAGGTATGCCGGGGAGGCCGAGCTTGCCGGCAAGCCAGGCCACTGCCGCCGAAAAATCGGTGCCTGCAGTGAAGACCGCATCGAGGCCATGCGCGGCCTTGACGGCGCGGGCGGCCGCCTCGAGGCCTTCGAGGTCCTTGAGGTCGACGTGGCGGAAATCATCGGCGAGGGCCGCGCCGGGAGCCCTGTCGTTGCCGTCGGCTGCGGCCACGAACCAGCCGAGCTCCCTTGCCGTGCGTATGGCGGGTATCTGCATCACTCCCGCGCCGAGTATGAAGACGGTCATGGTTCCTTGGGCTCCTCTCTCATGGGACGCGCCGGGCTGCTCTGGGCTGCTCCGGGCCGCGCCGTGGTTCATGCCTGGCGCGCCTTCTTCGCCTGGCGTTTCTCTCCGGGGGCGGGAATTCCGCCGTCCTCTCCGACCGGTTCGCGCACCGCGTAGACCTCGAAGGTGTCGCCAAGGCCGAAGGCCTTTGACACGAGGCCGAGGAGCCAAAGGACGGGACGGCTCTTCGCCAGCCTTCCGCCCCGCGCGGCGATCGGGAAGCGCTCGGGGTGGTGGCCCGTAACGCGTATTGTTTCTACCCGAAAACCGTAGGTCTTGAGAATGCCCTTCACGCGGGATGGCTCCCAGACCGTGAAGTGGTCGGCGGGACTGCGCTCGAAGAAACCGTTCCTGGCAAAGCGGGCCGAGACGCCTTCGCCCGAGGGCGTCGAGAAGGCGAAGACGCCGCCCGGCCGTACAAGGGCTGCGGCGTTGCGAAGGGCCTGGTCGAGATCGATGAAGTGCTCGATCACGTACCACATGCTGAGGGCGTCGAAGGGACCGCCGAAGGCCGCAGCGACCGCAGGATCGAGAAAGTCGCCTGCCGCCGCGGGTATCCCGAGTTCCGATCGCACATAACGCGCCGCATCGTCCGCCATGTCGAGGCCATAGGGCTCATGGCCGCGCTTCTTCGCCTCTGCCACGAAGGGACCGTAGGCGCAGCCCACGTCGAGGAGGGTGAGGCCCTTCCTTCGGCCAAGGCTGCGCTCCGCCAGCGACTCCATGTGATCGAGCCGCACGGAGGCCATGTCCGTAAGCGCGGGCCAGTCCTCGAGATAGGTCTTGCCGTACTGGGCCCGGTACTCGTCGAAAAAGTATGACTGCCTGTAGGGAGCCTCCCGGCCCGGCGCGAAGCGCGCGAGATAGACGAGGCCGCAGGAGCGGCAGCGGAAATAGCTTTTCTCGCGGTTGCGCCAGAGGGCCTGCCTTGCGAAGGACGCGCAGCGCGGGCAGCCCCGCGCCCCCGATGGCTCGAGCCCTGCGAGGAAATCGGGCAGGGACGCTCGATCCTTCGGTGCCGCGGCGGCCGAGAGCGCGGCCGTGCCCTCGGAATCGGAGAGGTAGCTCCGGAGGGCCTTGAGGTCGGGGGCAAGGACTCCCACTTCGGGGAAACCGGCCCTCCTCGACAGCGCCTGATGGTAGAAGCCGGGATTGAGGAGGATGACGCCGCAGCCCGCATAGGCCGCCTCGAAGGCGGTGAGGCCGAACTGCGTGAATACGAGATCGTACCTCGCGAGGTGCTCCTTGAGGTCCTGGACAGGCCCGAGGATCATGACGCCGTCGAGGCCGAGGGGCGGCTCTCCCCTCCTGAGCGGTCCGCTCACGATCATGAGATCCTCGGGCTTGAAGAGCTTTTCGGTGATGAGCCTGCGCGCAAGAAGTGCCGTGAGGCCCGCGGGATCTTCACCGCCAAAGCTGACGAGGACCCGACGGAAGGCCCGCGGCGGCTCCCGCCGCGTCGCGGGGAGGTCGAGGAAGGAGAGGGACGCGAGGTTGGGCTCATCGCCCGGAGCGCCCGTCCCCCGGGAAGTGCGACGGGGAGGATCGCGCCTCGGGAGGATGTCCACGAGGTAGGAAGCCATCTCGCGGCCGGAGCCACCCTCGTCGATGGAGACGACGGGCCCGAGCCTTTCCCAGAAGGCCACTTCCTCGGCGGAACTCGCGCGGCGGTCGAGGATAACGAGGCTCCAGCGGGCTTCGGCGGAAAGCTCGGTGGCCACCTCGATGCCCGACAGCTCGCGGGCGTAGGCGAGGGAGAGCTCGGCCGCGCTCCAGGAATCCCGGTCCGCCTCGTCGGCGATGAAGACGACGGCTCCCGGGCCGAGGGCGCGGGCTATCGAGAAACAGCGGATTATGTGGCCCGAGCCGTTGCCCTTGGCCACCGAGGGGACGAGGAGGATGCGGCGTCCGTTCATGCGCCGCCTCCGGCGCCGCCTCCGGCGCCGCCCTTGGCGCCGGCGCGGAGGACGTCGAGGACCGCGGAACTCGCGATGGGCGACCCCGTATAGAGGGCGCCATAGAGCCTGAGCATGGCCTCGTAGTCCTCGAGGGTGTCCACGGTGACCCTCGCCGTCGGGAAAGACCAGCCGGCGGGCGGCTGCGGACGGGTTATGCGAAACACGTCAGGATGGCGGTACAGGTAGGGGCAGACGTGCTCTCGCTCGTCCTTGGCCCTGGCCTCGGTTTCCGCGCGGAGGAGGGCCCGGGCGGAGACGAACTCGACGCCCATGCCGAGGGGAAGGTCGGCGTAGGCCGCGTAATCGGGGACATCCCGTCCCGCCGCGGCTTCTCCGGCAGCCCACTCGATGAGGGCGCGCGCGAGCTCATGGTTCACAAGGGGATTGTCCCCCGTCGCTCGTATGACCCGGTCGAGGCCGAAGCGCCGTATCACCAGGCAGTACCGCGCGAGGACATCCTCGGGCGGCCCCACGACGAGGTCAAAACTGTGCCGCGCCGCAATGGGCTCGAGGTCCCCGGCGCTCGCCTCGTCCGTGGCGAGGACATGCACGGCCGCGGGGATTAAGGAGAGGCGGGCGAGGACCTGGTCGGTCATCGTGGCGCCGCCCAGTGCGAGCAGGGCCTTCCTCGCAAGGCGGGTCGAGCCGAGCCTCACCTGGACCACGACGCCGATGGCCCCCAGGGAGGGGGCGCCCGTGCCGGCCGTCATGCTTCGCCCTCGTCCCAGAGCTCCACGAGGCTCGACGCATCCGAGCGGAAGCGGAAGCGGTTGAGCCTGACCCATTCCGTGGCCGAGCGGAATTCCTGGAAAGCGGTGACGGGACTGCCGCCCCTGCGCCGCAGGTAGGGCCAGAAGCGCCGCGGGGGGATGACCACGTGGTCGCTGCGGTACGAAGGCGCAAGGTTCTTGAGCCAGAACCATTTGTAGTCGGCATCCGGCGTCGAATCCTCGTCCTGGGGCGCTTCTTCATAACCAACGCGGAGTGCCTGCGAAAGCCTTATCTCCTCGCCCCAGAGCCAGGCCCTGAAACCGAAGTCCAGTTTTTGCCAGTAGGGATTGCGGATCGTACCATCGAAGCCGCTCGTGAGGATAAAGCGCTCGCGGGAGTAGATGCCGCTATAGTCCATGGGATAGAGGGTCTTTGCGCCATCCCTGGCCGGAGGCAGTGGGAGGAGCTTGAGGCTGGAGCGGTGTAGGGCCGGCGCGACGGCACAGGGAAGGAGCTCGTCCTTGCCCGCCTGGAGCCAGGGAACGAGACAGAGGAGGGCCTGCTCGCCGATGCGCTCGAAGAAGCGGCTCGAGAGGCCGGCCGTCTGGAGCCGCATATCGCTCCAGATCACGAAGACGTAGGGAGCCATGGACTCGCGCATGCCCACGTTGATCTTCTCGCCGGGCGAGAGGGGGCTGCCGAGGAGGATGAAGCGCGTGGAGGGATGGCGTTGCGCGAGGGCCTCGATGTCGACCGCGTCCGGTCCGTCCTCGATCGAGACGATGGACTCGAAGCCGAAACGCTCGAGGTCGCAGAGGGCGTCGTTGCGGTAGAGCCTGCTCCCCCTCCCGAGAAGGATGACGGAGACGGAAGGCCCTTCGGATCCGGTCTTCGCGGGAGGGCCGCCGACCACCGTGTAGGGCACGGGCCTGTCGTTAAGCGTTGTAGGTATAGTATTCATCACAGGCCTTGCAGGGCGCGGGATAGTCGCCCGCGACATGGAGACGGTGGTATTCCTCGCCGGCCTTCCAGACTGCGGCCAGGCGGGAACCGATCGAGGCGGCATCGCAGGCCCCGGCGGCACCATCGGCTGCGGCCGTGTCCCCGCCCCCGTTCCCGGAGAAGAGGGAGCCGAGGATGACCTCGTTCCGGACACAGTCGCGGCAGAGGGGTACGCGGCCGTCGATGAGGACGGAGAGGTCGCGCTTCAGGTGCCAGCAGGGCCGCCGCACGAGGGGCGAGAGGTCCGTCACCTTGCGCGGTGGGAGGAAGCCGGCGCAGGTCGAGTATTTCTGGACGATGACATTTTCCGTCACCTTCTTCCAGCCACGCCAGAAATCCTCGAGGGCCTCCTCGTTGTCGAGGGTCCGGAGGATCTGGACATAGGCGGTCGAGGGGAAGAGCTGGATGAGGGAGAGGGCCGTCGCCCTCGCCTCCTCGAAGCCGGGACCCCGCAGCCGCGCGTAGAGCTCAGGCTCGGGAGAATCAAGGGAGACGACCCAGTGGAGCCTCTGCGGCCAGCGCTCGGCAAGACGCGCGAGGGTCTCGCGCTTCCAGCCTATGCCCGAGGTCTCGACGATGAGGGACAGCCCCTCGTGGCCAAGGACGTCATCGATGAGGCCCTCGATCCCGGGATGGAGGGCCGGCTCGCCCCAGAGGGAGAGCGAGACGACGGCATCGCCGCAGAAGGCCGAGATGGCCGACATAAGGGCCGAGAAGCGTTCCCGCGGCATGAAGTCCCTGCGGGAGAGCACATCGCCGCCGACCAGCGGCCAGGGGCAGAGGCTGCAGGCCTGGGGGCAGCCTCCCGAGACCTGGACCTGTATATAGGCGGGAAGGGTCCTGAGGAGGTCGAGACGCTCGGGTATGATCCTGACGGCGCTCTCGGCATCGGTGACGCCGGCCGAGAGGAGACGCTCGCAGAGGAGGCTGTTCCGCCTCGTGTCGCAGGCGAAGTCGAGCCGTAACTCCCTGAGGTCGCGGGGGGAGATGATGGTTTCTATATCGAAGGAGTTGATGTCCTTCTGGATGAGCTGGAAGAGCCAGCCCCGGTCGGGCGCGATGGCATGCTTGCCGGCGAGGGCAATCAGGGCTGGGAGTATGCGCGGATGGAGGACTTCTATGGCGAGGCCTTCAGGATAGCCGTCCGCGAAGGCATAGTCTGCCCGGTAGCGGCCGTAATCGGAAAGGATCCTCCCGGCGAGGGCGGGATCCAGGAAGGGCTCGTCCCCGAAGGCGAAGACGAGGGCGTCCACGGGGCCATCCTGATCTGGACCGGAGAGCCTTTCCACATAGGATGCGGCCTCCTCGAGGATGGACTTCACGGTCCAGGCTTCACGGCTCACGACGGGCCAAGGGCCTTCGGGAAGCCCGGTTCCGCCCGACAGGACCAAGGCTCCTGCAAGGCCGGGAAGCTGTTTGATAAAGGAAAGGACCCTTGAGTACGCCGATTCTCCCCCGCCGAGGGGCTCGAGGGAATGGGGGCTGACTGAGCCAGCCAGGATGATTGCCGCTGTTCTCATGATCTTCCCACGATTATCGGCGCCGGAAAACACCTTCATGACCTCCAACACATACATACCATATTGTGCAAGAACTTTCGGGCGTATTTTAATTTTTTTTTCTACCAGTGGGGCATTGTAAAAGCATATGACCCAATATATGGTAGGGACGCCACATCCTGTGGCATATAAAAACAAGGGGGTACGCCATGAAAATCGAACGCCTGTTCACCAAAGAAGATACTGGACCTTATAGAGATATTATCTGGGAAAAGCGTAAGAGCGAGATCCGAAATCCCGACGGAAGGATCGTTTTCAAGCTCGACGGCGTGGTCGTGCCCTCGACCTGGAGCCAGATAGCGGCCGACATCCTGGCGCAGAAGTACCTCCGCAAGGCAGGCGTGCCCGAGGACAAGGCCGAAGCCTGGAGGGCCTTCGTTCCCAAGGACCAGCAGACCCTCGCAGGGCCTTCTCCCAACGCCGGCTCCGAGCATGACGCCCGACAGGTCTTCCATCGCCTCGCCTACACCTGGAAGCTCTGGGGCGAAACCGCCGGATACTTCGACAGCGAGAAAGACGCCTCGGCCTTCTATGACGAGCTTCTCTATATGCTCGCACGCCAGATGGCCGCGCCGAACAGCCCCCAGTGGTTCAACACGGGCCTCAACGCGGCCTACGGCATCGAGGGACCGGCCCAGGGCCACTATTTCGTCGACCCGAAGACCGGCGAGGTGACGAAGAGCGACTCGGCCTACGCCCGGCCCCAGCCCCATGCCTGCTTCATCCTCGACATCGAGGATGATCTCGTGAACGAGGGCGGCATCATGGACCTCGTGACGCGCGAGGCCCGCCTCTTCAAGTACGGCTCGGGCACGGGCTCCAACTTCTCCAAGATCCGCGGCCTCAACGAGCCCCTCTCGGGCGGCGGCGTCTCCTCCGGCCTCCTCTCCTTCCTCAAGATAGCCGACCGTTCGGCCGCCGCGGTCAAGTCGGGCGGCACCACGAGGCGGGCCGCCAAGATGGTCATCCTCGACGCGGACCATCCCGACATCGAGCAGTACGTCGGATGGAAGGCCGAGGAGGAATACAAGGTCGCCTGCCTCGCGGCGGGTTCGGCCCTCATCAAGACCCATGCGGCCTCCCTCCTCGCCGCGGTCAAGGCCGGCGGCCCCGACGAAGCGGGCCGTTTCTCCCTCGAATCAAATCCAGCCCTCCGCAGGGCCATCCGCGACGCCCTCCGCTCCGGGCTTCCCGCGGCCTACGTCCACCAGCTCCTCTCGCGTTACCGCCAGGGCGACGAGAGCCCCGCCCTCCCCTCCTACGACACCGCCTGGGAAGGCGAGGCCTACAACACCGTGGCGGGCCAGGCCTCCAACAACTCGGTCCGCCTCGACAACCGCTTCATGAAGGCGGTGATCGACGACACGGACTGGGACCTCATGGGCCGCATCACGAAGAAGCCCATGAAGACGGTCAAGGCGAGGGCCCTCTGGGACCGCATCGCACGCGCGGCCTGGCAGTGCGCCGACCCGGGCCTCCAGTTCCACGGCACCATCAACGAGTGGCACACCTGCCCCGCTGACGGCGAGATCCGCGCATCAAACCCCTGCTCCGAGTACATGTTCCTCGACGACACGGCCTGCAACCTCGCCTCGCTCAACCTCCTTTCCTTCTACGACGCGAAGACCGGCCGCTTCGACGATGTCGCCTACCGCCACGCGGTGCGCATCTGGACGGTGGTCCTCGAGATCTCCGTGGTCATGGCCCAGTTCCCTTCGAAGGAGATCGCCCGCCGCAGCTACGACTACCGGACCCTCGGCCTCGGCTACGCGAACCTCGGTAGCCTCCTCATGGTGATGGGCCTCGCCTACGACTCCGACCGCGGCCGCGCCGTGGCCGCAGCCCTCTCCGCCATCCTCACGGGCGAGTCCTACGCCGAGTCTGCCCGCATGGCCGCGGCCTTCGGGCCCTTCGCCCGCTACGAGGCCAACAAGGCGGACATGCTCCGCGTTGTGCGGAACCATCGCCGGGCCGCCCACGCTGCGCCCGCCGCCGAATACGAGGGCCTCACCGTGGTGCCGGCCGCCCTCGACGCGGGCCAATGCCCGGCCAACCTCGTGAAGGCCGCGAAGGAGGCCTGGGACGCGGCCCTCTCCCTCGGCGAGAAGCACGGCTACCGCAACGCCCAGGTCAGCGCCATCGCGCCCACGGGCACCATCGGCCTCCTCATGGACTGCGACACCACGGGCGTCGAGCCCGACTATGCCCTCGTGAAGTTCAAGAAGCTCGCGGGCGGCGGCTACTTCAAGATCATCAACACGAGCGTGCCCCCCGCCCTCAAGGCCCTGGGCTACGCCGATGGCGCGATAGCCGAAATAGAGACCTATGCCCTCGGGCACGGCACCCTCAAGGGTGCCCCGGGACTCTCCTACGAGGCCCTCGCCTCCAAGGGCCTTCCCGTCGAGGCCCTCGACAAGGCCGAGGGAGCGCTCAAGACCGCCATATCTCTCGAGGCCTGTTTCGCGCCTTACGTCCTCGGGCCCAAGGCCTTCGAGGCGGTCGGCGTTCCCGAGTCCACCTGGTCGCTCCAGGGCTTCAGCCTCCTCAGGCACCTCGGCTTCAGCGAGCGCGAGATCGACGACGCCGAGCTCTGGGCCTGCGGCACCATGGGCGTCGAAGGCGCGCCGGGACTCAAGCCCGAGCATGTCGCGGTCTTCGACACAGCCACTCCCTCGGGCAAGCGCGGCACCCGCGCCATAGCCTGGCAAGCGCATATCGCGATGATGGCCGCCGTCCAGCCTTTCGTCTCCGGCGCCATCTCGAAGACCATCAACATGCCCAACACGGCTACCTACGAGGACGTGAAGGGCGCCTACATGCTCGCCTGGCGCTCGATGCTCAAGGCCATAGCCCTCTACCGCGACGGCTCGAAGCTCTCGCAGCCCCTCTCCGCCCTTGCGCCAGGAGCCGACATCATCGCCGACTCCATCGTCGCCCTGCAATCGGGCGATTTCGACGAGGAGGACGAGGCGACGCCTGAGCCGGTCCAGGCGATGGCCGCTCCCCGGCCCGCTTCTTCAGCCGGCCGCAACGAACCCGAGCTCCCCGGCCTCCCCGCCTCGCCCCGCGGCGTGCGCAAGGCCCTGCCCAACCGCCGCGCCGGCTATACGCAGAAGGCCCACCTCGCAGGCCACTCGATCTTCGTCCGTACCGGCGAATACGATGACGGCAGCCTCGGCGAGATCTTCCTCGACATGCACAAGGAGGGCGCGGCCTTCCGCTCCATCCTCAACTCCTTCGCCATCGCGGTCTCCCTCGGCCTCCAGTACGGCGTGCCCCTCGAGGAGTACGTCGACGCCTTCACCTTCACGCGCTTCGAGCCCAACGGCATGGTCCAGGGCCACGACTACATCAAGATGTCGACGAGCGTCCTCGACTTCATCTTCCGCGACCTCGCCATCTCCTACCTTGGGCGGCGCGAGCTCGGCCAGGTGAAGCCCGAGGACCTCGAGGCCACGGCCACGCAGAACAAGCGCACGAATGGGCAGGGCCCAGCGCTGACGAGCAAGGCCTTCGAAGCCGGCAGAGCCGATGGCAGGGCCGAGGCCAGGCCGGAAGCCCGCGCAGCCGGTCCTGCGGTGGCCGCGAAGCCGGCCCAGGCCCAGCAGAAACCCCCGGCGGCCCAGCCAGCCGGCGCCCCTGCCACGCCGGCCGCGGGAGGCCCATCAGCCCTCGCAAAGCCCAAGGAAAGCGCTCGCAGCGCCCGCATCAAGGGCTACGAAGGCGATCCCTGCCCCGTCTGCGGCCACCTCACCCTCGTCCGCAACGGCACCTGCCTGAAATGCGAGACTTGCGGCAGTACGACGGGATGCAGCTGACGCAAGTCTCGCACTTGAACTAGCTTGAGGACGCGGAATCGCCTTTCCATGGCGTGGGCGATTCCGCGCCGCGGGCGCGCCAGCGCCCGCGAAGACCTGCGGTTCTACCACCGGTTGCAGTTGAGCGGAACAGGGTCTCGCATTTCAGGTTCTCAGGCAGACGCGGAATCGCCCTTCAGCTGGATAAGGCAATCCCGCGCCGCGAAGGCGCGTATGCGCCTTCGCGAAGACCTCAGGCGGGCAAGATATGCGATTTCGCTTCGGGACGCGGGCTCTCGAGCATGCGCCTGACAAATGGAAGCACGTCGGCGTAATAGCGCAGGAAGAGGACCTCGTCCCGTCCATAGTGTTCGCCGGCCTCCGCCAGGAGGGCATCGACCTTTTCCGTTCCATATATCTCGCGCAGGGTTGAGGCCGCCAGTTCGGCGAAGGCTCGTTCGGGACGCAGGAAGAAAAAGGGGCTCCGGCTGAGGTAATGCGCGATGGCGATGGAGGCGAGCTCGAGGCCGCGGTCCTCATGGCGCGCCACCGCGAGGTGGAGCCCGAGGGCCATGGCTCCGAGGGGGCAGCCCGGGGCATTGGCCTCCACGGCTGCTTCCTGCAGCTCCGCGAGCCTCGCGGCGTCACAGTCCTCAGGTTCGAGGATGCCGAGCTTGATCATCGCTTCCATGACAAAGCCGCGATCGGCCTGCGGGAAGCGTTCCGCCTCGCGGAGGACGCGCCTGAAGGCCTCTGCGGCCGCCTGCGGCCGGCCCCACGACAGCTCGAAACGCCCCAGGTTGTGCCAGGCATCGAGGATCCGGTCGGGCTCCTCCGGATGCCCGCTCTCCTCGGCGACGAGTCCCTCGATGATCTCCCTCGCGCGCCCGAGGTTGCCCCGTCGCGATTCGAGATGCGCAAGGGAGCAGCTCATCATGACATGCTCGCCATGGGGCGCCGTCGGCGGCAGGGTCGAGGAAGCCCCTTCGATCATGGCTACGGCCTCATCCTCCCGGCCGAGAAAATCGAGGCCCATGGCTGCGAGGCGTTGGCCGTTTGCGATCATGATGGGATGCCCGAGTCGCCGCTGGTACTCGAGGCAGCTGCGGGCGGCCTCGAGGCCGCCCACGGCATCGCCTCCGCGGTACCGCAGGAGGGCTTCGCCATAGCAGACCGTGCTCAGCGTATCGGCGTCGTCTATCTTCTCGTAGAATCTGCGGCAGGCTTCAAAATGCCCCAGGGCTTCCTCGTCGCGCCTGAAGGCCATGGCCGTCTTCGCGGCGAGGCCAAGGCAGCGCACCACGAGGACCTCGTTCCCCGAGGAACGCGCCAGGCCGAGGGCCCGGTCGAGGGTTTCCCGAGCCGCGGGAGGATCATTGTTCCCGAGAAGGCTTTTCCAGCCCCGGACGAGCAGCGCCGTGATCTTGCCTTCCGTCGAGCCGAGGTCGGAAAAGATCTCGAAGGCCCGCATGGCCAGCTCCGCAGGCTCAGTCGTGTAGTCCTTCTCGGGATCCATGTAGTCCGCGCACGCGAGGGCCCAGGCCTCGTGTTCCCTGTCCCCGATCGCGGCATAGGATTCCGCCGCGGCGCTGAAGTCCGCAGCGAAGCCCGAATCGAAGAACCAGTATTTCCTTACCCCGGAAGCCATGAGGTAATCGGCCTTCGCCCGGCCATCGAGGGCTCCCGCCAATCCCGGGCCGATGAGATCGAGGAGCCTCCCGAAACGGTTCATGGCCCCGCCGCTCGAGAACAGCTCCCGCAAGGCGCGAAGCATCAAGGCTGCGATGCCCGCCAGGTCCGGCAAGGAGCTCGCATAACGTATCGCGGCCTCGAATTCGTCGAGGTCCTCCCGGAAGGCCCAGAAATCGGCGGGATCAGCCAACGCATTCATGCCCCTCTCCACGGCCTCGCTGCGGGCGGCGTACCAGGTGACATGGGCCCTCTTCGCGTCCTCCCCGCAGCCCATGCCCTCGAGCCGCGAGGTGGCCCAGGCCCTCACGGTCTCGAGCAGGCGGAACCGGGCAGTTCCGCCCGATCCCCGCGAGGGCACGACGAGGCGCTTGTCGGCGAGGCGGAGCAGGGAGGCTTCGCGTTCCGGCCTCGCCACGCCGCAAGCCGCCTCGAACGAGAAGCTCCCGTAAAACACGGCGAGCCGGGCGAGGCAGCGGCGCTCGTCGTCGTCCAGCATCTCCCAGCTCCACTCGAAGACGGCATTCAGGCTGCGGTGCGCGATCCGCGAGGAACGGGAACAGCCGTCGAGGAGGTCGAGGGGCGCGGTGATCCTGGCTTCGAGGAGGCTCCTGAGCGAACGGGGACCGAGGCTGGACGCCCGCGAGGCGGCCAGCTCGATTGCCAGAGGCAGGCCATCGAGCTGGCCGCAGATGGCCGCTATGTCGATGGCATCGGCATCGGAGGCGACGAAACCAGGGGAACCCGCCTTGGCGCGTTCGAGGAAGAGCCGGGGAGCGGGAGCCAGCAGGATGGCCGCGGGATCGCCCTCCAGGTCCTCCGGCGCCGGCAGGGCGAGCGGAGGGACTTCGAGTACGAGCTCCCCTTCTATCGCGAGGGGTTCGCGGCTGGTCGCGAGGATGGAAACGTCGGGGCAGGACGCGACGATACGCGAGGCCACCGACGCCGCGCCCCCGAGGACATGTTCGCAATTGTCAAGGACGAGGAGGAGGGGCCGTCCCCGGAGATAGGGAACGATCACGTCCATTCGCGCGCGGAGCCCCAGCGCCGAAGCCACGGCTGACGTGACGTCCCCATCCTGGACGCAGGGCACGAGATCCACGAAGCGCACGCCTTCGCCGAATCGAGCTTCAAGCCGCGAAGCAGCCTCCACGGCCAACCGGGTCTTTCCTATGCCGCCCACGCTGACGAGCGTCAGCACGCGCCCTCCCGACAGGGAAGCCGCGATCCCCTCCAGCGCTTCCTCCCGGCCGATGATGGGGAGGGGCGTCCACGGGAGGCGGGCCCCGGGGAGGACGAAGGGGGCGCGTTCGCACGCGGCGGGAAGCCCCGGAGCTGCTCCGTCGGCAGGTGCCGGGGCATTGTCTGCCTTCTTTTCGAGCTTTTCGACGAGCGAAAGGAAGCGGGGACCCGGGGGCCGCCCGAACTCCTTCTTCAAGGCCTCGTTATACGACCGGGCATGGGCAAGCGCCGAACCCACATCACCGCCAGCGGCGAGGGCCTCGACGAGGAGGCTGTGGGAGAGCTCGGACCATGGCGCTATCTCCATGGCGCGCCGCGCCTTGCTTTCGGCTTCCGGCCAGTCGCCGCCCCGGAGGACGAGGCGCCCCAGGGCCGTTTCCACCGAGGCGGCGAGACTGGCAAGCCTCTCCGCCTCCTCGAGCTGCCATTCCTCGAAGGTCACGGAATCGTCCAGGTAGAAGCCTTCCAGGAATTCGCCGCGATAGGCGAATTCGGCTTCTCCCAGGAAATCGCAGGCCGTCCGGATGCCAGCGCGGTCTTCATCGCCCCCCAGGGCCTTTTCGGCCAGGGCGAGGCCTTTCTGCGCGAGGGCCGCGAAGCGCGAGGAATCGCTCGAGACCTCAAGGTCCGGCATGAGCCGCAGGAAGCCATTCGATCCTCCGACCAGGTTCCGCCCCGCAGCGCTGGCGGCGTCGTGTATCGCCTGCCTGAGGCTCTGCCTCGCCTTCTCCGGGGGGAATTCAGGCCACAGGAGGCCCGCAGCGGCCGATCGTCCCAGGGCTTCGGTCCTGCAGGCGAGGTAGTAAAGCAGAGCTGCGGTTTTACGCCTCGTAAACACGAGGGTGCGCCCGTCCAGCCGCATCGTGGGCGGGCCGAGGAGGAAGAGCTCGAGACGGGAGGCGTTCATGGCGACAGCGACATGCTCCAGTACCGCAGGTCCGGCAGGCTCGTGCCGGTTTGCGCCTCGACGACCAACGTCAGCCTTCCCTGGGGCAGTTCCTTGAGGAGGGAGGCCGCGAGCTTTAGCCCGTATTCCCCCTTCCCCTTCGACTCCATCGTCATCGAGCGCTCGACCGATCCGGCCAGGATCGTCAGCTTCACGATGCAGTCACTGCCGGCCGCCACTCCCCGGCCTTCCGGATAGGAAACGCTGGACACCCGGCATGAGACGTCGAAGCCGGCCTTCCCCGACGCGCTCATTGGCGCGTCGATAAGATCGATCCTGGCGATGGACCGCGAAAAGAGCCGGCGCGCGCGGTCGGGCGGAAAGGGATAGCCGTCGAAGGGGACGAGTTCGACCGTGTTTGAATCCGTGTTGATCCTGTCGACCAGCCAGGGACCGTTGGAATCGAGGGCGTGTCCATGGAGACGCATGAAGGCGAGGACGGCCTTGCGCGCTGCATGGGCTTCCGCGGCATCGATGAAGCCTTCCAGCCGCCTGGGGACCTGGCCGGCCGAATCCAGGCGTTCGACTTCTGCTAGGAGATCGGCGAAAGGCTTCGGAGCCGCAAGGTCGACCTCGACGCATTCGTCGCCATAGGGATTGAAACTGTAGCTCGTACCGCTCCGCCCGCCCCGGAGGACCAGGTTCTCGAGGGCCTCGTCGATCGGCCAAGGGACCATATCGAAGAGCAGGACGAGGGAATTGCGCAGGCGGTCCAGGTTCCAGCTCCATTCGCTGGTGCCATACAGGGCGAGGCCGCCCTTGCCGACCGGTTCCATGGCCTGGAAAACCGGTAGCCAGGCGCCGAAAAGGGCCCCCATCTCTCCGTCATAGGCCCCGTCGTCCTCGCTATCCTTGCGGCACCATTCGAGATAGAGCGAATACTGGTAGATGAAATCGGCCCTTGAATACGCATGGCCGTCCTGCCAGGGACCGGAGTCGAAATCCAGGACGAGCCTCGCGCTGGCGCGGCCCCCCGGCGGAGCCCGCCTCCAGGAAGAGGCGGCGCCGTCCCAGACCAGGGCCGTGCCTGGAACCGTCACTCCGGCGGTATCATTGTCGACCTCGACCACGCGGTATCGGTTGGGGAAGGAGATGCCGGTCGCGGGATCGATTTCCTCGAGGAAATCGCAGGCGCTTTCCATCACGAAACGCTGGAGGCCGCTTCCGAATACGTTGACGCCGACAGGATTCCAGGCGGGCTGGAACACCGAAGCCCTGGTAAGGACACCGATGCGCAGCGTCCGCTTCCTGTCGGCTCCCGGAGCCGCGACCGCCGAACGCCAGGTCCAGGGCCCGAAGCCGCCAGCCAGGTCATAAAGCGGCATCGAGCCGAGGCGAGCTGCGTTGGCCGCAAGGGCCATGTCGCTTCCGGCGACGAAAACCCGGACCGATTCGTCCAGGGCCAGCCGCGCAGCTTCCCGCGCCGCAGCTTCATGGGCACGCTCGTCCGCCTTCCGCCCGAAGAGGAGGTCTTCTCCCAGGGCATCAAGCCGTTCGTTCGAGTAGTGCCAGTAGGCGCCATTGCCGGCACCGGGCATGTTGCCATAGAAGGGGCAGTACATCTGGACGAAATCCTCCTCATGCCAGGCTCCGGCCTGTCCAGCGCCCCAGCCCTCGGTGTAGATCGACCAGCCGAGGTCGGCGGGATCTCGCCCTTCCATGACCTGGAAACACTTCGCCCTCGTATATTCGAGGGCCTCGACCTCGATGCCCTGCCTCTCGATGATGCCCGCGACGTAATGGCCAAGGAGGAGCCTCCCGTCCGGATCGTCGGCGCGGATGAGGAACCTGACGGACACGGGACTGCCGTCAAACAGCCATTTCCCGTTGGAAAACCGGAGTCGTCCGTGCATGGCGGGATCTGCCGCGGCCGCGCCCAAGGCCGTTTGCAGGTCGGCGGCGGCCGACTGGTCTCCGCGCTCGCGGTATCCCAGGTCGATGGCCGCCCGAGTCCAGGGAATGTTTCCGGGCGCATCAGGTCTTATGACGAGGAACATGGGCGCGCCCCTGGATGAGCAGATCTCGTCCACGACCTTGCGCCGGTCGATGAGGCGGGAGATGGACCGCCGCACCGCCGCGATGCCGAAAGGATTGAACCTCTCGATTCCATCGCTTCCCATTATCAGCCCGGTGGCCGACCCGTCCGCGGCGGGGTTGAACAGCAGGGACCAGGACATGAAGGGGACAGATGCCACCAGGAGCTTGCCCCTGTCGGCCGCGGGCAAGGCTTCGATATCCTTCGGTTCCACCGGATCCGCGATGATGTCCACCCTTCCCGCCGCCAGGTTCTTGAGGAGCACGATCTTGTCCAGGGCAGGCTCGATGATCATGCGATCGTTTACGGGTAGAGCGGAGGCGCCGAGGAGGAGGGAAAGCATGGCCAGGGAAAGACAGGAAGACAGGAGGTATTTCATGGCATACCCCACGTGTTGAAATTGGCGAGAAAGGAGGCATCTTCAGGCAAAAGGACGATACGGTACACTCGCCGTCTCTCGCCTTGGATCAAGTATAGTTTGTCGAATTCCGGAATCAATGACGGGAGAGGGAGGAGGCCCTGCGACCGATGCGGCAAAGCCGTCGACCCGGTTGACGTCCATCCGGCAAGGCCTAGAATTAGACGTGGTATCCTGATCCACGTCATCATAAGGGGCCCGAAGTCCAGCGAATCCCTGGGCCTTCCGGAGGCGAACATGAAGAGGTCCCTTCTTCCTTCCCTCCTCCTCTGTCTATTGAGCGCCGGGCTTGGCGCGCAGACCATCATCGTGGCGAATGTCGACGCCTATATCGAGACCGGCGGCCTCATGCCCGGTGGGGGATTGGGGATGGAAACGGCCTTTGCGCCCTTCTTCTCCAACGCGAAAAACGAAGTCACCTGCATCGCATTCGACGTCGAGTTCCTCGCCCCGCCCACCACCTCGACCCAGCGGAAGGGCACGGGCCTCGCCGTGCCCTTCATCGTCAAGGAACGTTTCATCGTGGATAGGGGCTTTGCCTGGACTCTGGGGCCGGGACTCGCTTTCATCCTGATAAGCCAGGACGTCTGGGATCCGGAGTGGGCCGAGTGGTACTTCTCCTCGACTATAGGAGGGGCCCTCCTCCTTGAGGTGGGCCTCGAATCCATGCCGCGTCCGCCCTTCGTGCTCTCGGCCAGCCTGAGGGCGGGCGCCCTCTTCTCGGACGATGGCACCTACCCCTTCTTCGGCGCGGCCGCCTCAGTCGGGATCTACCTGAGGAGCGACGATTACTGAGTCGGGGAGGAGACAGTATCGCATGGCCTTAGTCCGGCACGGAGCCGCATGGCACCGCCACGGCCCGGGCTGCCCACGCCTGGCTGTTCCCTCTGGCCGCTAGAGGTTCTCCCTCTCCACGGGCATGGTCATGCAGCGGGCGCCGCCGCCGCCGCGGGCGAGCTCGATGCCGTCGAAGCCCACCGCGAGGCGGCCGAAATCCTCGACCTTGAGGGCTCCGGGGCCGCCATCGGTTGAGAGGAACTCCTTCGCGTGCCGGACCTCGAAGCCCGCCGCCGAGAGGGCGTCCATCGTGCGGGTGTTGCAGGAATACATGATGATCTTTCCGGGCGCGAAGGCGAAGGAGTTGGCGCCCGACCACCACTGCTCCCTGGCCTCGTAGAGGGGGTCGCCGTCGCCGCAGGAGATGGGCTCGAGGCCCACGCCGAGGCTGGCAAGTCCGGGGATGAGGCCGTCGGTGTCCGAAAAGGAGATGCGGCCCTTGGGGTCGACGTCGAGGCGGATGACCTCGGCGCGGTTCGGTCCCGTGACGATGGGCGCGTACACGAGGGCCGCATCGCGGTCGATCATCGTGAAGACCATGTCCAGGTGGATGGTGGCCCTCTCCTTGGGCAGGACGACGGCGAGGACGGTGACCGGCTCCTCGAAGGAGCGGCCGGCGTTCTGGGCGAGGAGCTCGATGGCTTCGGGCGTCGTGCGCTCCGAGACGCCGATGGCGAGGAGGTTCGGCCCGATCACGAGGATGTCGCCGCCCTCGATGGTCTGTGACCGGTTCCGCTCGCGGGGACCGTCGAGGAGGAGGCCCTTGGCGCGGAGCTCCGGGTGACGGGTGAAGATGAAGCGCGTGACGATGGACTCGATGAGGCGGACGTCGAAGGCGGTGGCCGCGGAGATGGCCCAGTCACGGAAGACGGCCGAACTGTCGCGCATGAAATAGGCGTTGGGGAGGGGCCTCATGGCGAAGCTCCTCGGGGAGAGAAGTCCCGCGAGGCTGGAGGGTTTGGCGGGGAAGCCCTCGATCACGAGGTCGGCGAGGTCGGCCGGATGGAGGGCCATGAGCTCATCGATGAGGTTCCGGATCGGGCAGAGGGTCGAGAGGGCCGTCAGGAATTCGAAGCGGCTCCCGGGGCTCGCGAGGGCCTCCGCCAGGAGGTCCTTGAGCTCGTGGACCCGCGCCACGAGGCGGAGGAAGGAGGAGAGCTCGTCGTGCTCGGCCCTGACCGCTGACAGGGGGATGATGTCGTTGTAAAGGTCGGTGGCGGCCTCGGCAGGAGTCATGGCCTCGACCTCGGGTCCCGGGCTGTGCACTATGACTCGACGCAGGGTGCCGATCTCGCTCGTCACGTTCAGTCCTGGCATCAGGTCCTCCTCGAAACAACAGGCTTTATTCATGGGTACTGTATCGATTCCCGGGGCAGTCGTTCAACACATCAGGCGGGAAAGCAAGCCCAGAAAAAAAACTTTTTTCTGCCGGAGGCCCGCTTCCGGATTTCTGCATATAGATGACAGGTGCGGGGCTCCTCTCCGCATGAATTTACCGCCATGGGCGATCCCGTCGCATAAGCATCCAGATCGCATTTCCAGGGCCGTTTTACAGGCCTTTTTCCGCACTTGACAGGTCGAAAAACGGGTTCCTATACTTCGGCGATCGTGGGGTTTTCCCCGACGAAGTTCGATAAATCAAGGAAGGTTCTGAAATGGCTAAGAGGAACGTCATCATCATCGGAGCCGCTGGCCGCGACTTCCACAACTTCAATACGTACTTCCGCGACAACGAGGCCTACAACG
>Ga0209098_1000218_pt1 | contig 64990 bp, 51 predicted proteins | sample AD_JPNHW1_MetaG_FD_184429 | JGI IMG/M metagenome (GOLD analysis project Ga0209098, IMG submission 184429) | Active sludge microbial communities of municipal wastewater-treating anaerobic digesters from Japan - AD_JPNHW1_MetaG (SPAdes) (version 2) | ecosystem: Engineered > Bioreactor > Anaerobic...
CGCAGCCCCCGGAACGGGCAAAATCCTCAGGTGGGGGTACCGGTGAGCAAGGTGATGTCGGCAACGCCTCTCGAGTCCCTTCTCGGGCGGATGGCAGGCGAATATCGCGCCAAGGCCTCGATCTACGAGATACCGGAACGTGTCTTCAGGGAGATGTTCGAGCTCGAGTCGGCCAGCGCCGGCCTCGAGATCATGGGCGGGAAGGCGAGCCTTCCCGTGGGCCCTGCGGCCGGTCCCAACAGCCAGATAGCGCCCAACGTCATAGCGGCCTATCTCGCGGGCTCGAGGGTCTTCGAGCTCAAGACCGTCCAGGAGAATGACTCCCTCGACATCGAGAAACCCTGCATCGACGCCCTCGACGAGGGACACAACGTCGAGTGGTCCACGGAGCTCTCCCTCGCTGATGCGCGGGGCGAGTACCTCAGGGCCTGGATGGCAGTCAACCTCCTCGCGGCCATCTGGTCGCCCCGCCCCAGGGACTTCATCTTCAACATCTCAGTGGGCTACACCCTCGACGGCATCCGCGGAAAGAAGGTCGACGACTACCTCGAAGGCATGCGGAAGCCCGGCTTCGGGCCCTCCTGGGCTTCCGACCTCGCCATCCTTTCGCGCTTCATCGAGGGGCAGCAGTTCCGCGCGGCCTTCGGGGCCGAAGCCGCGGCCCGCGCCGGCCGCCTCCTTGACGCCTTCCCCGCCGAGCCCGTGCATTCGGTCACCCTCTCCACGATGCATGGCTGCCCGCCTGCGGAGATCGAGCGCATCGGCCGCTACCTCATCGAGGAGAAGGGCTTCGATGTCTACGTGAAGCTCAATCCCACCCTCCTCGGCTATGACCGGGCCAGGGCCATTCTCGACGAGACCGGCTGGAAGGAGATCGGCTTGAAGCGCGAGAGCTTCGAACACGACCTCCAGTGGAAGGACGCGCTGTCGCTCATCGCGGCCCTCCGCGGCTCCGCGGCGGAGCGCGGCAGGCGCTTCGGGATCAAGCTCTCGAATACCCTCGCGAATGCCAACACAGGAGGCAGGCTCCCCGGCGGCGAGCGCTACATGTCGGGCCGCGCCCTCTTCCCGATCACCGCGCGCCTTGCCGCCGACCTCGCCGCGGCCCTGCCCGACTTCGGGCAGCGCTTCTCCTACTGCGGCGGCGTCTCGGCCCTCAACGCCTACGAGCTCATCCGGGCTGGTGTCGGCCCCCTCACCGTGGCTACGGACGTCCTCAAGCCGGGCGGATACCTTCGCTTCGCCTCCATGGCCAGGGCGGCCGTCGCAGCCCTCCCCGCCTCCGCCCGCGCGCCCGACGCCGCGAAACTCGCGAACCTCGCGGAAGAGTCCCTGGGACGCCCAGAGTACCGCAAGGGCTTCAAGGACTCCGATTCGCACATCGCGAAGCCCCTCCCCCTCTTCGACTGCTTCGCGGCCCCCTGCATCGAGGCCTGCCCGGCCCGGCAGAAGGTGCCCGAGTACCTCCGCCGCGCGGCCCATGCAGCGGAAGCGGCCAACGCGGCAGGCGAGGATGTAGCTGAAGGCGGCGCTCCCGACGCCAAGGCGGCCTGGGCCGAAGCCCTCGCGACCATCGTCGCGGACAACCCCCTCCCGCGGATCACGGGAGTCCTCTGCGACCACGCCTGCCAGGGCGCCTGCTCGAGGCTCGACTACGAGGGTTCGGTACGCATCCGGGACGTGAAGCTCGCCTGCTCGCGCTCGGGCGAGGTGCCGGTCCGCAAGCCCGTGGCCGAGCCCTTCAAGGGGCGGGTCGCCGTCATCGGAGCCGGCCCCGCGGGCCTCGCCTGCGCCTGGTACCTCTCCCTCTGGGGCGCGTCCGTCACCGTCTTCGACGGAGCGGCCGATGCCGGCGGCGTCCCTGCAGACGTCATACCAAGGTTCCGCATAACGCGCGAAGACCTCGCCTCCGACATCGAGCGTATCAAGGGCCTCGGCGCCGCCTTCCATTTCGGCAGGAGCATCAAGGACTCGGCCGACCTCAGGTCAGCCGCCAAGGGCGAGCCCTTCACCGCGGTCTTCCTCGCCTCGGGCGCGCCCGTGGCCCGCAGGCTCGAGCTTGCGGGAGAGGGCCCCGACCGGATCGACGCCCTATCCTTCCTCTCCGAGATATCGGCGTCGGAAGGCCGCCCGGCGGCTTCCCGCTTCGCAGGCGCGAAGCACATAGTTGTTGCAGGCGGCGGCAACACCGCCATGGACGCGGTGCGCGCAGCCCTAAGGCTGACGGGAGTCGAAAAAGTGAGCCTCCTCTACCGGAGGACGATGGCCGAGATGCCCGCAGATCGCGAGGAGACCGCGGCTGCCCTCGCGGAAGGCGCCGTCCTCGAGGAGCTCGCTCTCCCCGAGGCCGCGTCGAAGGGTACCTCCGGAAAGGGCCGCCTCCGCGTACGCCGCATGAAGCTCGGCGAGAAGGACTCGTCGGGAAGGCGAGCTCCCCTCCCCTCTGACGAAACCTTCGAACTCGACTGTGACCTCCTCGTCGAGGCCTTGGGCGAGGCCTGCGACGCCTCCTTCATGAAAGCCTTTGGCGTTGAGGTTGGCCGCGACGGAAGGCCCCTGATCGACCCCGAAACGAAGAAAGCGAGAACCGCCTCGGCGGTGGCCGACGCGGCCGCATCGCATGGCGGATACGCTCCTTCGATCCATGTCGGTGGCGACGTCGGCATCTCCGCCCCCGCGATCCATGTTGGCGGAGATGCCGCGCGCGGCCCGGCCTCCATCATCGCGGCCTGCGCCGACGGCAAGAAGGCCGCCTGGGCCATCCTCCGCGAGGGTGGCGTCGAGCCAGTCGATGCCGCCTACTCCGCCCCTGCGCCCGACGCCGCGCAACTTGCGACCCGCGGCAAGCTCGCCTTCCCCCTCGAAGGCGAGGAGGGCTCGCCCGATTTCGTCATCCGCGAGGCCGAGCGCTGCCTCGAGTGCGATTCGGCCTGCCTCCGTTGCGTCGAGGTCTGCCCGAACCGGGCGAACATCGCGATCCCGACGGGAGACAGCGCCGCAGGTCGTCAGGCCTTCCAGATCCTCCATGTCGACAGCCTCTGCAATGAATGCGGCAACTGCGGCTTCTTCTGCCCCTGGGAGGGCGAACCTTTCCGCGGCAAGCCGGCCTTCTTCGCCGCAAAGGCGAACCTGGAGGCATCGCGCAATGCGGGCTTCGCCATACTCCTTTCGGGCCGCGGCGAGGCCGATGCGCGCCCCGGGCTTGCGTTCCGCGCCCTTCCCGACGGCCCCGTTTCCATCCTTTCATACGATGAGTGGTGCCTCGAGGACGCGCCCAAGGGCACGAGATCGCCTGGGGCGTCGCCCGAAGCGACGGCCATGGCGGCCCTTGCGGCCGTTGTCCTCAGGGACCATCCCTACCTTGTGAATGGAGGCAGATCGTGACCCTTTTCGAGGGAGTGCGCGTCATCTCGTTCGCGCCGCCTGAGGTTTCGGAACCGCAGGATGTCCTTGTCTCGTCGCCCGCCGATGGAGGCTTCGCAGGGACCATACTCGAGGTCGGGAAGGGTCTCGCGGCGAAGCACCCGCAGGCCCGCCGCGTCCGCGGCAGTTACCTCTCGCCGGGCCTCGTCTGCGGCCACACCCACCTCTACTCGGCCCTGGCCCGCGGCATGTTGGTCGACATCGAGCCCTCCAAGGACTTCGCCCAGCAGCTCGTCCACCTCTGGTGGCGCCTCGACCGCGCCATCGACCTTCCCATCCTCGAGGCCTCGGGCCTCGCAGGCCTCGCCGATGCCGCGATGTGCGGCGTCACCTCCGTCGTGGACCACCATGCAGGGCCCGAGGCCATCGACGGCAGCCTCAGCGTCCTACGGGATGCCTACGAGGCCATCGGCCTACGCGGCCTCGTCTGCTACGAGACGACGGACCGCAACGGCATGGACGGCGCGCGCGCGGGCGTGGCCGAGAATGTACGCTTCACCAGCGAGATCGACGCGGACCGCGCGGTCTCGAAGGCCGGCAAGGCCGGCGCGGGCCTCCCCATCGTGGACGGCATGATAGGCGGACACGCCGGTTTCACGCTCTGCGAGGAGACCATCGAGGCCCTCGGCGACGCGGTCCGCACGACGGGCCGTGGCTCGCACATACACGCGGGCGAGGACAAGTACGACGCGGTCGACTCGCGCTACCGCTTCGGAAAGGACCTCATGGAACGCTGGGACGCCGCGGGCCTCCTCACGCCGAAAAGCGTCGTAGGCCACGGCGTGTGGCTCACCGAGTCCGAGGTCGAGCTCATCGCGTCGCGCGACGCCTTCGTGGCGCACAACGCGCGCAGCAACATGAACAACGCGGTCGGCTACAACGGGCTCCTCCACAGGCAGCGCAACGTGGTACTCGGCACGGACGGCATGAGCGCCGACATGCTCGAGGAGTTCCGCTTTGCCTGTTTCAGGCACCGCGAGTCGGGCGGCCCCTGGTGGCCGGGCGACTTCCTCGCCTGCCTCGACCGGGGGAATCGCCTCCTCGAGCGCAGCTTCCCGGCCGCGCAGGGCTACCCCGCGGCCTTCGGCAAGATCGAGGCGGGAGCGGCCGCGGACCTCGTCCTCTGGGATTACGATCCGCCGACCCCCCTCGAGGGCGGCAATGTCGCGGGGCACATCGCCTTCGGGCTCTCGTCCCGGTCGGTGCGCTCCGTCATGGTGAACGGGAAGTTCGTGGTAGAAGACAGGAAACCGGCCTTCGACGCCGAGGCCATCGGGGCCAAGGCTCGAGAGCAGGCATCGCGATTATGGAAACGGATGGAAGAGAGGAGATAGCATGAATTCCAGGGAGATCGCCGAGAAGGCGAAGAAGTACCGCGACTACACGGCCCAGAACCTTTCGAAGATGGTCCAGGTGCCCGGCTTCAGCTGCACGGAAAAGGATCGCGTCCAGCTCATCAAGAAGCTCTGCGAGGAAGCCGGCATGGAGGACATCCGCATCGACGGCCTAGGGTCCCTCCTCGGCCGAGTGGGCAAGGGCAAGAAGGTCCTCGTCTTCGACGCGCACATCGACACGGTCGGCGTCGGCGACCCCTCGCAGTGGAAGCTCCCGCCCCACTCGGGGCTCGTGAAGGACGGCCTCGTCCATGGCCGCGGCTCCTCCGACCAGCTCGGCGGCGCGGCCTCCATGATAACGGCTGCCCGCATCCTCAAGGACATGGCCTACGACGGCGACTACACGATCTGGTTCGCCTTTACCGTCATCGAGGAGGACTGCGACGGCCTCTGCTGGAAGTACCTCATCGAGGAGGAGAAGTTCAAGCTCGACTATGCGGTTTCGACCGAGCCGACGAGCTGCCGCCTCTATCGCGGGCATCGCGGCCGCATGGAGATCCAGATCGACATAAAAGGGATCTCCTGCCATGGCTCCGCGCCCGAGCGCGGCGAAAGCGCGGCCTACAAGGCCTCGCGGGCGGCCCTTGCCCTCGAGAAGCTCAACACCGAGCTCAAGCCGGACGACGACGGTTTCCTCGGCAAGGGCACCATCACCGTGTCGCAGATGAAGGTCCACGGGCCCTCGCAGTGCGCCGTCCCCGACCAGGCCATGCTCTACTGCGACCGCCGCCTCACCTGGGGCGAGGACGACAGGCTCGCGATCGGCCAGGTCGAGAAGGCCCTCAAGGCCGCGGGCGTCGACAAGTTCACCGTGAAGATGCCCGAGTACGCCCAGCCCGCCTACACCGGCAAGCTCTACAAGCAGGAGCTCTACTTCCCCACCTGGAAGATCCCCGCCGACCATCCCCTCGTCAAGTCCGGCGTAGAGGCCTACGAGGGCCTCTTCGGGACCACGCCGACCGTCGACAAGTGGACCTTCTCCACGAACTGCGTCGCGATATGCGGCCGCCACAAGATCCCCTGCATCGGCTTCGGCCCCGGCGACGAGTCCCAGGCCCACGCGCCCAACGAGATCAACCGCATAGACGACCTCGAGAAGTGCGCCGCCTTCTATGCCGCCCTGCCCTACGCGCTGGAGAAGCGGACATGAGATGGTTCTACCGCTGCCCGACCTGCGGCGCGGAATACCCGATCGAGCCCGGGCGCTACCTCTGCGGCCCCTGCGCCGAGAGGCAGCGCGAAGCGATGCCTCTCGAGGGCGTGCTCGAGTGCGTGTGGGAGGGCGAGAGCGAGGAAGGCGAGATCCGCGCCGACAGTTATGCGATACCGCTCCCCGTCGAGCCGCGCTTCTTCCCGCCCATGCCCGTAGGCGACACGCCCCTCTGGGCGCCCGCGCGGCTCCGCGACGAGCTCGGCTTCCCCCACCTCTTCGTGAAGGACGACACCTGCGAGCCCACGGGCTCCTTCAAGGACAGGGCGAGCTTCCTCGTCGCCGCCTTCGCGAAGAAGCACGGGATCGACGAGATAGCCCTCGCCTCGACGGGCAACGCAGCCTCCTCGATGGCGGGCGTAGGTGCGGCGGCGGGCCTCAGGATCACGGTCTTCCTGCCTGAGGCGGCGCCCGTGGCCAAGCGGGTCCAGGTCCTCCAGTACGGTGCGAATCTCCACCAGGTGGCGGGCACCTACGACGTCGCCTTCGATGAATCCCTCGAGTACTCGAGAAAGACGGGGACCCTCTCGCGCAACACGGCCTACAACCCCCTCACCATCGAGGGCAAGAAGACGGTCTCCTTCGAGATCGCGAAGCAGCTCGGCCTCGTGGAAGGCCGAGGCGCGACCTCGCTCCCGGGCGGCCCCTGGGCCGCGCCCGACGAGGTCTTCGTCCCCGTGGGCGACGGCGTCATCATCGCGGGCGTCTACAAGGGTTTCGAGGACCTCGTCAAGCTCGGCCGCATATCGCGTATGCCGCGTATCTGGGCCTGCCAGGCCGAAGGCTCGAGCGCCATCGCGCGCGCCCTCGCCACGGCTGCGGCGGGTGGCGAGGGCTACTTCGGCAAGCCGGTCCCGAGCTCGACCATCGCCGACTCGATCAGCGTCGACGTGCCGAGGAACGGATCCCATGCCCTCGGGAAGCTCAGGAAACACGGCGGGCGCGCGGTGGTCGTGAGCGATATCGAGATCCTCGCGGCGCAGAGACATCTTGCCGCGAAGGCGGGTCTTTTCGCGGAGCCCTCGTCGAGCACGGCGCTCGCAGGCTTCCTCAAGGCGAGGGGCGAGATTGCGAAGGACGCGAGGGTCGTCCTCCTTATCACAGGTTCAGGGCTCAAGGACGTGAAGTCCGCCATGAAAGGCCTCGGCCTCGAATAGGCGACATACGATAGTCAGAAGGAAGGTGGATACCATGATAGATCTCAAGGTTGAAGAGAAGCAGAGGAAGAGGAACATCGAGCGCTGCCGCGAGAAGGGCATCATCCTCCCGACCTACGAGCAGATGCGCGATCCCTCCAAGGTTCCCGAATCGATCAAGAAGGAGCTCAAGGCCATCGGGCTCTGGGACGTCAACGCGCGCAACCTCTTCCGAGTGACCTGGCACAACGAGCCCGTCGAGAAGGGCGGGGCCTTTGGCGGTGTCAACTTCGTCGAGCTGCCGCCCGAGCTCACGGGCTGCAAGGCCCGCATCGTGGGCCTTGCGGGCAAGTGGTTCCCCACCGGCGCCCACAAGGTCGGCGCAGCCTACTCCTGCCTCGTGCCCGAACTCGTGACGGGCCGCTTCGACCCGACGACAAAGAAGGCAGTCTGGCCCTCGACCGGCAACTACTGCCGCGGCGGCGCCTACATCTCCCGCCTCCTCTCCTGCCCGAGCGTGGCAATCCTCCCCGCGGGCATGTCCAAAGAACGCTTCGAGTGGCTCAAGACCATGGCCGAGGAAGTCATCGCGACGCCCGGCTGCGAGTCCAACGTCAAGGAGATCTTCGACAAGTGCAACGAGCTCAGGGCCACCCGCCCCGAAGCCGTGATCTTCAACCAGTTCGACCAGCTCCCGAACCACCTCTGGCACTATGCCGTCACCGGCCCCGCCATGGCCGAGGCCTTCAAGGCCCTCGCACGCACCGGCGACCGCATTGCCGGCGCCGTCTTCTCCTCTGGTTCCGCCGGCACCCTCGGCGCAGGTTCCTACCTCCGCGACAACTTCCCCGGCGCCAAGGTGGCCGTTGCCGAGGCCCTCCAGTGCCCCACCATCCTCGAGAACGGCTTCGGCGACCACCGCATCGAGGGCATAGGCGACAAGCACATCCCCTGGATCCACAACATGCGCGACACTGACGCGGCCGTGGGCGTGGACGACGAGCTCCCGATGCGCCTCATCCGCCTCATGAACGAGGGCGCGGGCCGCAAGGTCCTGGCCGAGGCCGGGCTCAAGCCCGAGCTCCTCGAGAAGCTCTCCTGGCTCGGCATCTCCGGCATCGGGAACGCGTTGGCTGCCATCAAGTTCGCGAAGTATTACGAGCTCCAGGCGAACGACGTCGTCTTCACCGTCTTCACGGATTCCATGGCGATGTACGGCTCCCGCCTCCAGGAGCTCACCGCCGAGCGCGGCGCCTATGACCAGCGCCAGGCCGACCGCGACCTCGACATGCTCCGCGGCCTCCAGATCGACCACGTCCTCGAGCTCTCGCAGGTGGACAAGCGCCGCATCCACAACCTCAAGTACTTCAGCTGGATCGAGCAGCAGGGCAAGGAGCTCTCGGAGCTCCGCGCGCAGTGGGACGACTACCGCAACTACTGGGGCGGCCTCCATGGCGAGGTCGAGGCCCTCGACGCCATGATCAAGGACTTCAACGCGGAGGTCCTCCGTTGACGATCTTCAGGAACTGCCTGCGCGTGGCCAAGGCCCAGGAGGGCGCGAGCACGCGCAAGGCCGGCGGGGGCAAGGCTCCCGCCGACCTCTCCGGCGTGGACATCCTCGTCGATGGGAATCGCATAACCCGTATCGGGAAGGGACTCCCCGTCCCGCCGGGCACGGAGGTGGTGGACGCGTCGCGCCACGTGGTCCTGCCGGGCCTCGTCAACACGCACCACCACTTCTACCAGACCCTCACGCGCAACATTCCCGCGGTGCAGGACGCCAAGCTCTTCGACTGGCTCACCTACCTCTACGAGGTCTGGAAGGGCCTCGACGAGGAGGCGGTCTACTGGTCCTCGATGCTCGCCCTCGCAGAGCTCGCCAAGACCGGCTGCACCCTCTCGACTGACCACCACTATCTCTACCCGAGGGGCTTCAGGGACGACCTCCCCGGTCTCCAGTTCAAGGCCGCCGAAAAGCTCGGCATGCGCTTCGCGCCTACGCGAGGCTCCATGTCGAGGTCGAAGAAGGATGGCGGCCTTCCGCCCGACTCGGTGGTGCAGGACGAGGACGAAATCCTCGCCGCCTGCGAGGCGACGATCTCGAAGTACCATGACCCGGCGCCCGACGCCATGCGCAAGGTTTCCCTCGCGCCCTGCTCGCCCTTCTCGGTCTCCGAGAAGTCGATGCGCGACGCGGCCGACCTTGCGCGGAGGAAGGGCGTGCGCCTCCATACCCACCTCGCGGAGACCGCCGACGAGGACGAGTTCTGCATCTCGATGTATGGCCGCAGGCCCCTCCGAGTGATGGAGGACTGCGGCTTCATCGGACCCGACGTATGGTTCGCCCACGGCATCCACTTCAACGACGAGGAGCTCGACCTCCTCGCGCGCACGAAGACCGGCGTGGCCCACTGCCCTTCCTCCAACATGAGGCTGGGATCGGGCGTCGCGCGCGTACGGGAGATGATCGACCGCGGCGTGCCCGTCGGCCTCGCCGTGGATGGCTCGGCATCTAACGACTCCTCCGACATGCTGGGAGAGGCGAGGCAGGCCCTCCTCCTCCAGCGCGTACGGTATGGCTCCGGCGGCATCACGGCACGCGAAGTGCTGTCGATCGCCACGGAAGGCGGTGCCGGCCTCCTTGGCTTCGGAGAGGCGGGACGCATCGAGGAAGGCCGTCTGGCCGACCTCTCCCTCTTCGATGTCACGAAGATGGAATACGCGGGCGCGATGTCCGATCCCATCGCCGCCCTCGTCTTCTCGGGATATGACCACGGGGCCGATCACGTCATGGTGAACGGCCGCTTCGTCGTGCGGAATCGGCGCCTCGTCGGCGCCGATGAGGAGGAGATCAGGCGGGAGGCCGACAAGGCCTCGCGGCGCCTCCTTGCCAAGGCGGGTATCGAATAGGATGGTGCAGGAATACACAAGGCCTTCCTCCATCGAGGAAGCCCTCGCCGCGCGGGCGGCCAACCCCGCTTCCCGCTTCCTCGCAGGCGGGACCTTCCTCCTCGCGGGCGACAGGCGCGAGAAACCCCAGGCGGTCATCGACATCGGGAAGCTCGTCCCCTCGGCCATCGAACGCCGGGGAGAAGTCCTCTCGATCGGCGCGGGAGCCACCTTCCAGGACCTTGCGGAGTCGGATATCGTGCCGACCGTATTCAGGAAGGCCGTCCTGACCATGGTCAACCGCAACGTCAGGAACCGCGCCACCGCGGGCGGCAACCTCGCCGCAGGCAAGTCATGCGCCACCCTCGCGCCCCTCGCCCTCGCCTTCGAGGCGAGGATCCTCTTCTCCGAGCTCGTTAACGGCAGGGAGATGACCGGCTCGATGGCCGCCGCTGAATGGATGGCGGCGCCGAGGGGCCTCCTCACCGCCATCGAGTTCCCGATGGGGAAGATGGCGCATCCTGCCAGGGCCGCCTATGGCCGCTACGCACGCACGTCATGCGACCTCTCCGTGCTGACGGTTGCCGTGGTCATGGCTGGCGGAGCCGGTCCCATTTCCGGCCTGAGGATCGCGATGGGCGGCCTCGGCCCGCGGGCGCGCAGCTTCCCCGAGCTCGAGGAACTCTTCGAAGGCAAGGCCTTGCCGCAGAAACCCGACATCGAGGCCCTGGCGCGCCCCCTCTTCTCTCCCCGCGCCGACTGGCGGGGCTCGGCCGGCTACAAGGCCCTGCGCGCCGCGAGCCTCCTCGCCGACGCGCTCCATGACGCGGAGGAAACCCGATGAAGATCAGCTTCACGCTCAACGACAGGGCAGTGTCCTGGAAAGCCGAGCCTGGCATGAGTCTCCGCGACCTCCTCAGGCAGAAGGGCATCGTGTCGGTGCGCAATGCCTGCGACGGCGAGGGTTCCTGCGGCCTGTGCTCGGTGATCATGGACGGCCGCACGGTCAACTCCTGCCAGATCCTCGCGCCCCAGGCGGAGGGCTCGGAGATCTACACGGTCGAGTTCTTCTCGCAGGACCGCCGGCTTTCCGTCATCCAGCAGGCTCTCGTGGAATCGGGCTGCGTCCAGTGCGGCTACTGCACGCCAGCCGTGGTCCTCGCCCTCCACAAGCTCCTCGAGCGCACGCAGGAGCCGTCGCGGCATGACATCGAGGACGCGCTTTCGTCGATCCTCTGCCGCTGCACGGGCTACGAACAGTTCTTCGGCGCGGCCCTCCTCGCTGCAAAGCGCCTCAAGGATCCTTCCTATGTCGCACATCCCGCGCCGGAGTTCAGGCCCGACCTGCGCCACGTGGGCAAGTGCCGGGAGAAGATAGACGCTCCCGCGCTGGCGCGCGGCGAGCGGGCTTTCGTCGAGGACCGCGTCCCATCCGACGCCCTCGTGCTCAAAGTCCTCGGCTCGCCCCACGCCAGGGCCTGGATCAGGCACATCGACGCGACGGCCGCCGAGGCCATGCCCGGCGTCCACGCCGTCCTCACCTACCTCAACACGCCCGACCGCATCTACAACACGGCAGGACAGGGCTTCCCCGAGCCCTCGCCCTACGACTTCCGCATGTTCTCCCGGGTGCTCCGCTTCGCGGGCGACCGTGTGGCCGCAGTACTCGCCGAGACCGAGGAAGAGGCCCTTGCCGCGTTAGCCGCCATCAGGGTCGAGTACGAGGTCCTCGCGCCCGTCCTCACGATCGAGGAGGCCGCGGCCGAAGGCGCTCCCCCGGTCCACGCAGGCGCCGTGAGCTACGTCGCGGGCACCCCGCCCGAAGGCTCCGTCACGTCGGGCGACCCTTCGGTCTACGGAGGACCGGACGAGCCAGTCCTGTACCAGTTCCCCATCGGCGCCGACCCCATGAAGAACCTCGCCGCGAGCACGGCAGCCGGAATCGGCGACGTCGCCAAGGGCCTCGCCGAGGCGGAGGTGGTCGTCGAGCGCGAGTACGTCGCGAACCGGGTGCACTGCACGCCCATGGAGCCCCATGTGGTGCTCACGCGCATGGACGGCGGCCGCCTCGTGGTCCACGCCTCGACCCAGGTGCCCTGGCACCTCCGGCGAATCATCGCGAACACGATAGGCGAAAGCGAAAACAAGGTCAGGGTCATCAAGGAGCGCGTGGGAGGCGGCTTCGGCGTCAAGCAGGACATCTGCCTCGAGGAAGTGGCCGCCTGGCTCACCTGGACCACGGGCAAGACGGTCTTCTTCCGCTACAACCGCGAGGAGGAATTCATCGCCTCGCGCACTCGGCATCCGATGAAGATCAGGGTCAAGCTCGGCGCAAAGCGGGATGGGAAGTTGACCGCCATCGAGTTCGGCGTGAGGGCCGATACGGGAGCCTACGGCCAGCACTGCCTCACGGTGCCCATGAACGCCTGCTCGAAGAGCCTCCCCCTCCTTCTCTGCGACAACGTCCACTTCGACGTGAAGGTCTACTACACGAACAATCCCGCGGCCGGCGCCTACCAGGGTTACGGAGCGCCCCAGGGCTCCTTCGCCCTCCAAGCCTGCCTCGCCGAGCTCGCAGAAGAGCTCGGCATGGACCAGCTCGACATAATCGAGAAGAACCGCGTCCGCTCGGGAAGCCGCATCGAAATCCTCAAGAGCCTCGGCGAAGGCCGCGAGGGCGCGGCGGTCACCTTGGGCGAATGCGGCCTCGGAACGATGATCGAGAAGGGCCGCGCCAGCATGAAGTGGCAGGACAGGGCATCGCGGAGCGGCGCCGCCCTCGACTCGGCCAGGCCCGAATGGCGGCTCGGCAAGGGCGCCGTCATCATCCAGCAGGGATCGGGCCTTCCCGGCCTCGACGCCGCCAACGCGGAGATAAGGCTCCTCGCCGACGGCACCTTTGTCCTACTCTCGGGCGGCGCCGACCTCGGCACCGGCCTCGACACGCTGACCGCCAAGGTTGCGGCCGAGGTCCTCGTCGTGGACCCGAAGGACGTGGCCGTCCTCTCGGGCGACACCGACGCGACGCCCTTCGACAAGGGCGCCTACGCGAGCTCGGGCACCTTCTTCTCGGGCTCGGCGGCGAAGCTCGCGGCCGAGGACCTCCGGAAGAAGATCCTCGCGGCCGCCGCCCACGAGCTTGGCGAGCCCGAGGAAGGGCTCACGATACTCCCGGGCGGCATAATCGCAGGCAAGCAGGGCAAGACGACGAGTTATGCGAAGCTCGGCCACCTCACCACGACCGGCGAAGGCCCCGGCGAGCTTGCGGGCTCAGGCAGCTTCAAGACCGAACACGCGGCTTTCCCCTACGGCGCGCACTTCGCCGAGGTGGCGGTCAACCTGCGCACCGGCGAGGTCGCCCTGAGGCGCTACCATGCCTACCAGGATTGCGGCACCCCGATCAATCCCGAGCTGGCCATGGGACAGATCTACGGTGGCATCATGAAGGCCGTCGGGCATTCACTCTACGAGGAGATGATCTTCGACCAGGACGGTCATTGCCTCAACCCGAACTTCCTCGACTACAAGATCCCGACGGTCCGCGAGATACCGGAGGACTTCAGGGTCGAGCTCGTCCCCGTCGAGGACAGCGTGGGCCCCTACGGCGGCAAGTCCGTGTCGGAGATATCGCTCAACGGCTCCGCGCCGGTCATCGCCATAGCCATCCATGACGCCTGCGGAGTCTGGGTGCGCGAGTGGCCCTTCACCCCCGAGCGGGTCCTCAAGGCCCTCGGCAGGCTGTAGCCCAGGTACGCGGCGCCTCGATGGCGCCCAGGAAAGAATGATGAACGCGGCGGCCCCAAGGTCGGGCTGCCGCCTGAAATGCAGGAGGAATGCAAGTGGACACGAAGAGAATCATGGCCCTCGTCGATGAGCTCAGGAAAAAGAAGATCGACATGTGCGACAAGGACTGGCTCATCACCTGGGAGAAGAGCCGGGACGAGATCGAAGCGACCTTCACCGTCGCCCAGGCCCTCCGCGAGATGAGGGCCGCCAACATCTCCACGAAGCTCTGGGAATCGGGCATCGCGGTCTCCAATTTCCGCGACAACTCGACCCGCACCCGCTTCTCCTACGCCTCGGCCTCCGACCTCCTCGGCCTCTACGTCCAGGACCTCGACGAAGGCAAGAGCCAGATCGCCCATGGCGAGACGGTGCGCGAAACCGCGAACATGATCTCCTTCCTCACCGAGGCCATCGGCATCCGCGACGATATGTACCTGGGAGAAGGCGACACCTACCAGCGCGAGGTCGCCAAGTCCCTCGACGAGGGCGTCAAGGCCGGAGTCCTCCCCCAGCGCCCCGCCGTCATCAACCTCCAGTCCGACATCGACCATCCGACCCAGGCTATGGCCGACTTCCTCCACCTCGCGAACAGGTACGGCGGCCTCGACAAGCTCAAGGGCAAGAAGATCGCCATGACCTGGGCCTACTCGCCCTCCTACGGCAAGCCCCTCTCGGTGCCCCAGGGCATCATCGGCCTCGCGTCGCGCTTCGGCATGGACGTCGTCCTCGCCCATCCCGAGGGCTACGACCTCATCCCCGACGTCGTGGAGCTCTCGAAGAGGCAGGCCGCAGCCTCCGGCGGAAGCTTCAGGCACGTAAGCTCGATGGACGAAGCCTTCAAGGACGCCGACATCGTGTACCCGAAGAGCTGGGCGCCCTTCAGCGTCATGCAGCAGCGCGTTCCCCTCCTCCATGCGAACGACACCGCAGGACTCAAGGACCTCGAGAAGAAGTGCCTCGAGAACAACGCGAGGTTCAAGGACTGGGAGTGCACCGAGGAGAAGATGAAACTCACCAAGGGGGGAAAGGCCCTCTACATGCACTGCCTTCCCGCGGATATCACGGACGTCTCCTGCAAAGCCGGAGAGGTCGCCGCGAGCGTCTTCGACCGCTACCGTGACGAGACGTACATGGAGGCGAGCTACAAGCCCTACATCATCGCCGCCATGATCCTCCTCTGCAGGACGAAGGATCCCGCGGGAACCCTCGAGTCCCTTGTGAAGCGCGGGACGAAGAGGTCGGCACTGCTCTAGCGGCGGCAGGATTCGTCCGACGCATGGGGGCCGCCTGGCAAGGGCGGCCCCTTTTTTGCCCAGGACTTTCAATGTCGCATAACGCGAAAGACGTGCCCGGGCCATGGCGGACATCCGCAATGGCCCCACCGGCCCGGCCTTTGCGCCTGCCCCCCGCTTGCTGTCCCCTCACTAGAAACCGAGGAAACGCGATATGGCGCGGTAGATGTCCGTGTTGTCGATGATGGAGGTTCCCGGCCATTGCGAACCGGGAAGCCCCGTGAAGGCGGCTGCCGCTCCCGTTCCCCGGGCCGCGACGGTGACGAGCTCGTTCGCATGTCCCGTCGTGTTGTACGACACCGTACCGCCCGGATACTGGTAGGTTCCGCCGGCACGCGACGAGGGCAGGGAGCCTGGGCCGATCGCGGAGGAGTCCGTGAAGCGGAGGAGACCCGTCGCGTGGTCTGCGGTGACGATGACGAGGCTGTTGTCCCAGTCGATCGCGTCGCCGGGCAGGTCGATGAAGGACTCGATGGCGCGCACCGCCTCATCGAGGGAATGCATGGCTCCGAGCATGCGAGGAAAATCGTTCGCGTGGTTGGCCCAGTCGATGTCGCCCTGCTCCACCACGAGGACAAAACCGCGGGGATTCCGCGCCAGGGACCACGCCGCGACGGTGACGGCAGTCGCCAGGCTCGGATCCTCGGTACCCCGCGTGAAAGTGGGCGAGCCCGGATTGTCCTGTGGAAAGGGCGCTTCGAGGGAGCCGTCGGCGCTGCCGAAGTAGCCAAAGAGACGGGTGCCCTGGCCCAGCCGATCAAGGCCGTCGAGCAGCGCGGCCCCGCCGTCCCGGCCGGCTTTCCTCTCGACGAAGAGATAGCCGCTTTCCGACTCGAGCAAGCCCTTCGCATAGACTCCGGCGTAGTCGGGGTTCCAGCCGGGATGGCCGCCCCCGATCACGAGTTCGGGTCGCGCTTCAAGGATGATCTCTCCCGCGATGGCCGCATAGTCGGCGCGGGCCTGCGAATGGGCCAGGAAGGCGGCGGGGGTCGCATGGTTGAAGGGCACGGTGCTCACCGCTCCGACGGATGCGCCTCGCCTGTATCTCGCGCTCATGGTGATGGCGACGAGGGCTTGGGAGGGCTCGCCCGGCGACCAGGCTATCCTCCCTGCATCCGTCTTGCGTCCAGTGGCCATGGCCGTCGCTGCAGCCGCGGAATCGGTAGCTGTGCCGAGGAGGTAGGCCCGGGACTCCGGGCTGTCGGACGACAGGGCGAGGGGCCAGGGCCCCGCTCCGGCCAAGACCGGGTCGTAGCCGAGCTTCGGGTCGAAGGCGGCGCTATCATATGAAGCGGCTCCGGCCTGCGATGCGTGGTGATTGTAGGTAGTGACGTCCCAAGTGGCAACAAAGGCCCTGAAGGCCCATGCCGCGGAATCCCAGGCCAGGCTCGAATCGGCGCCATAGAGGAAGCGCGAGGCAGCGACCTCGCTGCTCTTGCCCATGCCGTCCCCGATCACGAGGAAGACGTATCGTGGCGGCCCGTCGACCCATGGTCCGTAGTCAATATCGGGGCCCGATGACGTGGTGCTGCAGGCGGCAAGCGAAAAAGACAGTGCGAGGAGCAAGGCACAGCCACGGAAGGACCTTGACCTGATAGCCATACACTCAAGTATAGCGGCTCAAGGGCCCTGTTTCCTGCACATCAGGGCGGTACGGCCCGCCAGGGGCCCGCGCCGCGGTCTCCCGCGGCGCGCTTGTTCAGTACATCTTCGGCAGTTCCATGCCCCTGAGCTTCCTGAAGGTCGAAAGGGCAAAACTGTCCGTCATGCCCGCCACGTAGTCGGTGATGCGGCGGAGGATCTCGTAGCGGCCAAGGCCCTCGGGCAGGGCGAGCTCGGGGAAGAGCTCGAGCCTGGCCCTGCGTCGCGCATCGCGCGGGGAGATGGCCGCGTCGACGAGGCTGTCGAGGAGGCCGTCGAGGACCTCGAAGCCGGCGGCCTCGATCTCGAGGACGGGACGGTAACGGTAGAGCTTCTCCTCGCTGACCGTCGCGATGCGCTCGAGGGCCTCCGCGCTCGGGATCTCCTTCGTGAGGCTTCCCGAATAGGTTCCCTCGGCAATCTCGTCCTTGCGCTCCTCGAAGACCGCCGCGCACTGGAAGACGAGGCTGTTGATCGCCCTCGCCCTGTATGCCGCGATGCGCTCGTTGTCGTCGCCCGTCGGCGCGCTTCGTCCTCTCGAGCGCCCGTCGGGGTTGGCTGCGATGATCGTCTCGAGGGCATCCTTGACCTCAGGCAAGGCGATGATGCCGAGCCTCACCGCGTCCTCGAGGTCGATGATGAGATAGCAGACATCGTCGGCCGCCTCAACGAGGAAGGCGAAGGGATGCCGCGCGAAGGCGAGTCCCGTCCTCGAGAGGCGTGGCAGGCCGAAGGAGGACATGAGCTCGGAAAGGACGCCGGCCTCGCTCTGGTAGGCCCCGTACTTCTTCTGGTCGCGCCGCTTCGCCTGCGCGGGGTCGTCGTAGCCGCCCTGCACGAGGCTCTCGCGCGGGTACTTGGTGAAGGTCGCGAGGGTGTTGCGCGTGAGGTGGAGTCCCGGGGAAAGCGAGGAGATGATCCTGAAGCCCTGGGCGTTGCCCTCGAAGGCCGTGAAATCGCGGCGCTCCGCCTCCGTGAGGCCTTCCATCACCTCGGGCCTGCGTGCGAAGAAGGAGGAGATGGCGTCCTCTCCCGAATGACCGAAGGGCGGATTGCCGATGTCATGGGCGAGGCAGGCGGCCTGCACGAGGTCGCCGAGGCTCCGGCTCTCGGCCTGGCCCCAGCCCTCGCCCGCGGCCTCGAGGACCCGCTCTCCCACGATGTTGCCGAGGGAGCGGCCCACGCAGGAGGTCTCGACGCTGTGCGTCATGCGGTTGTGCACGAAATAGTGCTCGGGTATGGGCAGGACCTGGGTCTTGTCGTTGAGGCGCCGGAAGGGCGAGGAGAAGATTATGCGATCCTGGTCACGCTCGTATTCGGACCTGCCGCTCGTCGTGCCGCGCCCGTCGTCGCCGAGCTGCACGAAATCGCACCATTTGGTCATTTCCTGCTCCTTTCGGATTTCGCCCTTTCATAATCGGCCCTGTTGTCGAGATCGGCAAGTACGGCCCTGGTACCGCATTCCACGAGCCTGCCGCCCCGCTCCAGGAGGAAGGGCCGGAGCCGACCCGCCGGATCGAGGCCGAGGATATCGCCGATGAGCGTGGCCGGGACGAGGACGGGATGTCCGGCCTCGCCCCGGAAGGAAGCAAAGAGCGGGACTCCGGCGGGCACATCGCCCTCGCGCACCGCACCGCGCTCGCCGCACTCGCAACAATCATCTCTGTCGCCTTCATTATAGCCGCGCGGGCCGCGGGCGGCGCGGTTCGCCTCATACAGGAGGCCGAAGGCCGCGGAGGGCACGAGGGGCATATCGGCATGGAGGATGAAAAAACGGTCCGAGCACACGAAGGGCAGGGCCGCCTGGATCGAGCCCAGCATGCCTGCTTCCCATCGGGGATTGTCCACGATGGCGACGCCAGGCCGTCCTTCGAAGAGCTCATGAAGTTCGTCGCCACGGTATCCGGCCACGAGGAGGACGCGCATGCCGCCCTCGACCTGCGCTGCAAGCGCGGTCGCGATCGTGGTCTCCACGATGGTCGATTCTCCAAATGGAAGAAGGGGCTTCCAGTCGCCCATCCGTGTCGAGGCGCCCGCGGCGGGAATGATGCAATCGATGGACATATCCATCCGAGTCTAGCCGCGCCAGGCAGCCGCGTCGAGTAGCCGCCAGGGCCGGGGTCTGTCCCGCCGGAGCCCCGCCTTGACTAAGGGCCCCCGCTCGGTCTCAATGGAGGCATGGCGCGGAAAGAAGAGATCGTCACCTTCAAGGCCGACGAGGAACTCATAGCGGCCCTCGAGGGCGTGCCCAACCGTTCGGCCTTCATACGGGATGCCATCCTGAGGGCCCTCGACAACCGCTGTCCCCTCTGCAGGGGCACAGGCATCCTCAGCCCGGAGCAGAAACGGCACTGGGAGGAGTTCGCCCACCACCACCACATCGAGGAGTGCGGCGACTGCCACGCCTTCCACCTCGTCTGCGACGCGGATCCGGAGGAGCATCCGGAAGGGGAGCCGAAGGACTAGCTGCCCGCCCGGGCCTCATTCCCCGTCGTCGTGGCAGTGGTCGTGTTCGCGGCCGACCGCCACGAGGCCGCCTTCCCGGTAGCGCCCCACGATCCCGAAGGTCTCGAGGAGGGCCGTCGGGTTGAGGACCGCGGCCGAGGGCCCGTAGGCCACGACCCGGTGCGCGAGGAGCATGGCCCTGTCGCAGCTCGAGGCCTCGTCGATGTCGTGAGTCGCGATGACCGCTACCGCACCGCGCCGCGCGGCCGCGCGCACGAGGTCGCGGTAGGTCTCCACCGCCTGCGCGTCGAGACTCGAGGCGGGCTCGTCGAGGAGGAGGAGGTCGGCGCGGCGCGCCAGGGCCTGTGCGATGAAGACGCGCTGGCGCTGGCCGCCCGAAAGCCGGTTCAGGGGCTGGTCGGCGAAGCGTACGACGTCCATGTCGACCATCGCCTCCTCGACTGCCTCCTCGTCGGCCTGCGCGAATTTGCCGAACAGCCCGAGCGATGAGAAGCGTCCCATTTTCACAACGTCAGAGGCCCGCAGGGGCAGGGTCATGCCGGTGGGGTGGAACTGGCCGAGATAGGCGACCCGCGCGGGCTGGCTCCTCGGCGCGCCGCCGAGGACCTCGAGGCCGCCTGCGACCACGGGAATGAGTCCGGCTATCGTCTTGAGGAGGGTGGACTTGCCCGAGCCGTTCACGCCCACGAGGGCCAAGGTCTCGCCCGCTTCGAGGGTGAAGTCGATGCCCGGGACGACCGTCTCCTTGCCGTAGCCGACCGAAAGGTTCCGTGCGACGATGCGCGCTTCAGGCATGGTGAACCTCCTCCCGCTCCATGGGACGCAGGCGTTCGCGCCGCGCCAGGACGAGCCGTTTCGCGCCGAAGAGGGCGAAGAAGATGAGGGACGCCACGAGGGTGATGGAGGCGCCGGCAGCGATGTCGAGCCAGTAGCTCGCGAGGAGGCCCGCGTAGACCGAGAAGGCGCCTATCGCTGAGGCTATGCCCATCATGGCTCCCACGCGCCGCGCGAAGAGAGAGGCGGAAGCCGCGGGCGCGAGGAGCATGCCGAAGACGAGGAGGGTTCCCACGGTCTTGAAGGACACGACGACGGTGAGGGCTATCATGCCGAGCATGATGGCGTGGTAGAGCCTCGAGGAGAAGCCCGAGGCGTCGGCCTGCTCGGGGCCGAAGCAGAGGAGGAGGAAGGGCCGGTAGCAGACCGCGGCGAGGATGGCGATGAGGGCCGTGGCGGCGAACTGCACGAGGATCTCGCTTGAGGAGATGCCGAGGATCTCGCCGAAGAGGATGCGGACGAGGTCTCCCGAGAAGGAGCTCGACCTCGACACGATGGCCACGCCGAGGGCGAGCATCGCGACGAAGAGGAGGCCGATGGCCGTATCCGAGGAGAGGCTCGACTTCCGCGTGATGACCGTGATGCCGAGGATCATGAGGAGGGCGCCTGCTGCTGCGCCGACCATACCGGGAAGGCCGAGGAGGAGGGCTATGGCCACGCCCGGCAACACACCGTGGCCGAGGGCGTCGCCGATGAAGGCGAGTCCCCTCAAGACGACCAAGGTCCCGACGATGCCGCAGGCCACCGAGACGAGAAGGCCCGCCGCGAGGGCGTTCGTCATGAAGCCATTGTCGAGGAAGGGCGAGAGCAAAAAGGACATCGCCTACTCCAGTCCCGCGACGACGGTGGCCGCGAGCTCGCGCTCGAAGGTGAAATAGGATCCATCGGAGGGAAGGACGTGGGTCGCGAGGGGGACGGCCCTTGCTCCCGTCTCCCTCGCGAGGGCGTCCACGACCTGGCGTGGCGTCCCGACCTCGGTGAAGATGACCTTCACGCCGTTCTTCGCGATGAGGCCCTTGAGGCTGGCGAGCCAGGAGGCCGAAGCACCCGCCTGCGTGGAAAGGCTCGGCACGAGAGCGCCGACCAGATGGAAGCCATAGCGTTCCGCGAACCAGCCCATGGACTCGTGTCCCGTGACGATGCTACGCCGTTCCTGCGGCAGCACGTCGACTTTCTCCCGAATCTCCGCGTCCAGGGCGAGGAGCTTTTCGTCGAGGATCGCGGCGCGGCCGGAGAGATCGATACCGAAGCGGGCGCGCAGGTCGAGGGCGAGAGCGTCGACCACGGCCTTCATGGCGAGCGGATCGGTCCAGAGATGGGGATCTTCCGCGCCGACCGCCTGGTCGGGATCATCGGTGGGGATGCCCTCACCCTGCCCTACCCTCCTGACCTGTACCTGGCCAGAAGCGAGAAAAATCGGCCGCCCCGCCTCGCGCGCGCGGTCGAGGGTCTTCTCCATCCCGCCCTCGAGCCCTAGACCGTTCGCCACGATGAGGTCGGCATGCATGAGGGCTTCCACGTCCCGGGCCGAGGGCTCCCACTCATGGATGTCCATGCCGTTCGGTACGAGGGTCTTCACGTCGAAGGAGTCGCCTGCAAGGTCGCTCACAAGGGAACCGAGGATTGTATAGGTGACCATGATGGTCTTGCGGCTCTCGCCCTGGCCCTTTGCCGGGACGGTCCCTTGGCGCGAACAGGCGGCCAGGAATGTCACCAGGGCGAGAATAGCGAGGATCAGGCCAAGGTCTGGCCTGCTGCGGCTGGACATCGTATCGCAACCTCCGGAATCGACATCCCCTCGCGTGGCGGACAGGTCACGCCTGCCGCGGGAACGAAGAGAAGGCGCACAACGCAATATTACAAAGTATTACTGAGCTGGTCAAGGAGAGCGGACTAGGTAGAACGAAGGCGCGCTTTACCTCGCGGACGCCACAAGCTATATTCCATGCATGCTCTTCAGGGACCGCATCGACGGCAAGCGCTGCTCCGACATAGCCGATTTCAAGGCCATCATGCCCTACATCATGCGGAGCCGGAACGAATCCGCAGTCTTCTTCTCGCGCGACCTCGATGTGGAAGGCGCCATCAGGTACGTGAAGGCACGCAACACGGCCTGCAACGAGAACCGCTACAGCCTCTTCGGCCTCGTCCTCGCGGCCGGCGTCAGGACCTTCGCCCTCAAGCCCCGCCTCAACCGCTTCGTCCACCGCCGCGGCATCTACGAGCACTCGAAGCTCTCCTTCTCCTTCATCGTGAAAAAACGCCTCACGGAGGAGTCGGCGGAGACCAACGCCAAGATCTACTTCGATCCGGACGACACCCTCGACACCGTGATGGACCGCTTCAACGCTGCGGTCGAGAAAGCCAGGGGCGAGGAGCTCGGCCCTGATGACCGCGAGGTCCTTGCGGCCCACCAGGTCCCGGGAGGCAAGGCCCTGGCCTCGGGGGGCTTCCGCTTCCTCGACCGCTTCAACATCGCCCCCGCGGGCATGATCGACAACGATCCCCTCTTCACCTCGGCCTACTTCGCCAATCTCGGCAGCATCGGCCTCGAGACGCCCTACCACCACCTCTACGAGTGGGGCTCGGCAAGCCTCTTTGTCGTGCTGGGGCGGATGTTCCAGAAGGAGACCACGCGTTCGGGCGGGCCTTCGTCACTCCGTCATTTCATCAACATGAAGGTTACGGTGGACGAGCGGATAGCCGATGGCATCTACTTCGCCCACTCGGCTGCCCTCTTCAGCCGCCTCCTCCTCCATCCGGAACTCCTCGAGGCAAAACCCGACCTTTCGCAGGCAGAAGGCTGAGGTTCCAGTTCGAAAGTCCCGGGTTCGAGGCTTGAAGGCGCAGCCAAACCTCGACTGGGCAGCGGCCGGACGAGGGGAAAGGTGTCTCTAGACAAGGGCCCGGAGAAGAAGCGCCAGGACCGCAACCAAGGCAAGCAAGGCCGCGATATAGGCCCAGATGGGCAGAGGGGTAACCGGTGGAGGCGGGGGCTTGAGCGGCTCGGGCGCGGCGCTTGCCGCCTCGGCGTAGCCACAGACCGGACAGCCTGAATCGAATTCCTCTACTATTCCGGAGTAACCGCATTTGGGGCAGCGGACCGAGGTAAAAAACCTACCGCAGTACGGACAGAGGGGAGAATTGCGCTTCACTTCCTTGCCGCAATTCTCACAGAAGTAGCGGGGCTTCTTCATTGCCCGGAGCGCTGTCCGGTTATCAGACGGCTTCCTTGGAGGAATCGCCTCCGGAGGACTTCCGGCTGTCGTTGATGTAGAAGCCGGAGCCCTTGAATATGATCCCCGAACCGCCGCCGATAAGACGGCGAACCGCCTTCCCGCAGACGGGACAGGATTCGATGGGGGCATCCGTCATGCTCTGGAAGGCCTCGAAGGTCTTGCCGCAGGACTTGCATTCATATTCATAGGTGGGCATTTCGATAAACCTCGGAAAAACGGATATTCTGCGTCTAATATACCAACAAGGGCCAAGGTAGTAAAGCGAGCGGTGGGCAGGAGCCGGGCTTGTCCTCAGGACATCAGGGACAGGAGCGATTCCTTGACGGCCGTGGCCGCATTGAAGACCCCGCGGACCTTGACCGATGCGATCGTTTCGAGGGCAAGTTCCGGGCTCACGTCATCCTTGAGGATGAGCATGCCGACGACCGAGATGGCGAGTCTTTCCCCCTTCGCCCTGCATGCCTCGAGCTCGTGTCGCCCATAACCTACGATACCGATGGCGAAGGAGTTGCGCTGGACCGACTGCTCGAGTTCGAGGCGGTGGAGTCCGAGCTGCGACCGTATAGCGGCTCTCAGGAATTCGGCACGGTTGGAATAGACGCCCTCCTGGACGAGGAGGTCCATCTTGCCAAGGTCTACGGCCGAGACATTCACGGTGAGCTTCTCGCTATCGGGCATGACAGGGCTCCTTCAACTTCCATATGCCATCCATATGGATGGCATATGGAATCCTATCAGCGCCGACGTTCCATGTCAATAAAAAGAACAGCCCCTCGAAAGGGGCTGTTCCGGAATCGCCGCGCCAGGGTCGGCTGGCGGATAAAGGCTTACTTGATCACGCCAAGCTTCTTGCCAACCTTGGTGAAGGCGGCGATGGCCTTGTCGATGTCCGCGGTGGAGTGGCCTGCACTGATCTGGACGCGGATGCGCGCCTTGCCGCGGGGCACGACGGGGAAGGTGAAGCCGATGACGTAGATGCCTTCCTCGAGGAGGGCGTCGGCCATCTTCATGGCGACCTTCTCGTCGTAGAGCATGACGGGGCAGATCGGGTGGACGCCGGGGCGGATATCGAAGCCGGCCTTGGTCATGCCATCGCGGAAGCGCTTCGTGTTCGCCTCGAGCTTGTCCCTGAGGGCGGTCGAGGAGGAGAGCATCTCGAGGCACTTGAGGGTGCCCGCGGCGACGGCCGGCGAAAGCGTGTTCGAGAAGAGGTAGGGCCTCGCCTTCTGGCGGAGGAACTCGACGATCTCCTTGTGTCCGGAGACGCAGCCGCCCGAGGCGCCACCCAGGGCCTTTCCGAAGGTCGTGTTGATGATGTCCACGCGGCCCATGACGTTGTTGAACTCGTGGGTTCCGCGGCCGGTCTTGCCGACAAAGCCCGTGGCGTGCGAGTCGTCCACGAAGACGAGGGCGTTGTACTTCTCAGCGAGATCGCATATCTCGTTGAGCTTGGCGATGTCGCCGTCCATGGAGAAGACGCCATCGGTGGCGATCATCCTGATGCGGCAGTCCTTCGCCTCCTTGAGGCAGCGCTCGAGGCCCTTGGCCGGCTTGCCGGTATCGGGATCGGTCTCCTCGACGTCGCGCATGTCCGCATGCTTGTAAATCCAGCGCTGCGCCTTGCAGAGACGGATGCCGTCGATGATGGAGGCGTGGTTGAGGGAGTCGGTGATGATGGCGCAGTGCTCGTCGAGGAGGGGCTCGAAGACGCCGCCGTTGGCGTCGAAGCAGGACGAGAAGAGGATGGTGTCCTCGGTGCCGAGGAATTTCGAGACGGCCGCCTCGAGGCGCTTGTGGAGGTCCTGGGTGCCGCAGATGAAGCGGACGCTCGCAAGACCGTAGCCCCAGTCGTCAAAGCCCTTCTGTGCGGCCTTGCGGATACCGGGATCATTGGCGAGGCCGAGGTAGTTGTTCGCGCAGAAGTTGAGGACTTCCTTGCCGTCCTTCACTCGGATGAGGGCGCCCTGGGGCGTCGCGATGATGCGTTCCGACTTGTAGAGTCCGTCGGCCTTGATCTGCGCGAGCTTGGTCTCCAGCTCGCCCTTGAGTGCTCCGTACATTCATTTCCCCCTTTTGCAGGCGCTCTTCCAGGAAGCATCCCGGCGGGGCGTCGGACGGAATTCTACACCTTCGCGCGAAACGAGGCAATGAGGCTGCCCTCAGCCCTCCACGACGCGGAACGAAGCGATATCGGCTTCTATTGCCGTGACGAGGCTGCCGTTCTCCTCGCCCAGCCGCGCCACCGCCCGCGTTCCCTCGCCGAGGGAGGCCGTGCGAGCCGCAACGCCATCGGCGTTCGCCTTTATGCCCGAAGCCGCTTTCTCGAGCGCAGAGGCCGCCTCGGCAAGCTTCATGGCCTTCTCCCGCAGCTCCGCGGCCCCTCCCCGGACCGTGGCCGTGGCAGAGTGCATGCCGCCCATCGCCTTCGAGATCTGCGCGGACCCCTCTGCCTGTTCGCTCATCGCGGCTTCGATCTCCGCCATGCGTTCGGCGGTCGTCCTCACGCCGCCGAGCACGCTGCCGAAGGAGGAGCCGGCGCGGTTTGACGAGGCGACGGCGAGGTCGATGGATTCCTTGGTCGCCTTGAGCGCGGCCTCTATTTCCTTCGACTGGGATGAGGTCGCCTCCGAGAGCCTTCGGATCTCGTCGGCCACGACCGCGAAGCCCTTGCCCGCGTCGCCCGCATGCGCGGCCTCGATGGCGGCGTTCATCGCGAGCAGGTTGGTCGTTCCCGCGATGCCCGTGATGACCCCGACGGCGTCGAGCATGCCCGCGCTCTTCTCGGACACGAGCTCGATGGCGGAGAGCACCTCCTCAAGGCCTTCCTTGCCCTCCTCGCTCATGCCGGCGAGCTTCAGGGCATCGGCCTTGATCACCGACGCGTTGTGCGAAATCGAACCGATGTTGCCGATCATCTGCTCCGTGGCGGAGGCCGTCTGGTCGATGGCGGCCCCCTGCTCCGACACGGCACCTTCGAGGCTTGCCGCGAAGGACTGGAGCGACGAGACGAGGGCCGCGATCTCCCCTGCCGAAACCGACTGCCCGGCGGCCATGGTCGCCGAATCCGCCGTCATGGAGGCGATCCTGGCGATGGATTCGGATGAGGAAGCCGTCTCCGCGGCGAGGTTGGCCGCCTTGGACCGGAGCTCGCCGAGCTCGCCCCTGAGCCGCGCGGCCATGGCCTCGTAGCCGCTCGTCGCCCGGTCGAAGGCCTCCTGCTGGGACTTGAGGAGGCGCTCGATGGTGCGCGGAATCGCGAGCGTGAGGACCCCGAAGATGAGGATGTACGCGCTGCGGTAGAACTGGCCGATCGGCTTGGCGTGCGGCGCGTACAGGAAAAGCTCGGGCGGAACAAGGTGGACCGTCGACCAGTAGACGGCATTGTAACAGGCGAGGCAGAGCAGGGTCGCATAGATCACGAGGCGCTTGTCGTGCCTGAACGAGGCCATCAGGATGAGGGCAGGGAAGAGGAGCACGAGAGCGGTGGTCGAGGCGCCCGATGGATGCATGAAAAGCGTGGTCGTGAGGATATTCGAGCTCACGAGAAGTATGTCCACCGTCACCGAGGACCAGCTTGCCCAACGCGGCATGCGACCGCGATGGAGGATGGCGGCAAGGAGGATGTTGTACAGCACCGCTACCGCGAGGGTCCATGCCGCTGCCACACCCGCGGCGCGCTGCGCCTCGGAAAGAAGCTGGGTCGCGGCAAGCACGGAAAGCAAGCCGACTAGGATCCAGCGGAAAATGTACGCAGTCCTTTCGCCGCGCTCGGACTCGCGGCGATAGAGAGAATCAAATACGCTCACGCTTGCCTCCGCCGCGTACTCTGGCTTTCTTCGCCCGTGCGCGTCAAGGGAAGGGAGGGGATTATGAAGGGCCTTCATTGCACGGAACCGACGAAATGCGCTCAGAGCTATGACAGGCTCTGAGAGCTGTGGATGCATGCGGCTTGGCGGATATCGCTCCAAAACAACAGGGACCGCCCTGGGGGACGGTCCCTGCTGTTTCTACCGATGGAAAATCGAGTTTTTTTTCAAAGCCCGTTCGACAAGACCAGATAGCGTTGCTTACGGGGCGACGGAAAGCGACCTCGCCTGAAGCGCCGTGGGTGCAATCAGGTAGGAACCTGTATTCATGAATGTATAGCTGCTGATACTGCGATCAAAGAGAACAGGATCATCGAGCTTGCCCGTGCTGTCGTTATAGCTTTGCGATTGCGACACAGTAGGAGTCACACGATAGGTGACCGTATTTCCCGGCGTTAGGGACGTGCCGTCCGGGTTTGCGATATAGGTACCCTCTTCAATTTCGGAATACCTCGTATATCCTGCGAGAACTGTAGCTGTGTACCATTTTCGCGTATAAGCGAAGGAAAAGACATCAGACGTCGCAATGGAATAATCGTATATATGTTCAATTTTCCAGTTATTATCGGAATTCGTCTGATCTTTGTAGACATAGGTATAGACAATATTCCATTTAGTTGGATTAGCTATTCCGTTAGTCTGATAAACTGACAATATCTGATGCTCGGTGAAAACCTTGTACGAAGTCGCGACATAAGAAGTGCTGCCGCCATATGTATAGTCCCATGCTTTTGTGTCGGAATCCCACTCACATGTAATATTCCTGATCAGGGTATAATTCGCAGGGTCCCAAGTGTAGGTGCCTCTGTATCCATCAGATTGAGTCGCAGAAGCCGTCAGAGAGTAGTCGTCATACCATATTTCCTCGAAGCTGCCATCCGTGTTGAAGACCGCATGGTAGCTGCCATTGTCGTATTCGGCCTTCGTGGTGAAGTGCTTGTTCGAGTCGACCGATAGCACGAACCCGGCAAAGGACGAGAAATTGTAGCCGCAGGAGACCTCGCAGATCGCTGCCTTGCTGCCGGAGTTCGAGGTGAAGGTGATGGTGGCTTTGCCGGGCCCGATGCCCGTAACCACGCCCGTTTCGGAGACCGAAGCCACGGCGGGATCCGAGGACTTCCAGGCGCCGGTCGTGTCGGTCGCAGTAGCCGGCGTGAAGGAGACGGCGAGCTGTTCCGTCTTCCCGATGGAGATGAGGCCGCTGGACTTGTTGAGGCTCACGGAAATGACGGGAACCGCGACAACTCCCCCCGCCGCAGTGATGAGCTGGTTGCAGGACGTCACCAGGGCGATCACGCAAAGAGCAAGCAGGCACATTGAAACCCTACGCTTCATAGCTACCTCCGTTTCTGTATGTTTCTGTCGACTAAAAAGGATCATTCGCATAGACTTTATCGCCTAACGTCTACATACGTATTTTCCGGAACTGGATGGAATGGAGCGACATAGGCGGGAAAACAATCCTCACAAGTTGAACGATTCAGTCCCTTGTTTCTATGTATGACGTATATAAAAGATCATAATACTTACATATTGTGCTTTAATATGTACCAACTGGGATAACCTGTCAAGAAAAATGAAGCTTCTTCATGAAGATACACGATGTTCGGCCCGGCAGCAGACCAACGCCGGCTATCGCGTCATGCGCCACTGTAAATGGGGAATCATTCATGTTTCCTGATTGTTGCCGCCGTATTCAGGGCCGTCCATTGTCCTTGCAGTCGTGGCATCCAGCGCAGCGACCGTCGGGCCGGCCACTGGAACCGGCAGTCGCGAGAAAGGCGTCCATGTCCGACTCAAGGGCCGCAAGCCTTTCCTCGAGAGCCGCGAAATCGGAATTCAAGCCATTCCGGACAACCGACGTCATGCGCTCGAATGGCTCCTCGAGCGACTCCTCGAGGCCCGGCCCCCGCGGCACGGGTTCGCCGCAATAGGGGCAATAGAGGAAATCCGCGAGGTTGAGCCTGCCGCAGTGCGGACAGAAATGTACGTTCATTCGCCAGGGCTAGAGGAGGCTCGCGGCGAGCTCCGCGAGCTCCGACCTCTCGCTCTTCTGGAGTGTAACGTGGCCGTAGATGGCCTGGCCCTTGAAGGCCTCGACGAGGTAGGAGAGGCCGTTCGAATTCGCGTCGAGGTACATGTTGTCGATCTGGTAGGGGTCGCCCGTCAGAACTACCTTGGTGCCCTCGCCCGCTCGTGAAACGAGGGTCTTGATCTCGTGGGGCGTGAGGTTCTGGGCCTCGTCCACGATCATGTACTGGTTCGGCAGGGAACGGCCCCGGATGAAGGAGAGCGCCTCGATCTCGAGGAGGCGTTCCTTCACGAGCTGGTCAACGCCCTTCACGTTGGGCCGCTTGTAGACGCCGAGGATCTGCTCGAGGTTGTCGAAGAGGGGCTGCATCCAGTTGGCCATCTTCGCGGACTTCTCGCCAGGCAGGAAGCCGATGTCCTTGCCCACCGGCACGACGGGGCGGGTCACGAGCATGCGCGAATAGGTTTTGTCCTCGACGACCTTGTGAAGGCCCGCGGCGATTGCGAGCAGCGTCTTGCCTGTGCCGGCCTTTCCCACGAGGGTGACGAGGCGCACGTTGTCGTCGAGGAGGAGCTCGAGGGCGACGCGCTGCCGCGCGTTAAGCGGCGCGATGCCCGCAATATGACCTTCCCAGGGCGGCAAGGCCTTGAGGGAAAGGTCGCCCTCGACGCGGTGGGCGAGCACCTCGCGCGCGCCTTGCCTGTCCTTCAGCAGGGCGTACTCGTTGGGGAGGAGGCGCTCCTTCCATGGCAGTTCGCCCGTCGAAAGAAGCCGGGCCATGTTCTCCGAGGAGACATCGATCTCGCGGACGCCCTGGTAGAGCGTCGCGATGTCGACCTTCTGCTTTTCGTAATCGACCGCGCGGAGCCCCAGGGCAGTGGCCTTGACGCGCGCGTTGATGTCCTTCGAGACGAAGAAAACCATGCGTCCCTGGCTCTGGAGGGCGTAGGCGCAGAGGATGATCTTGTTGTCGTTCTTGTCGAGGGAGATGGCTTCGGGCGTCGTATCGGGAAGGAGGTAGGAGACGCGGAGGACCGAGCCGTTGTCGAGCCTCACGCCCTCGTGGAGGTTGCCCTTCTTGATGAGCGAATCGAGGAAGCGGATCGCCTCGCGCGCGCTCTTCCCGCGCTGGTCGGAATAGGTCTTGAGGTTGTCGAGTTCCTCAAGGACCGTCAGCGGAATGACGATCTCGTTGTCCCTGAACGACATTATGGCTTCGGGGTAGTGGATGAGGACGTTGGTATCGAGCACGAAGGATTTTATCGGTCTGGCTTCATCGGCCATGGATGCCTCCACTGCCATCTACTATAGGCGAGAAGGCGGGAAATGGCAAAAGGGGTAGGAGCTCAGGAGGCCTCGGCCATCCGGCCCCGCCCTAGGAAATGCCGGGCATCCTCCACGCTGTCGAAGATGGGGAAGAACGACATGAAGCCCAGGATGTCGAAAACGCCGGCGACGACATCCTGCATGCCGGCGAGCGCTATGTCGCCACCCAGACGCTGGCAGACATTCCTGAAGCAGATGAAGCTGTAGATGCCCGTGGAGCTCGCATAGGCAAGGGCGCGCATGTCGAAGAGAACGCGCGTGAAACCCGCGTCGAAGGCCTTCTGCATGCGTTGCTGGATGTGCATCGAATTGTATGTATCTATATAGCCAGACAGCCTGACCACAAGGCCGCCTTCGACGCCTTCCATCCGCTCGAGCGCAATGAAGAGTTTTTCGTCGGTATCGCTGTCAAAACAGGGCACTATGTCGTTATTATTCATCATGGTCTCCGGGAGTACTATACCCCCGAATCCCGGCCGGGGCCAGACGAATTCCGCAACCTGCGGGACCTGCGGGTTGTCTTAATGCAGGACGGGCATACGTCCGTCAAGGAGAGACTGAAAGCACATGCGAATACTCTTTGCGAGCGATCTCCATGCGCTCCGCCCCGCCTTCGAGCTCTATGCCGAAGCCCTGGCCATGGGACACTATGACCTTGGCATCCTCGGCGGAGACCTCCTCGATGATTTCTGGCTGCCCGACACGAAAGCGGCCCCGGCCGCCGATCCTCCGCCCTCGCCCCCGCGGGACAGCCATCCGCTCATCGCCGACCCACCCAAAGGCGCGGATGACCTCGCGGGACTCAGGGACCTCGAACTCGAGATGAAGCGGATCCTGGCCGACGCAGGCAAGCCCATCCTCCTCGTCGCGGGCAACCATGACCTCACTCCCTGGGAAGACTTCGAGACGGTCAGGAACATCCATGGCAAGAGGGTGGAGCTGGGTGGCTGGTCCTTTGTCGGCTATCGCTGGACCAAGGTCGAGAAAAGCGAGGCCGAGCAGACCGCGGACTTCAAGGAGCTCGCGCCCCTCGTGGACAGGCGCACCGTCCTTCTCACCCATGAGCCACCCTTCGGCAGGCTCGACACGAACGGCTACGACGGCATCCACTGGGGCGGCAAGGCGCTCTCCCGCTTCATCCTCAAGACGCATCCCGCCTACCATCTCTTCGGCCACGTGCACGAAGCCGCGGGCATCAGGGTCAAGGCCGTCAACGGAAGTTATCCGAACTCGCGCGCCTTCTACGCCATCGACCTCGACGAAGGCAAGGCCTTCGCCATTCCCGCCGAGGGCAGTGCCGATTATGGCACCGACTACGGGACCGAAGCCGACGGCGCCAGGGCCGCCACGGGGAGGGACTGACCCCGCGACGGCCAAACGGGGGACGCCGACATCAAGCAAGAAGGACGGGCCCCGCGCCGGAGCGGGGCCCGTCCTTCTCTATCCTCCCCTTCGTTGTCTGCTATGGCTACTGTTTCTGCGCCCTCGGCTTGAGGAAGCCGAAGAAGGATCCCGTAAGCCCGCCGAGCACATGCGCGAACTGGGAGATGTTGTCCCGGTTCGCCACCGCATTCCAGACTTCCTTGCCGAGATAGAGCACCATGATGAGGATGAAGGTGAGGGGAATCTCTCCCTTGTTGAAGTTGGTGAAGGAGGCGAGGAGGATCATCATGAAGACGATGCCGCTCGCCCCGAGGAGTATGGTCGAGGGAAAGAGGATGACGTTGAGGACGCCCGTCACGAGGGCGGTGGCTGTCATCATGAGGAGGAGTCCGAGCGAGCCGTAGCTCGCCTCGAGGATGGGCCCGAGGAGGAGGATGAAGCTGAAGTTGGAGAGGAAGTGCTCGATGTCGGCGTGGCCGAGCACATGGCTGAAGAGCTTCACGTAGTCCTGGGCCTGGTTGGCGTGGAAGGGCGCGGGGGTCGAGAACCATGCCTGCGTAAGGCCGGGCATGAGGGTTCCCGAAAGCAGGAGGACGATTCCCGCGAGGAAGGTAAAGGTCAGGGTAGTCGGCGCATTGTACTTGATCTTCATTTGACAAGGCTCCTTGTTGTATGGACAAAGGATAGCCCTGCCGGCCATTCGTGGAAAGGGGTTTGACTCCCAGCGCTCAGAGCTCGAGCGAGATCCCCACCGGACAGTGATCGGAGCCGAGAACCTCGGGCCTGATCGTGGAGGCCTTCACCGCAGACATGAAGCCCTCGTCCACGCAATGGTAATCGAGGCGCCAGCCCACGTTCCGCTCGCGGGCACCCTTCACGCGGTAGGTCCACCAGGTATACTTGCCCGGCTCGGGGCAGAAGCTGCGGAACGAATCCGCATATCCCGCGCCAACCCACTTGTCAAACCAGGCCCTCTCCTCGGGGAGGTAGCCCGGGTTGCCCTCGTTCGAGTCCGGATTGGCCAGGTCGATGGCCTCGTGGGCGATGTTGTAGTCGCCGGCCACGACGACATGCTTGCCCGAGGCTACGATCCTGTCGCACTCCGCGAGGACCGCGTCGCAGAAGCGGAGCTTGTAGTCGAGGCGGGCGCCCGCTTCCTGGCTGTTGGGGAAATAGGCAGAGACGAGGACGAAGGGACCGAAGTCCGCGAGGAGGGCCCTCCCCTCCTCGTCGAATTCGTCAACGCCGAGGGGCCGCACCGAGAGGGGCTCCTTCCGGGAATAGATGGCCACGCCGGAGTAGCCGCGGCGCTTGGCGTCGGCGAAATACGAGCGGTAGGCGCCACCGCGACCATCTGCGGGGGCGAGGAATTCCTTGGGAAGCTGGGCTACCTGGGCCTTGGTCTCCTGGAGGCAGAGGACGTCGGGGCTATCCTTCGCGAGGAAGTCGAAGAGTCCCTTGCCTGCGCAAGCCCTGATGCCGTTGACGTTCCACGAGAGGATGTTGAACACAGGCCCTCCAAGCCGGCAGGCGCCGGATTATGGCGATTCCTGGACCTGGAGGTCCACCGAAAGGACTATCCGGTAGGTTTTTCCGCGGTAGGCGGTGAACTTGCGCGTGACCACATAGTCGCCGATCCGGCAGGTCACCATATGGTCGCCGACCTCTACCGGCATGGCCGTCTTGCCGTCTCCGCTTGCCTTCTTGCCGTCGAGGGTGATCTGCGCCGAGTCGGGAGCCTCGATGACGACCAGGGGACTCGTGTCCTGGAGGTCGACCGAGAGCTCCAGGGTCCGGCCCGGCTCGATGGTGAAGGTCCTCGACTCGTCGCGATACTGGTCGGAGCTCACACGGAGGTAGTGCGTCCCGGCCTTGAGGACGAGGGCCTCCTTGCCATCGACATAGTGGCCATCGGGAAGGCGCCGGTCATCCACGCTCACCACGACGCCGGTCCTGTCGCCCCCCTCGGGGTAGCGGATCGAGAGGCGGATGGCGCCTTCGTCGGTCAGGATGGGGCGAATACGGACCTGGAACTGGGCATTCTCGAGCTCGGGGGGAAGACCCTTGGCGATGGGATAGAGCTTGAAGATAAAGGGAAAATCGCTGGTCTCGGCTATGGTAGGGATGACGGTCGCATAGGGGCCGCTCTTGAGCGAGTGGTCCTTCCGCATGGGCACCTGGATGACAAGGCTGGCGCGAACAGGGAGGGGCTGGGTAACGAGGCGCTCCCCCTCGTAACCATAACGCGACTTGTCGGGGGTGGGATCCACGCGGCGCCAGAGCTCCCAGGCGAGGGCTCCCGGCATGGCGATGGCCGCCTGGGGCAGCTTGATCTCGATTTCGAAACCCTGGATGAAGGCGTTGTCGCGGGGCAGCGAGACGGCGACCGCCTCGTTGTAGGCTATGGAAATCCTCGTGCCATCCGGGTTTTCCGAGGAAAGGGCGACAGTCCCCGCGATGATGGTGCGGAGTTCCTCTCCTGAGGCGAAAAAGCCAGCCCCGGCCAAGAGGAGGGCGGCGAGAGATGCGCGAACTGCGGTTGCTCGGACCCGGACTTTCATCGCTTTGCCTTTGGTATGAGAGCCGCGGGATCCTGGGCCGCGCCATGGTTCCTCACCTCGAAATGGAGATGGGGGCCCGTGGACTGTCCCGTCGATCCCACGCGTCCAATAATCATACCCGAATCAACCTTGTCGTTCAACCGTACAAGCCTTTGGGAAAGATGGCCATAGACGGTTTCCCATCCTCCCGCATGGGAAAGGATTACGTATTCGCCCAGGAGGGTATCGGTCCCGGAAGCGGTCACGACGCCATCACAGGCCGCGAAAACCTCGGTCCCGGTGGGCGCGGCGAGATCGATGCCGTGGTGTACCGCGGCGTGGCCGGTTACGGGATTGATGCGCGCGCCAAAGCCGCTCGTCACACGGCCCGACGGCAAGGGAAAGCGGAAAAGATAGCCAAGGAAGAGGGCTCGCTCCTCGGGGTTGAAACGCTCTCCGCGGTAGAAACGCCAGCCAGTAGGCCCTGAAGGCCCGGGAAGACTGAGGCGCTCGCCTTCCGATCCAGCCCTGTAGGAAAGGAGGTAATCGAGGTCGGCCGAGGGGCTTTCGCTCACGAAGATGCCCGGGGCCGAGGGCACGAGGATGCGCTCGCCCGCGGCGATGGGGCGGGCCCTTTCCATGCTGTTGAGGGTGGCGAGGGCATCGTAGGGCAGGTTGAGCCTGGCTGCGAGCGAAAAGAGGTCGATGTCCTCCCTGGCCGTGTACTGGTAGAGAACGAGGGCAGGCCCTTCCTTGCCGGTCACGATGGCCGAATACGAGGCCTCGAGCTGTTCCTGCTGCTGGCGATAGATGGCATCCTCGGGGCCGAGGTTGCCGAGGAGGGGATAGGCTTGAGGCGCTGCATGACACAGGACAGGCGTCAACGCCAGCACGAGGGCCAGCAGGGTCCGGCGACATGACCCAATGCGAAGGCAAGGTCCGGAGCGACGCGGCATGATCATGGCCTTGGATCCATTTCCCTTGTTCTTCCGCGCAAAGTCCTGCGGGAGAGGAAGCGTCTGAACAGTCTCCAGGATACGAAGGCGAGGATGGCTATCCCGACGAGGGCCGTATACAGGATCCTGTCCGTGGTAGCGAGCTTCCAGAGCGGCCAGACCAGGACGGCAGAGCCTCCCGCGATGAGGCCTCCGGCGATCAGGAAGACGGCCGCATCAAACAGGTGGGACAAGCCATCGCCTTTCCCCGGCCTGACACGCCTCGAGCCCTTCCTTCCCATCGTTTCCCGGGAGCAAGCTGGATCTGGAATCATTGTCCCAAACTAGACGAGGGACTGGTGAAGGTCAAGGGGAAAGGCGGTCGCGGCCATCCTTGCTGGCTTCAGGAGCGAGGACCGAGTCTGCAAGTTCCTTGAGGGTTGGATCGAGTTCCACGGGGAGGCGCTCCCCGTCCTGGTCGACCTGCCATAGCCCGTCCCGCCATACGATCGGGCCATCGTATTCTTCATCCTCAAATTCAGGCCTCGTCTCGGCAATCGCAGGCGGAGCTTCGATATCGGGAGCGATCGTTCCATCTTCGTCCTCGGCGGCAGGAAGATCGCCCATGACGACCTCGGAGGTGAAGGTCGCGGCTCCCATATACCTATCGGGGGAGAAATAGACATGGCGATCGCCGCTGATAGGCTCGGCATCGACAGGTTCTTCCTCGATAGTCGTCGTTGGCTCAAAGACAGGCAAGGCCTCGAGCTTCTCGATCTGTTCGTTCGAAACGAGGGGAAGTTCAGTTGGAAGCTCCGAAGGGAGAGCCTCGACGGCCTTCTCTTCAGGCTGAGGCTGCTTGATGGACCTTGTGGCGTCGATTTCGGCAGCTCCCGCGGGCCCGCCTTCCCAGGATGAAAGCTCCGAAAGGTCGAGGGAGCCCAGGCTTATCCGCAGCTCCTCGGCAGGGCCAGGCCCGGTTTCCGGTTCAAGAGGCTCAAGGGGCTCGAGCGTCTCGAGGATCTCGTTGTCGGAGCCTTCCTCGATATTGCGGACGGCCGCTCCCTCCGGCACAAGTTCAGGTATTCCCTTGTGGGGCGGGGCTTCGGTTATCTCCTCGGCCTCTGCGATCTCTTCGATCCCATCCCCTTCGCCTGCTTCGCCAGGGATGCTCCCGGCCGGGATCTCCCTGGCAGTTCCGAGTTCCTCCACGTCGACGGGCGCTGCCCCATACGGAGCGGCAAAATCCGCGGGGCTTGCGAAATCGATATCTTCAGCGCTTGCGCCCTCGTCGATCTCGATGAAGCCGATGATATCGGAGATATCCGCTTCGTCGGCGATCTCCAGGCCGCTCGATTCAGGGATAAGGGGAATGTCATCAGTATCGCTCGCCAGGGCGAGGGCTTGTGCTGCCATTGAACGGAGGTCGCCATAAGCAGCTTCGCCTTCGAGGGGCTCGAGGTCGCTGACGGGTTCCGCCTCGGCGACTTCTGCCTCCAGTGCCTCGGCTTCGGCGATTTCCTCGGTGGACTCGGCCTCTGCTGGCGCCTGCGGCGCCAGAGAGCGCAAGGAAGCTGATTGTAGATCTTCGCCTTCGGCGAAGGGCGCTTCGATGGCTTCAGCTTCTTCGATGGCTTCAGCCTCGGCGATTTCCTCGACGGCTTCGGCTTCTGCTCCAGCCTCGGCCTCGGGGATTTCTTCGGCGGCGGAAATCTCTTCTACAGCTTCGGCTTCTTCTACTGTCCCGGCTTCGGCTAACTCTTCGACTGCCTCGGCCTCTTCGGCTGCCTCGGCCTCTGCTGGCGCCGGTGGCGCCAGAGAGCGCAAAGAAGTTGATTGTAGTTCTTCGCCTTCGGCGAAGGGTGCTTCGACTGCCTCGGCCTCTTCGACTGCCTCGACTTCTTCGACTGCCTCGGCCTCTTCGACTGCCTCGACTTCTTCGACTGCCTCGGCCTCTTCGACTGCCTCGGCTTCTTCGACTGCCTCGGCCTCTTCGACTGCCTCGGCTTCTTCGACTGCCTCGGCCTCTTCGACTGTCTCGGCCTCTTCGACTGTCTCGGCCTCTTCGACTGTCTCGGCCTCTGCTGGCGCCGGTGGCGCCAGAGAGCGCAAAGAAGTTGATTGTAGTTCTTCGCCTTCGGCGAAGGGTGCTTCGACTGCCTCGGCCTCTTCGACTGCCTCGGCCTCGGCGATTTCTTCAGCGGCTGCGATCTCTTCTACCGCTTCCGCTTCTCCTACAGTCTCAGCCTCGGCGACTTCCTCCACTACCTCGGCTGCCTCCAGCTCTTCAACCGCTTCTGCTTCGCCGAGCTCCTCAAGTTCCTCGATGGCAGCCGGGGCCTTGGGAGCGGGGGGAACTGGGCGGAGGGAGGGAGGAGGAGCAGACGGCCGAGCGACAGGCTTGGCGGCGGGACGCGGTGAGGAGGCCTGGACCTCGACGACCTGGGGCGGAAGGATGAAGTTGCCTTTTTTGATCGCTTCGGCAATGAGGCGCTCGACTTCCTTGACGCTCACGCCCGAAGGCAAGGCTTCGGCTTCCGCCTTTTTTCCGAGGATGGCCAGGATCTCGTCCCAGCTCTTGTCGATGAGCTCGTCGACCTCGGTATCGGCGGCGCGGCGTTTCAGCCCCATGCTGCGCTTGAATTCGTCCTTGACCTCTCCCCGTCGCGCCTCGAGCTCGCGGCTCCAGCGCTCGAAATCGATATCCGCCTTGTTGGACAGGTAGCCTTCAAGAAGGTTGATCTGGAAGCGCTTGATGCGGTCCGAGAGGACCGTCATCTTGTCCTGCCTGAGGTTGAGGATGAGGAAGACGAGGAGGTAGGCGGTCACGAAGAAGGAGCCGAGGAGGAGCCACTTCATCGAGGCGGGGAAGGCGAAGGACGACGACGGAACGATGTAGCCGAGGCCTCCGGCCAGTTTGGTGGCTTTCGAGAATAGGACGAGGGGGGGCGAGGTGTCGGTCGCCTCGGTGATCGTGAGGGGGCTGGCCGAAAGACCATCGCGCCAGACCTCGGCCACGTGGGCGGCCAGGGCTTCGCTGCCTACCTGCGGAACCTTGAGGATGACTCCCTTGTCGCCGGCCAGGACGGCCTGCTCGCCCACCGACATCTGCCCGGAACGCAGGAGATGCGAAACCAGGCCGTTCTGGGAGACGTAGAAGAGGGCACTCCCGCGATAGACGCCGAAGCTGTCCTTGAAAGGAAGGCTGTAGATGAAGCGGTTCGACTGGGGATCGAGGATGACCCTGCCATCGGAGTTTTCGGGTGCGACGAGCTCATCGAAGGGCCTGTCCCCCGAATCGCCGTAGTTGCGATAGATGGTTTCCGTCTGGCTTTGCTTCTGTATGTCCTCGGGGAAGGTGCTGAAATGGATGCGTTTTCCGGCCGAATCCACGAGGCGGAGGCCTGCAAGTCCCGTCGTCTCGGTCTGGAGCTTCCCGAAGGCATTGGCCCTGTTGAAGGCATCCTCGGCGCTCATGTTGGGAAGGAAGCTTCGCATGACCGCATCGGTGCCAAGGACGGCCTTGAAACGTTCGAGATTGAGGCTGTGGTAGCTGTCAGAGGCCTTTACAGCTTCGCCAAGGCTCTTATCGTAGGAGCGGGAGATGGTGGGATTATAGAAACGGGATTCGACGAGGTCAAAGAGGCCCGAGAAGGCTGCAACGGCGAAGGCGGCAAACAACACCACCGCGAAGAGGAGACTGAGGCTTGCCTTCTGGCCGACGGTCATCGATCTGACGGTCATTCCCCCCCGTTATTCCTTTCGCGTTCCCGCGCCCGAAGCTCACAACAACCCCGGCCGCCCGCAGGCGGCCCTGTAAAGGGTCTTCCCTTCTATAATCGGAGCGCCTGAGCCCTATCTGGAGCCCAAAGCGCCTGAGCGGCATCGCTTGTAGAAGGATGGCCCACAGAATATACTCGACGGGACAGAACGCGCCAAGGAGCCATGATGAACATACGAGACTTCAGCCTGAAAACCAAGGTTCTGGCCTCAACGGTGGCCGGCATTTCGGTGGTCGCCATCATCATCGTTTCCTTATATATGGACAACATGCGGGAGATGGCCCGGGAAGCCGTCCTCGAGAAGAGCCGGGCCGTCGTCCTCACCGCCGAGGCCACGAGAAACGCCATGGCCGACCGTCTGCAATCGGGTGTCATCACCGACCTCAGCGTCCTCGCCAAGACCGCCGACCGGGATACCCTCCTCAAGGCCGTGCCCATCATCACCGCCATCGAGGTCGCGTCCAAGAACGCCGCAGCCAACCATTACGAGTTCCGCGTTCCCAAGATATCCCCGCGCAATCCAGCCAATACGCCCGAAGGCGTCGAGCTCGAAGCGCTTCGGGAGCTCGAAAGCGGGACCAAGGACGAGGTCGTCATCTACGAGAAGGGCCAGATCCGCTACTTCAGGCCCATCGTCCTCAGCGCCGATTGCCTCGTGTGCCATGGCGACCCCGCCGGCAAGATCGATCCGGTGGGCGGCACAATGGAAGGCTGGAAGGCCGGCGAAGTCCATGGAGCCTTCGAGATCATCAGCTCGCTCGCTTCAGCCGAAGCGGACAGTGCCAGGATGCGCCTCAACATCATAGGTTTCATGGCTGCCGTGATGCTCATCCTCGGCGTCGGGCTCTTCTTCATCATAAGGGCGGTGCTCAAGCCTCTCGGTCAGTACGTCCAGACCTTCCAGCAGGCTTCCACCGGAGATCTCACGGTGAGGGCGGATGCCAAGCGGCAGGACGAGGTCGGTCGCATAGCGGGCTTCTTCAATGACTTCATCGGTACCCTCGAGGGCATGGTCCGCGAGGTCAAGAACGTCACAGAGACGGCCCATGAGGTCTCTGAAGAGCTGGCCGCGAGTTCCGAGGAGACGGCAGCGAGCCTTCACGAGATCACCGTCAACACCGAAGGCATGAAGGACAAGATCGTCCGCCTCGATTCCGAGGTCTCCGCGAGCGCCAAGTCCGCTGCCGACGTCTCGGACTTCATCAACCGCCTCACGGAGCTCATCCAGACCCAGGCCTCGGCCATCAACCAGTCGAGCGCCAGCATCGAGGAGATGAGCGCTTCCATCGGCAACATAGCCAAGGCCTCCGAAGAGAAACTCCGGATAGCCAACGAGCTCGAGACCTCGGCCCTCGACGGCCAGACCGAGATGGAGGAGACCGAGCAGCTCATCAAGCGCGTCGCCGACTCGGCGAGCGTCATCATGGAGATGATCCAGATCATCCAGGACATAGCCTCCAAGACGAACCTCCTCGCCATGAACGCGGCCATCGAGGCCGCCCACGCGGGCGACTTCGGCAAGGGCTTCGCGGTCGTCGCCGACGAGATCCGCAACCTGGCCGAGTCCTCGGCCGAGAGCGCGAGGACAATCACCGAGTCCCTGGGCGAGGTGGGCGAATTCATAAAGGTCTCGGAGGCGAGCACCGCGCGCACCGGCGAGGTCTTCAGCCGCATCGTGGGCCAGATCAAGGAAGTCAGCCAGAGCATGTCCGAGATGAAGAGCGCCACCGCAGAGCTCTCCATCGGCGCCGACCAGGTCCTCGAGGCCCTCTCCTCCCTCGTCGAGACCACCGAGGAGGTGAAGACCTCCTCGAGCGAGATGAGCGAGCGCGTGAGCTCGATCTCGGTGGCCATGCAGCGCGTCTCAGAGATCTCCGCGGACACGAAGGGCGGCATGGAGGAACAGAGCCTCGCGATGACCGAAATACAGAAGGCCGCGCAGGACATCTCCGACGCCGGCCTCCGTAATTCCGAGTCGGTACGGGATCTCCAGCTCCTCGTCGACAAGTTCCAGGTCCGAAAGGCGGCGATAGCGGAGAAGGCCTCGTCGGTCGCCAGCCTCGGCATCGCCGTGAAGAAGCGGGCAAAGTTCCTCGGCCGCAAGGGCAAGCAGGAATAAGGCGGAAGGCCGCCCGGCCCCGGATGGGGCAGGCAGCCGGGGCGTCGGGCAGGCATGGAAGCCAGGGAGAGATTCACCGCAACGGCCATCGAGGCCCTCCGCGAGGCCATAGAGGAAGCGGGGGGCAACGAGGTTTTCGCCGCCTGCCGCCTTGACGGCGAGGGCCTCCTCTCCGAGGTCCTCGTGGCGGCGCGCGGAAACAAGGGCGCCGTCCTCGCCCTCGATTCCTACCTCGAGCGTGGCGACGTCGTAGTCCACAACCACCCCTCGGGGGCCCTCCGTCCGAGCGACGCCGACCTCAATGTAGCCGGCGAGGCCGGCTCGAAGGGCGTGGGATCATACATCGTCAACAACGCGGTGACGGAGGTCTACGTCATCGCCGAGCCGGCGCGCCGCAAGGCCCTCGCCCTCCTCGACGAGGATGAGATCGCGGGCGTCCTCGACTCAGGCGGCAAGATGTCCGGCATGATCCCCGACTACGAGCCGAGGCCGAGCCAGGTCCGCCTCGCGAAGGACATCACGACAGCCTACAACGAGGCCCGCATCCTCGCGGCGGAGGCCGGCACCGGCGTCGGCAAGTCCTTCGCCTACCTCGTGCCCTCCTTTGCCTGGGCCATCCGCAACGAGGAGAGGGTCGTCATCTCGACGGCGACGATCAACCTCCAGAAACAGCTCATCGACAAGGACATCCCCGTCGTGCAGCGGCTCTTCCGCAAGAAAACCAAGGCGGTCCTCGTGAAGGGACGCGCCAACTACCTCTGCCGCATCCGCCTGCGCGAGGCCCTGGACGAGGAGGGCCTCCTCGCGACGGACGAAAGCCCCCTCCGCGCGATAGCCGCCTGGGCGGAGACGACGCCGAGCGGGGACAGGGCCGACCTCTCCTTCTGGCCCGAGGACCAGGTCTGGTACCGCGTCTCGAGCGAGGCGGACGCCTGCCTCGGGCTACGCTGTCCCGAACGCGAGCGCTGCTTCGTCCTCCGCGTGCGCCGCGAGGCCGCCGATGCCCAGGTCATCGTGGCAAACCATCACATCCTCTTCTCCGACCTCGCGGCGCGCATGGGGGGAGCCGGTTACGAGGGCACCGCCGTCCTCCCGCCCTTCCGCATCCTCGTCATCGACGAGGCCCACGCCATCGAGTCGAGCGCGACGAGCTTCTTCTCCGAGGAGGTCGCGCGCTTCCTCGTCCACAAGACCCTCTCGCGCCTCTCGCGGAAGCGGGGTCCCAAGTCCTTCGGCACCATTCCCCAGCTCCTCGAGCTCCACAGCTTCCCGCGCGCGTCCCTCGACAAGCTGCCCGATGCCATGTCGAAGGCCCGTGACGCAATGGACGCCCTCGACAACCGCGCGGCCGCCCTCTTCGAGGGCAAGGAGAGGACCTACAGGATCACGCAACGCAGCCCGCTGATCGAGGACGCCGTGCTCCGTCCGATGGCGGAGCTCGAGCGAAGCATCCTCGGCTGCGCCGGCATCATCAGGGAGGCCCTCGACGCGGCCCCTGACGAGCTCTCCGAGGAACGCGCGGTCTACGAGGCCAAGCTGGCCGTCCGCAGGCTCAACGAGATCGCCGCCACCTGCGCCGGCTTCAAGGACTTCGAGGAGCATCCCGACAAGGTCTTCTACCTCGAGAAGCACAAGACGAGCCAGGGCGAGGTCTACGTCGACTACATCGCGAGCCCCCTCGACATCACGGGCATGATGGAGGAGGCGGTCTTCTCGAAGTTCCGCTCGGTGATCTGCGCCTCGGCCACCCTCTCCGTGGGCGAGACCTTCGATTTCTGGAAGAGCCGCGTGGGCCTCAGGAAGACCGACCTCCCCGTGGACACCTCGGTCTATCCCTCGCCCTTCCCCTTCAGGACCAACGCCCTCCTCGCCATCGACAAGGGGGCGCCCCCGCCCGAGAGCCCCTCCTTCAAGCCCTACGTCAACAAGGCCGTTGTCGACCTCATCACCGCTTCGAGGGGACGGGCCCTCGTCCTCTTTACCTCCTACGAGATGCTCCGTGAAGCCTACGCGGTGGCCGCTCCCGCGATGGCTGCGCTCGGTATAACCTGCCTCCGCCAGGGAGACGACGAACGCGGCAAGCTCATGGAGGCCTTCAAGAACGACATCTCCAGCGTCCTCTTCGCCACCGACTCCTTCTGGGAAGGCGTGGACGCGCCGGGCGAGACCCTCTCCCTCGTCGTGATAGCCAAGCTCCCCTTCCGGGTGCCGACCGACCCCGTCCAGCTTGCCCGCAGCGAGGCTGTCGAGAAACGCGGCGGCAACGCCTTCATGGAGATCTCCCTTCCCGAGGCCGTCATCAGGCTCAAGCAGGGCTTCGGCCGCCTGATCCGCCACTCTCAGGACCGGGGCGCCGTGGTAGTCCTTGACCCGCGCCTCGTCACCAAGCGCTACGGTCCGCTCTTCGTGGAGAGCCTCCCGCCCTGCAGGCTCGTGGCCGAGGAGCTCCCCGCCATCACGAAGGAAATAGCCCGCTTCCTCGACGACTGGTAGACCGCTCGCGCGGGTCCGGCCATGACCGGCCCGTCGGGGCACGGCGCCATGGAACCATCTGTATTGCAGCAACGATCGCCGTTGCCAGTCCGCGTATAAGGCTATAGAATCTTCACATCATGCATCTCTATCTTCTGGACAACCCTATCCAGCGCTATCCCTGGGGCAGCGTCTCGGGCCTCACCGATTGCCTCGGCATACCGAATCCGGGCGGAGGCCCCCTCGCAGAGGTCTGGATGGGAGCCCATCCCATGGCTCCCTCGGTCATCATGTACCACGGAGAGCGGCGACGCCTCGACGAGCTCATCGCGGAACGACCCTCCGCCTTCCTCGGAAAGCACGCGGTCGAAAGCTTCGGCAAGACCCTCCCCTTCCTCCTCAAGGGCCTGTCGGCCGCCGTGCCCCTCTCGATCCAGGCCCATCCCTCGCGGCACAAGGCGGAGCGGGGCTACGACCGGGAGAACCTCGCCGAGATCCCCCTCGACGCTCCCGAGCGCAACTATCGCGACCGCAACCACAAGCCCGAGATGGTGGTGGCCCTCACGCCCTTCGAGGGCCTCTTCGGCTTCAGGCCCATCCCCGAGATCATCGGGAACATCGAGCTGGCCCTTCCGGGCAGGTTCTCCCACCAGCTCGAGCGGCTCGAACGCAATCCCGGCAGGGTCGAGCTCTCGGTCCTCTTCTACAGCATCATGTCCTCAGGCGGCACGGAGCGGAAGGAGATGCTGTCCGCGGCGACGTCGGCATTGGCCGGCATCCTTGGGGATACCGGCCTTGATCCGGAGAAGCGCGCATCGCTCGGATGGATCCTCCGGCTTGCCGAGCTCTATCCCGAGGACATGGGTGCTCTCGCCCCCCTCTTCATGAACCACATGACGCTGGAGCCGGGCGAAGCGCTATACGTCGCTCCAGGCGAGCTCCACGGCTACTTCCGCGGCGAAGCCCTGGAACTCATGGCGAATTCGGACAACGTCTTGAGGGGCGGCCTGACGAACAAGCATATCGACCTGCCCGAGCTCATCTCGGTCCTCGATTTCGACTCCTTCAGGCCCTCGCCCTTCAGGGCCGTCGCTGCGCAAAACGCCAGGGCAGGCGCCGAGGAGGAGTTCTTCCCCCTCGTGGCGCCCGACTTCCGCCTCTCGAGGCTCACGGTCAGGGACCGCCGGCTGTCGCGCCGCGGCACGGGTCCCGAGATCGTCCTTTGCACGGATGGCCGGGCGATCCTGTCCGATGGCTCGGGAACCCTCGTGCTCGAACGCGGAGAAGCCGCCTTCATCAGGGCCGACTCAGGCGCATGGAGTATCGAGGGAAACTGCGTCGTGCATCGTGCCTTCCTCCCTTCCGAGGGAAGCCAGGCGTGAAGATCCTGGCGGACGGGGACAGCCTTCAGGCGGAGATCCGTACCCTCCTTGCCCGCCGTTCGGCCTCCGAGCGGGACAGGGCCTCGGCCTCGGGAGGCGCCGCCCGTTTCTCCCTCGTCTTCGTCGCGGCCCGTCCCATTCCCCTCCCCGCCGGCACGGAGCTCGTGCTCGTCCCCGAAGGCCCCCAGGCGGCCGACGACCGTATCGCCGGGATGGCCGCGTTGGGCGACATCGCTGTGACACGGGACTTGCCGCTCGCGGAGCGGCTGGCCGCGAAGGGAGTGACCGTCCTCAACGACCGCGGCGATGTCTTCACTGCGGAGAACGCCAGGGAACGCCGCTCGGCCCGCGACCGGGCCGAGGAGCTCAGGGCCCTCGGCCTCGCGCCGGAATCGCCCAGGGGAAGGACCTGGGGCCAGAGGGAGCTCAAGGCCTTCGCAGACGCTTTCGATCGGGAGCTCACGAAGGCCCTCGCGAGGGGCTAAAGGCGGGGCGGAGCCGTCAGTTGGCGGGCGCGGTGTTGTTCTGGGTCGAGGAAGGCTGCGAAGGAACCGCCTCGTTCGAGACGGGCGCTGTCCCTGCGGCGGCGGAGCTTGCCGCGTTGGTGTCGGCCACCGCCTCCTGGCCGGGCTCCGGCGTAGCAGGCGGTTTGGGAGCCGAGGCCGCGGCCGACGCCTCTCCGGGCGAGGCCCCGGTGGCGCCGCCGTTGACGTAGCGGCGCACAAGGTAGCCATAGCGTTCGCGGAGAATGAGGCTTTTCTGCAGCGTGGAGGGACTGTACTTTATGGGCGACGAGAGGAGGGCGATGAGGCGCGCACCTTGCTCCCGCGACAGTTTCGAGACGGGGCTACCATAGTACTGGCGCGAAGCAGCCTCGATGCCGAACACCCCCTTGCCCCATTCCGCATAACCGAAATAGAGCTCGAGGATGCGTTGCTTGGGCAGGAAGAGCTCGAGCTCGAGGGCAGCGATGACCTCGAAATACTTGCGCACATAGCTCTTCACGGGCACGAGGAAGAGGGTTCTCGATACCTGCATGGTGAGCGTCGAGCCGCCGTAAAGGGGCTTGCCGAGCCTCTCGTTGATCTCGTGGGCGCGCTTGAAAGCCGCCATGCTGATGCCGTGGTGCTCGTAGAAGGTATCGTCTTCCACGGCAACGAGCATGGAGCGGAGATAGGCGGGAACCTTCTTGAGGGCAATTCCCCGTGGTTCCTCGAGCTTCCAGCCATAGCCCCATTTCCGGTAGGCCATGAGGACGGTGACCGAAGGATCGACCCAGCGATAGGCGATGATGAGGACAGAGGTGGCCATGATCCAGGCGAGGTGGACATAGATGATGGCAAGGCCAAGCCAGCGCAGCAGCTTCCGGGCCGTTATGCGTTTGCTGTCCGAGGCGCCCACGGCGCCCGTAGCGCGCACGGCGACTGCCTCGACTGCGCCCTGGGATCCGGTCAGGCCAAAGGACAGGCTTGCGGGGAGGTCGACACTGAGGGCTCCGCTGCGCAACTTCGACTCGAGGGCGAGGGAGGTTTTCCGCTCGAAATCCTGCCATGAGGGTATGGGTTGTTGATGACGGGGAAGGAAGGACATGGTCTTTGAGAAAGGCTAGCATGGGAGGCCACGAAGCAACAAGGGGAAGGCCGGGAGCCTTTCCTTGACAACAGGAGTGCCCCGCTCTAGTATGGCCGCGCCGCCTCCGCGGCCAGAGAGAGGAGATCCATCACATGAAACGGACGATACTCGCTGTCCTTTGCGCGTTTGCCCTCCTCCTGCCCATCGTGCCTCTTGCCGCAGACGAAACGGGCTATCCCGGACTCTATCGATACAAGCTCGACAATGGCCTTGAACTCTATGTCTACAGGGACAATTCCCTCCCCATTGCCCGCGTCGAGATCTGTTTCAGGGCCGGAGCCATGGCACAGACCCCCGACACGGCCGGGCTCTTCCACCTCTACGAGCATCTCGTCTTCGGAGGCGATGCCTCGAGCGGCGGATCCGCAGGCGTCAAGGCGGCCCTTGCCACAATAGGCGCCGCAGAATGGAATGGCGGCACCTCGGCAGAACGCGTGGATTACTGGCTCACCCTTCCCTCCTCGAAGGTAGCCGAAGGCCTGCAGTTCTGGGCAGACAGGCTGCGCCCTGCGGACTTCTCACCGGCGGACCTGGAAGCCGCCAAGTCGGTGGTGAGCGCCGAGGTCAAGGCCTACGAAGCCACGCCCGAGGCCATCTACCAGGCCGCCATGGACAAGCGCCTCTTCGCCAAATATCCATGGCGCCGCGACCCGGCCGGCACAGACGCCGCGATCAAGGCGGCGACCCCCGAGGCCATGGCCACGATCAGGGACGGCTGGTTCATTCCCAACAACGCGGCGATCATCGTGGGCGGCGACGTGGACCCCGAAACGGTGCGGGCAGAAGTCGCCTCGGCCTTTGCAGGCTGGAAGCCCGGTCCCGATCCCTGGGCCAAGCCAAACCCGCCCCATCCGCGGCCAGGCGTCGTGCGCCCGACCTGGATGGTCTATCCCGATACATCGCTGCCCGAAGGCGTAGCCCTCGTCGAAATGCGCTACCGCGCTCCCGACCTCGGGACAGACCCGAAGGCAAGTTATGCGGCCGACCTCTGGACCGCCCTCGTGGCCGATCCCGCGGGCCGATTCAAGGCCGCCGTGATGAAGGGCGTGCCGAAGCTCTACGGGGTCGATCCCGTCTCCGCCTACTACCTCAGCCAGCGCGAGGGCGGTACCCTGAGCATCTCGGCCTACTTCTCGATCGATCCCTCGCTGCCGGCCGCGAGCCGCGCCCAGGTCTTCAAGGAAACGGCTCGGGGCATCGAGATCACGACGATGCGCTCGAGTCCGTCCTATTTCAGCGCGGCTGATTACGAGGCCGCGAGGGAGAGGCTCGAGGGAGCGCGGCGGCTTTCCCTCGAAACGGCCTCTGCTTTCGTGAGCTCACTCGCCTGGTGGTGGGCCGAAGCCTCGGGCGACTATTTCATCGGCTACGACAGCGCCCTCGCGAAGACCGGTCCCGCCGACGTCAACGCCTTCATCGACTCCTACATACTCCGCAACCTCGAGGTCATTGCCCTCAGGATGAACCCGGCGGATTACGAACGCGACAAGAAAGGCCTCGCCGCGGCCGGCTTCGCGACCGTGAACCAGGCCAACGCATACTGGTGGCAGAAATGATCCTGTTCGAGAAAAAAAAGATGAGCTTCGATTCCTCCGGCCCCTCCATTGCCGGCCGCCGAGGCGCCGCCCTTCTCGGCGCAGCGTTTTTCGCCCTCATCCTCGCCGCGGGCTGCGCAAGCAATCCCCGAGGTGGCACCTCGGCCCGGCCCGAGGCCAGGCAGGACCGGCCTGTCGATGTTGCCAAGCCGGGCAGCGGACAACAGCCAGCGCCGTCCATCGAACAGCCCAAGCCCGTGCCAATGAGCCCCTGGCTCCAGGCTGCCCTCGCCTCGCTTTCGAAGAAGGACCTGCCCGGTGGCGCACACCTCGTCGTCCGCAGAACGCCTGGAAGGCCCCTCGCCGCCGCGGAACTCTGCATCGTCGGACAGGCTGGCAGCCTGCAGTCCGGCGAGGATGGAGCCATCGCGCTTGGCCTCGCCCTGCTTTCGCGAGGCAAGGCCGGAGACAAGCCCGGTAGCCTCGTACACTCAATAATCGCGGCAGGCGGCAAGCTCGAGTTCAAAGAGCTCTCCTACGACGCCATCGCACTCGAACTCGTCGCGCCTCCCGCTGCCCTCCCCGGCCTCCTCTCCGCGCTGGCCAACGCCCTCGCCGACCCCGCCTTCGCGAGCCCTTCCTTTTCCCAGGCAGAGTTTGACGCCGTCATGAAGGATTTTCGTATAAGGCGCCTGCGCGAAAGCCGGGATCCCGGACTCAGGGCATCGGATCGCCTCAGGAGCGACATCTACCGCGACCACCCCTACGCAGGACAGCCGCTCGGCACGGAAGAAAGCCTTCTCTCCCTGACCTGTGCTCAGGTCGCGGCATCCTGGAAGGCAAGGGTCGGAGCCGAAAGCATCGCCATCTCCGTCGTGGGTGATCTCGATGCAGAAGCCCTTGCAGCCGTCCTCGCCCCTGCCTTCGAAGGCCTTGGAACGCGCGGGCCTGCACCGGTTCCGGCTCCGGCCCTTCCGATCAAGGATGCTCTTCTCCTCGAGCCAATGCCCGGCGCCCAGGGCGCCTACATCAGGGTGGATTTCTCGGCGCCCGACAGGGCGAGCCAGGATTACGCTGTGCTCTCCGTCGCCCTCGCCATGCTCGATGACGTTTTGATGGAAGAACTGCGCGGCAGGGAAATTCTCGCGTACGGTGCGTATACGCGCCTCTCCTTCGCCGCCGCGCCGTCCGCCTCGATCATCGTGACCAGGGCAGCCTCGGCACAGGCTGCCAAGGCGGGCGTCGAGCGCTCGTTGGCCATTGTCGCGGGAGGTTCCTGCCTCGCCCTCGATGGTTCGGGCTATGCCCCGCTCGCCGCGGCCGTGGGCAGCTACAAGTCACGGACTCTTGCCCGACTCTATGCGGGCGGCGAAAGCGCCGCAGAGATGGCCGAGTATCTCGCGAGGGATCTCGCCGCAGGCGGGGACGGCTCCCTCTGGTTCAGGCTGGCGGACAGGATAAACGCGGTCAAGGCCGAAGATGTCCTCCGTCTTGCCAGGACCAGTTTCGGCAGTACGCCAAAGGCCTGGGCGATCGCCGCCCCGCCCGAACTCCTCGCGCCGCTTTCGAAATAGAAGCCCAAGCCGGCGCGTCCGGTAGCGACCCTCCACGAGGCCCGCCTGATGGCGGGTCTTTTTTTGCCTTCCGGGAAATTCGCTGTCCGCGGGCTGTGACGGGGGCTTACAGGCGGCCCGCTAGAACACCATGCATGTCCAGCGTGGCACGGCAAAGACCGGGGGCAGCCCCATGGCGAAGGCGCCGGCCAACCGAGGGGGTCTGACCCTGAAGCGGAGATACCTGCAAGCCGAGGGGGTCTGACCCCATGGTAATTCAGCTCTTGACCTCTGTATTCAGATTTCGCTATATTTACCTTGTCGGACCCCTCCCCGGGAGGGGTGGGATAAATCCGAAACGTGAGGAAAACATGGACCACTGCAGCAAGGAAAGCGCCCAGGCGATCGGGCTCATCAAGAACGCCAGGGGCCAGATAGACGCCATCCTCCGCATGATCGACGAAGATCGTTACTGCGTGGACGTGTCCAAGCAACTCCTTGCCGCCATGGCCCTCCTCAGGAAGGCCAACGTCATCATCCTCAGGCAGCATATCGATACCTGCGTCAGGGAAGCGATGGGGACCGACAAGGCGGAGGAGAAGCTCGAGGAGATAGCCCTCATCCTCGAACGCTATCTCGGGGATTCCTGAAGGCCGGCCGGGAGGTTGCGATGGAAGAGCATGTGAAGAAGGAAGTGACCATACCGGTGGGCGGCATGACCTGCGCCGCCTGCGTCGGCGCGGTCGAACGCTCCGTGAGGAAGCTCCCCGGCGTGGAATCGGTGTCGGTCAACCTGGCCACCGAGAAGGCCCTCGTGGCCTACGATCCCGCCAGCCTGCGCATCTCCGAGATCAAGGCGGCCATCACGAAGGCCGGCTACACCCCCCTGAGCCTCGACAGCCCCGCGGCAGAGGACGAGCACCAGGCGGCGAAGGACCGCGAGGTCCGCTCCCTCTGGACGCGTTTTGCCGTCTCGGCCGCCTTCGCCCTCGCCCTCCTCTACGTCGCGATGGGCGCCATGCTCGGCCTCCCCGTCCCCGAAGCCCTCCATCCCATGCACCACCCGATGCGTTATGCGATCGTGGAACTCGCCCTCCTCCTGCCCATCCTCGTCTCGGGCCGGCGCTTCTACACCGTGGGCTTCGGCTCGCTCCTCCGCCTCTCGCCCAACATGGATTCGCTCATCGCGATGGGCAGCTCGGCGGCCGTGCTCTACAGCCTCTGGTCCATGGTCCGCATCGCCCGGGGCGACGCCATGGCCGTGGACAGGCTCTACTTCGAGACGGCCGGCCTCATCGTGACCCTCATCCTCCTCGGCAAGTCCCTGGAAGCCGTGGCCAAGGGCCGGACCTCGGCCTCGATCAAGCGCCTCATGGGCCTCGCGCCCCGGACCGCCACGGTCGTCCAGAACGGCGCCGAGATCGAGCTCCCCGTCGCGGAGGTCGAGGTGGGTGACACCGTTCTCGTCCGCCCCGGCGAGCGGCTGCCCGTGGACGGCATCGTCCTTTCGGGCTCGAGCGCCGTCGACGAGTCCATGCTGACGGGAGAGAGCATGCCCGTGGAGAAGGCGCCCGGCGACGGCGTGGTCGGCGGCAGCGTCAACGGCCGCGGATCCTTCACCTTCCGCGCCGAGAAGGTCGGCGCCGATACCGCCCTCGCACGGATCGTGAAACTCGTCGAGGACGCTCAAGGATCGAAGGCGCCCGTCGCGCGCCTCGCCGACAAGGTGGCGACCGTCTTTGTGCCCGTCGTCTTCGGCGTGGCCCTCGTAGCGGCCCTGGTCTGGCTCCTCCTCGGGGAAAGTCCCTCCTTCGCCCTCGAGGTCTTCGTGGCCGTCCTCACGATAGCCTGCCCCTGCGCCCTCGGCCTTGCCACGCCCACCGCCATCATGGTGGGCACGGGCCGCGGCGCCGAGCTCGGCATCCTCATCAAGTCGGGCGCTGCCCTCGAAACCGCCGGTGCCATCGACACGGTCGTCCTCGACAAGACAGGTACCATCACCGAGGGCCGTCCCGAGCTCGCGGACATCGTCCCCGCCCCCGGCTTTTCGGCGGATGAAGTCCTCGCCATCGCCGCGGCCGCCGAGCGCGGCTCCGAACACCCCATCGGCGAAGCAATCGTCCGTGCCGCCCGGGCGAAGGGCCTCGAGCTGCCCGAAGCCTCCTCCTTCGAGGCGAAGCCCGGCTTCGGCATCGCCGCCCTCGTCGGAGGGAAAAGCGTGGCCATCGGTACGGGCCGCCATGTCTCAGAGGCCGCGGATCCCGGTACCGGTACGGCCGCCGCTACAGTTGCGTCCGCCGCCGCCGCCGACCTTGAACGGCTCTCCTCCGAGGGCAAGACGCCCATCCTCGTCTCGGTCGACGGGCGCTACGCGGGGCTCCTCGCGGTGGCGGACATCGTGAAGCCCTCGAGCAGGGCAGCCATCGCCACGTTGCGCGACATGGGACTTTCCGTGGCGATGATCACCGGGGACTCGCGCAGGACGGCGGCGGCCATAGCGCGCGAGGTCGGCCTAGAGGCCGGCCCGGACGCCGCCGTGGACTCCGGCGCGGCGCGGCACGGCAGCGCAGGCAGCGACGGCGCGGCTCAGGGCGGTGGGCCCGAAAGCCGCGGTCCCGAAGGCGCCGTCCTCGCGGAGGTCCTGCCCGAGAACAAGGCCGCGGAAGTGAAGCGACTCCAGTCGGGCGGGAGGAAGGTGGCCATGGTCGGGGACGGCATCAACGACGCACCCGCCCTGGCCCAGGCCGACGTGGGCATGGCGATAGGCTCCGGAACGGACGTCGCCATGGAAAGCGCGGACATCGTCCTCATGAGGAACGACCTCTCCGGCGTCGCCTCGGCGATAGGCCTTTCGAAGCGGGTCATGAGGACCATCAGACAGAACCTCTTCTGGGCCTTCGGCTACAACGTGCTCGGCATACCGGTCGCGGCGGGCATCCTCCACGCCTTCGGCGGGCCACTCCTCAACCCGGCCATCGCCGCCATGGCCATGTCGCTGAGCTCGGTTTCAGTCGTGACGAATGCCCTCAGGTTGCGGCGTTTCCGCCTGGGCCGGACATGAAGGGAATATCGCAGGAAGCCGCGCGAGCGCACTGAAGCGCACAACGCGCGGAGAAGGAGATCGACATGAAGAAGCTTCTTACGGTTGAAGGCATGAGCTGCGGACACTGCGTCATGCACGTGAAGTCCGCCCTTGAGGACGTGGCCGGCGTGACGAAGGTCGAGGTCGACCTCCTCAAGAAGAGCGCCATGGTGGAGGGCGAGGGCCTCGACGAGGCCGCGCTCAAGGCGGCGGTGGCCGAGGCCGGCTATCGCGTCACCGCGGTGGTGGGCTGAGAACCGCCTTCCGGCACCTGTGCCCGCATTCCCGGGGCCGGCTTGCGCCGGCCCCGGGAATAAAAGTCTACTTGACCTGGTTGCAGGCCCACTCGAAGGCGTCCTGGACGAGCCTCTCGGGCGGCTGCTTGATGAGGCCGGCATCGAGGAGGGCCTTCACGCTCGCGCGGGACTCGTCGATGTCGTGGCGGGCGCGCTCGAGGACTTCCTTCCTCGTGAGGTTCACGCGGGCCACGCCTTCCTTGACGGCCTGCTCGGCGACGTCGGCCGCTTCCTCGGAGAAGACCCCCACATCGTCCATGGTCGGCATGATGTGGTCCACGTCGATGCCCTTCCTCTCGGCATAGTCGGCGAGGGAGTGGGCGCAGCGGATGGCCATGCTGTCCGTGACCTTGCGCGCGCGCACGAGGATGGCGCCCTTGAGGAGGCCGGGGAAGCAGGTCGAGTTGTTGACCTGGTTCGGGAAGTCCGAGCGGCCGGTGCCGACGATGTAGGCGCCGGCTTCCTTGGCCGCGTAGGGATAGATCTCGGGCACGGGATTGGCGCAGGCGAAGACGATGGACTTCCTGCCCATGCCGTGGACCCAGGCCGGCTTGACGGTGTCGGGGCCGGGGGTCGAGGCCGCGAGGAGGACGTCGGCCCCCTTGAGGGCCTCTTCCTCGTTCGCATAACGCTGCGGGTTGGTGGACTCGCAGAGCTCCCACTTGCGGTAGTAGCGGGTGTCCTTCTGGATGTCGGTGCGGCCCTTGTGGAGCGATCCCTTCGAGTCGAAGAGGACGAGCTTGTCCGGGTCGGCGCCGTCGGCGATGAGGAGGCGGGCGATCGTGGTCATGGAGGCGCCGGCGCCGAGCATGACGATGCGAGCGTCGCCGAGCTTGCGGCCCGTGAGCTTCAGGGCGTTGAGGAGGCCGGCGAGGGTCACGCAGGCCGTGCCCTGGGCGTCATCGTGCCAGACGGGGATGTCGCAGGCCTCGCGGAGATCGTCGAGGACCTTGAAGCAGTTGGGCTGGGAGATGTCCTCGAGGTTGATGGCGCCGAAGGAGGGCTGGACCATCTTCACGAACTGGATGATCTTCTCGGGGTCGTTCTTGCCGTCGGGGCCGCGGGAGTCGATGCAGAGGGGGACGGAGTCCACGCCGCCGAGGTACTTCATGAGGAAGGCCTTGCCCTCCATGACGCCCATGCCGCCTGGAGGCGTGCAGTCGCCGTCGCCGAGGACGCGGGTCGAGTCGGAGACGACGCCGACCATGTTGCCGCGGCTCGTGAGCTCGAAGGAGAGGTCGTTGTTGTCGCGGATCGCGGTGGAGATGCCGGAGACGCCGGGCGAGTACCAGGCGCCGAACCACTGCCAGCCGAAGACGCCGCACTTGGGCAGGGTCTGCATCTTGCCGCCGTAGAAGCGGTGGGCGTCGACCGAGAAACGCTTGAGGAAGAGGGTCTGGGCCTTGGCCTTCTGGGCTTCGGTGAAGCCCTCGGGGAAGGCTTCGGAAAGGTTGTCGAGGGCGAGATTGAGCTTCTTCATCGCTTGCTCCTTTGCTGTCCGGTATCGATAAGCCTTGCTCTATATTGATCCACAATAACGCCGAAGGCAGGGACGAGGGAAGGGGCCGAGGCCCGCCGAGCATTCTTTTTTACAGAAAGAAAGGCGGCTCCTGTACGGCTCCTCGTTTCGGCTTCAGATCTTGAGAACTGCGAGCTGTTCCTTTACCACGGCAGCCGAATGCCTGAGATCGCGGAGTTCATCCTCCGAAAGCTCGGTTTCGACGATGCGTTCCATGCCGCGGCGGCCGAGCATCACCGGGACGCCGATATAGACGTCCTCGAGGCCGAACTCGCCCTGACAATAGGCCGAACAGGGGAGGATCTGGTGCTTGTCCTTGACGATGGCCTCGATCATGAGGCAGATCGAGGAAGCGGGTGCGTAGAAGGCGGAGCCGGTCTTGAGGAGGTTGACGATCTCGTCGCCTCCGTGCCTGGCCCGATCCACGATGGCGTCGAGGCGCTCCTTCCTGATGAGGTGGCTGATGGGCACGCCGTCGATGGTCGTGTGATCGATGAGGGGCACCATGGTGTCGCCATGGCTGCCGAGGACGCCGGCATTGACGCTCGCGGCCGAGCAGCCGAGTTCCTCGGCGATGAAGAGCTTGAAGCGCGAGGCGTCGAGGATGCCGGCCATGCCGATCACGCGCTCGCGGGGAAAGCCCGATACCTTCCTGGCCAGGTACACCATGGCGTCGAGCGGATTGGTCACGCAGATGATGATGCAGTCCGGGGAATAGCGCGCGAGCTCCTTGATGACGCCGCCGACCACCTCGCCGTTCTTGATGAGGAGGTCGTCGCGGGTCATGCCGGGCTTGCGCGGGAAACCGGCCGTGACCAGGCAGATGTCGGAGCCCGCGGTCGGCTCGTAGGTGTTCGAGCCGAGCACGTGGACATCCTTGCCGGTGCATGCCGCGCTCTGCGCTATATCGAGGGCCTTGCCCTGGGGTACGCCGGGCACGACGTCAACGAGGACGATCTGGCTCGCGACTTCCATGTCCGCAAGCATCTTGACGGTAGAGGAGCCGACGTTGCCGGCTCCCACGACAGTGATCTTCATGAGTACGCTCCTGGCCGGGAGAAACCTCCCAGCTATACAAAGCGTACACAAGAGGCGCGTCGGGATACAAAGGGGGCAGGCGGAAATTCATGCGGGAATTCAGGAATCTTTATGCGTCCTTAATCTCGGGTTCCAGAAGGCCTCGAGGAGGGCGGGAAGCTCGGCTTCACCAAAGTAGTCGACCTCGACGCCCCTTCCCTCGACTCGTCCCCCGGGCCCGGTGAAGGCCCGATCCCGCTTCGGGATTTCTATGCTCGCCCCGGAATGGGGCAGGCGGAGGGTATCCGAGCCTACGCCCCTGCCGGCAGTTGCCTCTCCTATGATGGAACCTCGGCCTGCCCGCCTGAAGGCGAAGGCGAAAAAATCGCAGGCGCTACCCGCGACGGAATTGGTGCGCAGGATGACCTCGCCCTTCCAGGAGTTGGCGCAGGATTCGTCCTGTCCGAGGGCGGGATGGAATTCCACGTCCTCGACGATCTTGCCGCTGGCGGGATCGCGCATCCTTATGTCAAAGGATAGCCTCTCGTCAATGCCGAGAGCCTTGAGGAATATCTGGACTGGAAGGAATTCGCCTCCCGCCGAGTCCTTGAGATCGATGACGAGGACCTCGGCCTTGTCCCTTCCAGCCATGGCAAGCAGGAGATCGAGATCAGGGGCGCTCCAGCTGTTGAAGTCCCTCGGATGGATGACCGCGACCTTTCTTCCCGCGATCTCCCGGGTGTAGTAGTACAGCGCTTCCTGGGCAGAGAAGGCATCCTCGGGGATCTCCTCAAGGGAGGGAAGGCCGTTATTGGTCAGTTTCGGAGCGCCTTTTTTCCAGGCGAGGCGAGCCTCACCCTCGGAGCCATCGACCCTCCTGAAGCGGATCTTGACCTCATGGAGGCCGCTTCGGAGGGGTGCCCAGGCAGGCTCGAAGGCAAGGAAACGCGCGGCGAATTCCAGGGTCGAACGACGGGTAGACTGGGGGATCAGGTTTCCTGTCGTCTCCACCGCCTCGAGTGCGGGGAGACCGTCCCAGCTGATAATGGTATCGCCGGGGAGTGGCCGGCCCCGGGCATCCTCCCGGTCCCAGTCGGTTGCTCCCACGGTGGGGGTATCACCCATCATGGTTATGATGAGGCCAAGGTTCATGCTCGAGGGCCTTCCAAGCCTTGGCCCCAGCGACCAATCGAAGTGGCCGTCGGGGAATTCGGCCCGGAGCGACCGCAGGGCCTCGATGAAGTCTTCGCTCGCACCCGCCCCTACCCTCCTGCCGATACCCTCCTCGCGCCTTTTCCCGGCCTCGAGAAAGGCAGAGGGATCCATGCCGGTCTTTTCCTCGAGGCCGACGTAGGATTCGGCTATCGCGAGGCAGGCGAGGCGATAGTCGGAGCGCAGCTGCTTTACAGTCAGCCCGGCGGCTTTCAGGTTCGCCCGTGGCGAACAGGACTGGACTCCAAGGAGAATGGTAGCCAGGACCATGGCGATGTGAAGCGGCTTGATCTCTCGATGCATTTTTACCTCGTATTTCCGAACACCTTCAACATCGCGGCGTTGGCTGACGCAGGCATGAAGCCTTGACGCCTGGCGCGCGGCCCCGTTCGCCGGCTACTCGTCCTCTTCGATCGAGATGACCGAGGGCAGGCCCCGGAGGGCCTTGAGGATGCGCTTCACGTCCTCGAGGGTCCGGACTTCCATGACGAAGGAGCCCGAGAGCGAGCCGTCGCCCTGCTCGCCGAGGCGGCCCTCGCGGAGGTGACCGGAAAACTTCCGCACCGCCTGCTCGATCTCCGAGAAGAGGCCCGTGCTCCGTTTCGCGTGGATACGGAAGCGGGCCGTGATGAGCGACGCGCCCGAGTCCCAGCTCACCTCGATGCGGCGGTCCGCGAAGTCGGGGATGGCGGCGAGGGTATGGCAGTCCGCGCGGTGGACGATGATGCCCCTGCCCCTCGAGACGTAGCCCACGATGGCGTCGCCCGTGACGGGACGGCAGCAGCCCGCGATGCGGATCATCATGTTCCGTGCGCCGCCTATCGCGACGCCGGCCTTCTCGTTCCGCATCGCCTCGCCCGGCTCGACCCGGCGGTAGACGGTCTCCGAGACGGGGGCGGAAGGCGCGGCGCCATGGGCCCTGGCCCTGCCCTCGGCCTGCCGCTTCTCCTCGGCCTCGCGCTCCTCGCGGGCCTTCTTCTCCTCGGCCTGCTCCTGGGGCGAAGCCTTCTGCGCCGTCCTCGGGGAGGTTGTGCGCTTTCCGGCCACGATGTTGCGCTCGATCGCGATGACCTCGCCCGAGGCGACGAGGGCGGCCTTGATCTTCTGGCGCGCCTTGGAGGTCCTGGCGAGGGGCAACCAGTTCATCGTGGGATGGGCCTGGGGCGAGGTGAGGATCTCGACCACCTGGGTGTTGCGGAGCTCGCCGTCGAGGGGGATGATCTGGCCGTCGGCCTTGGCGCCCATGCAGCGGCTGCCCACGTCCGTGTGGATGGCGTAGGCGAAGTCCAGGGGGCCTGCTCCTGCCGGGAGCTGGACCACGTCGCCCCTCGGCGTGAAGACGAAGATCGAGTCGCCTAGGAGCTCGCGCTTGATCTCCTCGAGGTACTCGGCTCCCTTGTCGAGGAAGCCGCTCCACTCCTTGAGGCGGTTGACGATGGGCAGGGCCGCGGCGTCGGGGACCTCCGTCGTGCTCCCCTTCTTGTAGAGCCAGTGCGAGGCCACGCCGTACTCGGCCACGCGGTGCATGTCGTGGGTGCGGATCTGGACCTCGAGGAGGCGGCCGTCGAAGCACATCACCGTGGTGTGGAGGCTCCTGTAGCCGTTGGCCTTGGGCATGGCGATGTAGTCCTTGAAGCGGCCCTCGATGGGCTTCCAGAGACGATGCACGACACCAAGAAGCGTATAGCAGTCGTTGTCGCTGTCGCAGATGAGGCGGACGCCGAGGAGGTCGTAGAGCTCTTCCGCGCCCTTTCCGCGCTTGCGCATCTTCTGGTAGATCGAGTAGAAGTGCTTGGCGCGGGCCGAGATCTCGACGGGGAGGCCCTCGGCCTTCGCCGCGTCGCGTATCGCGGCCTCCACGCGGGCGAGGTAGGTCTCGCGCTCTCCCTTCTTGGCCGAGACGATGGACTTGATCTGGTCGAAGGCCTCGCGGTTCAGCGCCTTGAGGGAGAGGTCCTCGAACTCGTCCTTCATCCACGACACGCCGAGGCGGTCGGCGAGAGGCGCGAAGATGTCGAGGCACTCGGCGGCTATGTCCTTCTGCCGCTCCTCGTCGAGGTACTTGAGGGTCCTCATGTTGTCGAGCTTGTCCGCGAGCTTGACGATGATGACCCTGATGTCCTTCGTCATGGCGAAGAGCATCTTGCGGATGGTCTCCGCCGCCTGGACGGTCTTGTTCCTGGCCTTGAGGGCTGAAAGCCTGGCCACGCCCTCCACGATGTCCGCAACATCGGCGCCGAAGCGCTCGGTGAGTTCCTTTGCCTCGGGGCCGCCCGAGGCAAGGACGAGGTGGGACTTCTTGGGCCTGTGCTGGACAGCCTCGTGCGGCTCCGGCCTGGCCGAGGCCGCGTCTTCGCAGGCATGGTCGGCATGGTCCGTGTTGCCCGCGTTGCCCGCCGCTCCTGCGGAAGCCTCGATTGCGGCGCCCTGCCGCGCCGCGGCAGGCGATGCGCCGGCGGCGGCCGCAGGCGCCGTTGACGCCGGCGCGGCAGACGGCGAGACCGGCCGTGACGCGTTGTGCGATTCAGAAAGGTCGGCCGCCGGCTCGAGGGCGTCGTGGAGGAGGCCCGCGACTATCGAGGTGGCGTCCATGCCGAGGTCCACGAGGATGCGGCCCACGCGGACATCATGGGTCCAGGCAGGCTCTCCCGAGGCGCGGCAGATGCCGTCGAGGCGGGCCCTAGCCCACTCGGCGGCCGCGGCCATCCTGGCGAGGTCGGCTTCGGCGTAGCCGGCGGCGCGGGCCGCCTCAAGGAAGTTCCCTATGCGCTCGTCCATGACTTCTTCCCGAGGGTAACGCGGGCAAGGCCGGCGAGATCGGCCGCCGTCTCGACCGCCTCGAAGCCGGCGCCCGAGAGGAGATCCCTGATGGCGGGCATCTCGTCGGGATCGGCCTCGAGGAGGAGGGCGCCGCCCGGCGCGAGGAGGGCGAAGGCCTGCGGCACGAGGCGACGGTAGGGATCGAGGCCGTCGCTCCCGCCGTCGAGGGCGAGGAGGGGCTCGCCCCAGGAATCGGCAAGCTCGCGCGCAAGGCCGGACTCGACGTAGGGCGGATTGGCGAGGATGAGATCGTAGCGCCTCTCCGCCTGGCCTGCCGCCGCGGCGGCTACGGCCACGGGCTCGGGAGCGACCTCTGCGCAGGTATCTGCAGGGGCGGACAGGTCGAGGAGGTCCGCCTCGAAGAAGTCGACGTCGCCCCCTGCCCTTTCCGTGGGGAGGAGGAGGGCGTTGCGGCGCGCCACGGCGAGGGCCCCGGCCGAGATGTCCGAGGCCGAAACCTTCCAGCCCGGCCGCTCGAGGGCGAGGGAAATCGCCACACAGCCCGAGCCGGTGCAGGCCTCGTGGAGGCAGAGCGGCGCGTGGCAGGGCGCGACCACGGCACCCGGAGCGCCGGCGGCAACTGCGCCGCCCGTGATGGCCGCCCCTGTGGCGACGCCTGCGGCGGCGCCGCGGGAGGCGCGCTCGGCGCCGATGCGGCAGCCCTCCCTGAGGGCGAGTTCCACGAGGAGCTCGGTGTCGGGCCTCGGCACGAGGACGCGCTCGTCGACGTAGAACTCGTGGCCCCAGAATTCCTTGCGGCCCACGAGGTAGGCGACGGGACGCCCCTTCGCGCGTTCGGCCACGAGGCCGAGGAACCGGCTCCGCGAGAGTTCGTCGATCTCGTCGGGGAGGCTCGAGAGGAGTCTGTCCTTTTCGATGGAAAGGGCGGCGGCGAGGAGGAGGGAAGCGTCGAGGGAGGGTGTCTCCGATCCACGCTGCCCTTGCTCGGCCAGGATGCGGGTCCCTTCCAGGAGGGCTTCCCGCCTCGTCATGTCGTGCCCGCCTTCATGAGCTCTTCCCGGGCGTTCATGACGAGGGCGTCGATGATCTCGCCGATGTCGCCCTCCATGCAGAGGTCGAGCTTGTAGAGCGTGAGGTCCACGCGGTGGTCGGTGAGGCGGTTCTGCGGGAAGTTGTAGGTCCTGATGCGCTCGGAGCGGTCGCCCGAGCCGATCTGGCTCTTGCGGTCCGCGGCGCGCTCGGCCTGGCGCTTCGACTCCTCGAGCTCGTAGAGCCTCGCGCGGAGGATGCGCATGGCCTTGGCCTTGTTCTTGATCTGGCTCTTCTCGTCCTGGCAGTGGATGACGAGGCCGGAAGGGATGTGCGTTATGCGTACCGCGGAATCCGTCGTATTGACGCACTGGCCGCCGGGGCCGCCGGCGCGCATGACGTCGATGCGCAGGTCTTCCTGCCGGATCTCGATCTCGGTCTCCTCCATCTCGGGGAGGACTGCCACGGTGACGGCGCTCGTGTGGATGCGGCCCTGGGCCTCGGTGGCGGGGACCCGCTGCACGCGGTGCACGCCCGACTCCCAGCGCAGGCGCTCGTAGACGCCCTCGCCGTTGACGGAGAACACGATCTCGCGGTAACCGCCGAGCTCGGTGGCCGAGCCGTCCATGACCTCGACCTTCCACTTCTGGCTCTCCGCGTAGCGGGAATACATGCGGAAGAGGTCGGAGACGAAGAGGGCCGCTTCGTCTCCGCCCGTTCCGGCGCGGATCTCCATGATGACGCTCTTGTCCGCGAGGGGGTCGCGGGGGATGAGGAGTTCCTTGAGCCTTGAGTCGAGGGCGTCGCGCCTCTCCTCGAGGCCCTTCTGCTCCTCGCGGGCGAGCTCTCTCATGGCGGCGTCGGACTCGTCCTTGACGAGAGCCTTCGCGTCCTCGATGCCCTGGAGGACGCCCTTGTACTCGCGGTAGGCCTCGTCGATGACGGAGAGCCTCGAACGCTCTCGCATGGTCTCGCGGTAGCGGGCGGGATCCTTGAGGAGGGCGGGATCGGCGACGGCCTCCTCGAGCTCGCGGAGGCGAGCCGAGATGGCCTCGAGCTTCTCTATCACGGGCGGACCTTTTCGGCGAAGTAGGGGCAGTTGTAGACGACGATCTCCATGCCGGATTCGGAAGGATCGGCCTCGGCCTCGACCGAGGAGGAGAGAAGCCGCTTCAGCCTGCAGGAGGCGTCCCGGGTGCAGAGCGGGCAGGCTCCGTTTCCACGGGGATTTATGTCGAGTCTCATGGGAAAGATGGTACTCGAAAGGGCGTGCCAAAGGCAAGCCGAGCCCCCGGAGCCGCAGGCCCGGGGCCGGAAGCGCCGAAAAACTCCCGCGCGGCGCAAAAAAGGAAGAGGCCGCCCTGGGGCGGCCTCTTGATCCATTCCATCGGCCGCGCTTGTGACCGATGGAGCCTATGCGTCGCGGCTTAGTTCGCCTTGTAGCCTGAGTCCTCAAGGGTCTTCTGGAAATCCTGGAGGCTGGTGGCGAGGGCGGTGAGGGCATCCCTCTGGGCCGCGGCGTCGGTGAGGGCCTGGGCATCGGTGAGGGCCTGGGCGGCGCCATCGACGCCGGCCTTGATGGTCTTCACGTCGACCTTGGCCTTCTTTCCGGCCTTGACGGCGAGGGAGAGGTCGTTCTGGACGATGGGGAGGAGGGCGTTGATGTCGTCGGTGAGCTTGGTGACCTCGGCCTGGGCGGCCTCGAGGCCGGTGGCGGCATCGGTCTTGGCCGTGGTGGAAGCGTCGAGGAGGGCCTTGGCGAGGGCCTTGGTCTTGCCGTAATCCTTGGCGTCGAGGTTGGCGACGAGGGCGTCATTGGCGTCGGAAGCGGCCTTGAAGGAATCGGGAGCGTAGACGGCGGCCTGGGCGGTCTGGGCGTCGGCGAAGGCGGCATTCGCGGCATCGACATCGGCCTGCGGGAGCTTGGCGGCGCAAGAAACGAAGAGAAGCGCGAGCAGGGCGAGGGGAAGAGCGGCCTTGAGATACCTCATGATGAAAAATCCTCCATGAACCCAGGCGTTTCCGGCGGCAGGTGAATACACACGATATTCGGAAGGAGCCTACTTTTCGCGCCTGACGGGTGGATTGTACGGCTAGCTTTGGAAGAATTGCAATATATTCGCTTCTTTTCGCATTGCGTCAATCGAGCGTTTTATTTTCCTATTTCTAGGTCGTAAAAAGATTATCCGCGCTAGAATAGGTTTTTAGTTTTTTTTTGGCTTCTTTTGCGAGGTACGCGTTATAGCGCGATTAAACCGGTAAATATGACTACAAGTCACCCAAAACGACGGTTTTGCGGATCATTCGGGCGGCAAACGGCATTTCCGCCCTGCCTCGTCGACGGCGACATAGACCAACTGTGCTTCCGTGACCCGGACCGGCCTGTAGCCGCCATCCTCCATGCGCTCGGCGAAGACCTCGACGTCGACCGTGACGGAGGACTCGCCGCAGCGGATGATCCTCGAATAGAAGGAGACGACATCGCCCACCGACACCGGGACCTTGAAGGCGAAGCTCGTCACCGCGACGGTCGTCACCCTGCCCCTGGCCCTGCGCTGGGCGGCTATGCCGCCGGCGATGTCCACCTCGGCCATGATCCATCCGCCGAAGACATCCCCGTAGATGTTGGCGTCAGCGGGCCTCGCCATCACCCTCAGCGCCGGTTGCCCCTCGGGCAGCCGGACTTCCGCGGCCTCGCCGCCCCTGCTTCCATCGTTCATCGCTTTCGACCTCGGCTAAATCTCGGCCGGAAGTCCCCGCCGCGTCAAGACGAGGCGGCTTGCCCTCTCCGGTCCCGGCGCGCTAGAATCTCCCCATGCACCGCGCGAACCGGCTATCCTTCCCGGAACCCTGCCTTCCCCTCGCGGGCAGCGTGCGCGCGCGCTCTTCCTCCTCCTCCAGTCGCGGCTCCTCCGCCGGCCGGCCGGGCGGAGCGAGCGTTGGCCGCGACTGAAGGCCGGTCCATCCCGCCCGCGTGACGGGCGCATACATCCCAAGGAGACAGAATGCTCGACTACAAATACATCAAGGACAACCTCGAGGCCGTGAAGAAGAACGTGGCCGCCCGTTTCATGAAGGCCGACGCCGACCTCGTCGCGGGCCTCTACGACAGGCGCAACGCCATCCTCAAGGCCCTGGACGACGAGCGCAAGAAGCGCAACGACAACGCGGCCGCCATGAAGGGCAAGCTCGAGCAGGCCGTCCGCGAGAAGCTCATCGCCGAGGGCAAGGCGCTCAAGGAGACGATAGCCGCCATGGAGAAGGAGGCGGAGGAGGTCGAGGCTAAGCTCCTCGAGGAAGTCCGCAAGATCCCCAACATGGCCCACCCCGAGGCCCCCGTGGGCAAGGAAGACAAGGACAACCTCGAGGTGAAGCGCTCAGGCGAGCCCACGAAGTTCGACTTCGAGCCCAAGGACCATGTCCAGCTCGGCCAGGACCTCGACATCCTCGACTTCGACACCGCGACGCGCGTCTCCGGCACCAAGTTCTACTACCTCAAGAACGAGGGCGTCCTCCTCGAGATGGCCCTCGTGCGTTATGCGCTCGACATCCTCATGAAGAAGGGCTTCACCCTCTTCGCCACCCCCGACGTGGCCAAGACCGAGATCCTCGAGGGCATCGGCTTCAACCCCCGCGGCGCGGAGTCCAACGTCTACACCGTCGAGGGCGAGGGCACCTGCCTCATCGGCACGGCCGAGATCACCCTGGGCGGCTACTACTCGGGCCAGGTCCTCGACAAGGCGAAACTCCCCCTCCTCCTCGCGGGAGTCTCCCACTGCTTCCGCCGCGAGGCGGGCGCCGCCGGCCAGTTCTCGAAGGGCCTCTACCGCGTCCACCAGTTCACCAAGGTGGAGATGTTCGCCTACTGCCTCCCCGAGGATTCCGACACCCTCCACGAGAAGCTCCGCCTCATCGAGGAGGAGATCTTCAAGGGCCTCGGCATACCCTTCCGCGTCGTCGACACCTGCACCGGCGACCTCGGCGCTCCCGCCTACCGCAAGTGGGACCTCGAGGCCTGGATGCCCGGCCGCAACGGCGGCGAGTGGGGCGAAGTGACCTCGACCTCCAACTGCACCGACTACCAGGCCCGCCGCCTCAACATCAAGTACAAGGACGACGACGGCAAGAACCGCTACGTCCACATGCTGAACGGCACGGCCATGGCCTGCAGCCGCGGCCTCATCTCC